>Ga0070738_10007795_pt1 | contig 10550 bp, 8 predicted proteins | sample Coa_R2_2_FD_66446 | JGI IMG/M metagenome (GOLD analysis project Ga0070738, IMG submission 66446) | Surface soil microbial communities from Centralia Pennsylvania, which are recovering from an underground coalmine fire - Coalmine... | ecosystem: Environmental > Terrestrial > Soil > Unclassified ... | reverse complement strand
AACGTGGCGTGAAGCTTATTCCGCGATGGCCTGCGGAACCGGTTCGGCGGATAGCGCAGGCTTCTTTTCAGGAGCGCGAGGCAGCGTGAAGAGAAAAGTAACGCCTGCGCCGAGCTCGCTTTCGGCGCGGATGGTTCCACCGTGTGCCATGATGATGTGCTTGACGATGGCGAGGCCGAGGCCAGTGCCTCCGGATTCGCGCGAGCGGGCCTTGTCGACGCGATAGAAGCGCTCAAAGATGCGGTCCAGATGCTCGGATGCGATGCCGGGGCCGAAGTCACGAACGAAGAATTCGACCATTGGCTGGTCCGCATTTTCGTCGCCGGGCAGGCGCGCGCCGATCAGTACGCGCTTTCCTGACTTGCCGTACTTCATGGCGTTTTCTATGAGATTGCCGAAGACCTGGTTGAGAGCATCGGCATCGGCAAATACAAGGGCATCGGTAGTTTCCGCGGCTTCCAGAGTTACGTCAGAATCAAGCACCATGCCGGTGAGCGATTCGATAGCGTCTTCCACGATGGCTGAGGCGCGCATAGGCTGCAGCGCCAGCTTGTAGTCGCCGGATTCGACATTGGCGAGCGCCAGCAGGTCTTCGGTCAGGCGGTTCATGCGGGTGGCGTTCTTGAGGATGATGGCGAGGAATTCGCGCGCCTGCGGCGAAACCTGCTCATTGCCTTCGAGAAGCGTTTCCACATAGCCGGAGATGGACGTGAGTGGCGTACGCAACTCATGCGAAACGTTGGCTATGAAGTCGCGGCGTGTTTTTTCGGCACGCTCCACACTGGTGACGTCGTGCAGCACGGCAACTGCTCCGCCGCCGGGCGTAGGCGCGGCGTTGACCTCAAAGATGCGTCCCGGAGCAACACTGAAGGCTTTACCGTTAAAGTTTTCGCGCTGGCTCAGCGCGCCTTCGACACACGACAGGACATCGGGATCGCGCAGCAGCTCGACCAGCGGGCGGCCTTCGCGCACAGCGTTTGAACAGATGCGCTGCATGACGGAATTTGACCAGATGACCTGTCCCTGAGCATTGACGGCGACTACTGCCTCCTGCATGCTGTCGAGCAGCGCGGCCAGCTCGCGACGGCTGGCTTCGAGCGCATGGAAGCTCTGCTCAAGGCGGCTGGCGGTCGCGTCGAGAGCGTGGGCCACATCGGCGAGCTCGTCGAGGTCATCTTCTTCGAGTCGAGCAGAGAGATCACCGGCGGCAATGCGGTTGGCGAAAAGAACGATGCGGTCGTAGCGCTGCGCGACGCGGCGCGCGAAGAATGCGGCCAGCAATGTAGCTGCTGCAAGCGCCAGCAACGAGCCGACGATGAGGTCGCGCGCAGCGTGGGCCTGGTTGCCGATGGCGTGCTCAAAGATGGGGCGCAGAGAAAGGTCGAGGATTGCTGTTCCGACCAACAGCACCAGGACAAACGAAACGAGGAGCTTGGTGAATACCCTTCCTGTCAAAAAGCGGTTCCCGGTTACTGCACTGGACGCGGAACTTCGAAGCGATATCCGGCGCCGCGCACGGTTTTGAGATATTTCGGAAGCTCCGGGTCTGTCTCGATTTTCTCACGGATACGCCGGACGTAGACATCTACGGAACGCGGCGTGACGAAGCGGGCATCGCCCCAGACGGCGTCGAGAAGATGATCGCGGCTGAAGACGCGTCCAGGGTGGCGGGCGAGGTAGTCGAGAAGACGGAATTCGGTAGCGGTGGTGGTTGTTAATTCTCCGCGGACTTTCAACTGCATCGCTCCGGCGTCGATGACGACATCTTCAAAGCTGATGACAGTGGGTGTTGCCGGACGCTCGAAGCGCCGCAGCACGGCTTTTACGCGCGCGAGCAGCTCGCGAGGGGCAAAGGGTTTGGTAATGTAGTCGTCAGCGCCCAGTTCGAGTCCGAGGACGCGGTCGTTTTCACCGGCGCGGGCAGTGAGGAAAATGATGGGCACGGCGCTCAATGCAGGATGGCTGCGCAAGCGGCGGCATACATCAAGTCCGTCTCCGCCTGGAACCATAATATCGAGCAGGAAGAGTGCCGGCGGCTGGCGCTCCGCGTCTGCAAGCACGTTGGCAGGGCTGGCATATACGCGGGCCGAAAAGCCAGCGGCTTCCAAGTGGTGCTGGACCAGGCGTGAAATGTCGGTGTCGTCTTCAAGCACGAATACGGTCTGGCTCAAGGCGTTTCCTCGCAACGTTCGGTTCCACTTTTTTTGTGAAAAGAACGCAAAGATTTCGATTACAGGCTATCCCATTGCAGCAAAGAGAATGCAAACGTTCTGTTAATTTTTCCGGGGAAAATCCAGAGAAAATCGACAGAACCTGAAGAAAATAAAGAAAATGGCAGCCGATATGGCCTGCACGGTATTATTTGATAGCTAATTTCATTGGACTTGTGCCGAACCGGTGAAAGTAAAGGATCTGCGCCATCGCCATTGCAGGAATGACAAACCCTTATACAGTTCTGTGTGTTGATGATGAAGTGCTTGGTCTCCAGATCAGGAAAGCGCTGCTGGAGACGTCGGGATATAAAGTATTGACCGCGGCAGATGGGAAATCCGCCCTTATGCTGTTTGAAGACCACATGGTGCATGCAGTTTTGCTGGATTATCTGATGCCCGGGATGGATGGAGGGCGGGTGGCCGTAGCGATGCGGGCAATGAAACCCCAGGTGCCAATTCTCCTGCACTCGGCCTGCGTTGATCTTCCGCCGGAGGTCGTGAAGATTGTCGATGCTACCCTGCCAAAGGGAGAAGGGCCTGAAATGCTGATCAGTCGTCTGCAATTGCTTATTGAAGCATCTCATTCGCCTGGGAGGGATGACGATCAGTGAACCTGGAGGATTTTCGTCGCGTATTGCGACAGGCGATACTGATACCCTTCTTAGCGCTGGTTGCTTTGGCTTGCCTGCTGTTCTGGCAGGTAACAGATACGCAGCGGGCGCAAAGCTGGCTGGACCATAGTGATCAGGTGAGTGCCCAGATCGCAGAGCTTGAGCGCCAGATTATCGATCAGCAAATGTTGCTGCGGGGTTACGAGCTTACGCTGGACCGGAGTGCGCTAAGGACCTTTAATTCCAGCAGCGCGCGTATTGAAAGTGAATTCGCAACACTGCGGCAATTTGTCTCTGATAATCCTGAACAAGTTGCGAATCTTGTTCGCGTGCACGATGCTTATTTGCTTTGGCTGGGTTTTGCGCAAAGTTTGATTGCTTCTCCGAATCCGGCAGTCGACAAAAATCTTGCCTATCAGGGCACGGATTTTATGAAGGCGGTCCGCACAGCGACGAAAAGCATGAGCGATGCCGAAGACCGGCTTCGTAAAGTCCGGCTGGAAAAGGCGATTCGGCTTGAACATCAGGAAATTATCTGCATCATTGCCGGAGCACTTCTGGTGGGGACGGCTTTAGGCATTTTTTCAAGAATGCGGCTTCGGCAGGTGTCCAGGGCCTACCAGGCCTCGCTCGATGACCTGCAGAGGAGATCGCAGGAACTTTACGAAAGCCGTGAATGGCTGCACACGACCCTCCGCTCAATTGGCGACGCTGTAATTGCCTGTGAAGCGAGCGGTCGTATCGAGTTCATGAATGAGCAGGCCGAGGAGCTTACCGGATGGCCTATGGGAGAAGCCAGAGGCAAGCCTCTCGAGGACGTATTTCAAATCATTCATGAAATGACCCGCGAGAAGGCTGAGAACCCGGTAGACAAAGTCCGGCGACTCAACACTGTCATTGGTCTTGCGAACCATACGGCTCTGATCTCCCGCAGTGGAACTGAATATGTGATCGATGACAGCGCCGCGCCGATCCGGGACAAGAACGGCAAGATGATCGGCATTGTGCTGGTCTTCCGCGATGTAACCGACCAGAGGCGCACGGAAGCAGCGCTGGTTGCAAATGAAAAGCTGGCTGTTGCCGGACGTATAGCGGCCAGCATCGCGCATGAGATTCATAATCCGCTCGATTCCGTGTCCAACCTGCATTATCTGCTGGCGCGGGAGAATGATTCGGCAAAGCGAAAAGAATATTTAGAGATGGCGCAGCAGGAGCTGAAGCGTACGATGCAGATCAGCCGGACAATGCTGAATCTGTACCGCGAGCCAAATGCGCCGGTAGAAGTTGATCTGAAGGAATTGCTGGAGAGCGTTCTGCTTCTGCTGCAACGGCGACTCGACAACCAATCTATCCTGGTGCGGCGTGATTTCAACGATGAATTCATCGTTGAAGGATTTCCCGCCGAACTGCGTCAGGTCTTTGCCAACCTGATTGCGAATGCGGTGGATGCTGCAGGCGCTGGAGGGAAGATACTCATTCGCATGTATACGGTGCCTGCGGAGGAGTTACGAGGCGCAGGCGCAACCGTTGAGATACTCGACAGTGGGCCAGGAATTCCGGAGCAGGCTTTACAGAAAGTATTTCAGCCGTTTTTCACCACTAAAGGAGACCAAGGAACTGGGCTGGGTCTCTGGGTGAGCATGGGCATTGTGCAAAAACACGGCGGGATTCTCCGTCTCGAAAACAGCACAGATCCTGAATTCAGCGGAGCGCACGTGCGCGTTTACCTGCCGGCACGGACGCTGGCAACAGCAGCTTCGCGCTCTACAGCTCACGTGGGCTAGATGCTATTGGTATGTAAGTACGCCGGTTGCATCTTCTCGCATTTTTTCAGGATTAAGAACTCGTCCGCCCGGACCGACCCATGCTCCTATCCATCCGCGCGAAATGAAGCGCATCACAATGAGAATAATCAGCGCGAAGCCTGCGTAAATCATAATGCCGGTTGCGTAGGACCCGGTGTGCTGTTTTGATTGTCCAAGCAGGTTTGGCAGAATGGAGCCGCCCAGAGCGCCAATTTCACCAATCATGCTTCCGGCAACGGCAGTATTGGCAGGCCAGCGCAGCGGAACAAGCTGAAATGTAGCTCCGTTGCCCGCCCCTAACGCTGCAAAGCAAAGCATGAAGAGCAGCGTGGTAGCGATGAGCCCTGGAGAAGCAATCAATGCGCTCAACCCAACAACAGCAATGAGAAACACAATGCTGAGAGCGCGAATGCCGCCTATGCGGTCGGCGAGCCAGCCCCCCAGAACGCGCGTAGCGCTGCCAGTGAATGTCGCCAAAACGGTCAGAGTCCCGGCTTCCACTTTCGAAACATGAAACTGCTTGAAATAGAACGACGGCAGGAAAGTCGCGAGACCCAGAAATCCGCCGAAGGTGATGATGTAGATGAAATTGAAGGCCCAGCCGTCTTTTTCCCAAAGGCAGCTCATATGCTCAGCCAGACTCTGGTGCTCCATGTCGGGCGGCTCCTGAGCCAGGAAGATCATGACGCCTAACGGCAACAACATGAAAAGAGCTGCGAAGCCGTACACATGCTGCCATCCGAAGTGCTGCGCCAGCCGCGGAGCAAGAAGGGCGGCAACAGCGGTACCGCTGTTCCCTGCTCCCGCGATGCCCATTGCCAGGCCTTTGTATTGTTTCGGGAACCAGCCTGCTCCGAGTGAAAGAGCTACTCCGAAACTTGCGCCGGCGATGCCCAGCAGAACGCCCATCGCCAGCACGTCGTGATAGTTCTTTACAAAGAAGAACCCGTAAAGCAAGGCAGTGACAATGGCCGACATCTCAACAATGGCGGCATTTTTTCTGCCGATATACTGCGCGAGCAAACCGAGTGGAAAGCGCATGAAGGCTCCGGCAAGCGTGGGAATGGAGACCATAAGCCCGATCTGGCCCTGCGTGAGATGAAACTGTTCAGAGATGAACGGTCCCATTGCTCCATTCAGGACCCAGACAGCGAAGCTGAAATCAAAATAGAGAAATGCCGCGAAGAGAGTCGGCATGTGCCCTGACTGTCGAAATGCCTTAATGCTGGCCATCGTTTGTCTCCGAGAAAGATGTGGATTTAATTTGCAGCCGAGCGCTCGACGCGCACTGCGCATTGTTTGAAATTGGGTTCGCGGGAAATTGGATCATATGCTCCAAGCGTGACCAGGTTTGAATTGCACTCGGCAAAATGAAATGGCATAAAAACCTGGCCGGGAGCAACGATGCCGGTGATTCGCAGCTCAACATTCTTTACGCTGCTGCGGCGGGAAAAGATGGTGACCCGATCATGCGGCTTCAGTTGCAGCTGCGCTGCGTCCGCGGGATTCATTTCGAGCCACGCATTCGGCGACATGTTATGGAGGATGGCAACCTGGGCCGTCTTTGTTCGCGTATGCCAGTGCTCCACGGTGCGCCCGGTATTCAGAATGAATGGGTACTCATCATTGGGCTGTTCGATGAAAGGCTCGCAGGGAACGGAATAGAGGCGCGCCTTTCCATCCGGATGTTCGAAGACCCCGTCCTCATAGAGACGCTCTCCGCCCCATTGGGCGCCTCCCTTTTCTTCAATCTCCTGCCATGAAAATCCGCTGTAATCACAGAGGCGTCCGCGGGAAACAAGCTGCCATTCTTTAAATGCGTCTTCGGTGGCTGTCCAATTCGGGAAGAGTTCGCCGCGTACGCCCAGGCGTTCCGCGAGATCGAGAAAGATGTCAAAATCAGCGCGGGCCTCGCCGGGCGGATTTACGATCTGATTGATCTTGCTGACGCGGCGCTCTGAGTTTGTGAATGTGCCTTCTTTTTCTCCCCAGATGGCGGCCGGCAGAACGAGATCGGCGAATTCGCTGGTTGGCGTAGGATGAAACCCGTCCTGCACGATAAGAAAATCGAGACTGCGCAGGGCCTGTTCCAGCACCAAATAATTTGGAAAGGAAACGACTGGATTTGTCGCGATGATCCAGAGCGCTTTGATTTTTCCTGCGACTGCTGCCTCAATGATGTCGGGATAGGCGAGGCCGCGTGCGGTCGGTATGCGGTTAACATCGATGTTCCAGATGCGCGCCAGCTCTTCGCGATCTTCAGCTTTTTCAAATTTGCGGTAGCCGGGCAGGCTGGAGGTAAATCCGCTTTCGCGCGTTCCCATCGCATTGCACTGGCCTGTGATTGAGAAAGGCGCAGCGCCAACGCGGCCGATGTTGCCGGTGATCAACGCAAGATTATTGATGGCCGCAACAGTGACTGCGCCCTGCGTTGAATGATTTACTCCCATGGTCCAGCCGATAAAAGCTGCTTTGGCGCGCCCATAGAGCAGCGCGGTCCGGATAAGTGTTTCTTTGCTGAGGCCGGTCAAGGCAGCAACCCGCTCCGGCGTGTATTCCGAGACGTGCGCGGCAAATTCTTCGTATCCGGTGGTGTGCTGTTCGATATAGCTGCTGTTGATAAGCCCTTCACGAATCAAGATGTGAGCAATGCCGTTGAGCAGCGCGATGTCGCTGCGCGGCTTGATAGGCAGATGCAGGTCTGCCATCATGGCGGTCTTTGTTACGCGCGGATCAACGACGATCAGCGTGCGCTTCTTATTAAGTTCCAGGCGCTGACAGAGAATGGGGTGATTGTCCGCGATGTTGGCCCCTATGAGCAGGATGACGTCAGCCTGTTCCAGGTCGGCATACGCGCCCGGCGGACCGTCGCTGCCAAAGGACAGCTTGTAGCCGCTTACAGCGCTGGCCATGCAGAGAGTGGTGTTTCCGTCATAGTTGCGCGTGCGGAAGCCGAGCTGGACGAGCTTGCCTAATGTGTAGAACTCTTCAGTAACCAGCTGTCCGGTGCTGATGACGCCGAGTGCCTCCTTTCCATATTTCTGCTGCACTGCTCCGATCTTCTCGATCATGGTGTTCAGCGCCTCATCCCACGAGACGGGAGTGAGCACACCCCGCTTACGCAACAGCGGTGTTTTAGCGCGTCCAGGAGCAGATAAGATGTGGTGCTCGCTGAGGCCCTTCGGACACAGCTTTCCACGATTCACCGGATGATCAGGGTTACCGCGCACCGCGACGGCTTTGCCCTTTGCGGTCCCGACGAGCATGCCGCAGCCAACAGAACAGTAGCCGCAGGTAGTCTTAACCCATCTATCAGCGACGCGCGAAGCTGAGATAAGTCCAACTTCTGCATCGTATCCATAGGAATATTTTCCTCGGCGAGTGTCGATGCCGAGAGCCCGTCGCACGCGCGCGCGCATCTTCACCGGTCGCCTCCACGAACAAACGTCAGCGCCATATTGAGAGGAACGACGGAGACGAAGAAGAGATACCGCGCAAGCAATACTCCGGCGAGAGCCATGCAAAATGAAATGCTGTACTGACTGCCCATGCCAAAAAAGATAGAGCCAGTAACGAGGGCCAGAGAGGCGGTGAGGAGAGCACGCAATCCGGGTGTATTGAGCAGCGATGCAGCGGCGCGTTTTTCGAACAACTGCGCCCGATTGAGCCGCAGCAGGCGCACACCTTGATTTATCAACCAGACCGAAACGACGCAAGCTTCCGGCCAGCCGGCGTAGCTGGGAATTGAGTGCATCGGCGTAATGTGCCGCAAAGAAAAAAATTCTGCAATCCATGCCGCTGCTCTGCTGGCCGGCACTGCGGATGCGCAGCCGATTACGGCAGCGCTCAAGAGAAAATCGAGCGGAGTATGGACCATGTTCCATGCGGGACGCGCAGGAACAAGATAGATGAATGCGCTCGCCAGAACCCCGGCAATGCCAATTGCGGCAGTCAGCCATGCAGCCGCATCAACCGCAATAGCGGGTATGGCGAGTATGTTGAACGTCCGCAGCCATGCTGCACAGGTGACTGTTGAAAGAGCAGCGAAGAAAAGTCCGAAGAGAAGCACTTCACGACTGAGCCATGAACGACGCCACATCTTCAGCGCTCGCCATGCATAAGCAGGCCGGCCTAGATGAAACACAGAAATGTTAAGCGTGAATACTGTGGCTAGCAGAAGCAATGTGAAAATTTGCGCGTTGGCTGTTTTGAAGATGAGTGAGGCGATCAGCGATCCTGTAACCGCCTGAATGAGCGTCGTCATAAAAACAAGCGACAGATGCGGATGCTCGGGACGGATGCGGTCGATATCGACTCGTTCAAGAACGTCTACTGATTTTTCCGGAAGCGTAATGCGGGTCGTCGAAAATGTCTGTCCTGCAGCCGGCATGCCTGGCGATTCGGCTCCTGAATAATCGGAGCGCCATGCATCGACGTTAACGATTTCAATAGAAATAGCGCCATCCGGACAGGCGGTAACGCATGCGGGTTCCCGTCCGTCCATCAGCCTTCCGTGGCACATGTCGCACTTGCCCACAACGCCACGCTCGGGATTGAACTGCGGCACGCTGTATGGGCAATTCCACACGCAATATTGGCAACCGATACAGGCATCAGCCGAATGAAGGACAATTCCGGTCAACGGATCTTTTGTGTAAGCATTGACCGGACATCCGCGCAGGCAATCCGGATCGAGACAATGATTACAGCCCATTGAAAGATAGTGCCGGCGAGTGTCGGGATAGATGCCGCCTTCGATTTCTCCAATCCTCCGCCAATGCAGGTCCGCTGGATTACCGTTCTGCTCATTGCAAGCGACTTCGCAGGAGCGGCAGCCGATGCACTTTGTCATGTCGAAATGAAAACGATACTGTTCGCCAGGAAGGGGCAGCCGGTCCGGAATAAGACCTATCGCAGTAGATGTCTCACCGAATTCAGAGGTGACGCGCACCAGACCGTCATCGATATCAATATGTTCGTATAGAGGCAGCGACACCTAAACTATTTCTCCTTGCAGTGGCTCCACTTTGGCAAAACAAGCACCTGGCAAAGACGCTCGCGTATCTGCTCAGGAACACTGATCCCGGATTGCCGGTAATGACTGCGAAAGCTAAATCAGACGCCGTAAATCACGGCGGATTCAAAGCTCATCGCGGAGCATGGTTCAGGAAGTTGGCGCCAGACACTGCATGGTGTGAGGCCAATCAGACTCTTGCCGATGGTTCGATCATATCGTGCATTTGGAAATGCGGATATAGTGAATTACAGGCCAAGGAGTTTATTTATGGCCTCTATAAAAAAATGTATTACGAAGATCGCTGCAGATGATCAGGCGTAAACAATACAAGTCAGCGCCTTGAAAAGAAATCAACTGTAGAAGGATTAACGCTTCGTAGTTACCTGCATTGACGAGAGCGACGTGTTCCACTCCTCGTTCATAAGAAGAAATGCTCCCAAGCCGTGGAAATCGTCTGTATTTCGCTTGCGATTAAAGTAATAATTCAGGTCGCCAACGTTCGTTCCTTCGCAGATATCAGAGATATGTGTATTTCCATTCGCGTCAGTAGAAACTTTTGACAGAACACCCTTGTAGCCCTTTTCTGCGACTCGCTTATACTTTTTATTGATATAGCCGCGCTTCACAGAAACATCAAGAAGGTAGGTGTACATGGAAGAACTGGAAGTCTCCTGCCAGTTTCCGGCGACGTTGGGCTTATCAACAATCTGATACCAGAGACCTGTATGGCGGTCTTGAAAATGCTCAAGATCACCTGCAAGTCGATTCAGAATTTTGATTAATTGCTTGCGCTCTGGATGATCCTTAGGCAGAACATCAAGAATATCCACGATGGCCATACCGTACCAGCCGATTGCCCTGCACCAGAAATAAGCTGAGTGATGCGTGACGGGATCGGCCCAGG
>Ga0070738_10007792_pt1 | contig 10555 bp, 10 predicted proteins | sample Coa_R2_2_FD_66446 | JGI IMG/M metagenome (GOLD analysis project Ga0070738, IMG submission 66446) | Surface soil microbial communities from Centralia Pennsylvania, which are recovering from an underground coalmine fire - Coalmine... | ecosystem: Environmental > Terrestrial > Soil > Unclassified ... | reverse complement strand
CTCTTTGTGATTGGCGAAATCAGCCATGAGGTCAATCAATGCCTGCTCTGCCTGAAAGGACAGAAGCTGGAGGATATCAAGCGGGTGATCTCACATCCCCAGGCGCTGGCCCAGAGCGACGTTTTTCTGCGCGAACTGAACGTCGAGGTCGTGGCAACGTATGACACCGCCGGCAGCGCCAAAATGCTGCGCGATGAGCAGATGCTGGGCGTAGCCGCCATCGCGGCAGCCGGCGCCGCCGAGATCTATGACCTGGAGATCCTCGCTCGCGATATCCAGACTATCAAAGGTAACTTTACGCGCTTTATCGCCCTCGGACGCGAACCAGCACCACGCCCGGAGGGTCCCGCCAAAACCATGCTGGTCATGGCGACCGCCCACCAGCCCGGCTCGCTCTATAAATGCCTGGGCTTCCTGGCCGCTAATAACATCAATCTGCTGAAACTTGAATCGCGTCCCTCCCGCCAGCGCGCCTGGGAGTATGTCTTCTACCTGGATTTCGAGGGACACCGCGACGATCCCCCGGTGCGTAAAGCCCTGGCAGAACTGGCAGAGCATACCACGTTCTGTAAGGTGCTGGGCTCGTTCGCCAGAAATTCATAGCAGGCCAGCAGCGAGGCAGAATAAGATTGCCTCGCTGCTCCTTGCAGGGCGAGGTCCGCGATCTCTAGCGTTTGATTTTCAAGGTATTGACAAAATTCGCGGCCAGCAGTTCGTAGGCATCCGATTGATACTCCTCGACGCGTCCGGCGTCACAGAGCGAGGTTAGCACGGGATCGATCGGCAGTTGGGCCAGCAGCGGGGAGCCGGTCAGGTCCACCAGTTCGGGACCGTTGCTGGGGCCAAAGATCTCGTAGCGCTCGCCATCGGGCGTCTGGAAGTAGGACATGTTCTCTACAACGCCAACGATCACGCCTTTGAGCTGCTGCACCATGTGAATGCACTTCTTCACAACCATCGTGGCCAGCATCTGCGGCGACGAGACAATGATAATCCCATCGACCGGCAGCGATTGCAAGACTGTCATCGGCGCATCAGAGGTGCCGGGAGGCAGGTCGATGAGCAGATAGTCCAGGTCGCCCCAATCAACATCGCTGTAGAACTGCTTCAATGCGCTGGAGACCATCGGACCGCGCCAGACCACTGGATCGCTCTCGTTCTCCAGGAACATGTTCATCGACATTACCTTCACGCCGCCCCGGCTGCGCAGGGGTTCGATGCCCCCGCTCGGCGACTTTAACGGCTGGCCCCTGGTGCCAAACATGCGGGCAATGCTGGGACCGGTAATATCCCCGTCGAGAATGCCCACTTTCAACCCCTGGCGGCGCAGCGAAACCGCTAACAGGCCCGTGACCAGCGATTTGCCCACTCCTCCCTTGCCGCTCATGATCGCAATCACCTGCTTGATCTTGCGGCTGGGATTCGCAGAGGCCATCGTCAGCGGAACGCCCCGCCCAACGGGCGCCTTCTTGGGCGCAACCGAAATCGGCTCGCCCCTGATAACTGCGTTCAGGTCCTTCAGCAGCAGTTCCTGCTTCTCCGGGCTAAAACGATGGGTGCGCGCCCCCCCGGCAATGCTCTCGCGCGAGCCAACCGCGCAGGCCGTACAGGGCAGCCCATGCCCGTGAAAGACCTTCACCGTCTCCGGGTGCTTCGTCACTACGTCGTGAATAATCATCTCGGCAGTAATTGTAGGTGTATCCGCCATTTCCCTTATCCTCAAGTCAGACGCTTGATAAGCCCATAGCGCCTGCTTTTCTCCTTGTAGAACCAAAAGAGGTGGATAGATTTCAAATGAGATAAATCCGACCTTCTTACTAAGATATAGTAAATTATATCACATCTGTGCACGTTTGCCAGTCTCTTTGTGAGAAGAGCAGGACCTCCCATCTCCGGCTTTGCGCGGTGACGATGCCCCGGAGCAGGGGCAGGAGTTGACTAATCCCGGCCAGAGAGTCCCGCAGACGAAAAGGTCCGGGGCGTTCGTGTTCGTATCTTGTTTTTCGCCCTATGAATCAGGTATGCTTTGAGGAGCACATTCGTAAGTATGTCGTGGGAGTATCCTTGTTGGGAGGACAGGCTGTGATAGAGGAAACATCCTGGCCTGAACGAGCGCTGGTCGGAAGGCGACGCGAACTGCATACCCTGTGGAGCCAGTTTGAAAGGACCGCTACCGGTCGCCTCCAGATAACGCTGGTGGCGGGCGAGCCAGGGATTGGTACCTCAGTGAAGTCGCCGAGCGCGCTGAACAGACTGGTGCGCTTGTCCTGCAATGAGTATCTCATGCCCCGATGAAAAAGCCTTTTTAGATTGAACAGTTTCCCCGATGTTTTTTCCTGCTCCGACCTTACACTCTCTCTAGCAAACGCGAGACAGGCTCTTGCAAAAGAATGCGCTGGTTCATATCCCATACGCAAAACTTGATTTTCAGGATATGAGCGCCAGCGATAAAGAAAGGGAAATTACATGCGTGGATCACTGAAAGATGTACCAGTGGCGTTTGATATGGACGGCGTGCGCAGCCAGCAGGTGGAATGGGGTGACTTGAACGTGGCCCTTGAACGCTTCCCCGCCGGACTGGATACCGCGCCTCTCTTCAAAGGTCTGCCCGATGATCGCTGCCAGTGCCCCCATTGGGGCTACGTTCTCAGGGGTCGCCTGCGGATTCGCTATGCGGATCATGACGAGATTCTTAAAGCGGGCGATGCATACTATATGGCCCCAGGCCATCTCCCTCTCTTTGAGGAGGAGAGCGAGGTCATCGAGTTTAGCCCCGGAGGGGAATATCAAAAAACGATGGAGGTCGCGGAGCGAAACCTGGCGGCGATGCGCGGGACCGCGTAATCCGCTCCAGCGTCTACACCTGGATGAGATAACAAGAACAGCTACTTCAGAGGAGATGATGAGCAGGATGGTTTCACCACGAATACACTTAAAAAAGTTAGCTGGCGAGTGGAAAGGTAGCGGCACGGTGACTCTGCAAGGCCAGGCGTTTCCACTCACGGCCCACTGGAAGAATGAGCTGGTGGCGGCAGGGTACGGCCTGCGCTGCGAAATTCGTATGATCGGCTTCCCAGGCACCGAAGAATTTATCGATGTCGAGCAGATCGGCTACGACGACTACGAGCAACAATTCCATGTGGGAACGATCTGCACCTTTGGCGAGACGCACGATCTGCGCGGAGACTGGCAGGACGATCGGCTTCTGGCCACAGACGACCGCGAGAGTTTTGAAGTACGTGTGGTCTCACCGCAACAACTGAAGATCCATGTGGTGAATGCGGGCGACGGACCGACGTTTGATATCGATCTTGAGAAATAGGCAGAATGAGCATCGCTCATTTCCTTGCCCAACCGCCTTGCCCAAAGAGGTGGATCGTGTGCACCATCCATCTCTTTGGGCAGTGAGGCTACGTATGCTCGCTCACGTCTTGACCCCTTTCGCTTGAGTCGAGTTTTGCCGACAATCTCTGATTCCGCCTCCGTTGGACACACCTATGAATCAGGCCGGGCACACCAGTTCTGTTTTTGGCAGACTAGTATAGTGAGACTGACGCCGTGTTCCTACAGAAGACCTGGCAGAGGCTGGCTGACATACTCTGGCGTTGCTCGCGCCCTTGAGGCACAGCCTTATCCATTCTTGTCAATGGGGCACAGAATTTGCTCTGGAATACCCTGGGTTCTTCCGGGTCTCCAGAGAAGAAAGAAGGCAAACTCGATGTTGAAATTGGGAAAAATAAGCGCCGCGCTTCTTCTGGGCCTGCTGATGAGCCTGACTCTGCTTGTCTCAGGTGTCTTCGCTCAGCAGGCAAACAATGCTGCGGGGGCAACCGCGCAGGCGGCAACTGCCCCGAACGTTTTGCTGGGAATGAAGCAGAATCTTCAGGCCACGACTCATCAGCAAGCGACAGTCCAGCAGACCGATACTCGATGCTGGTGGAGATGGGTCTTCCGACGATACCGCTTCTATCGAGTCCTGGTGTGTAACGGCGGCTGGTGGCATCGCGGCGGCTGGTGGCATCGCGGTGGCTGGTGGCATCGCGGCGGCTGGTGGCATCGCGGTGGCTGGTGGCATCGCGGCGGCTGGCGACGCGGCTGGCATCGTTGAGGATGCGCCAGAAGGACCGGGGTCTGACCTTCATTAGCCTGATCGATGAAGGCCAGACCTTCGGGTCCGAGACCAGGCGCAGCCAATCCTCCCGGCTGCCTCAGAGAGCATGGCCTCTCTGTCGCAGCCGGGCAGAAGCTCTTGCATCTCCTTACCAGGAGCTTTTTTTTGAGAATGTTCTTCACTTTTCGCCATTCTGACCGCTAACGCTTGCATGCTTTGATCCTCTAGACCATACCTCACATACCAGATAGAATCCTTTTATCACCTCTCTCCCCTACTTCACCAAACTCATCGTCCCTGGCCCGATTCGGATAGCCGGGTTGACATATCAATATATTTCACTATACTTCTTCCTGATGAGATCTGCTGTTGGGTTTCCTGCCAATAGTGTTCTGGCCTCGTCGCACCAACCATTTTCCGGTCGTCAAGGACGCTCTTCTTGTTCGTCCGGCGCTTTTGCGAAAGGAGTTCCTCTGGCGCTTGTTCAGTGTAGAGAGAAAGTAATCGTATCGTGAAACAGCGTATGCGCAGGCCACTGGCCTTTCTGGTCGCCCTGCTTCCTTTTGCCTCGCTCTTCGTTCCAATGATGGCCCTGCTGGCCACACGATCCACGCCTCTCCCAACTCATCACCGCCCCGATCTCACGGTGGAAGCCCGATCCACTCAGGCCCTGCAACGTTCGCCTGCGAGACACCATACAGACGGAGATAATCTCATCTATGGAGGTGGGCCGGTCATGGCGGGCACGGCTCAGATCTATGCTATCTTCTGGGAACCGCGCGGCAATGTCTCGCCGCACTATAACAGCCTGATTATTCGCTACTTCCGCGATGTTGGAAGCAGCTCGCTCTACCAGCTCGTCAGGCAATACACCCAGGCCGACGGGAGCTATCCCGCAGGTTCCGTCCTGGCAGGCTCATGGGTGGACCGCCGACCGTATCCCGCAAATCCTCTGCTGGATAGCGACATCCAGGACGAGGTGACGCACGCTCAGCAGATGAACGGCTGGCCCTCCAGCATGCACACCATGTTCTTTGTGTTCACTGAACGCAACGAGGATATTTGCATGGATAGCACTCGTACCCAGTGCGCGAGCAACCAGTATTGCGCCTACCATAGCGCCTTCGGCAGCAATACCATCTACGCAGCGCTCCCCTACATTGCCAGCTTTGCCTGCACTCCCTACGCCGGTCCTAACGGAGACGATGCGGACAAAACAATCACCGGGATCTCTCATGAACAATTGGAGGCGGCCACCGACCCACTGGGAAACGCCTGGACGGACGCCAATGGCGACGAGGTTGCCGATAAATGCGCCCAGAATTTCGGACAGATAGACGCGCAAGGCGCAAATGTCGTCTGGAACGGCAAACCCTATCTTGTTCAGGAGGAGTGGGACAATCACACCAGGAGCTGCCGTCTGCAACCCGGCGCTCAAAGCCGGGAAAGCACCTTGTCAAAATAGCTGATTTACGCTAGTATGAAATACCTGAGAAACACAAGCGAATGGGCGTATCCTCCATCAGGTTGTGAGAAAGCTTTGCACAGCGCGTTCTGTAGACCCGACTGACCATTGCCTATGAGGCCAAGCAAGAGAACAGGGGAACCACGATATGGAGACAGAGAAAGAAGGGACCTATCTCAAACAGGTCGCGATCTTCGCCGACCTGGCGCCAGAAGATATCAAGGATCTGATGGCAGTAGCAAAACGACGTACATTTCGCGCAGGTGAGGTTATTTTCCACCGTGACGATCCAGGTCAGGTCCTCTACATGATTAAGGAAGGGAAAGTCAAAATCTGCTTGATTAGCCCGGACGGTCAGGAAATCTCCCTGGCGGTCCTGGGCGCGGGCGAATATTTTGGAGAATTTGCCCTGTACGACGGGCTGCCTCGTTCGACGGATGCCATCGCGCTTGAAAAGGTCGAGTGCTATACGCTCCAGAGAAGCGATTTCCACAACGCGATTATGAAAAACCCCAAAATTGCTATCCAGTTGTTGGAGGGCCTCTCGAAACGCCTGCGCAATACCGATAATATGGTCGAGGATCTTATTTTTCTGGATGTCTACGGGCGTGTGGCGAAAAAACTGCTGGAGCTGTCCAATACGCATGGCGTCAAAGTCGAGAATGGCATTCGCATTGATGTGCGCCTGACTCAGCAAGAGCTGGCCTCGATGGTTGGAGCCTCGCGCGAGAGCGTGAACAAGGTCATGGGTTACTTCACCGATAAAGGGTATATCAGCACAGACAAACACCGCATCACGCTGCATCGCATCAATGAACTGAAAGGACGTATCTACTAGGAGAGAACTCCTACGGCTCGGCTCTGGTCCCTGACGGGGGAACGCAATCAACCGCATGCCTGTTACTGCCTGAAAAACCTATTCGTCTCACACAGAGGGGAATGTGACCACCTGGGGACTGTGCATGTTCTCTCTTCTGAGAAACAGCCTAGAAAACTGAAAGGGAAAGCAGGCAAAACGCGTGAATAGCACAGATGAAATTCCATCTCCGCTAAAAACTCTCCTCCCTGAGACGCGGCATGTAAGTGTGGGGGGTCGTCTTACTGCGTTGTTTCTGGCGATGCGCCCCCGCCAGTGGACGAAAAACCTGGCGCTCTTCGTGGGCCTCGTCTTTGCTCAGAGATTGCTCAATCCTCTGCTCTTCGAGCGAGCAGCCCTCGCTTTCGTGGTTTTCTGCCTCGCTTCAAGCAGTATCTATCTCTTCAACGATCTGCTCGATCTGGAAAATGACCGCCAGCATCCCAAAAAGAAGAAGCGCCCCCTGGCTGCGGGAACGCTCCCGGTGTCCTGGGCGAAGGGAGCGATCGGCATCCTCTGGCTCGCCTGCGCAAGCCTGATCGCCCTGCTCTTTTTTATCCCAACCGCTGGAACGAACCTGTTCGCTTCCCTGGGGGGGGCCAATGTTCTGTTTGCTGCTACCGTAGCCACGTACCTGATTCTGATGATCCTCTACGGGCTACGCTTAAAACACGTGGTCCTGCTGGATGTCTTTGTCATCGCCGCTGGCTTTGTCCTGCGCATCCTGGCAGGCGCGGTGGTGCTCCCCGTCAGTGTCTCGCCCTGGCTCTATATCGTGACCATCATGCTTTCGCTCTTCCTGGCCTTCGGCAAGAGACGCAACGAGCTGGTTCTTATGGAAGACCAAGCGAGCAACCATCGCCAGATTCTCAAAGAATACAATGTGCCCCTGCTGGATCAGATGATTACCATCGTTACTGCGGCAACAATCATGGCATATAGCCTCTATACCTTCCAGGCAAGTACCGGCAATCACCGCCTGATGGTAACGATCCCTCTCGTCCTCTACGGTATGTTCCGCTACCTCTACATTGTGTATGTACGGAAAGACGGTGGCAGTCCAGAAGAAGTCCTTTTACGTGACCGGCATATGCTCGGAACCGTTGTGTTGTGTATAGCAACTGTCATCGTGGTGTTGTATCTCTTACCGCGCTAGGCGGTTGGCTTTTGGGCCTGGGGCTGACTCCTTTTTCCTGCTCTGGTCGTGACCAGAAAGAGCAGACGCGAGTACATCGCCTGAGTATTCGATTCCCAGGGGGAACGTTTTGCTGCTTCTTCCCCCAGGCCCCTCAGAATGTTTTTGATGAGCCGGAAGACGCGGCAAAGCGGAGGGAGGTGCGGAGGCTCGCCGCGTTCGTGCGAGACAGACATGCATGCTCTGAGCTTGTCATATGGAGATTGTTGTTTATGAAAACCCTGATCATTATCCCAACGTACAATGAGTTGGAGAATTTGCCCTCTTTGCTTAAGGAGATTTTCTCTTACGCGCCCGCCACCGATATTTTGATCGTCGATGATCATTCGCCCGATGGCACTGGAGAGCTGGCGGAGAGGATGCGCGCGGAGGATGCGCGTGTGCATGTCCTGCATCGCAGCGGCAAACTTGGCCTGGGTACAGCGTATATCGCTGGCTTCAAGTACGCCCTCGCGCACGGCTATGATGCCGCCTTTGAGATGGATGCCGACTTTTCGCATGATCCTCGCTACCTGCCCGATTTCCTGCAAAAGATTGAGGAGGCCGACCTGGTGATCGGCTCCCGCTATATCCCGGGAGGAAGTACGCCTAACTGGTCGCTTCTCCGGCGCTTTATCAGCGGGGGCGGCAACATTTTTGCCCGCATGGTGCTGGGCCTGAAGGTTCGGGATTGTACGGCTGGCTACCGTTGCTACCGGCGCACGGTGCTGGAGAACGTTGCGTTCGAGACGATTCGCTCGCAGGGCTATGGCTTCCAGGTCGAGATGGCTTACCGGGTCGAGAGACAGGGCTTTAAGATTGTGGAGATCCCCATCGTCTTTATGGATCGACGCGTGGGTAAATCTAAAATGTCGCACGCCATCTTCGTCGAGGGCTTTATCAATGTGATACGCGCGCGCTTCAGCCAGGTCCCTCCGGTTACACACAACGAGCAGTTACCCGCTGATGCCCCTGCGGAAAGTGGGGCGAGCGCAGACCAAACGCTTGAGCAGAATGAGCAGGCGACCGCCAGCAGAAATTAGTTCGCCAAAACGTCGCTTGGCTAGCGGCGTTTCTTTTTTTTCTTGCCCTGTACATGCGCTGGCTCCTCATCTTTCTCAATGGAGGGAGCATCCAGACCGTACTTGCGGCGCATGGCCATGCGATGGCGCGCGCGCCTCTCAATATCGCGCGGGGCCGCGTGAACCTGGCGCTCAAGCTGACCCGTGCTCTGGGCCGTCCCTCCCTGCAAGGTGACGGTTCGCTGCACCTCAGTGTCGTCGCTGTAGATCTCCACCTCGCGTCCCGCTTGCCGGGCCTCAACTGAAAGGCGCGCGATGACGGCATCGGCGGTTTCGCCCCGCCGCGAGTAGACCACGCGGATGCGCTGCACGTGATAGACTTGCTCCCGGTCTGTATCCCCATCAAAAATAACTATCACCTGGTGCGGCGTGTGCCGATAGCGATTGCGCAGAAGCACGAGTAACTGCTCCCTCGCCGCAGCTAGACTCTGCACCCGCGTGGCCTGAAATGACGGCGCGCGTTTGATGACATTGTATCCATCGACCAGGATATCACGTCCCACAGATTTTGCGCTGCTCCCTTCCGGCATCTTTCCTGAGCAATGTTTATCTTAATTGCAAAAGATACAGAATCTCAGTACGGATGTCAATATGAATAAGCTGCGAGAAGAATGCATTCATCTGAGGGAAACTGAGCGCCAGGATGAGCATAAGGATGATCGCGAGCAATATTGTCGAGAGCACGATGATGAGTACGTTCTCTACCCGCTCAAAAAGCGATAGACCCTCGTCTTCTTCCTCTCGCTCGTTCTCTTGTTCCTGGGTCGTAACTTCCCGGACTTCGGTAGAGGGCACGGGCAGAGCCGGGAGAACCTGCGGGACCGCTGCCCATTCGGGTCCGCTCGTATGAGGAGAGACGCTCAGGGCATGAACCGACCAGGCAGCTTCCTTCCCCCACTGCCCTGTGGGATGTGAGACGGGTTCTCCGACCCGCCCCTCTCGTCTCTGCTCCAGCATCTCCCGCAGCCAGGGAGGATCAAACGGGGCCGGCGATACGGGATGACCTTGCAGCACCGGGAGGTCCGCCGACGTAACCGGCGAGGATGGTTGTTCGCTTTGTCGGTCTTTTTGCAGGTCTTTGACCTGCCGCCCGGGTTCGGGACAATAAAAGCTCCCATTGCGCAGACAGGTAAATGAACGCGGGGCCGATTGCTCAGAGGAGGTCCCCCCCGGACATGAGAAAATTAGTCCCTCCAGTGAGGGTACGGGCGAGCGAAACGGCAACTGCGCCTCTTCGCTGCACGATGCGCAGGCGCAATGGATCGGATTCCAGCACTGAGGACAGGCCGGACGCTGGCAGCGAAAGCAGAAATGGCAAATCGATACAAAGGCCGACTCTAGCATTGCCAGCGAAGCCTGCTCCCTCTCTTGACGCCAGGAGGGAATATATACCGCCCGGCAGACGGGACAGGAGACAATCTTGAGCGTGTCGGCCTGGCCCAGAGGATCTTCATTCCCGGTATGCGCCGGCGCGTGAGTTGCATTTGTCTTGAGAAAATGTTGCATCGGGTGCGACATACGGAAGCTCCTAACACCTTAAGAATCGAGCGCCACACAACCACACATCAGAAGCGGCTCATTCTCAGTATAAAGAGGGAGGTGAAATCCATCCCCACTCGCTTCCAAGCCAGGGAAATCTCCGCCACTCCACACACTCCCACGCTAAATTTCGCCCCCCACAGGGCTTGACACCGCAACAGTATTCTGGTATGATCCAAATGCGCTCGACGAAGCAATCCCAATGCTTCCCTAGAACGCCAAAAGTATACCCAGGAGCCGTGGTGTAGTGGCCTAACATGTCTGCCTGTCACGCAGAAGATCGCGGGTTCGAATCCCGTCGGTTCCGCCGTTGACAATTTTTTCAGGG
>Ga0070738_10007791_pt1 | contig 10557 bp, 7 predicted proteins | sample Coa_R2_2_FD_66446 | JGI IMG/M metagenome (GOLD analysis project Ga0070738, IMG submission 66446) | Surface soil microbial communities from Centralia Pennsylvania, which are recovering from an underground coalmine fire - Coalmine... | ecosystem: Environmental > Terrestrial > Soil > Unclassified ... | reverse complement strand
ACCGGACCATCGGGGTTGTGGCGGTGCTGGGCTCCACCTACGACGGCAGCTACGAGCCGGTGACCGACATCGTGGCGGCCCTGGACCGGTTGGCCTCGGCGGGAGGGCCCGACGTGCCCGTGCACGTCGACGCCGCGTCGGGCGGGTTCGTGGCCCCCTTCCTCGATCCGGACCTCGAGTGGGACTTCCGCCTCGACCGGGTGAGCTCCATCAACGCCTCGGGCCACAAGTACGGGCTCGTCTACCCCGGCGTCGGCTGGGCCCTGTGGCGCGACCGCGACGCCCTGCCGGCCGACCTCGTCTTCGACGTCGCCTACCTCGGTGGCCACATGCCGACCTTCGCCCTCAACTTCTCGCGGCCGGGTGCCCAGGTGGTGGCCCAGTACTACACGTTCCTGCGGCTCGGGCGAGACGGCTACCGCCGAGTCCAGCAGGCGTGCCGCGACACGGCGTCGTGGCTGGCCGACGACCTGGAGCGCCGGGCGCCGCTCCGTCGGGTGTGGGGCGGACCGGGGATCCCCGCGGTGGCGTTGACGGTTGACGAGTACGAGCCGTTCGACGTCTACGACCTGTGCGAGGCTCTCCGCACCCGCAACTGGCTCGTGCCCGCCTACCCGATGCCAACGGCGCTCGAGGCGACCAGCGTGCTGCGGGTGGTGGTCCGCAACGGGTTCAGCCGCGACATGGCCGGCCTGCTCGCCGACGCCATGGTGGAGGAGGTGGCCGAGCTCCGGCGTCGCCCGGTGGGGCAGGGGTCACGACGGCGGCAGGGCTTCCACCACTGACCCGGCGACCCGACCGCACCGGGGCCCGGGCTGCGCCGGAGCGGCACGGGGCCCTCACGTTGCCGGCGACCCGACCGCACCGGGGCCCGGGTCCGGCAGGAGGCCGACCTGGCTGGGTCGGACAGGAGGCCGACCGTCGGGGTCGACCGTCGGGGTCGACCGTCGGGGCTGACCGTCCGGGGTCGACCGTCCGGGTCCGGGTCCCCCAGGGGCCTGCCGGGCGCCGGGGTCCTCGCCGCGCTCAACTCAGCGAGGGGCGGGCACCCCTTCGAGCTCGAGCAGCCACCGCTTCACGTCGAGGCCGCCCGCGTAGCCACCGAGCTTGCCTCTCGCCGCCACGACCCGGTGGCAGGGGAGGAAGATCGGCAGGGGGTTGGCACCGTTGGCCTGGCCGACGGCGCGAAAGGCGGCCGGGCGCCCCACCCGGCGGGCCACCTCGGCGTACGTGACGGTGGTGCCGTAGGGGATGCCGGCCAGTGCCTGCCACACCGCACGCTGGAAGGGCGTGCCCGCCGGCCACAGCGGCACGCAGAAGTCGGTCGGATCGCCGCCGAAGTAGCGGGTGAGCTGCTCGGCGGCGGTAGCGAGGTGCCGGCGGGCCGAGCGAGCAGCTACGCCCGCATCGCCAGCAGCCGCGCCCGCATCGCCGGCAGCAGCCGGGTCGGCCTCCCCGAAGAGCGCGGCGCGCGGGAGCCCGACCCTCACCAGGCCGCGATCGATTGCTTCGAGCACGAGCTCGCCAATCGGGGTCTCGAGGGTGGCGCGGAGCGGTGGCTGCGTCATGCTGCCGCCTCAGCCTATCGGTGCGGGGCTGCCCGGAGCGGGGCTGCCCGATCGGCCCCGCCCCGCGCCGCGGCGCCGGTCCGCCCGGGCCCCGACGGCCGGTCGAACCCCGAGGGCTCCGAGAGCGCCGAGGGCCTTCTGGCACAGACCGGGGCCGTCGAGCCCGAGCGAGGCCAGGATCTCGCTCGCCGAGCCGTGGGGGAGGTAGGCGGTCGGGAGCCCGGCGCAGACGACCACCGGCGACCGCGCGGCGCCCGGCCGGCCGAGCGCCGCTGCCACGGCCCTGCCCACCCCCCCTTCGACAATGCCGTCCTCGGCCGTCACGACCACGTCGTGGCGGCGCGCGTCGGCCAGCATGGCCGGATCGAGGGGGGCCGCCACCCGCACGTCCCAGACGGTCGGCTCGACGCCGCGCGCTTCGAGCAGCGCCGCCGCCTCCTCGCAGGCGCCGGCCAGCTTGCCGACCCCGAGGAGGCACACGCGGCGCCCTTCGCGCAGGCGGCGTGCCGACAGCCCGTTGCCGGCCGACCCGGGCCCGGGTGCCGGCGTCTTGGGCCAGCGGATCGCGACCGGGCCGTCGGTGATCTCGAGTGCCTGGTGCACCATCGCGGCGAGGTCCTCGCAGCTCGAGGGGGCGAGCACGGTCATGCCGGGCACCTTGGTCAGCAGGGCCAGGTCGTAGACGCCGTGGTGGCTGGGGCCGTCCTCGCCGGTCACGCCGGCCCGGTCGACGCAGAGGACGACCGGCAGGCGGTGGAGGCCGACGTCGAAGAGCAGCTGGTCCCAGGCGCGGTTGAGGAACGTCGAGTAGATGGCCACGACGGGGCGCAGGCCGCCCATCGCCATGCCCGCCGCGGCGGTGACGGCGTGCTGCTCGGCGATGCCCACGTCGAAGAAGCGGTCCGGGTAGCGGTCGCGGAAGCCAAGCAGCCCGGTCGGTCCGCCCATGGCGGCGGTGACGGCGACGAGCTCGGGCCGCCGGGCCGCCTCTTCGAGCAGGGCAGCCCCGAAGGTGGCGGTGTAGTCCAGCGAGGGGGGCTTGGGCGAGCGAGCCCTCCCGGTCGCGGGGTCGAACGGGGGCACGTCGTGGAGGCACTTCTCGCCGTCCTGCTCGGCCGGCGGGTAGCCGCGGCCCTTTCGGGTCCGGGCGTGGACGACGACAGGTCCGCCGCAGGCTGCGGCGCGCCGGAGCGCGGCTTCGACGGCCGCCAGGTCGTGGCCGTCGACGGGGCCCTCGTAGCGGAGGCCGAGCGACTCGAAGAAGCACCCGGCCCCCCCGAGGAAGCCGCCATCGGCCAGGGGCGAGACGGTCGGCGCGTACGAGCGCCCGTTGTCGTTCAGCACGACGATGACCGGAGCGTGCGCGGCCCCGATGTTGCTGAGCGCCTCGTAGGCGAGGCCGCCGGTCAGGGCGCCGTCGCCCACGACGGCCACCACGCGGCCGCCGCCACGCAGGCCGGCGGCGCGGCTCAGACCGAAGGCGTAGGAGAGCGCCGTCGAGGCGTGGCTGTTCTCGACGAGGTCGTGGGCCGACTCGGCGCGGTTCGGGTAGCCCGACAGCCCTCCCGACCGCTTGAGCCGTGCGAACCCAGCGGCCCGGCCGGTGACGAGCTTGTGCACGTAGGCCTGGTGGCCTGTGTCCCAGACGATGCGGTCGACGGGGGAGTCGAACACGCGGTGGAGGGCCAGCGTGAGCTCGACCACGCCGAGGTTGGGCCCGAGGTGCCCGCCGGTCGCGGACACGGCGTCGACGAGAAAGGCGCGGATCGCGTCGGCCAGGCGCGCGAGCTCGGCGAGGTCCATGCGACGCAGCGCCTGTGGCGAGAGCCGCTCGAGGCGCTTCTCGATGCCCTTGACGACCTCGGGGCCCGAGGGGTCGTGGCGGCGCGCCACCGGCACGTCGCGAGAGTCCGCCCAGTGGGCGGCCACCTCGGCATCGGCGCGCAGTGCGGCCATGGTCAGTGCGTGCTCACGAGGGCGCGCAGCGACTGGCGCAGCGAGCTGAGGCTGGCGATGACCGCCGTGGGCTCGTAGCCGCAGTGGGCCATGCAGTTCGCGCAGCGGGGGTCCTTCCCCCGGCCGTAGGCGTCCCAGTCGGTGGTCTCGACGAGCTCCTTGTAGCTGCTCGCGTAGCCGTCGGCCATGAGGTAGCAGGGTCGCTGCCAACCGAGCACCGAGAAGCTGGGGATGCCCCACGCCGTGCACTGGAAGTCCGCCTTGCCCTCGAGGAAATCGAGGAACAGCGGCGAGTGGTTGAGCCGCCACCGCCGCCGTTTCCCCGCGAACGCCTTGCGGAACAGGTCGCGGGTCTGCTCGACCCCGAGGAAGTGCTCCTGGTCGGGCGCCTTCTCGTAGGCGTAGGCGGGCGAGATCATCATGGCGTCGACCTTCAGCTCGTCGTTGAGGAAGTCGAGCAGGTCGCGCACGGTCTTGGGCGAGTCGGTGTTGAAGAAGGTCGAGTTCGTCGTCACCCGGAAGCCGCGCTCCTTGGCCTGCCTGATGGCGGCGACGGCTTCGTCGAAGACGCCCTCGCGGTCGACGGCCGCGTCGTGGCGCTCCCGGAGCCCGTCGACGTGCACCACCCACGAGAAGTACCTCGAGGGCGTGAACCGGTCCATCCGCCGGCGCAGCAGCACGGCGTTGGTGCACAGGTACACGTAGACCTTGCGGTCGACGAGCGCCCGGACCATCTCGGCGATGTCAGGGTGGAGCAGCGGCTCGCCCCCGGCGATCGACACCATCGGGGTGCCGCTCTCCTCGACTGCCCCGATGACGTCGTCGACCGTCAGCCGCTTGCGCAGGATGTCGGTCGGGTGCTGGATCTTGCCGCAGCCCGGGCATTTGAGGTTGCACGCGAAGAGCGGCTCGATCTCGACGATGAAGGGGTAGTGGGTCCTGCCACTCAGCCGCTGGCGGATGAGGTGGGTCCCGATACGGAGGTTCTGGCGGAAGGGAACGGGCATCAGCGCACCTGCACAGGTAGGGAGAATCGGACGTGTTCTTCGGTGGTGCGGTGCTCGGCGACCTCGACGGGCCCGAGGGCCCGCAGGGCGTCGACCACCTGGTGGACGAGGGCGTCGGGCGCGGAGGCACCCGCCGTGAGGCCGACACGACGCACGCCGTCGAGCCACTCGAGGCGCACTTCGGACCCGTCTTCGACGAGCTCGGCCCGACAGCCGGCCCGGCGGGCCACCTCCACGAGACGAGCCGTGTTGGACGAGTTCGACGAGCCGACCACGAGCACGAGGTCGCAGCTGGGGGCGAGGGCGCGCACGGCGTCCTGGCGGTTCTGGGTGGCGTAGCAGATGTCGTCGGCGTGGGGCCCCACCACGTGGGGGTAGCGCCGCTGCAGCGCCGCCACGATCTCTGCCGTCTCGTCGGTGGCCAGGGTCGTCTGCGTGAGGTAGGCGACGGGCTCGTCGGGGCCGAAGGTGAGGCGGTCCACGTCCTCGGGCCGTTCGACGAGATGGATGTGCTCGGGCGCCTCGCCGAGGGTCCCCACCACTTCTTCGTGGTCGCCGTGGCCGACGAGGGCGATGCGGTACCCGCGAGCGGCGTAGCGCTTGGCCTCCTGGTGGACCTTGGCGACGAGCGGGCAGGTGGCGTCGATGACCGACAACCCCGGCCGGCTCTCCGCCTGGCGGCGGACCTCGGGGCTCACCCCGTGGGCGGCGAGCACCACGGTCGCGCCGTCGGGCACCTCGTCGAGCTCCTCCACGAACACGGCGCCCTTGCCTTCGAGCTCGCGGACCACGTGGAGGTTGTGGACGATCTGGCGCCGCACGTACACGGGCGGTCCGAACCGCTCGATGGCCCGCTCCACGATGTCGATGGCCCGCTCGACGCCTGCGCAGAAGGAGCGGGGTGCGGCCAGCACCACCTCCCGGGGCCCGACGGCGACGCCCCAGCGATCCAGCACCGGGCGGACTCGCCGCAGCGCACCGAGCGCCCGCAGCCCGCCGCGCACCGGTCCGCGTCGAGCGGTGTCGGCTACGGCGCGCACCACCACGAGCGGACGAGCGCCCAGGGCATCGGCCACGAAGGCCGACTCCATGTCGACCGCCAGGGCACCGCTCGTCGCCAGCTCGGCGCGGCGCTGGCCCCGGGCCACGGACTCGACCGACACGACCGGCCCCTCGTGGACCCGGAGGCCCCCGCGGCGCAGCTCGGCTGCCACCAGCGCGGCGGCGGGAAGCGGCCGAGCGGGGGTCCCGTCGGTGGTGCGCAGCTCGGTCGCGACGACGAGGTCGCCGGGGAGCACCTCGGCGCCCAGGCCCCCCGCGACTCCGGCCACGGCGGCGGGCGCACCGGCGGGCAGGGCCGCTGCCTTGCGACCGGCGACCCGCGACGAGCGGGCCCGCCCCACGCCGGTGACCACGACCGGGCCGCCGAGGGCGAGCGCCTCGATGCGCAGGGCGGCCAGGACGGCCGGCTCACCCACGACGGGCTCCGTTGACGTAGCGCCCGAGGGCCATGACCGGGAAGACCTGCCGGTAGAGGTGGTAGTTGATGTAGAAGTCGCCGGGGAACCCGACGCCGGTGAACCACGGCTCGTCCCAAGTGCCGTCGGCCCTCTGGCTGCCGACCAGGAAGGCGACGCCGCGCTCGGTGGGCTCGCCCCGCTCGCCTGCCGCGAGGAGAGCGAGGAGCGCCCAGGCGGTCTGCGAGGCCGTGGACGCGCCGCGCCCGCGGATGGCGGGGTCGTCGTAGGAGCGCAGGTCCTCCCCCCAGCCGCCGTCGGGGTTCTGGTGCCCGACCAGCCACGCCACGGCGCGGCGGATCGCCGGGTCGTCGGGGGGCACCCCGGCGTCGACCAGCGCGGGCACGGCGGCGCCGGTCCCGTACACGTGGTTGGCGCCCCAGCGCCCGAACCAGGAGCCGTCGCCCTCCTGGGCACGCAGGAGCCACTCGACGCCGCGAGCGGTCGCCTCGTCCGTGCGGTGGCCGAGGGCGCAGAGCATCTCGACCACGTGGGCCGTGACGTCGGCGCTCGGCGGGTCGATCAGCTCGCCGAAGTCGCAGAAGGGAAGCTCGCGGCAGAGCACCTGGGTGTTGTCGACGTCGAAAGCAGCCCAGCCGCCGTCGCGGCACTGCATGCCCCGCACCCAGCGCACCGCCCGGTCAACCGCCCCCCGGTCGTCCTCGGCCACCCGGCGCAACGCCAGCACGACCTCGGCCGTGTCGTCGACGTCGGGGTAGTGGTCGTTCTCGAACTCGAACGCCCAGCCCCCGGGAGCAAGCGAGGGCCGCCGGACCTGCCAGTCGCCGGGCACGGTCACCTCCTCGCCGAGGAGCCACCGGGCCGCCCGGCGCAGCACCGGGTCGTCGGACGGATACCCGGCGTCCGACAGGGCGACGACTGCCAGGGCGGTGTCCCACACCGGCGACTGGCACGCCTCGATCCGCCGGCCGGCCTCGTCGTCGATCGTGAAGCGGTCCAGGCCGGCCAGTCCGGCCTGCATCACCGGGTGGTCGAGGGCGTAGCCCTGGAGCTCGAGCGCCATGAGCGAGTAGACCCAGGGCGGCTGAATGCCGCCCCACGAGCCGTCGGCCTCCTGGCGCTGGACGATCCATCGCTCCGCCCGGGCGAGGGCCGCGCGGCGCAGGGGGCCGATCGGGTGCCGCTCGTAGCGGTGCAGGGCCCGGTCGAGGAGCTCGAAGCGGCCGGCCCACGTGGCGAGGGAGCGGCGCGGCGGGTCGGGGGCCCCGGTCAGCAGCTCGTCCACGCCCACGGGCAGGTGCCGCACCGGGCGATGCGCCGCCACCACCGTCAGCGCGACCACCGTCTGGCGTGCCCAGCAGCCGAAGTCGTAGATGTTGAGCGGTACCGAGGGGGGTAGCAGCACGAGCTCGGGGGGCAGCACGGGCAGGCGCTCCCACGGCCAGCGGCCGAACAGCGCCAGCCAGAACCGGGTGAAGACCCGCGAGCGCTCGAGGCCGCCCGCGTCGCGCACGAACTCGGCCGCCCGCCGCATGTGAGCCGCACCTGGGTCGTCGCCGGCCAGGCGGAGGGCGACGTAGGCCTCGGCCGTCGTGGACAGGTCGGGTGGGCCGCCGTAGAAGGTGGCCCACGTGCCGTCGTCGCGCTGGTGAGCCCGCACCCACCTGGCGGTCGCTTCGGTCTGGGCCTCGGTCCGGATCCCGAGGAATTGCCGGAGCAGCAGGTCCTCGGCCTCCATGGTGACGTTGGTCTCGAGCTCGCCCTTCCACCACCCTTGCGGGTCCTGGAGGCGCACGAGGGCATCCGCGGCACGGCGCAGCGACGCGGCTGCCTCGCCGGGCACCCCGCGGCCCTGGGTGACGCCAGGGGTGACCGTCGTCACCGGTCCCTCGCCGTGACGAAGCGGGCGAGCGCGGCGAGCTCGTCGGCCGGTCCCTGCACCAGGGGCACCCGGCGCAGGGCCTGGAGGGCCATGTCCAGGTGCGTGTCGGCGAAGACCATGACGTCGTGGCGGGCCCCGCACGACTCGAGCAGCTCGGTGGCCCGCGCCACGTCGCCGTCGGCCAGATCGCCCTGGAGGATCGATCGCAGCTCGTCGGCCTGGTCGCCGCTGCGCCCGAGGGCGGTGGCGACCGGCAGCGTCTTCTTGCGGCGCAGCAGGTCGCTCCCCACCGGTTTGCCGGTCACCGCCGGCTCGCCCCAGACCCCGAGGATGTCGTCGACCGCCTGGAAGGCGATCCCGAGATGGCTGCCGAAGTCGGCCAGTGCCTGCACGGTGGCCGGCGGCGCGCCGGCGAGGATCGCGCCGAGCGACGCGGCGCAGGCCAGCAGGGCGCCCGTCTTGGCCTCTTCCATCTGCAAGCACTCCTCGACGGTGACCGTGAGGCGCGATTCGAAGGCCATGTCGTCGGCCTGCCCGGCGATCATCGCTTGGGTGGCGGACGCGAGCGTGGCCGCCGCCCGCACTCGCTCGGGCGTGGGGTCCTCGAGGAGGACCTGCATGGCCAGGGTGAGCAGCGCGTCACCGGCGACGATGGCCGGCCCGACACCGAAGCGGGCCCACGCGGTGGGGCGGTGCCGCCGCTCGGTGTCCTCGTCGATGATGTCGTCGTGGAGGAGCGAGAAGTTGTGGACCAGCTCGATGGCCACCGCGCCCGGCAACCCGTCTTCCTCCGCACCGCCGGCGGCGACGGCCGCGAGCAGCACGAGCGCGGCGCGCACTCGCTTGCCGCCGCCGTCCAGGTGGTGCTGCACGGGGGGGCGGACGCCGGGCCCGAGCCGGGCCACTGTCTCCTCGATGGCCGGCCCCACGAGGATCATGGCGCGCTCGAGCACCTTTTGGGCCGACGGCGCTGGCTCCCGGGACCCCGATGCTGCCTCCCTTTGCGGCGATCCGGACGGCTGCGGATGCGGTGGCGCCGATGCGCTCTCATCGAGGGGGCCGGAGCCTCCACGGCTCGCGCCAGAAGATGGGATGACGGTGGTCACGCCGGTGCCTCCTGCAAGGTTCGATCGGTCCGGTCGGTCGAGCCCCCTGCGCCCAGGGCTTGACGGGCGGCGTCGACCCCGCTGCGGACGGCGCCCTCCATGGTCGCCGGCCAGCCGGTGGCGCACCATGCTCCGGCCAGGAAGAGCCCCGGGAGCGACGTCGTGGCCGGCGGCCGCAGCGCGGCAGTCCCCGGACGGGCACGGAAGGTGGCGGCGTGCTCGCGGCTGACCGCGCCGTCGACGAGACGGGCGCGCCCGGCGGCCGGGAACAGGTCGGCCAGGGCCTCGGCGAAGCCGCGTACCAGCTCCTCGGGCCGCCGTCCCACGTACGCGTCGGCGCCCGAGAGCGACACCGCCAGGTACTGGCCACGGTCCAGGCCCGCCGAGCGGGTCCGGTCGAAGACGAACTGCACCGGCGAGCCCACTGCGGCGACCATCGGCAGGTCCGTGACGGTGCGGTCGAACACGAGGTGGACGTTGACGATCGGCGACGCGCCGAGGTGGCCCACGTCGCCGAGGACGCCGGCCGGCACCAGGGTGGCCGCCACCTGGTGCGGGGTGGCGACGACGACGGCGTCGGCTGCGAGCGACCTCCCGCTGACCTGAACGGTGGGTGCCTCCCCGGCTCTGGCGGTCACGGCGTCGACGACCTCCCCCAGCAGGACCTCGACCCCGGCGCCGGCCAGGGCAGCCTCGGCGTTGGCCCCGTGGAGCTGGCGGAGCGGGACGGCGGACCAGCCGATGTCGGCACCGTCGGCGCGGTCGAGGAGCCCGGTCCGGAAGACCTTGGCCGCCATGGCGAGCGACGCCTCTGCCGCGGGCACGTTGAGGGTGGGCAGGGTGATGAGGTCCCACAGCCGCTCCACGGCCCCCGGGCGCTGCCGGTGCCCGGCGAGCCACGCCCCGAAGGTGACGGCGTCGAGCGTGGGGTCGGCAAGGTCGAGCCCGCGCAGGGCCAGGACCGGGCGCGCGAGGCGCATCCGGTCGACGAGCGGCAGGTGGCGGTAGCGGGCCAGGGAGCCCGCCAGGTGCAGGGGCGCCGGAAGCCCGGTCCGCCGGATGGATGCCCGCCGCCCCCCGGGGGCGAGGACCGGCACGTCGAGCCGGTCCTGGAGGACCACCTGGTCCGACGCGCCGATCCGGTCGAGAAGGCCGAGGTAGGCGGTGCAGCAGCGCATGAAGACGTGCTGGCCGTTGTCGAGCCACAGGCCGCGGCGCCGGAACGACCAGGTCAGGCCCCCGAGGTGCCGACGCCGCTCGACGAGCACCACCTCGGCGCCGCCGTCTGCGGCCTCGAGGGCAGCGGCGATCCCGGCGAGCCCTCCACCCACGACGACCACCCGCCGGCTCACCCCTCGCCTCCTGCTCGCTGGCGGCTCGCCGGTGGCTGCCGCGTCCGGGCCGCCTTGAGGCGGCTCGAACCGGCCAGGCGGCTCGAACCGGCCAGGCGGCTCGAACCGGCCAGGCGGCTCGAACCGGCCAGGCGGCTCGAACCGGCCAGGCTGGTGGCGCCTGCCAGGCTGGTCGCCGCGACCCACGCCTTCTCCCAGACGGGCAGGG
>Ga0070738_10007789_pt1 | contig 10558 bp, 5 predicted proteins | sample Coa_R2_2_FD_66446 | JGI IMG/M metagenome (GOLD analysis project Ga0070738, IMG submission 66446) | Surface soil microbial communities from Centralia Pennsylvania, which are recovering from an underground coalmine fire - Coalmine... | ecosystem: Environmental > Terrestrial > Soil > Unclassified ... | reverse complement strand
GATCGTCCAGAAAAATCGGGGCGATCGCATACGCTCGCGCCTGAAACTGCTCCAGCAGGTCAATGTGACACTGATGATGACCGACGGTGTAGATATCAGCGACCGCAAATGGTTCATTGTGGCGATAGCGACCGCCCTGAGTATCTTTCAGGTGGGTATCTTCCCACACTCTCCGGACATTCGGGGAGACAAGAGGCACCCACCCTTCACCCATCGACTCGGCCACAAAACTGCCGCTCCAGTCAGGGTTAAACTGGTAAATCGCGACCCGATCGGCCTCCAGCGTATGGCGCGTTTCGCTCAGGACAGTGGCCAGTGTTTCTTTCAGGTCGAGCGATCGGTGGATGTCCTGGATGATCAGGCGCAGCAAGCGCTCCCGCATGGCCTGATAGTGCAGCGACTCGGTACGTTCCTGTACCCGTTGTTCCAACTGCTGGTTGAGCTGTTGCAACGCCGTTTCTGCCCGCTGGCGCTCGGCTAACTCGGCCTGAGACTGTTGATAGAGATTGGCCTGCTGGATGGCAATTGCGATCTGGGTGGCAAGCTGCTGTTGCAACTCGATCTCCACTGGCCCCCAGTGTCGAGGCGATTGACAGTGCTGCGCCACCAACAGCCCCCACAGGCGATCGTCCTGCAGAATGGGCACCATCATCTTGGCTCGAACCTGCATCTGTTCCAGCATGGCCTGGTGGCAGGGGTCAAGCTGAATGGCATAAATATCATCGGTGGCTTTAATGTTGTCGTGTTCAAAGCCCACCCCCTGCGTATCGACAAAGTAGGTGTCGATGATCTGCATTCCCAGCAGCGATCGCCAACCCGTCGCAACCGATTCGGCAATGATGATGCCGCTCCAATCCGGCTCAAATCGATAAATAATCACGCGATCGGTCTGTAAAAATTGCCGCACTTCAGTGACAGTCGTATGCAGGATGTGATCCAGATCGAGCGTCTGGCGGATCCGCTGGGCGATCGCCGTGAGTAAGCGTTGGCGCTCCACCTGCTGATGCAGCGAAGTCTGGATATCTTTCTGCATGGTGATATCCGTGGCAACGCCCAACGAAAGTCGTGGTAAGCCTTCAGGCGTGCGGCTAAAGATGCGATCGCGACTGAGCAACCAGCGATAGCCACCAGCCTTGTGGCGCACCCGGTATTCCGTTTCCACAAATTCGTCATCGTGAACTTGCAGCAGGCGCTGGTGGTTCACGATCACGGTTGGTTGATCATCGGGATGGATGAGCTGGAAAATGCGATCAGAACCCATTGTCTGGATATCGTGCGGCGCATACCCTAAAACAACCTGAACCTGTTGATTGGCGTAGATAATACGCTGGCCAATCAAGTCCTGGACATACAAAACGGCAAGCGTAGAACTGGCAATCTGTTCGGTAAATTGCTGCTGTTCCCGCAGGGCAATCTCCGTCATTTTGCGGTCAGTAATGTCCTGAGACACCCCTACCAGCCGATAGGGTTTGCCAGTTGCATCGATCACTGGATAGGCCCGTTCCCAGATCCAGCGAACCGTGCCATCGGGATGCAGCAAACGATATTCGTGGTCAAATCCCTGCTGCTGCTGTGCAATGACGGTTAAGACCTGGGTGCGATCCTCAGGGTGAATGGCATCTAGAAACGATCGCGGCTGCTGGTAAAGGCTCTCACAGCTACGGCCCCAGATAGTCTCGTAGCAGGGGCTAACATAGATCAATCGGTTGAAATCGATGTCTACCATCCAGAACACTTCATGGATGCTGTCAGCCATTTGCCGAAATCGCTCTTCGCTCTGCCGCAGTGCCTCTTCAATCAGTTTCAAATCGGTCAGATCATGCACATTGACCACGACACCGGCGATCGTGCCATTCAGCTCAACATAGGGGGAGTAAGTCGCTCTGATATAGCGTCTTTGCCCATCCGGATAGGACTGCCAGGTCTCGAAGCTTTGCTGTAGTCCTTTGGTCAGGCAGCGATCGAGGCACGGTTTGGAAAACGACTCGAAAAAGTCCTGCCCCAGCAAATCGCTGACCGAATGCCCAACGATCTCGTCATAGGATTTCTGGTTCCAGTTGAGGTAAGTCTGGTTGACCACCTGATAGATGTAGTGGCGATCCAGTAAAGACACACAGTCCGGCGTCGCTGACACGATCCGCTCATAGCGCCGCAGCATACCTTCTGACTGCTGGCGTTCCAGTTCCGAGGCCGCCCGCACGGCAAAAATCGTCAGGACTTCTTCAATAAACCGCACATTTGCGATCGGGTGGTTGGCAATTACGCCAATCAAGCCAATCACAGCCCCCGTAGCATTGAGCAGAGGAATGCCGATATAGCCCTCTCCCCCCAACACTTGCAGCGTCTGGTCAGCTGGAAACCGCTGCTGAACGCCATCAGGATAAATGCAAAAGCCTTGCCTGACCACTGTTTCACAGGGCGTACCCGCCAGGGGATATTCCAGACCGTCTACGCATTGCGCATACCCGGCCCCCGCAATGACCTTAATGCGATTGTGCTCCGGTGCGATTAATTCACCCACAAACGCCTGATCCATCCCCAGCAAGCGAATGAGATAGTGCACCAATGAATGAAAAAATGCCTCACCAACGGCAGCAGACACCCCCATCGCGACATTCTGGATCAGCTCTTCTTTTTGCTTGCGATCGGTAATATCCTGCGCTGTCCCAAACAGACCCACGACGCGACCCTGATCATCGAAAATGGCTTCGCCGCGCCCTTCGACAAACTGAACTGAGCCATCGGCACACAGCGATTTGAACTCAATCACGTAGGATTCACCCGTGAGCAATGCCTGCTGCACCGTCGTTTGAAACCGCTCGCGATCGTCCGGGTGAATCAACTGGATATGTGCTGCCAGGTCAGGTTCCGGTTGGGCCGGGTCGAGTCCATAGATCCGAAACAGTTCTTCTGACCAGGTGATTTGACCAGTAAGGGCATCAAATCGCCAGTTACCCACACGGGCGACGCGCTGAGCCGTTGCCAGCGCCGCTTCGTTTTCACGTAACACCTGCTCTGTCCGGGCCCACTGGTGGGGTGCCTTTTGTTGGATTGCAAGTTCCAAAAGCAGCGCTACGTGCTGAACCAGCCGTAGTTCCAGGGGGTGCCACTCCCGCACGCTCCGACACTCGTGAGCAATCAGTAACCCCCAGAGGCGGTCTTGTTGAAACAGCGGCACGACAATGTTGGCTTGAACCTGAAACTTGTCTAGCACTTCACGATAGCCACGCTCGATCGCCCCACTCTGAACCTCTGCAATCGGGATCCGCTGGCCCTGCCGATACGCGGTGACCCAGCCAGCATCCACGCCGGGCGCGACCATCCGGTGCCCAAGCATTGGCACTACATCCGGAGCGACCGATTCAAGCGCGATAACAGCATCCTCATTGGCTTGAAAGCGGCCAATGCACACCCGATCGACGCACAAGAGTGATTGAATGTCCGCGATCGTCCACTGCAAAATGCTCTCTAGTTCCTGCTCTTGCTGGAGACGGAGAGTGACTTCTGAGATTTTTTCTAAAATAATCTCTGCGGAGATAGAAGAAGATGCCGAGTCTATCGATACCACGGAATCCTGAAACACTTAGTAGTATTTCCGACACAACACACTTATTAGTATTTGGCAGAACCCATACTTGTTAAACAGGCAAATATAAAACAATACAAATTTAGCTGCAAAAATATAGCCTGGAGATTAATGATCTGGACAACCCATTTGTCCTACACGGCTTGGGATTGCTAAAGTCTGTAACGGCGGCAGGATCACGACCCTGATCTTAAAATATCGTATCAGCACAATCGTCGTTCGTGCCAACGCGACTCGCACAACGGTGTTTGAATGCGATCGTTCGCTAACTTTCACTGCGCCACACCGTGACGACCCGTCACACTGCATCCCCTTCGTCACCTATCCTGGATTGGATGACCCATCGATCGCCAACTCTGTCGTCATCGGCTTGCCAATTGTGATTGATCACTCTCCTCTGCCCACTGATGCCGTATGGACACCCCAACCAACGGACGACGGGTCTTTTACCTTCTTTTCGGAAGCGTTTAGCGAATCCTTTCATAGCCGTCAGGGAGCCAGAGCGGAAGCATTTTTAAAGTTTGTTCAGACCACTGATCTCAGCCAAAAAGCGCACCGGGATCGTCTGAGGTTGCTGGATGTTTGCTATGGACTGGGGTATAACACCGCAGCAGCGCTCGAAACCATCTGGGCCATCAATCCCCAATGTCAGGTTGAACTGTATGGGTTGGAGTTGGATGCAACTGTGCCCCAGGCTGCGATCGCGCCGCCCCTCATTTGTGTCTGGGATCAGCGCATACAGGCCGTGCTGCAAGCGATGGCGCTGACCCACCAGTGTACAACCCCACCGCTAAGTGCGACCCTGTGTATTGGCGATGCCCGTCAACACATTCAATCGCTGGTTCAGTCTGGCTTTCAGGCGGATGCCATTTTCTTCGATCCGTTCTCACCCCGTCGCTGCCCGCAGCTATGGACGGTTGAATTTTTGACGCTGGTCGTGCGTTGTTTGGCACCCGACGGCAAACTGGCGACCTACTCGCGAGCCGCGTCGGTGCGATCGGCCATGCAGTTGGCTGGACTGTCCATTGGCACCATTCCACCATTGACTGACCACTTATCGCACGAATGGGCACAGGGAACGGTCGGAGCTTTTGACGCGCGATCGCTCCTGCCCCTGTCTCCGATGGAGCAGGAGCATCTGCAAACCCGGGCGGCAGTTCCCTATCGTGACCCCACGTTAGGCGACTCGGCGGCAACAATTCTGGAACGCCACCAGCAGGAGCAGGCCGGGTCAACCCTGGAGTCAACCTCTAGCTGGCGACGCCGCTGGAACATTCACTAGGGTTGGCTAGAGCGTAAGAGACTGGACGTTGGTTTCAATGAGCTTCGCCAGGTCTTTGAGGAAGGCGGCTGCGTGGGCACCGTAAATGACGCGGTGATCAGACGTGATGTTGACCTGCATCCGCCGTTTGATGCCCATCAGTCCGTCATCTGTGGCGACAACTGTGGGCAGAGACGCCCCGATCGCTAAAATGGATCCCATTCCCGGCGGCAGAATTGCATCGAAGCGATCGACCCCAAACATGCCCAGGTTAGAGATGGCAAAGGTGCCAGAGCTGTATTCTTCGGGCTTGAGCTGCTTGGCGCGCGCGCGATCGACCAGGTCTTTCCAGGCCCGCGAAAGGGTATAAATGTCGAGCTTATCGGCATTTTGCAGTACCGGCGTGATCAACCCCCCATCGTCCATTGCCACCGCCACCGCAATATTAATCGCTGACGGATAGGCAATGCTCTGGTTCACGTAGCTGGCGTTTAACAGGGGATGCTTTTGCAGCGTGACGGCCACAGCCTTGGCCAACAGCGCCGTCATGGTAACGCCTTTGGTTTTGATTTGCTTGTAGAGCTTGTCCAGGTTATCGGTGGTGATGGTGTAACCCACGTGGAAGGTTGGCACTTCCAGGCTGGTCATCATATTGCGAACAATCGCATTTTGGAGCGTGGTGAGCGGCACCTGCTGCCCTGCAGTCGCAGGCGTGGGGGGCGTGACAGGCGCGGTAGCGGCGGGCGTCACGACTGGAGCCGCAATCACTGGCGGTGCGACGGTAGGCGCTTTTACCGCAGGCGTCTTACCAGCGGCCGCTTCGACATCTTCTGCGACGATGCGCCCATGCGGTCCACTGCCGCGCAGGGTATTGAGGTCAACCTTCAGCTCTTTGGCTAACTTACGCGCCCGTGGCGAGACGACAACCCGACCGTTCGGCACGACCGTACTACCGTTTTGTCCCGCAGCGACTGGAGCGGCGACGGCAGCGACCGCGGTTGGCTGGGTGTCTGCGATCGCGCCAGGTGTTTCAACCGGAGGCGCTTGACCAGCACTCGTGGCCTGCTGCTTTGCGATTTCAATCTCGGCTTCCGTTTCAGCAATGAGGGCGATCGCGTCACCCACGGGCGCTGTATCACCAGCCGTGACGATAATCGCGCCCAGGTAGCCTTCGTAGAAGGACTCCACATCCATGTCGGCCTTGTCGGACTCAACCACCACGACCGTTTCGCCCTTTTCCACCTTGTCGCCGGGTTCTTTGACCCAGGAGACAATTTTGCCCTCGGTCATGGTGGAGCTAAGCGCAGGCATGAAAACTTCGTAAATCATGAGTGAATCCCAGGTCTCAAAAGTAAGCAGAGTTAAGTCAAATAACGGTCAGACGGTCAGACGACGGCTAGACGGTTGTGGGCGATCGCTGCCCGGTGCACAACACTGTGGGATGAACAATGCACACCGGTTGTGGCCCATCACACGCCTCAAAACTGTCCTCTGTCCCTCCAAGGAGCACAGGCTATTAATGTGGCACGGATGTCAGTCAGTGCGATGTGTCCACCAATTCATTTTGCGGCAGACTCGCAGCGGTTAAACCGCGCCCCGGATGGCCTCGATGACGCCATCGCGCAGCAGAATTTCAACCTGCATTTTTTCAATCAGGTTATCACCCGTTTCAACGCGAAAAACGCTGTCAATCTGCCCTTGCTGCACTTCCTGGTCAAGCTCCAGCAGTTGAATTTGCTGGAGTTGCTGCAAGATCTGATTTTTTTGCTCCAGGAATTCGCTTTTTTTCTGGTTTACCTGAATTTGGATGCCTTCAATTTGCTGCACCGTTTCGGGGCCGGGTGGCTTGAGGCTTTGCTTTTGAATTTCAGCAATCATCCGCTGCCCCTGCATTTCGAGCTGCTGGAGCTGATTATCGAGCTGATTGATTTGGGCCTGTAACTGCTGTTGGGCTTCCTCCTTCCATCGAGGAGTCACGATCGCTTTCACATTTACCGATCGCTTGAGCAGCAGATGAGATTGGGAAACATCCATAAACGTTGGTCAGAAAGAAGTGTGAGGATTACAAAATCAACCGTTCGCTGGCAGAAACAGACAAGGACGTGGAGCAATTCCGTCCAATCCTCGCGTGCCTACATCTCGGCGTCGCCGCGATCGTCTCGTCTTGCAACGACGGGATACCCCCTGATACGGCTGATGGATAGCGCTTTACGCTAGCCGGACTAGCCAACGAACATCTCGTTAATCATACCCTGGTAGCGTTCCATCACGACATTGCGCCGGATTTTTAGCGTCTGGGTCAACAGCCCGTTTTCGATTGTAAATGGGGTCAAAATCAGCCGAAATGGGCCAATGCGATCGTCGGGGCGATAGCCTGGACGGTTCTGCACTTCCCGATTGAGTTCCTGCCGGATCAAATCCTGCACGGGCTTGCTATCGAGCGTGAGGGGCGTTGGATGTTGCGCGGTGGCTGACGACTGACGGCTGGCTTCTGATTCCCGATGCTCCACCTCAGGCACGTCTAGCGCAATATTCTGCGTGGTGGCCCATTTCTGCAATGCTTCGACGTTCGGCACAATCAGTGCCCCCAGAACTTTTTGATCCTGCCCGACCAGCATGATCTGATCGATGTAGGGGCTGCGGAGGCAGGCATCTTCGATCGGCTGCGGTTCAATATTTTCGCCACTGGTCAGGACGATCGTGTCTTTAGCGCGGCCAGTAATGATCAGGTCATCCTGCTCGGTCATCCAGCCAAGATCGCCTGTATCAAACCAACCTTCAGGATCGATCGCTTTCGCCGTTGCGGTCGGATTCTTGTAGTAGCCCTGCATCACCTGAGGGCCACGAATCAGCACTAAACCCTGCTTATAGCGTGGCACTGGCTGACGTGTTTCAGGGTCAACGATACGCGTTTCGGTATCCGGCAACGGTTGCCCGTCTCCCCCCCGAATGTTGCGCCAGGGACGCCGAACATGGGTGATTGGCGATGTTTCGGTCAGCCCATACCCACCCAAGATATCGACGCCAATAATTTCAAAGAAATCTTCCAGGTGCTCCGCGATCGACCCGCCGCCGCTGACAAGAAACTTGACCGCACCCCCGATGCCTGCCCGTACCTGCTGGTATACCAGGCGATCGCCCAGTTGGTGCGGCAGCCACAAAATGACTGTCTGAAGGGTGGCGAGCAGGCGTTGGGCGATCGATGGCTGCAGCGTCTCCAGGCTTATCCCGTGCACGATCCGACGTGCCGCAATATAACGATGGCTGATCGCCAGAAAAGTATTGACCAATCGCTGCTTACTGGCGGGCTGATCCCGAAACTGCTTCTGCACCCCTTCATAAATGGACTCCCACAGCCGTGGTACAGCCACCATATAGTTCGGCTGGAAGTCTTTCAGGTCTTTTTTAACGTGACGAATGTTGGTGTAAGCCTGCGTGCAGCCATAGGCAAAGATAAAGTATTCAAACGTGCGCTCATAGCAGTGCCAGATCGGCAGAATACTCAATACGCGACCATTCTGGGGATTAACAACGGCTGCCGCACCATCCACTTGCGATAACAAATTGTGGTGGCTCAGCATCACGCCTTTGGGCATGCCAGATGTGCCAGAGGTATACATCAATGTCGCCAGCGTGTCTCGCTGTAGCGACACGGGTTGCAGCGGCTGATTGGCACCAATCTGCATTAACTGGGAAAAGGTGAGGATTTTGAACTCACCCACCGTCGGCGGCGTTTCATCCGTCAGCAGCACAATAAACCGCAGCGGTAGCGATTCCAGACCAGAAGCGAGTTTTTTTAGCGTTGCCAGATCCTGCACGACCAGAGCGGTGCTATCACTATTGGCGAGAATAAAAAGCAGTTCTTCTCGATCCGCCTGGGAACCGCGTACCGCATTTACGGCTCCCGCCGACATGATGCCCTGATCCGCAATGATCCACCGGGGGCTGTTGTCTGAAAATAGCGCGAGGTGGTCGCCCTGCTTCACGCCTAAGGCTTGTAACCCGGCCGCAAACTGTGTCATCTGCTGGTAGAGTTCGGCGTAAGTCAGTTTGATCGCGGGTTTGGCATGCGGATCGTACACCGCTACGGTTTGGCTGAAGCGCTGCGCCGCGATCGCCCACATTTCTGGCAGTGAGTGTGCCTGACTGTAGTCGAGCCGCCGATGCTGCGTTTGGCGCTCTTGCTCGTTGATGGGAGAGGTTGTGGGACGGTTCATCGTGCAACTCCTAAAGCCTTGCCATCATCTTATGACCTGATTGCCCGATCGAGATTGCGGGAATACCGTTTTTTTGAATGCCACACGCAGTTTGAACCCATTGCCAGCAAGACTCAACGATTTTGCAATGAGCGACCAAGCACTCAATTTCTAGCAATCTTCAATTGCACACTCACTCACTGAATCGAGCTTTGATCAAAACGCTGAGTTTGACGCTGAGAACATAGCAAGCCACTGCCATCTGCGGTCTGGGTCAGCGTTCTGAATCGCCTCGGCTACATGATGAGATGGCGATACCTAACCAACTCAACGCCGATGTCTAATAACCTTGCGTGTACAGGTCAGGGCGACGATCGTCCAGGTAGGAGTAGACCGCTCGCGTCTGCTGGATCAACCCAAGATCCAATTCGGCGACTAACAGCGTCTCGTCTGCGGCTGCCTGGGCCAACACGCTCCCATCGGGTGCGGCGATCGTGCTCATCCCGCAGTATTTCAGGTCGCCTTCCACACCAGTCCGATTGGCGTAGGCGACAAAGACCTGATTTTCCAGGGCACGAGTGGGAATTATCACCTTTGGGATCTGGGTATAGGGAAACATGAGCGCGGTCGGAACCGCAATCAGCTCTGCTCCCTGTAGCACCAGATGGCGAACGGCTTCGGGAAATTCCACGTCGTAGCAGATGAGCACGCCGACCCGAACGCCCGCGATCGTCCGTATAATCCAATCGCTACCAGGACAAAAGAGCCGTTGCTCCTCTGCGCCAAACAGATGCGCTTTGCGGTAGTTAGCGATCAAATGCCCCGTCGCGTCGATCATGGCCGCTGCATTATAAATTGCTGTGCCCTCGCGTTCCGCATACCCAAACAAGAGCGCGATTTGATGGTCGCGTGCAATGGTCGCCGCCACCTGAAGCGATCGCCCCTGCTGTGGTTCGGCCAACTGCTGCACGGCATCCCCAATGTTGTAGCCCGTCAAAAACAGTTCGGGTAGAACCAGCAACGCTGCGCCTTGCGCTGCTGCTGCCGCCGCCATTTGCGCCAGCAGCTCTAAATTTGCGGCAACATCAAAAATGGTGCCGGCTCCCTGGTAAATTGCAAGTTTCATAGTCAAAGCCGCAGCATGCTATCGGTGGCAATGATTCAAAGCTGATTCAACGACGCTATCAAAATTGACCCTGACGGGCTGTACCGATCGCTACGCAAGATTCTGTCTAACGTTCCAACGTTCTTACTGGCAATTGCGCTCGGGGCGCAGGATGCCGGGGCGATCGAGTAAAGGGGTTGCTATTCGCTCACGATTGGCTTATAGTACAAAAATACTAATGGGGACAAACGAGAACAAACCGTGACACATCGCTACGGATTCAGTATAGAGAGGAACCCATGACTTCTGCTACCCGCCAAACAAAACTTAGAAAGCCCCCCGCCAACTCCAGTACGCGTACCCTGGCACTGGACGCCGGGAACTACGACCTCAAATTTTGGGATGGAGAA
>Ga0070738_10007788_pt1 | contig 10563 bp, 8 predicted proteins | sample Coa_R2_2_FD_66446 | JGI IMG/M metagenome (GOLD analysis project Ga0070738, IMG submission 66446) | Surface soil microbial communities from Centralia Pennsylvania, which are recovering from an underground coalmine fire - Coalmine... | ecosystem: Environmental > Terrestrial > Soil > Unclassified ... | reverse complement strand
TTTCTTTATGAATCAACCCCCTAAAGGCGTACCTATGCCGCCAAGGGGGTCAACTTAGAATTTGCAGAATTCAGTTTTACCTTAGGGTATTCCAGCATACAGTCTGTGCTTTCCACAAGGTTATCCTTATGTTGCCCCGATGTTGCAAAACAATCTTAACACCAATATGTTACCCTAACATTTTAAGCCAGGGGGTATTTTAATTATCAATTTTAAAATGCATAGAAGAATGAAGGTAAGACAATACAAGAGCCCGAATTTTGGGCATATCTTTAGAAGGTTATAAAGTATAGGAAACCCTAGGGCTAACCCTGTTAGCGGCATAGGTAGCCTAAGAGGGCAGCTGGTTCTGGTAAGACTAGATACTTAATAGAGAAACCATTGAAAGATTGTGAAGTCATAGAGGTTATGGAGGTAGGCAGATTTGAACTGCCAATACAGAGATGCAAACTCTGCGTATTGCCAATTATACTATACCCCCCCTAATCCCTTTTATCTCACCTAAACCCTATGCCGCTAAAGGGTAAACCCTTTTAGGCGTACCTATGCCGCTAAAGGGTAAGTTGTAATCTTTCAACGTACTAAGGTCATTACCAGTTACAAAGGGGTTTTCAAATAAATAGAAATAATCAAATTTAGTAGCATTATTCTAATTATCTTAGAAGTAGAACTTTTATTGAATGGAACTATTCTTTTGTACTACTGGGGTATCTTCATTTATTCAAAGGAACCCCCTAGCGGCATAGGTAGCCTAAGGGGGGAATTATTGAGAAAAGGTAATTACAAATAGTAGTATAATTGTTCTTATTCTTGTAGAGTGAGAGTAGGTTATAGAGTTCTTTGTTTTTAAAATAGAGAATATTGGATAATGCAAACCAGGTTAGTACCCACAACAATTTCCTTCACTTATTAATTCAGGCCTATTTAGCACCTTATTGGAGTCGAACCAATAACCTACGGTTTCGAAGACCGACGCTCTATCCAATTGAGCTAAAAGTGCAGTTGGTTAGTTGGGGCTCCCCTTGATACACTTGCAGCTTAAGATTGGGCTCCCTTAGTTATTTTCTCTATTACTAATTATCAGTTAGAGCTCCTTAACCTTTCTCATTTCCTTTCTTTCATTTAATATCTGACCCTCTTAGGCTACCTATGCCGCTAGGGGGAAACCAGCAGCAGTTACACCACTTTTTAGGGTTGTAGTAAAGTTAAGGTTAAGGGAAATGGATGTGTTAATATGGGTAGGGGTAATGCTAACATTATTATCTGAACCCTCGCCAACACAAAACACAGGGTCAACAAAAGCCGATAGCAATACTATACAAATAATGCTAAGAAAAAGTAAAACTAGTCGTATAGCCAATGGTGAAATCCAAAAAGCATATAGTGCTATTGTGATAGGTTGCTACTTCTTACTTTGAACAGTAGAGCAATACCTAATACAATTAAACCTGAAACCTCGTAGCGGCATAGGTACGCCTTAGAGGCCGGAAGATTTGATATACTTATTTTGGTTTGACTTCTAAGATGAGACTATTAACATTACAGATTCTTTATTTTAAATGAAATAGGTTTTCTCCATACTGTGATTTTTAAAGATCTCCAATGATAGTTTCTAGGCTGAGGAGCGATTCGAACGCTCATCACAGATTTTGCAGATCCGTACATTAATCCTTTATGTTACCCAGCCAAAGGGATTCCAATAAGAAATCCTAATTGAAACAGGAGAGTAAATCCAAAATAAGAAAGGGTGAATACTGGGACTCGAACCCAGACGCTTCAATACCACAAATTGACGTTCTCACCAATTGAACTATAATCACCTTCTAGAGTGAATAAGGAGGACTACTCTACTCTCCTTCATATTGAAGAATTCCCTTCCTTTGATTCTATCAATAGGTCCCCTACTAAGACATCTTTTAAGTCCTCAAAGACTTAACTTCCCTTACCTAGCCCCTCTTAGGCTACCTGTGCCCCTAGAGGGTTAAATTCAAAACTTTACCTCTATCCTTATTTTTTCCAAAGGCAAGGGTACTTTGAGATTGCTTATAAACAAGAACTTAAAAAAGCAGGAGGATTAGATCAAGAAGGAGAGTTTAAGTAGACTATAAGAAGAGAAATTAAGGGAAAGTCCCTGGTTCCAATGCAATCGTCACTGGGACCGGGGTTTATCCAAAATCAACAAGAGATAGAGAATTAGGTTAAGGGCAAAGAAAGAGTGTTAAGGGGGGTATACTCATTCACATATTAACTCTCTTATTAGAAATGGTTAACTTAAAACTTTCTTTAGTACTCCCTCTGTACTTCTTTCTGGGCCAGGGTTTCTCTCAGATGACTGAGGCAAGGTGGATTCGAACCACCAAGCTGACCGTTATGAGCGGTATGCTCTACCTATTGAGCTATTGCCTCCTGGGTAAATTTTTATCAACTTTTTTAATTAAATAAGTGACCCCCTTATCTCCTCCAACTATTTCTACACCTGAAATACAGAATATGATAACCATCCCTATTCACAATATTATAAAGTTATCTGATAAAGATAATTACCAAGCAATACTATTCCTTCTAATCTAAATCTTCTTTTAAAGGAGAATAGTTTAGCTAGTTATTACTCTTTCTCTAATTGGTACAATTAACTAATTGAATGGTTGGCAGAAGAATTGGAAGAGTTATAATTGAGTTTATTCTGACTAAAATAGAAATGTCGGATCGGTAAGATTTGAACTCACAATCTTTCGGACCCAAACCGAACGTCTTACCATTAGACTACGATCCGTATAGAAGTTTTGAGTTAAAACTATTTTCATTAAAAGTCTTAGAATGCTATTACCTGTGCCCTATCAGTGTAAACATATGGGGCTACTATAAAGGTAGCAATTATTTCCACTCTACTTCCCCATTAGAATAATTCTATATTGGATACTATCCAAAGGGGAAGAATCAAGAATTACCTTAAGAATTAAAAAACAAAATAAACATCATACCAGAGAAAGTCAAAGAAGATGTTGAGATTACTCAGAGTTACGATGACCACTTCAGGGCTCGAACCTGAATAAATAATATTAGAAGTATTATGCTCTTCCAATTAAGCTAAGCGGCCTATATGTTTAAATAAAGTAACAATTCGAAATGTTTAACTTCTATACATACCCTTATTAGTTACTATCATGAGGAGCATTGTAAAGAAGGTGAAAAGGGGGTGAAAAGAGATAGGGTAAGGGAATTCCATCCTAAGGAAAATCGGCATAGAAAAAATGCTCTCCTTTCTTAACAAAGAGACACAATTAGTAAACTTATAGCTCAATTACAGAAACTAAAGCTAGGTTACAAGAATTAGAAAAGATGAGTTTTACCGCAGGCTTCCTTGGAAAGCAGGAATAGCCCAAGGATTGGCTGAGATAGGGAGTTACGTTAGAAGTTCCTTGGAACACAGGTAGCGTTCTGTGGAACCAAGGTGGTGGTAAAAATTTGTGTGGTACTTTTAGCGGCATAGGTACGCCTAAAAAGGGTATGCAGAAAAATGAATAATTCAATTGGTCTTCACCAATAACTTACTTTGAAATTTTATAAGGGATTGGGGGGTTTTTATTAAGATGAAATAGGAAGATCGTTATAATTTAAAGAAATAAAAATTAGTTCAAATAAAAGAAAATAAGACACTAAGATTGACTACTATTTAGTTTCTAGAGGTTTTAAAGAAAGAATGGACATAGAACGGAATACTTTCTGAGAATTAGCAAAAGCCTTGAGAGTTCGCATGTCACTTTGCATAGCAACTTGTGCTTCCCTTAAAGATTTATAGACGCTTATAAGTTCCAGTTTATCAGAGGAATAAATGTATAAATTTTGACCTGTACCATAACGAGGGGATTCTATTCCTTTACGACCATACATAGGGTTGTTTTTGCCCTGTTTAGCCTTAGACATATTAGAGCAAGCTTCGTCCGTATGGGTGTAACCCTTAAAGCTTCCAGCTTGAGGAAGTAGGTTATATTCAGGAGAAAGTGTATCTATTAGTTCTTGCTCAAGTTCCAATAAAGTTTCTCTTTTAGGATTTTGAAGAGGCAGAACCAAAAGGACAAAGGAGCTTAGTCCATATTTTAAAAGAGCCCTAAGAATAAGACTATTTGATTTCGCCTTAGAGTTTGCATTAGAAGGAATATAGTAATCTATTCTGTTGGCTATATTAGAAGAAGAACCCACATAATATTTACCGCTATCGTGACAAAAGAATACATACACCCCTGCTAAGCCTTTCAGGGCTTTGTGACGCTCTCTCCTTAGGCGAATGTCTAACATATTAAAAATAAAAGCCTCGGGGTACAGAGCCATTATTTGCTCGAGAGTAAGACGTTTCATGAGAAAGAATTAAAGAAATTTACTACTAAGTCTCAGAATTCAATTTCAATCCATTTTAAGAACTGATATACACACCTTATAATTTTGTATTAGTCGGAATTTGAATCGGGACAAAGGGGCAATTTTAAGAAGAAATGGGTAACTCATTGTACGTATGAAATGAAGGTGGTGATGATACTAGCCACTCAAGAGTTGGGGCTGATCTAGTAGAAGAAATAGGAGTATTAGGCTCAAAGAAAGCAGGAATAGCCCAAGGATTGGCTTTAGCCTGTAGTGAAGAAGTTAATTGATCGAATAAAATATAAAGGAAAAGGAAAGCAGAAACTAGTGAAATTACAGAACCAAATGAAGCAACCATATTCCAACCTGCAAAGGCATCTGGGTAATCAGGGATACGTCTTGGAAGGCCGGCTAACCCCAGAGAGTGCATAGGCATAAAAGTTAAGTTAACTCCTACGAAGAAAGTCCAGAAATGTATTGTACCTAAAAGTTCACTGTAAGGTTTACCTAATATTTTAGGACTCCAGAAGTACCAACCTGAAAATAAGGCAAAAACAGCTCCCATTGAGAGAACATAATGGAAATGGGCAACAACGTAATAAGTATCATGCATTGCTATGTCAAGAGATGCATTGGCTAAGATTATACCTGAAAGACCACCAATAGTGAATAGGAAAATGAAACCAATAGCAAATAACATTGGAGTAGTAAATCGAATAGTACCGCCAAAAAGAGTAGCTAACCAACTAAATATTTTAATCCCCGTTGGTACGGCAATTATCATTGTAGCGGCTGTAAAATAGGCTCGAGTATCGACATCAAGCCCAACAGCATAAAGATGATGTGACCAAACAATAAAACCTAGAATACCAATACTTAAAATGGCATAGACCATACCAAGATATCCAAAGATCGGTTTACCTGAAAAGGCTGATATAACATGGCTTACAATACCGAAACCAGGTATGATGAGAATATATACTTCAGGATGCTTCTCTCTTCTAATAAATATCCCTATTTAGTCCCTGTACATTCCCAATGAAGTAAATAAGGAAATTAAGGTTATAAATAGGGGTTTATACTAGTTATTTGAGAGATGGACTATATCTTCACCTTATTCCATTTAAAATTTAACCATGCTTTATGATGATTATTATCAGGTTTATAAGCTTTTAGATCTTCTAGCCCCAAAGGAATTTCCAGAGAAGTATATCCCTGTTTGCTTACTTGAAGGCATTTATCACCATCGATTAGACCGGCTAGCTATTCATAGAAAGATAGGAATAAGGTGCTACGCATATAGTCTCTGAGGTTCCTACTAGACTACTTTTGTGTCATTGGTTACCTGCTGATTGTACCTTAGACATAATATTTTCACTTGATTCAATAAGTAGACCTCTTATGTTCATAGTAATTATGGCTAGATTTAGGCATTCCCAGCATATAGCGTAGTTCATATTCATATTAAATGAATCGGGCCATATATGACCAAAGAACCAAAAAAGATGTTGATATAATAATAAATCACCTCCACCTGCAGGCTCATAGAAAGACGTATTAAAGTTTCGATCTGTAAGTAACATGGTGATTCCACCTGCAAGAACTGGTAAAGATAATAATAATAGAACGGCTGTTACTAATACAGCCCAGGCAAATAGGGGCATTCGATGTAATGAAATTCCTGGAGCCCGCATATTTAAAATGGTTGTTATGAAGTTAATGGCACCCAACATAGAAGAAATACCAGCAAGATGTAGGCTGAAGATAGCTAAATCTACAGATCCTCCAGAATGAGAGTTGATACCTGCTAATGGGGGATATACTGTCCAACCTGTTCCAGCTCCTTGTTCAACAAAGCTACTGGCAAGCAGTAATCCTAATGCAGGAGGTAGTAACCAAAAGCTAATATTATTTAATCGAGGAAATGCCATATCGACAGCACCTATAAGTAATGGTACAAAAATATTACCAAAACCGCCTATCAGGGCAGGCATGACCAGGAAGAAGATCATAACGAAGGCATGTGCCGTGATTATTACATTGTATAATTGATGATCACCTTGTAAGAATTGTACCCCTGGCGCAGCTAACTCTAGTCGTATAGCCATTGAAAAGGCTGTTCCTATCATACCAGAAAATAAGGCGAAAATAAGGTAGAGAGTACCAATATCTTTAGCATTGGTTGAGAAAAGCCAGCGAGCAAGCATTTTGCTTAATAACGCTTCTTTACTTATCATATATGTCCAATAAAACTGATCTTCACCAGTATCTTAGGCGAAGGCTTCCATCACGTTTCATGATGCTTGCTTTAGCACGAGCCTGCCTTGCAGTTCTTTGTTCCTTTTTAGTTTTCCCTTTTCATTCCCCTATCTTCGACACTCTTACAACTCCGCTCAAATTTTATAGATAGAGAGGTAGGAGAAAGTAGAAAAAGAAGAGAGGAATACAGGTGGGTACTTATTTAGTTAATTACTTTAGAAGTAGAGATATTCTATTGGTAGTTGGAGGGATCATCTTTTCTACCTACATTTCTCACCTAGTCTACCTTCATTATTACTTATTTATGGAATTTGTTTGATTCTAAAGGGGTTTGGATCAATACCAGACCATTACAACTTAATTAACACTCTTATTTTCTCTAAAATTCCCCCTAAGCCTTCATCTGAACCCTCTAAGGCGTACCTATGCCGCTAAAGGGTAAAGGAGAGAATTATCCTTATATGGCTTCATGGTTTAATGGGAATAGATCTAATACTTTTAATTTGACTCAATATAATTATAATAAAGAACAAATGTTACAAGAGTTTTGGATTAATTTAATTAAAGAAAATCCAGGTGGTTATTGTTATTTCCATAATTTTGGTGGCTATGATGCCATACTTTCAATTGGAGCACTACTCAATACTGCATATAACTATGAGTTTATTCCTATAATGAAAGATGGAGAATTCATTTCAATTAAGGTTATGTTAGGGGGTAAATTAAAATTAACTATAATGGATTCAATTAGAATTCTACCAGCAAGTTTAGCTAAATTAGCAAAGGATTGGAAAGTAGAAACCCTTAAAAGCCATTTTCCTCATTATGGCCCCTAAGGCGTACCTATGCCGCCCGGGGATCTGGCTAGAAAATATACCTTCTACTTTATCTTATGAAGGGGAAATACCTGAATATAAATACTTTGAACCTAAAAGAACTTCTCTAGAAGAATATGAGGAAATGAAAGCAATATTCTCTAACAAAAAATGGAATTTTATTAACCTCTCTATCTCCAAACCAAATTTCCTATTAATCCTTTAAGAATATATTCTGCTCCTTCCCCTCTAGCGGCATAGGTAGCCTAAGAGGGTTCGGCTGCTTTTAGAATATGGAGAACTACTCAACTCCCCCTATTACATAGAGAAAATCTATTAGTTTATGATTTATCATATAATTTAGACCCCATACTTAGAGAGGGTTATTGTGGGGGTATAGTTGATGTATATCACCCCATCTTAAAGGCTTAGGCTATTATTATGATGTGAATAGTTTATATCCAACGGCAATGTGTAAACCTATGCCGCCCAGGGGAATTCTTTAAAAATCCAGTAATAGCAACCAGGGGCTGTTTAAAAAATCAAAACTAAGAGAGAGTAATGAATATTCTTGAAATGAAACGTTGAAGCAGTTGAGGAAGAAGTCTTTTGGAAGCCAAGTAGATCAAAAGAGATAGCAGAATCAGACCAAAAGACAGCTGGTTTATAAAGTAAAAAGGTACTAGTTGAGGCATAAACATTATTTGATTGTTTGGTTTCCTATACCACGTAGTCGCCGAGAGTTTGTCACACCACTCCACTTCCGAACCTACCCCTACTCCTCTTTCTTTTAAGACACGTAAAGCTTCTTTAGTTCTTGCTCTAATTTTAGTAAACTTTCCCCCTGTTAGGCTACCTATGCCGCCAGGGGTCTGGCTTTGAACCCAGAGGCCCTTATCTTTACCATGTTGGATCTTCCCCCCTCAAGGCGTACCTATGCCGCCAAGGGGGTTCGTCTGAGAAAGGATCGACATAAAGCTCTGAAAGGCTTAGCGGGGGCATATATACTCTTTTGTCATGATAATGGTAAATACTACGTAGGCTCTTCTTCTAACATAGCTAATAGAATGGATTCTTATATGCCTTCTGATTCAATCTATAGGGCAAAATTCAATTGTGTTATCATTAGGGCTCTCTTTAAATGCGGTCTTAGTTCATTTGGTTCTTCCTATTCCGAATTCAAAAATTAACTTCCTCCTTATCTCTTGAAAAAGCAATCTTTAAAGTGTTTATAATGTTGAGGTATCTATATTATAGAAGAAGGGATTGTTAAGTTAGTAACCTTACTTATTTATCTTATAGGTGATTCCCTATTGACCCTCTTAGGCTACCTATGCCGCTAGAGGGAATTTCAAAGAAATTAAATAAACCAAAGATAGCCATTGCTGGGAATCGAACCCAGGACAAAATCATTAACAGTGATTCGCTCTACCCCTGAGCTACAGTGGCCTTATTTTTTATCCAAACCCCCCTAAGGCTACCTATGCTGCCAGGGGGGAAACCTTTAGGACAAATAAGCTTTCCTTCATGTACTTCAATAAGATATATTTTAGGGGATGTTTCCTAAAATTGTATTTGAGTAGAAGAAGAAGTAGAGGGGGGAATTTTATTAATGCAGATTTAAAGCATCATTTATATAACTACATGTTAGTAAGACAAAAACATAGGCTTGAATAAGAGCAACCCCAATTTCAAGTCCATAAAGCAGAGTAAGGAAAAGTAAAGGAAGAGGTATCATGATTATACCAAGCAGAGAACCAGTAATGAACTTCCAAGAAAAACTAGATATTATATGAAGAAGAATATGTCCAGCTAACATATTCGCAGCAAGACGAATTCCTAATGAAAAAGCTCTAGCTAAGTAAGAGACACTTTCAATTAAAACCAATAGTGGAACCAAAGGTAGTGGAGTTCCAGCAGGAACAAAAAGAGAAAAGAAGTGGAGTCCATGACGGTGTAAACCTAAAAGAGTGACCCCAAATAAAATAGTAGAACTAAAACCTAGGGTTAAAGCAAAGTGAGCTGTAGCAGTAAAGCTATAAGGGATAAGACCTATTAAGTTTAGAAATAATATAAATAAGAACAGAGAATAAATAGCAGGAAAATAAGGCTGTCCTTTAGGACCTATTTGGTTTTTTACTAATTGAAGTATGAATCCAAAAAGAGATTCTACACAAAGTATTAATGTATTACCCAATCCTAATACCCCCTCTTTATTATATAATAGGTGTAGAAAAATTAGGAAGAATGAGGCCAGTAACAGATAAAAACCTATATTAGTCAGTCCAATTTGTATATAACCAAATAAGGGTCCTTCCATTGCTATAAATTTAACAATCTCAAACTGCTCTAAAGGATTATAAAGCATTGCTGTTTTCTAAATATTTAATTTCCGTGTTTCGGGTACTTTATTAGATTATAATATAAAAACAATTACGAACTGATAGACACATCTTCTAATTCATTAAATAATGGCTTACTTAAGATCACATGAGTATTTTATTGAGAGGGAAATATCACAAAAATGCTAGACTAGGATTTAAGCAATCTACCATACATGCGGGATTTGCTTTATGGATTTATAGTCTTTTGACACACTACTGTCAAGCTCACCCCCTGGCGGCATAGGTAGCCTTAGGGGGTTCACCTTTCCCTGTTACTGATACTTTGAATGGAACACAATTTTTTGGTATTGCCCCTCTTAGGCTACCTATGCCGCTAGAGGGTAGCCTTTCAAATTTGAACCTATTCTTACTGAAGGAATATTTATCATGCCTAAAGTTTATTGTCTTGAACTAGAGAATGGATCCTTAGTAACTAAGTGTAAAGGACTGGGGGGGGGAATTTTAAGAAATTACATTAAAGGAGGTTCGCCTGAACCCCAAACATAAACAAAGATGAAGAGAAACAACCAGACTAAAATATAATCTAAAAAGTCAAATTAAGATTTAGAACCTCGGCGTGGTTTTGAACCTTCAGGAAAAGCCTTTTCAATTAAACCTAACCAATATTCAGAGGATTTTTTATGAGAGTGAACTGGAGAGTTAAAAATGAGAGAAATAATGCGAGTCAGTCCATCTTTAGTTAAATGTTCCTTATCAAGAATAATTTGAGCAACCTGTGAAGTTAAATC
>Ga0070738_10007787_pt1 | contig 10564 bp, 6 predicted proteins | sample Coa_R2_2_FD_66446 | JGI IMG/M metagenome (GOLD analysis project Ga0070738, IMG submission 66446) | Surface soil microbial communities from Centralia Pennsylvania, which are recovering from an underground coalmine fire - Coalmine... | ecosystem: Environmental > Terrestrial > Soil > Unclassified ... | reverse complement strand
GGGGCCTACATCTGCGACCGGATCAAGCTGATGATCCCGGTCATGGGCACGATCGTCGAGAAATCGACGGTGGCCCGGACCACCCGGACCCTCGGGACGCTCGTCCAGTCGGGCGTGCCGATCCTGGAGTCGCTGAACATCGTCCGCGACACGGCGGGCAACGCCGTCTTCGAGCGGGCCTTCACCCGGATCTACGAGAGCATCCGCGAGGGCGAGACCATCGCCCAGCCGCTGAAAGAAGCCCGGATCGTCGACGACATCGTGGTCAACATGATCGACGTCGGCGAGGAGACCGGCGAGCTCGACACCATGCTCAACAAGATCGCCGACAACTACGATGAAGAGGTCGAGACGGCCGTCGAGAGCCTCGTCAGCCTGCTCGAGCCGATCATGATCGTCGTCCTGGGCGGCATCATCGGCTTCATCGTCATCGCCTTGTTCCTGCCGCTCATCACGCTGATCTCGAAGCTGTCGGGTTGAAAACCTGGTCCGTTGTCCGTTGTCCGTTGTCCGTTGTTCGCTGACGCGGGCTGACGGGCCAGGCCTGGGAAAACCGGGGCACTCGAAGCAGGGCGACGACCGCGCAGCGGAGCGGCAGCTCCTCCAACGGACCACGGACAAAAGGACTAAAGGGGAATGACATGGTTCGACACTTGCACAAGCCCAACAACGGACAACGGACAACGGACAACGGACCAAGAAGGGGCTTCACCCTCGTCGAGCTCCTGGTCGTCATCATCGTCCTGGGGATCCTGATCGCGTTGTTGTTGCCGGTGATCAACGGGGCCCTCCGCACCTCGCGGAATGCCGCCGTCCAGGCCGAGATCAGCTTGCTCGCCCAGGCCCTGGAGCAGTTCAAGTCCAAGTACGGCGCCTATCCGCCCAGCCGGTTCCTCGCGTTGGAGAACGGGCAGTACTCGCAGAGATTCGGCGACACCACGACGCTCCATGGTGGGACCTTCACAGATCCGACGTCGCCGGGGACCGGCGACATTACCCTGGGACAGCTTGCCCAGCGGTCGGCGGCGGCCTTGAGGCAGTTCTTCCCCCAGGTCAATACCTCGGGGCCTCCCACCGGCAATCCCAACGGATGGTACGACTTCAATGGGAATGGGGTCCTTGACGGTGCCTACGTCCTGCACGGTCACGAGTGCCTGGTCTTCTTCCTGGGGGGCGTGCCGCTTTACGACACGATCTCGGGAAAGTTCGGCTTGACGGGCTTCGGCAAGGACCCGAGGAACCCCTTTACCAACAGCATCACCACCAGTGCGATGTACAGTGGCAACCGGCAGCCGCCGCTCTTCGAGTTCGACCCGGGCCGGCTCTACGGCGACCCGGCCAATACCTCGTTTCCCGCCAACGGCGTGATGCCGGGGTATTACGACTCGCTCGGCAACCCGGCGCCGGGACAAGGCACGACCCTCAACTTCTACGCCTACTTCAGCGCCTACGGCAGCAGCTCGTATGACCCCAACGACGTCAACCTCGTGATTCCCAACCTGGCGGCGGCCGTCTATGAGGTGGACGCCAATGGCCTCGGCCCGATCGCACTCCAGTACCAGGCGAGTTTCCCGGTCATTCACAGCGGGAACCTTAACCTTGCGATCTCGCCGTCCCCGAACCCCTATACCAGTACGTTGACCGTGACGACCTCCGGCACCGTCACGTACCAGAAGCCGCAGACCTACCAGATCATCTCGCCGGGGGTCGACGGGCTCTATGGCGTCGGCGGGCAGTTCTTGACGACCTCGTCGGCGTCCACGGCGACGGTCCCCCTACCCTTCGACCCCAATAACACCGTTGACATCGGGAGCAGCAGCAACACCGCAGACAGTGACAGAACCGTGCGCCAGCGCGAGCTCGACAACCTGACCAACTTCAAGTCGGGGACCTTGCAGCAGTAGCGCTGGATTCCGCGGGCAAGAACCTAGGTCAGGCTTGAGCCTGACAGGATCGGAATATCAGGCTCAAGCCTGACCGACGACTTGGTTTTTCGTGCCGGGGTAATATCCCGAGACCCTACAAACCAGACCTGGCTCCAGCCCGCCGGCCGTCATCCCCCGAGAGGGTGGCAGGCGATGGCCCCGATCGGGAAACGAACCTCCCCATTTTGGATTTTCGATTTTGGATTTTGGATTGAAGGTGAGATCAATCAAAAATCTGAAATCCTCAGTCGAGGAAGGGCCGATTGCCGGCCCTGGATGGGAACCCGCGATGCGAAACCAATCCCAAATCCAAAATCGGAAATCCCCAATCCCTGGCGGCTTCACCCTGGTCGAGCTGCTGGTCGTGATCGTGATCATCGGAATCATCCTCGGCTTCATCTTCAGCGCCGCGCTGGAATCCGTGGACCGCGCCCGGGAGCGGGCGACCCAGACCTTGATCGCCAAGCTCGAGACGGGGCTCAACGACCGGCTCGACGCCCTGCTCCAGACCCGGCCCGACTACAACAATGCCCACCTCTTCCTGGCGGCGATCTACAACAGCAACCTCTACCCGAATCCGAATGACCCGACCGGCAACAATGGTGCACTACCAGGCTATCAGCGGGCCACGGCCATCGCCTGGACCGACTACATCAAGAGCGAGATGCCCGACGTGTTCTTCGTCCAGGCCGTCCCGACCTCGGCGACTCAGAATGTCTACCCGCTCAACTTCGCGGGCAACTTGTTCCCGGGCAACGTCCTCGGCGGCACGACGGGGTACTCTCAACTCGACGGGGTTGCCGGATACGTCCTCCCCTTGGGAAACACGATCCTCGGCAATCCCTCCGGCTATTCGTATTCGCCGTCGGGGACCGGCATCTTCGGCGCGTCCTACACGGCTGCGGCCGGGGTCTACAAGAACCTGGGCTACCTGCCCCAGGGGTACGATGGCGTGGACAACAACGCCAACGGCCTGATCGATGAATGGTCGGAGGGGGTTGCCGGGGATCCGCTGGTCCCCGACCCCAACTCGAGCATTCCCGGCACTCAGATCCACCTCAGCGCGCTGATCGAGGGCCGGCTGGGCAAGCACCAGCATGCCACGGCGCGGTCGGAGATGCTCTACGCGCTGCTGGTCGAGGGCCGGGGGCCGCTGGGCTCGGTCTTCAACGGCGACGATTTCACCGACAAGGAGGTTCAGGACACCGACGGCGACGGTCTGCCCGAGTTCATCGACGCCTGGGGCCAGCCGCTCCAGTTCTATCGCTGGCCCCTGCTGTATCACTCCAACATCCAGATCGGCCAGAACATCGTGGACACGAGCGGCAGCTCGTGGTCGCTCACCCCCCCCTATCTGACCGTGTTCCAGCAGCGCGAGCAGAACCCGCTGGACCAGAACCAGCAACTGGTCACGCCGGCCTGGTGGGGGAATTACAACAACGCCTTCGCGCTGGCGCTTACCCCCACGCCGCCGGTTGTCCCCAACGGGGTCAGCGGCGGGGTCCGGGCCTTCGAATTCTTCTTCCACCGGCTGACCGAGCCGCTCCCCACGGCCGGCGGGCCGACCTGGTGGGACCGGGGCACGACCTACGGGGCCCGGCGGGCGTTTTATTCCAAGTTCCTGATCGCGTCCGCGGGGCCGGACCAGCAACTGGGGATCTTCCAGTACACGACCGCCGACATGCTCGGCTTCGGTTCCACCAATGGGCCCCTGGCCCTGATCGCCAACGAGAACAACGCCATGCCGTTTGCTCTCGACGTCTTCTCCGCCCACAACCTGGTCGGTGGCTTCGCGGAGAACGCCACGATCTCGACCACGACCATTCCCCTCAACCCCTCGGCCGACCCGACGCATCCATCAACCTCCGACCTGATCCAGGCGGCCCAGGACGACATCAGCAACCAGAACATCCAGCCAACCGGCGGGCTGGGAGGCTCGGGATCATGAACAGGAATTGTCCGTTGTCCGTTGTCGCTCGCTTCCAGCGTGGGGGCGGCAGTTCGGGCCGAGGGCTCGGCACCACACAGCCTCCAGCGGGTTACGAACGGATGGCATCCCGGGTTGCTGATCCCGGCAGGGTTGGCGCATCCACCCCCCCCCTACCCCCCCTGATCAAGGGGGGGAAACCGAGGGCCACTCGCCCCTTCCCTTTCCCCCCCTTGATCAGGGGGGGCCTGGGAGGGTTCTTCGCTGGCCGTCGCGGGCGCAACCCGCTCGGAAACCGCTGTAGGACCAGGAGAGGATTCACCCTCATCGAGCTCCTGGTGGTCATCACCATCATCCTGATCGTCTCGGCGGTGGCCCTGCCCACGGTGCTGCCGGCGATCAACCACCGCCAGGTGAGCGAGGCCGCCCGGATCCTCCAGGGGGCCCTGGTCGGCGCCCGAGACTCGGCCATCCACAACAACGTGCCCTCGGGGATCCGGCTACTTCCCGACCCGACCTACTTCAGCACCATCGCCACCACGGGCAGCGCCGTCTTCGGCCAGGTCGATGCCACGCAGATCCTCGCGGCCAACCGGCTCATCCCGATCGAGCCGGCTCCGGAGTACTCCGAGGGATACGTGACCGTGAATAGCCAGGTGGCGGCCGGCGCGTTCAGCGGGACATCCCGGGGTTCACCCAATCCGCTGGCCTACTGGTATTTCAATGGGACCACCTGGGTCTCGGACCCGAATTACCCGAATTACCCGATCCTCAACGTTCGGATGGTGGAGCAGAGCTATTACGTACCGGGTCCGGCCGGGCAGCCCAACCCCCCCACCTCCTGGTACTGGAACATCCGGATCGGCGACCAGATCCAGATCAACAATGCCGGTCCCTGGTACACGGTGGTCGGGCCGATGGCCATTCCGCCGGGTGGTGTCACGCTGGGCGGAGTGTTCTACGCCAACCCCGAGATGTTCGTGAACGTCGGGCCGCCGGGGGTGACCTTCACGGCGGGCAATGCGGGTGTCACGGGCACCTCTCCGCTTGTTCGCATCAACGGCAATTTCACGTCGATGCCCGACTTCCTCTTCGTCGTCAATGGGCAGGACGACAACCGGAATGGCTGGGTCGATGAGGGCTGGGATGGTGTGGACAACGATGGCGACGGCCTGATCGACGAGCAGAACTGCACGCTGTTCCCCGGCGTCGGCGAATGGCAGGAGACCGAGCAATGGTTGGGCACGCTCGCCACGAGCAACAATGCCGTGTTCGCCACAAGCACCCCTCCGACCAACCTGCCCTACACGATCCGCCGCCGCCCGGTGCCGGTCGCGGGCGCGCGCGAGATCGCCCTGCCGTCGGGCGTCGTGGTCGACCTGACGACCTGGGGCTCGACCCTGGAGCGGTCGCGGATCCCGGCCGGCGCGCTCAACCCGTTCACGGGTTACGTGGACATCATGATCAACCCCGACGGCACCGTGTTGCCCACCACGATCTATTCGTCACCGTCGTCGGCCGGGCTGGGGGGAGCGTTCTACCACTTCTGGCTGGCCGAGCGCGGCGACCTTTATCCCCCCTCGGGGACGATCGCGCCCGCGCTCCCCGTGACCTCGGATGTCAGCGCGGCGGCGGTGGCAAACTGGGCCGGTTTGCGGCCTGCCAACAGGGGCGCCGCATTGTATCCCAACGGCGCCGTGCTCAAGGGGGAATTCCGCCTGGTGACCTTGTTCGCGCGCACCGGAGAAATCGCGACCACGGATAATGTGTCGTTCCTGGATTCCTACGGCAATTACAACCCCAACAATCCCTACATCCAGGCCCAGCAGGGTGTGCAAGGGAGGAGCCAATGACCACGTCCGCGCCTGCCGGCCGATCCCGCCGCCGGTCGGGGATCACGCTGACCGAGATCCTGATTGCCATCATGATCCTGGGAGTGGGCCTGGTCTCGCTGGCGACCTTGTTCCCGATCGGGCTGCTCCGGCTCCGTGACGCCACCCGATACACGCGCTCGGCGCTGTTGCTCCAGTCGGCCGCCGGTGATGCGACGGCGCGCGGGCTGCTCAACAGCCAGTCATTCGCCTTTGCGGATTACCTCAACCTTCAGGCCGGGTTCACTGTCTGGTACCCGAGCCTGACGGCGGTCACCGGGGTCGGTCCCCAGCAGACCTACTCTCCCTTCGGCTACGATCCGATCACCGACGATACGGCGACCTACGCCCCCTACAACGTGGCGAACCCCGGCGTCACGTCAGTGGGGGTGCAGCCCAATCCAAATTTTGGCGTGACCATCTCGCAGCCCAGCGCCACCGGCGGCCCGGGGCTACCCTTCGCGTACGACCCGCTCTGGCGGTACGTGATGGGGCTCTACGTCGATCCGGTCGGCCAGACCACGCTCGAAGCCCGCTTCGGCTCTGGGATCGGCTTCATCCGCCCCGACCCCAATGGAGGCCTCCCCAGCGCGCACGGCTTGCAGCGGCTGACGAATTTCAATGGCCGGCTGACCAACGCGGGGGTCCCGCTCATGCCGGCCTCTCAATTCGTCCCGAGCATCTTCGTCTCGCCCGAGGACGTGGTCTGGCAGGAGGCGAACAACCAGAACTATACCGTCGCGTTCAACCCGTCGGCCACGGTCGGCAGTCCCAGCCCGGTTGTTCCGGACTTGAATCTCAGTTACACCGTGAATGCCAACGGGGTCAGAACGCCCACTTATCAACAGATGACGGATTGGCGCTACTCGTGGATGTTCACCGGCCAGTTGAGCAGCGCCAGCAACAAGTCGACCTACGACGGCAACATCGTGATCTTCGAGAACCGGCAGTTCACGATCGCGATCCCCGCCAACGTGCCGTTCCCGCCCGGTGTCCCCGGCCTGGGGTATCAGGTCGGGGGTGAGACGGTCGTCGAGGCGGTCTACGGCTACAGCACCAACTTCGGCGTCCCGGGAGCGACCACCGGGTACGGTGCCGGGGCCGACCGGACCGTGCTGCTGCGATGGCCGATCACCATGGCCGACCCGGTCGTCCACGCCGGCGACTGGATCGCCGACGTCACCTACGAGCGGAGCCAGGCGGTGATCGACTCGCGGTGGTGGGGCGGCAACACGGACGCCAATGGCAATCCGCTGCCCACCGGGACCCCCAACCCAACCAATAATTTCGAGTGGGACAACCTGCCGCCGGTGCGCTGCTACTGGTACCAGGTCCAGAAGGTCACGCCCGTGGCCAGCTCGGCCGGGAACCCGAGCATGCAATTCTCCACCGACGGCGGCACCTACCGTTACATGTTCGTTTACGTCAATCAGTCCTTGCAGTCGCGGACCCTCTTGACGAGTGCCAATGGCGTGGTCCAGCCGGCGGTCGTGAACGCGGCCCTGATCGCGCCCAACGTCGTCAACGTGATCCCCCAGACGATCTTTGTGCGTTAGTCCTCCGTAGGTCAGGCTTCAGCCTGACAGAACCTGAATGTCAGGCTGAAGCCTGACCTACGTAAGAGGCGGAGCGGAGCCATGTTCATTCGCGATCGAGGACCGAGGACGAGGCGCGGCGTGACCCTCGTCGAGATGCTGGTCACCGTGGCCGTGCTGGTGATCCTGATGACGATCCTGGTGCAGATCTTCCAGGCGGCGACCGGCTCGGTCTCCGCGGCGCAGGCGTACCAGCAACTGGACGATCAGCTCCGCCGCATCGACGGCATCATCCGCGCCGATCTCGAGGGGGTCACGGCGAAGTTGACTCCGCCCCTGGACCCGTCCCAGAACCTCGGCTACTTCGAGTACGGCGAGAATGAGTTCGCCGATAGCCAGGGTGAAGACAGTGACGACTACATTCGATTCACCGCCAAGGCTCCCGAGGGCCGGTCGTTCACCGGACGAATGTGGATCGCGGCCCCGGGAACCGCAATGGGTTTCTACAACGGAACTGTCCAACCAGTCACGGTCACCAGCGAGTATGCCGAGATCATCTACTTCGTCCGATCCGGCAACCTCTATCGCCGCGTGCTGCTGGTCAACCCCCAGCTCCAATCGACAATCGTGCCGGCGCTCAACAACCTTGGGTATAACCCCGCTGGTGGCACCTACAACTTCCTGTCGTCGTACCTCGCCAACGGGTCAATCCTGAGCTGGCAGGGCGTCAATGACCTGTCGGCTCGGCCAGCGGCCACCGGGCCGAACATGGTCGCAATCAACCAGCTACCTGCCGCGCAACAGGGGCTGACCCAGGCCCGGCAGACCATCGTCCTGAACAGTCTGGGCGATCTGACCAACCGCGAGAACCGGGCGTTCTCGCCTCGGTTCTCCAATGACTTCACGAACAACGCCAGCGGCTACCCTCCTGCCGGACTGCCCGACGGGTTCCCGGATGACGTCAATGGCGATAACGTGCCCGACCTGTATCCATCCCTGTATTCGGGGGTCTACAACCCACTGAATCCGATCTCTGGCACCTGGCAGCTCATCTTCGAGCCGAGCATCTTCCCCAACCAGGCCGGCGATGCCTTCATGGCGTTCCCCTGGGTCTTCCCCGGCGCCTACTCCCGGCCACAAACCTTGAACAATTACGCTCTCGGCTGGATTCATTCGCCCACGCCGGCGGCCAGGAACTTCAGCGGGAATGTCTACCAGTTCGATACGAATCCTCTGGGTTACCTCCAGAACATGAACCATAATCCCCTGGACCTGGGAGACAACCTGCCAACGCCCCTGTCGACGGGGAATGCGGCGGGCAAACAGACCTGGTGGGGCTTCCCCACCTGGCGCGAGACGCTTTCCCCCAACTGGACGGATCCGACCATCGCGGTCAACGTGGCCGGCGCTCAGCCCAGAGGGCTGGTCCCACCCACTGCGGCACTACTCACCAACGGCAGCATGGAGACCGCGCCTCCCAATCCCAACCTGCTTCCCCCCATGCTCTCCAGTTTCACGTATGGGAACGGGACAGTCATCCCGTTGCGGGCTCTGGGGTCGATGTTCAACGACAACCAGTTCAGCGACGGAGCGGGGACCGGCTCAGCCTTCCTGCTCACTTCCGCGGGGGCCCCCAATCCCCTGCTCTGGACCCAGAGCTGGGAAGACGACCTGATCATGACGGGCGTGCGGAGCTTCGATGTCAAGGCCTACGACAACGCCCTGGCCGGCTACGCCGACCTCGGCTGGGGAGACGACGTGCGGACATCCGGCTACACCGGCACGCCCTTCCTGGCGGGCAATCCGGACTACTCTGGAAATAATACGCCTGTGTATCCCCCACTCGTGGCCATCCAGGGCGGCTTCTGGGATTACATCAACCAGACGTTCGCGCACGAAGGGCGGATGCCGCCGCTGGTCGAGGACAACCGGCTGGACGCCCAGTATCCCAACCCCTCCTACCTCCGTTACGACATCCAGCCGGCACAGCAGTACGCGAATATCTCAGACCCGGTTGCCGGAAATTTCAATTTCTCAAACTACACGAGCAACATCGGCGACGACAATCCCGGGATCGTGCGGTTGCGGCGGGTCTGGGACTCGTGGTCGACCGAGTACACCCGCGCGCCGGCCACGGGGATCTACAACAACCCCAACAATCCACCCGGCAGCAACACCCCCGATCCCCTGAATGGCTTCCCGTGGGGTCCGCCGTTCTCGCCGCCGATCTATCCGTCGTATCCGCCCCCTTACCCGGCGCCGCTGCGGGGCATCCAGATCCAGCTCCGGGTCGTGGATCCCACCAGCCAGCGCATCAAGTCGCTGACGATCCGGCAGGACTTCACGGATAAGCTTTGAATGGTTTTCGGTGTTCGGTTTTCGGTGTTCGGCAAGAGGTGGACAGCGTATGAGCATGGCGACGACTCCCACAACCCCGGCGGACCTGACCCCGTTCGAGGTGCCGGGCCCCGTGACGCGCGTCCCTTCCCTCGACGAACTTCGCCGGCTGACGGAGATCCCTGACCGCCGGGTCGTGTACCGCAACGTGGATTGGGCTTTCTACGAGCAATTGGTGGATTCCATCCCGGAGGGGAGCAACATCCACGTCGATTACGACGGGAAGGATCTGGAGGTCATGCCCAACGGGCCGCGGCACGAAAGACTGAAGGGTTTGCTCGGCGACTTCGTCAAGGTCGTCGCGGCCGCGTTGGGAATCCCTTGCGAGTCAATGTCGCGGACAACGTGGGAACGGCCCAAAATCGCGCGTGGCGTGGAGGCCGACGATTGTTTCTATTTCCTGCCCGAGAAGCTGGTGCAAAGCGCCGCGGCCTCCGAGCGCGATTCCGATGATCTCGCCGACTATCCCGATCCGGACCTGGCGATTGAGGTCGACATCTCCCGCCCCGCGGTCGACCGAGCGGGGATTTATTCCGCCCTCAAGGTTACGGAGATCTGGCGATTCGAAGGCGGTCAGGTGGTCATCGAACGGCTCACGCCCGCGGGGACGTATGCCGCCGTCGAGTCCAGCGGCTTCCTCCCGGTTCAGGCAGTCGAGGTTCGGCGATGGGTCATCGAGCTGGCCACGAGTGATCGGACGGCCTGGATGGAGCGATTGCGTGCGGAGATGAAAAAGAAAGCGAGGCGGTTGGCCCGAGCCGCGCGGCGGCGCGGGGCAGCGAAGTAGGAAGAGCGGGCCAGAAGGTCCGGGAGACGGATGATGAGCACGGCGACGACCCCCATCACCATGCCAGACCTTTCCCCGTTCGAGGTGCCGGGCCCCGTGACGCGCGTCCCTTCCCTCGACGA
>Ga0070738_10007781_pt1 | contig 10568 bp, 7 predicted proteins | sample Coa_R2_2_FD_66446 | JGI IMG/M metagenome (GOLD analysis project Ga0070738, IMG submission 66446) | Surface soil microbial communities from Centralia Pennsylvania, which are recovering from an underground coalmine fire - Coalmine... | ecosystem: Environmental > Terrestrial > Soil > Unclassified ... | reverse complement strand
CACGTAGCTCACGATCACCAGGCCCACCGCCAAGATGCCCACGAAGGGCATGACCACGCGGTACAGGCTCGCCACCGGCCGGTTGAAGCGGAAGCTCGCGATGAACAGGTTCAGCCCGAGCGGCGGCATGCAGTAGGCGATCTCGAGGTTCAGGAGGAAGATCATCGCGAGCTGGAAGGGCGACATCTTCTCTTCGGGGTGCCTCGCGCCGAGCGCCGCCACGAACGGCAAGATGAGGGGGACCGCCACGAGGATCGCGCTGAAGCCCTCCATGAGCATGCCGAGCACCAGCAAGAACAGGTTCATCACGACGAGCAGCTGCCACTTGTGCTCGATCCCTAGGCTGAGGAGCAGCGCCAGGAGCTTCGTCGGCACGTGCTGATCGACGACGAAGTTCATGAGCGCGTTGGCCATGGCCAGGATGAGGATGATCGCGCCGGCCAGGCTCATCGAAGCCGCGGCGATGCGCACGAGGTCGCGACGCCAGTCGAGATCGCGGTAGACGAAGAACTCGATGACGAGCGTGTATGCCGCGACCAGGCCGGCCGCCTCGTCGATCGACGTCAACCCCGTGCCCAGCCCGCCGGCCAGGATCACCGGGACGCCGAGCTCCCACTTCAGATCCCACACGGCGCGAGCGACCTCGCGCGGGCGGGGCGGCTCGCGCGCGACGCCCTCGCGGACGCCGACCCACACGGAGTACCCGCTCAGCAGCGCGATGACGAGCGCGCCCGGGACGACCACGGCCTTGAACGCCTCGTTGAAATCGACATGCGCGACGAGCGCATAGACGAGCAGCGGCAGCGAGTACGGCAAGAGCAGGCCGACCGACCCGCCCGTCGTGACCAGGCCGAGCGAGAACGAGTCGGAGTAGCCCTGCTTTCGCAGCGCCGGGTAGAGCAGGCCGCCGATCGCGATGATCGTGACGCCGCTGCCGCCGGTCAGCACGGTGAACACCGCGCTGGCCACGACCGCCACGATCGCGAGCCCGCCCGGCATCCAGCCGAGCAGGGCGCGCGCGGCGGCCACGAGCCGATCGGGCGTCTTCGCCTCGGCCAGCACGTATCCGACGAACGTGAAGAGCGGGATCGTGACCAGGATGGGCGAGTCGGCGAAGCGCTCGTCGAGCACGGTCGGCGCGATGAACCTCAGGTGGTGGTAGCTCGCGTCCGGGTGCGACAGCCAGAGGAGCTCGGCCGAGCCGCCCATGATCGCGAACAGCGGCGCGCCGACGAGGGCCAGGAGGGCGATCAGGACGGGGACGGCGACGCTCACGCCGGCGTCTCGACGTCTGGCAGGCGGCCGGTTATCGCGAGCGCCAGCGCGCGCAGCGCGAACTTGACGGCGATGATGGCGAGCCCGAAGGGAAACACGAAGTTGAGCTCCCGGATCAGCAGGCCGCGCGCCTCCTCGCCCGTGCCCGGGACGGTGACCTGCGGCATGCGCAAGGCGTCCGGCGCGGCGGGATCCATCCTGAGCGCGTCGGCGGCGGATCCGAAGTGCGCCGCCCAGTCGGCGCCGTCGAGCCACGCGTTCCATTCGGCGGCGGTCATCCACTTGTCATACGCTCGACCGGCGAGCACCCTCGGCAGCGAACGGCCGTCGAGCGACAGCTGCCGCCCGAGCAGGAACAGGTCCGACGACACGACGCGCGCCACCGCCGCCGCCTTCCGGCTCGCGGGCGCGTCGCACGTCCGCGCGGGGTCGCCCGGGCACGGCGCGACGGCGTCGGCGCGGAACTCGGCGATGCTGATGTAATCGAGGAAGCCGACGACGGCGACGACGCAGACGAACGACGCAGCGAGCCACCCGGCGACCGCCGCCCTGGCGCGGAGCGCGGGCGGCAGCAGGCGAGCGGCGATGTCGATGTGGATGTGCTTTCCGCGCGACGTCGCGAGCGAAGCGCCGAGCAGCGCGAGCCAGAGGGTCAGCCGGGTCGCGAGGCCGCGCAGACCGCCGACGAGCATCAGCGCCGACGCGTTCTGGAGCCAGTTGAGCGCATTGGACGACCAGCCGACGCCCGCGTGCGCCCACAGCCGGCCTCCCGCCAGCCCGAGCGCGACGGCGCTCGCGACGGCGGCCCGGTGCGCGCCGACGCCTCGGCGGCGCGCGGCCAGGTGCGCCGCGAGACCGAGCGCTGACGCCGAGAGCAGGGATCGATACACGAGCCCCGCGGCGTTGACTCCGGGGGTCCAGTCGGTCGAGAGGCCCTTGAGCGAGATCCAGATCGTCAAGGACGCGACCTCTGCGACGAGCACGCCGGCGCAAAGTCGCGACTCGATCATTTGCCATGCGTCATCGAAGCGCACCAGACCGATGCGCTCGGCGCCAGCGGACGCCTTCTCGCCAGTCCCGTCGGGCGCGACCATCGCTCACTGCGCGAGCTGCACCACGCGGTCGAAGACGGCGGGCGTGAACACCGCGCCGCGGAGCTGCTGGCGCACCCTCGCGAACAGATCGCGCCACTCGTTCTTCTCGGCCTCGTTGGGCTCGTAGGCGACCTTGGTCGCCTTGAGCCTGGCGAACGCCTGCGCGTCGAGGTTGCGGATCGACTTCGTCAGCCGGTCGGCGGCTTCACGTCCGCGCGCGGCGAGCACGTCCTTGAAGTTCTGCGGGAGCGACTGGACGCGCGACGACGAGACGATGATGGCGCCGATGCCGAAGGCGGTCGTCAGCGTATTGATGTGGGTGACGCGCGAGGCCCACTGCAGCTGCTCGGCCGCGAGCGGCGGCGCTGCGAGCGCGGTGATCGAGCCGTTGGTGAGGCCGGGCAGGATCTCGTTGACGGTGACCTGCCGCGGGGTGATCCCGCCGATCGCGGCCAAGAACTTCGGCTCGATCGGATCACCGGCGATGAAGAAGCAGCCCTTGCCCTGGAGATCGGCCGGGTGGTGCACCTCGAAGCCGACGCTCATCGTCTTGACCGCGCCGACGTCTCCCCAGCCGAGCACCGAGAACCCCTTGGCCTCGAACTGCCGGTCGAACTCGTCCTTCATCGCGGCGCGCGTCGCGTCGAGCTTGGCCCAGTTCGCGAACAGGCCGGGCATCTGGAAGAGCAGGACGTCGGTGACCCCGGTCTGCGCGAGACCGATGGCGGTGACCGCGGCCCCGTCGAGCTGCTGGGTGCGGATCTTCTGCACCATCAGGACCTCGTCCCCGGCCTGGCCGTTCCACTGGAAGTCCAGGTTCAGCTCGCCGCCGGTGTCGTTCGAGACGTCCTTGGCCCACCGCCGGAACTCCTTGCCCCACGGCGAGTCCTGCGGCGCCAGCGTCCCGATCTTCAGCGTCGTGGCCGCCCCCGCAGGCCGCTCGGGAGCCCCCACGGCCAGCACCGCGGCCGCGAAGAGCATGACCAGGGTTCGAACCATGTCTCCTCCTGCCGACCAGATTACTTCGCTGCGGGCGCCGCCGCGAGGTCGATGCCGCATTCTTCCTTCGCGCGCCGCTTGCCGAGCCAGCGCCTCGCGCGGCGCTTGGCGATCGCGTTCGTCAGCCGCTGATAGGGATCGGGATCCTGCGCCATCATGACCCGGCCGAGCATGTCCTGGTAGAGCACCGGATCGCCTTTCATGCAGGCGTACTTGGTCGCGTAGATGTAGGGCACGAAGAGCGACTTCCATTCGGTCTTGGCGAGCGCCGCGTCGAGCAGCTGCTTGCCCTGATCGAGCTCCGCGACGTTCGACCGCGCGTGGTAGGCCCCGAGCGCGACGAGGGCCCCGTAGTGCTCGAACGCCGGGTCGAGGGCGAGCGCCCGCTCCAGCATGGCCACGCCCACGAAGAGCTCCGCCACGAAGGCGGGCCCCTCCTGGTCGTCGCCCTTCATCAGGTCGGTGCGGGACATCCACGCGTTGCCCGTCCAGAACAGGGCGACGGCGTCGTCCTTGCTCGTGAAGTGCTCGCGCAGCCACTGGTCGAGCGTCTGCCCGCTGCGCTTCGCCTGCTCGAAGCCGTCGGCCCGCTGCGCGAGCCAGCGCAGGCCGTAGAACACGGCCCGATCGTAGGCCATGCGCGCGCGCTGCTTCTGGTATTCGGCGGCGGCGTCGTCGCCGGCGTCCTGCGCCGCTTCCATCTCGTCCTCGATGAACCCGTAGCCGTAACCCGTCCAGCCCTTCACGAGCAGAAACAGCGCGTCGGCGTTGTCCGGCGCGAGCGCGTGCATCCCCTCGAACTGCACGAGGCCCGCCTGCGTGGCCGATCGCGCGAGCTCGTAGTCCCCGATCGTGTCGAACGAGTCCGACGCTCGGCGGGTCGACTCGATCTCGCCGTCCGTCAGGATTTTCTTGAAGCAGCCGCCCGAGCCGAGCGCCAGCCCGGCGAGCAGCACCAGCGGCAGTGTGAGCGGTCTCATGCGCCGCCAAGGGTCGTACGAACCGCGGCGCGCCGTCAAACTCACCGCACCGATCGGCGCTCGGAGACGCCAGGAGGTCAGCCGCCCCGCGCGGGCGACGTCTTTCCGGCCACCGCAGGCAGCGCCTGCCGTCCCTCGAGCACGCCCGCGAAGAGGTCGCCCCTCGCGGCGACGCGGTCGAGCACCGCGCGGAGCGTGAAGCGCGTCGGATCCAGGCGCCGCGTGACCTCCTGCCACTCGATCGGCGTGGACACCACCGCGCCGTCGCGCGCGCGGATCGTGTAAGGGCTCACGATCGTGCGACCTTCGCCGTTCTGGCCGTAGTCGACGTAGAGCTTGCCCCCGCGCCGCTCCTTCATTCGCTCGACCGTCGCGATCCCGGGCAACACCTTGGAGACGGCGCGCGCGACCTGCTCGGCGAACCCGGTCGCCTCGTCGTGCGTCGGCCCCGACCGGATCGGCACGACGACGTGGAGCCCGCGCTTGCCGCTCGTCTTGACGTAGCTCGCGAGCTCGAGGGCGTCGAGCAGCGCGCGCACCGCGCCGGCCACCTCGATGAGGTGGTCCCAAGGGCCATCACCCGGGTCGAGATCGAGCACGACGTAGTCCGGGCGGCCGAGCGCTTGATCGACGGCGGCGCGCGTGGTCGGGGCCGCGGGCGCGTGACTTGTCCACTGGTGGATCGTGAGCGCGGCCAGGTTGGCGAGCCACTGCAGCGTCTCGAGGTTGTCGCAAACGATGCGCTTCTTGTTCTCGTGGCGCGGACCGACCTCGAGCAGCCGCACGAACGAAGGCGTCTTCTCCGGCGCGTTCTGCTGGTACCACTCCTCGCCGTCGATCCCGTCCGGGTAGCGCTGCAGCGTGAGGGGGCGGCCCGCCAGGTGGGGGAGCATGAGCGGGGCCAGCGCGGTGTAGTAGTCCCAGACGTCGCGCTTGGTGATGCCGTCGCGCGGAAAGAGCACCTTGGCGGGGTTCGCGAGCTTGGGACCGTCCGCCCGGGTCGCCGCGACGCGCGCCGGCGCGGCGACCGTGACGGCGGCCGGCGTCGCCTCCGGACCGCCTTCGCGGACGCACTCGAGCGGCGCCTTGTCCTCCCGCAGCCCGAGATAGCGCGGCGCCCGCATCGAACCGTCGCGGGTCCACTCGGTGAAGGCGCACTCGCAGCAGAGCTTCGGGATCACCCAGCGCGCCTCCCGGACCTTCGGCGCGCCTTCGATGCGCGGCGTGGCCGTCGCGTCGGCCCGGAGTCGCGCGGCGAGCGCGCGGCGCGTGCGCGTGTCGAACCCGGTGCCGACCCGGCCGGCGTAGACGAGCTTGCTCCCCTCGGCGACGGCGAGCAGCAGCGCGCCCACTTCCTCCGCCGTGCCGGCCATCGGCACCCAACCGGCGATGGCGCAGTCTTGCCTCCGGTCGAACCGCAGCTTGAGCCAATGGGTCGAGCGGCCGCCGACGTACCGGGAGCCTCGTCGCTTCGCGATGAGGCCCTCGAGCCCGGCGTGCTTGGCGGCGCCGAGGAGATCCACGACGTCGCCTTCGAGCGAGCGCGAGAAAGACAGCGGCGCCCCGTGACCCTCGAGCAACCTGTCGAGGAGCTCACGCCGGGCCTCGATCGGCTCGCCGCGCAGATCGCGGCCGTCGAGCCACAAGAGGTCGAACGCCGCGTAACCGATCCGCGCGGGACCGCCGGCGCCCGCCAGCCATTGCTGCAGGGCGCCGAACGAAGGCCTCCCCGACTGGTCGACCGCGCAGACCTCGCCGTCGACGACGCACTCGCGCGCGCGCAGCCCGCCCACGGCGTCGGCCACGGGACGAAACCGGACGGTCCAGTCGTTCGCGTGGCGCGTGTAGAGCCGCACCTCCGCGCCGGCCTTGCACGCGAACAGACGGTAGCCGTCGTATTTGACCTCGAACAGCCAGTCGGCGGGGTCGCTGATGGTCGCCGACGCCGTCGCGAGCGCCGGCTCGCCGACGGCGTCGAGCAGCGCGCGCGCGCTCTTGCCGCGCTCCGACGGCCCGGCGCGCCGCGGTCCCCGCGTGGCCACACGCCCGCTCATGATGGACTCGGGCCGCTCCGCGACGACGTCGTACGACGGGCGGGCGTGCGCGTCCCTCGCCTTGAAGAAGAGCCACTGCGCCTTGCCGCTGCCGCCCGCGCCGTCATCGCCGCCGCGCCGGTCGGTGCGCACCAGATGCCAGTCGCCTACGAGCTTGTCTCCGAAGAGGCGCACGTGCAGGTGGCCCTTGTCGAGCATCGCGCGCTCCTGACCGGGAGGTACCGTCTCGTAAGTCCCGCGGTCCCAGATGAGGACGTCCCCCGCGCCGTATTCTCCTTCCGGGATGCGCCCCTCGAACGCGTTGTATTCCATCGGGTGATCCTCGGTCTGCACCGCCAGTCGGCGCACCGCCGGGTCGTAGCTGGGGCCCTTCGGCACCGCCCAGCTGGCCATCGCCCCGTCGATCTCCAGCCGGACGTCGTAGTGCAAGCGCCGGGCGTCGTGCTTCTGGACGACGAACGCGCCGCGAGCCGCCGGCGCGGGGACCGGACGCGCCGACTGCGCCGTTTTCTTTTCCCGTGGCGCCGGGGCCTGCGACGATCCGTCGTGTCCGGGCGCCGGCTCGGGCGTGACGTCGAACCGGCGCTTGGCCCGGTACGTCTGCAGCCGATCGCTGCCCTTCCGTCCAGTGTTCGGCTTGCGCGGCCCCCTTTTTGTCGTATTGGGCATGGGTCACTCGTGCGTCGTCCAGAGGCTGCGAGCGATCGGCTCGGGGCTGCGGTCCCACCCGAACCGGCGGGGCCAGGAACCCCGGGGGCAAGGAACCGAGACGCGAGACGGATGGAAAGGCGAGTTCGATATGCGAGCGTTCTGGTCCGGTGAGGTCGCCTTCGGCCTGGTCACGATTCCGGCGAAGCTTTATGCCGCGACCAAGGATCTCACGCCGCAGTTTCATCAGCTGCACAGGGACTGCGGCACGCGAATCACGATGCTGCGCCGCTGCCCGCGGTGCAACCGAGACCTCGCCTGGGAAGAGATCGGCAAGGGGTACGAGGTCAGCAAGGGACAGTACGCCCTCTTCACGAAGGAGGAGCTCGCGAAGCTCGAGGGGGAGGATACCGCCGGCACGATCGAGATCGTCGAGTTCGTCGACCCGCTCGAGGTGGACCTCGCGTACATCGAGAAGAGCTACTGGGTGGGGCCGGGCAGCAAGAACGTGCGTGGCTACGATCTGTTGCGCTCGGTGCTCGAGGAGACCAAGAAGGTCGCGCTCGCCAAGGTGAAGCTGCGGACGCGCACGCGCCTCGCGCTGCTGCGGCCGCGCGGTCGCCTGTTCTCGCTCGATATGATGCGCTTCGCCGAGGAGCTCCTGCCGGGCGACGAGATCGCGCCCGCCGAGCAGAAGGCGCCGACGCCGCGCGAGAAGCAGCTCGCCGAGCACCTCGTCGAGGAGCTCTCGGGGCCGTTCGATCCGAGCAAGCACCCCGACGAGTACAGGAGCGCCGTGCTCGCCGCCGTGGACGAGAAGGTCGCGAGCGGCGAGGTCGCAGGCGAGGAGGTCGAGGCCCAACCGGCTGCGGCCGGCGGCACGGGCGGCGCGCAGGTCATCGACCTCGCGGAGCTCCTGTCGCGCTCGATCCAGGCGGCCGGCAAGCCTGGTCCAGCCAAGGCGAAGGCCAAGGAGGAAGAAGAGGCCCCGGAGGGCAAGGCCGAGAAGGCGAGGAGCACCGGCGGAGCCAAGAAGAAGCGCGCCGCCAGCTGACGGACGCTAGCGGCCCAGCGCGCGCTCCACCTCCTCACAGATCGTCTGCAATATCCGGAGGCGGGCCCACTTCTTGTCGTCAGCCTCGACGAGATGCCATCGCGCGAGATCGGTGCTCGTGCGATCCACCATGTCGCAGACGGCCCGCTCGTAAGCGTCCCACTTTCCGCGATTTCGCCAGTCGTCGGCCGTGATCTTGTAGCGCTTGAACGGCGTCCTCTGCCTCTGACGGAAGCGAGCGAGCTGCTCGTCCTTGCTCACCGCCAGCCAGAACTTCACGACCACGACGCCGTAGCGCACCAGCCTCTCCTCGAAGTCGACGATCTCGCGATAAGCGCGCAACCAGTCCGGCGGGGGCGCGAGCCCCTCGACCCGCTCGACGAGCACGCGCCCGTACCAGCTGCGGTCGAACAGCGTGAAGTGCCCCTTGCGCGGCACCTGGCGCCAGAACCGCCACAGGTACGGCTGGGCCCTCTCCTCCTCGGTCGGCGGGCCGACCGGCACGACGTTGTATTGCCGGGCGTCGAGCGCGCGCGTCACCCGCCGGATGGCTCCGCCCTTGCCCGCCGCGTCGTTGCCCTCGAACACGAGCGTCACGGCGACGTCGCGGAAGCGCTTGTCGCGCGACAGCCCGTTGAGGCGCGCCTGTAGCTTCGGGAGTTTCTTGTCGTATTGCTTCTGACCCACGGACCTCGAGAGGTCGAGCTCCTCGAGGACGTTGCGCGAGTCCAAGGCGGGCGCAGGCGGCGGGGCCGCGCGCACGAGCGGCGTGCGCTTGCCTCGCTCGAGGCGCTGCACCATCGCCTCGAGCAGCGTTCGGCCCACCGTGAGGTCTCGGTATCGCTGGTCGATGGCTTCGACCACCGTCCACGGCGCTTCGGCCGTGCTCGTCTCGCGGAGCGCGCGCTCGCTGACCTCCCGGAAGCGGTCATAGCGCGCGTGATTCTTCCAGTCCTGACGGGTCACTCTCCACGCGGTGGCAGGGCTCGACTCGAGCAGCTCGAACCGAGCGCGCTGCGCCTTCTTGGTGAGGTGCAGCCAGATCTTGACGATCAGCGCTCCCTCGTCGACGAGCATGCGCTCGAAGCGCACGACGTCGGCGAGCGCGCGCGAGAACTCGGCGACGCCAACGCGGCGGTAAACGCGGTCGACGACGGGGGCCGTGTGCCACGACCCGAAGAACACGCCCGTCTTGCCCTTGGGCGGCAGGGCGCGCCAGAAGCGCCACATCGGTGGCCGCGAGCTCTCCTCGTCGGTCGGGTCGCCCATCGCGTGCACCTGGATGTGGCGCGGGTCCATCCATTCGAGGAGGAGGTTGACGACGTCTCCCTTGCCGCCTCCGTCGACGCCGCCGGAGAGCAAGATGACCGGAAAGTCGGCGCGCTCGAGCACGCGCATCTGCGCGTCGAGAAGGTCGGCACGGAGCTTCGGGACGGACTTGTCGTAGTCTCGCTTGTCGACGCGGTGACCAAGCTCTGCGGACTCGAACATCGCCGTGAAGGTCGATCATACGCTGCCGCCCCGGGTGATGGTGCGCGGAGCCGTTCGGGCGCGCGCCCCTTGCGCCACGCCGACCCGCGACGCCATGCTCGCGCTTGGCGATCCGCGGCTCACACGCGCGCGCGGCCAACCGATGGCCGCGAAAGGACGTGCGTGCTAACCGCACCGCGCGAACATGGACCGCTTGCTCGCGCGCCTCGAGCGGCGCATCGGCCGCTACGCGATCCCGAACCTCATCGTGTACGTGCTCGTCGGGATGGCCGTCGTGTGGCTGATCTCGCAGCAGCGCCCGTGGGCGGTCGAGCGTCTCTCGCTCGACCTCGGCGCCGTGCGCCGAGGCGAGCTGTGGCGTCTCGTCTCCTTCCTGCTCATTCCCCTCGGGTGGGACTCGCTCACCTTCCTGCTGTCGCTCTACGCGCTCTGGTGGGTCGGCTCGAGCCTCGAGCAGCACTGGGGCGCGTTCCGCTTCAACGTCTATTACCTGCTCGGCGCGCTTGGGGCGATCGCTGCCGCGTGCATCGCGGGCCGCGCGTCGAACTTGTGGCTCGACACCTCGATGATGCTCGCGCTGGCGACGCTCTTTCCCGATCTGCAGATCCTCGTGTTCTTCATCCTGCCGCTGCGCGCCAAGTGGCTCGGCCTGCTGACCGCCGCGGGCGTCGCCATCGCGCTCGTCCGGGCCGACTGGACGACGCGCGCGTCCATCTTCGCCGCGCTCGCGAACTACGGGGTCTTCTTCGGCGGCCACTGGGTCGACGTCTTGCGGAGCCGCGAGGTCGCCGTGCGCCAGAAGGCGCGGCGTGAGTCGCTCCGCTCGAGCGCTCCGGCCTTCGGCCAGCGCGTGTGCGCCATCTGCGGCGCGCGCGAGGCCGACGGGGCCGACATCCGCGTTTGCTCGTGCGACAAGTGCGAAGGCAAGCCCCGCGCGCTGTGCCTCGACCACGCGAGAAACCACTGACGAGCA
>Ga0070738_10007779_pt1 | contig 10569 bp, 1 predicted proteins | sample Coa_R2_2_FD_66446 | JGI IMG/M metagenome (GOLD analysis project Ga0070738, IMG submission 66446) | Surface soil microbial communities from Centralia Pennsylvania, which are recovering from an underground coalmine fire - Coalmine... | ecosystem: Environmental > Terrestrial > Soil > Unclassified ... | reverse complement strand
ATGCTTAGGTAATGTAGTTGCTAACTTTTCAGTTGTCAACAGCAACGATACTTGCGAATCACAGAGCATGTGAGCTAAACGCTCTTGTGGGTAGCTAGGATCAAGAGGTACATAAGCCCCACCCGCTTTGAGGATACCCACAAGAGCAATAATCATCTCTAAAGAACGTTCAACACAGATACCAATTAAAGTGTCTGGTTTAATTTGGTGGTTTTGAATCAGGTAATGAGCAAGTTGGTTCGCTCGTTCATTTAATTGTTGGTAAGTTAAACTTTGGGATTCAAACACCAACGCGAGATTATTAGGTGTTTTTTCAACTTGAGATTCAAACAGATCAACTAAAGTTTGATTGAGGAAATAATCAGTTTGAGTTTGATTCCAAGTTTGCAGTTGCTGACGTTCATCCTCTGTGAGCAATGGTAAAGAATTAATAGGTTGTTGAGGTTTATCAACAATTTCTTGAAGCAGAACTTCAAAATGTTTCGCCATTCGTTGAATGGTTTCAACTTCAAATAAATCTGTTGCATATTCCCATTCACCGATTAATCCCTGAGGCGTTTCTCGAAAAATCAATGATAAATCAAATAGGGCTGTTGTGTTTTCCCACTGAAAACGGGTCACAGTTAATCCATTGATTTCCAGTTTCTGCTCTTGTTGATTTTGAAGACCAAAAGCTACTTGAAATAGAGGATGATGAGAGAGCGATCGCTCATTACCCAGTTCATCAACTAGTTTCTCAAAGGGTAAGTCTTGATGGTCATAAGCATCTAAGGTTACTTGCTTGACCCGGTTTAGCAATTCTAAGAAGGTTGGATTCCCTTGCAAGTTAGTGCGCAAAGCTAGGGTATTGACAAAAAAACCAATTAATGGTTCTATTTCACGACGGTTGCGATTGGCGATCGCAGAACCAACAACAATATCCTCTTGCCTACTGTAGCGCGATAGTAAGAGTGTAAATGCTGCCAGTAAAGTCATAAACAGAGTCGTTCCTGACTGTTGACTCAAACACTTCAGCTTTTGCGTTAAATCTTGATTCAGTTCCAAGAACTCGCTACGCCCCCTGAAACTTTGCACTGAAGGGCGAGGAAGATCTGTAGGTAATTCTAATAGTGGCTGAACTTCAGCCAATTGTTTTTGCCAGTAATTAAGTTGAGTTTGGAGTACTTCTCCCTGTAACCACTGTCTTTGCCAATGGGCGAAATCAGCATATTGTAGAGATAATTCAGGTAAAGGACATGGTTTGCCAGCACAAAAAGCAGTGTAAAGAGTCAATAACTCACGGCGAAATATATCCATTGACCAGCCATCACAAACAATATGATGGATAACAAGCAACAGGAGATGGGATTGATCAGCTAGCTGCAATAACTTTACACGCAGCAACGGTGGTTTTGATAAATCAAAAGGCTGTTGCAACTCTTCTTGTGCTAACTGCTTTGCTTTGCTCAACTGGTCTTTTTCTGTCAAATGTCGCCAGTCTACCACCTGTACCGTCACCTGGGAATGTGTGTGAATCACCTGGATTGGTGATCCATCAACAACTGAGAAGGTAGTGCGTAACACTTCATGACGTTGAACAATTTCTCGAATAGCTTGTTCTAAGGCTGCTTTATTAAGAAAGCCCTTCAGTTGCCAGAAAAACGGGACATTATAAACACACTTTTCCCCTTCTAATTGGTCAAGAAACCACAGTCTTTGTTGGGCAAAGGAGAGAGGAAGAGGTTGTTCCCGTGATACAGGTGCAAGTAGAGGAGTCAGCTGACGCTCATTTTGTGAAGATTGCTGTTGCTGTTTCAGTTTTTGTAAAACTAATTCTCGCTTTTCTGGCGAAAGATTTTCAAGACGTTTTAGTATATCGGTCATATTAAGTAGATTGGTAAAAATAAACGGTTATTAGTTAAGGTCGCGCATAGGGCATGGGGCATGGGGCATAGAGTTTTTCTCTTCTCCTCCTTGTCCCCCTTGTCCTCCTTATCCCCCTTGTCTCTTTTATAGTGAAATGATATTAAATAAGTAACTGTTGAGTGGCTTCCTCCTGTGATAACTGATCGACTTCCATTAAAATTTGTGCTAAGGCATCACTTTCTGCTTGTTCAATCTGTTGAGCAATGACTTTTTCAGCAAGTTCAGCAATAGTTGGATTCTCAAACAAATAACGCAAAGGAAAATCTAAAGAAAAGGCTTCTCTTAACCGAGAGATGACTTGAGTAGCTAGTAAAGAATGTCCTCCCAACTCAAAAAAATTATCGTAAATTCCAACCTGTTTGAGTTGGAGAACTTCAGCCCAAATTGTGGCTAATTCTTGTTCAGTAGACGTGCGAGGAGGAACAAAATCAACTTCTACGCTTCTTTGGGAAGTATCGGGAGCAGGCAAAGCACGGCGATTTATCTTTCCATTAGATGTTAAAGGAAATGCTTTGAGAAATACGAAAGCAGTAGGAATCATGTAGTCGGGTAGCTTTGTCTTGAGGAAGTTTCGGAGATTGCTAGGCGTTAGTTGATTATCATTAGAAACAAGATAGGCAACTAAATACTTGTTGCCAGGTTCATCTTCCCGCACAATAACCACGACTTGTTTTATATCTGAGTGTTGACTTAAAACTGCTTCAATTTCTGCTAATTCAATGCGGAAACCCCGAATTTTAACTTGTGTATCAATTCGACCAAGAAATTCTATATTTCCATCAGGTAAATAACGCGCTAAATCTCCTGTTTTGTAGAGGCGATCAAAATTAAAGGATTGGTCTTCTTTTTCTCCCCTGTTCCCTTTAAAGGGATTAGGAATAAATTTTTCATGAGTTAACGTTGGTTGATTTAAGTAAGCTCTAGCAACGCTCGCCCCACCGACATAAAGTTCTCCAGGAATACCAATTGGAACCCTGCGTAAATTTTTATCTAGCAAATAGACTACCCTGTCGCCGATAGACTTTCCAATAGGAATTGAATCAACATTTTGCGCAAGTTGTTTCGGAATTGGGTAACAACAGGTAAAAACTGTACATTCCGAAGGGCCATAAGCATGAATAATTTGCGTTTCCGGCAGTAATTTTAGGGCACGGCGAACATGAGATATGGAAACGGACTCTCCCCCAAACAGTAGCTGTTTAACTCCTGACAATCCTCGGGGCATTGTGTCAATCATGAGATTGAATAGGGCTGTAGTCAGAAATAGGGTATTGATCCCCTGTTCTTGAATAATGCGGCTTAAGTCAACAGGTGTGGGGATTTTACCAGGGTAAAGCACACAACGCCCTCCATAAAGTAAGGGCGGCCAAAGTTCTAGGGTTAGTGCATCCCAGGAAATCGATGAATGTTGTAGCCAAATCTGGTCTGCATCCAGTTGAATGTAATCAACGCCAAACATAAAACCAATAAGGCTACGAAGAGGAACTTCTGTTCCTTTTGGTGTTCCTGTTGATCCAGATGTATAAATGATATAGGCTAAATTTTCTGGGTTAACTTCACTGAGCAAATTGTCTTCTCCGTATTGGGCAATCATCTCCCAATTTGAGTCAAGATTCACCACAGTTTGATTTTGGATGGGAAGCTGATCGCACAGATGAGTTTGTGTTAGTAAGATGGGTGTTTGTACATCTGCTAACATGAACGCTAGTCTTTCTAAGGGATAAGCAGGATCAAAAGGAACATAAACCCCACCCGCTTTGAGAATAGCTAGTATTCCGATCACCATCTCAAGCGATCGCTCAACACAAATTCCCACCCGCACTTCGGGTTTAACTCCCAGCGTTTGCAAGTAATGGGCTAATTGATTGGCGCGCTTATTTAACTCGCGATATGTTAAGCTTTGCTTTTCATAGACCAGTGCTACTGCATCGGGTGTTTTTTCTACCTGTTCTTCAAATAAATTGTGAATACATTTATAAGAAATAGAATATGTATTTTGTTGATTCTCTAACAGAACTAATTCGGCTTGTTCGGCTGGACTGAGCAGAGATAATTGGGAAATAGCCTGTTGTAAATTGGTTGCCATTCCTTCTAGCAATCTTTGGAAATGTCCAATCATGCGAGCAATTGTCTGTTGCTCAAAGCGACTCGTATCATAGACAATTCTGCCAGCCAATTGTGACTCAGGATTAATGACTACCGTTAGAGGATAATTCGTACGTTCAAAACAACGAACATGACTAATTTCTAAAGTTTTTTTGCTTTGCTGCTTAGTAGAATCGAGTGGATAATTCTCAAAGACTAACAGGCTTTCGAAAAGTGGCATTCCTGGGGAAACGTCACTTAAACGCTGAATATCTGCTAAGGAGTAATGGGAGTATTGTTCCTGCTCAAATGCTTGGGCTTGTAAATGCTTAAGCCAGGATAATAATTCTGTCTTTGCTGCCACTTGTACCCGTATAGGAAGAGTGTTGATCAATAGCCCAACTATTGAATCCACCCCCGCCAAGTTCGGTGAACGACCAGATACTGTTGCACCAAAGACCACATCACTTTCCCCACTGTAGTGAGAAAGAAGCAATGCCCATGCTCCTTGCACTATGTTATTCAAGGTTAAATGGTGTTGTCTCGCTGCATAATGCAGTTTGTCAGTTACTGTTTGAGATAATCGGAAAAGTTTTTCATTGTATCCTCTGTTCCCTGTTAAGAGTTCCCTGTTCCCTATGAAAAGAGTAGCTGCCTCAAACCCCTGGAGAGTTTGTTGCCAAAAGTTCTTTGCCTGAGCAATATCCTGTTGCTGTAACCAATCAATATACTCTCGATAGGGGCGAGCAGGAAGCAGGCGAAAATACTCGCCTTGCTGATAAGCTTCATAGAAAGCGAAAACTTCTTTCAGGACGATCTGCATTGACCACCCGTCAAAAAGGATATGATGATGACTCCAAATAAATTGGTAGGTCTGGTCTCCCAGCCGGATTATAGTGAAGCGCATCAGGGGAGCAACATCCAGATCAAACCCTTTTTGGCGATCGCTTTTGAGAAAATCCTCTAGATGCTGTTGTTGTTCATTGGGTGTTAAATGACGCCAATCCAGTTCTACCCACGGGAGTTCCACTTGCTTACTCACCATTTGCAAGGGCTTTTCTATCTCTTCCCAATAAAAAGAACTGCGTAAAACTGGGTGTCTTGCAACAACTTGCTGCCAAGCTTTTACAAATGTAGGAAAATTCAATTCTCCCGAGAGGATACACAGCAATTGCTCAAAATAAAGTTCTGATTCTGGCGCATAAAGGGTATGAAAGAGCATCCCCTGCTGCATGGGTGAAAGTTCGTAAAGGTCTTCGATGTTGTTCATGAAGTTGCTAAAAACCTACTATTCTTTTGTGACGTCTTTGGTTTTGTTTTTGTTAATTTTGGATAGGAATTTATCTAGTTGTTGTTGGTTGAGTTTGGCGGCTGAAAAATCAGAAGGGGTATAGCTTTGTGATTCTTGTGATTGACAGTGGGTAATCAGGGTTCTTAATGCTCCCATAAACCTTGAAGCCAAGTATTCAATGGTGACTGGTTTGTGAATTTCCTTGCTGTAAGACCAAGTCATCTCTAGTTTGCCTGCACGAATGAATCCGCTGATGCCTAATAGATGGCTGCGTCTATTGAGTAAACTCTGTTCGGCTTTAAATTCTCTAGCCAAACCCAACATGTTGGATGCTGTAAGCACTTGGTCGAACTGACCAAGGTAGTTAAAACTCACTTCTGCTTGGGGTAGCGTCTTTAGTTTGGTGCGGATTGTAGTGTTGTTGCTTAAATATCGCAATACACCATAATCAATACCCCGGTGAGGAATACGCCGCAGTTGTTCTTTGACGGACTTTAAAGCTTCTCCTGGATGATCAACTTGTGAGAGTTGTAGGTGAACAGGAAATATAGTAGTAAACCAGCCTACAGTGCGCGCTAGATCCACATCTTCAAATAAGTCTTCTCGTCCGTGACCCTCAAGGTCAACAAGCAGGGAATGTTCCCCTGTCCATTGTGTAAAGCTTTGCACTAAGGCAGTTAACAGCACATCATTAATTTGAGTGTTGTAGCTAGAAGGTACATCTTGCAGTAGGGCGCGGGTTTGTTCTTCACCTAAAGAAAGTGACACAGTAGAGGTTGAGGCTAAAGTGTTTTTTTCTTTACCTAAAGGATAGTCTACTGGCAAAGGAGTTAAGTTAAAGTTACACTCGCTCAGCCAGTAATCCTGCTCGTGTGTGATTGTGTTTGATTGGCCATACTCTAGGAGGCGATCGCTCCAATATTGGAAGGAAGTTGTCTTAGGTGGGAGTTTAATAGCTTCGCCACAGATCATTTGTTGGTAGGCAGTAGCTAAGTCTTCGAGCAAAATCCGCCAGGAGATGGCATCTACTGCTAAGTGATGGATGATAAATAGTAAGCGACCTGGTTGATTCTTGCCCAATCTAAATAGTGCCACTCGCACAATTGGTCCAGTGGATAAGTTCAGACTAGCCTGAAGTTCTGCATCTGCAGCATTGATTGCTGTTTGTTGTGCTTCTGGTGATAGGTGTGACAAATCGATGACGCTCAATGGCATGTCTTCTACAGAGGCGTGAATTTGTTGCCAACTGTCCCCTTCCAGAACAAACCGCAGACGCAGTGCATCATGATGCAGCAACAATTGTTGCAAAATTTGTTGCAGTTGCTCATGTGTTAATTCTGGCGGTACTTCCAACAGGACCGACTGGTTAAAGTAATAAGGTTCAGGCAATTTCTGCTCAAAAAACCATTGCTGGATTGGTGTCAACGCCACCGATCCTGTGACTAACCCTTGTTCGGTATTGACTTGGCGAGTGGTGCCTGCCACAGCAGCTAACTCAGCAATGGTTTGGTACTTAAATAGCTGTTTAGGAGCAATTTGAATGCCCGACTGATTGGCACGGGAAATGATTTGAATACTGAGGATGGAATCCCCACCCAGTTCAAAAAAGTTATCGTGAATACCAACTTTTTCTAGTCTTAAGATCTCTGACCAGATTGCTGCTAATTTCTTTTCTATAGGTGTGCGGGGGGCAACAAATTCATTTTCGATACTGCGAGAAAAATCGGGGGTTGGTAGGGCGCGGTAGTCTACTTTCTGGTTGGGTGTCATGGGTAGTGCTTCCAGCAACACAAACGCCGAGGGCACCATATAATTAGGAAGTTTTTGTTTGAGAAAATGGCGCAATTCATTGGCAGTTGGTTGAGGCTGGTTTGGCACAATGTAAGCCACTAAGCGCTTTTGCCCAGGTATATCTTCATAGGCAACAACGACTGCTTGGAATACCTGGGAATGTTGACGTAGCACTGTCTCAATTTCTCCCAATTCTATGCGAAAGCCCCGCACTTTCACTTGATCGTCAACTCGACCAAGATATTCCAGGGAGCCATCTGCGCGAAATCTCGCTAAATCCCCTGTTTTATAAAGCCGCTCAACATGGTCTTCTTTTTCCCCCCCGTTCTCTTTAAAGAGATTGGGGATAAATTTCTCTGCTGTAAGTTCGGGACGTTGCCAATACCCTCTGGCTAATCCTGCACCCCCAATATACAATTCTCCAGGAACTCCTATAGGCACAGGTTGGAGATACTTATCTAAGATATGAACCTGAGCATTGCTGATAGGTCGTCCAATTGAAACAGAAGTCGCTGAAGAATTGAAGCGGTGTAAGGTTGTGATGACTGTTGCTTCTGTTGGCCCATAACTGTTAAATAATTGGGGTGGATGAGGAAGATGAGCAACACTAGTTTGCCAATGCTGCACTTTTTCCAGTTGAGCTTGTTCTCCTCCAATAATCACTTTTTTCAGATTTGTGGGAATACATCCATCTCGAGGGTAAAGTTCTGCCACTAACTGATGCCAGTATGCTGTAGGTAGATCCAAAACAGTTAACTGCCATTCTTGGCAACATTGCCAAAATTCATTGCTGGAATGCAATATCTGTTCGGTGCGCAGTACTAATGTTGCACCAACTAAAAGACAAGGCAAGATTTCTTCAATAGATGTATCAAAACAGATAGATGCAAATTGGAGAATGCGTTCGCCTGCATCAATCCCATATTCATGAATCGCGGTCATGACAAAATTCATCAGTGACCGATGTTCAATCATCACCCCTTTAGGTTTGCCTGTGGAGCCAGAGGTATAAATAATGTAAGCAAGATTGTGGAGTTGAACGTCACTAATTGGATCGGCTGTAGTGTGTTGAGCAATAATTGGCCAGTCTGTATCTAAACAGATTGTTTTTCCACCATAATCTGGTAAAGATGTCTGGAATCTAGCTTGAGTTAGCAAAATGCTCAGTCGCGTATCTTCGAGAATCTCAGCTAGTCGCTCTTGGGGATAAGCAGGGTCAAGCGGAACGTAAGCACCGCCCGCTTTCAGAATGCCCAGTAAGCCAACAATCATTTCCTGGGAACGATCAACGCAGATACCAACTAAGGTTTCTGGTTTGACCCCCAAACTTTGCAAATAGTGTGCCAGTTGACTAGCGCGATCGCTCAATTCACGGTAGGTTAATTTTTGACCTAACTGCTCTACGGCTACAGTATTAGGAGATCGTTGCACCTGAGCAGCGAATAACTTATGGATACACTCTGTTTCAGTATATTCTTTTTGGGTTTGATTCCATGACCCCAGCAACTGTTGTTCATCTTCCGTCAATAGAGGTAATTCTCCAATATGCAGTGCTGGGTTAGCTACAATTCTATTGAGTAAATTTTGATACTGCTTTAACATGCGTTGAATTGTAGCAGCATTGAAGAGATCGCTATTGTATTCTAGAACTAGGGTGATTCCCTTGGCTCCTGTTTTAGAACCGTTCTGCACACATTGCTCAAAACGGGGTATGACCAGGAAATCCAGATCAAACTTCGCAGATTTGTTACTAATAGGTTCATGCAAACTGATGTCCAAGCCTGGAAAACGCAAGTCTGGCATAGGGGAATCATGAAAGCTGAACATCACTTGAAACAGGGGATTGTGGCTCAGGTTGCGGATTGGCTTGAGAACTTCTACGACCTTATCGAAAGGTAGATCTTCGTTAGCATAAGCTTCGAGCGTCACCTGGCGCACACGAGCAAGTAACTCTCGAAATGTGGGATTACCTGACAAATCGGTACGTAGAACTAAGTTATTGACAATCATGCCAATTAACTTCTCTATCTCGTGCATCCGTCGATTGGCAACAGCTGTTCCTATACTAATATCGTCTTGCCCAGTGTATCGGTGCAACAGTACCAGAAAAGCTGCTAGCATCGTCATGAATAAGGTCACCCTCTCTTGACGACTGACAGATCTGAGCGATTCACACAAGTCGATGGGAAGTTCTATCCTAATTTGATCCCCGTGGTAAGTTTGTTCTGTCGGTCGCGGGCGATCATAGGGTAGTTGCAATAGAGGTGAGGTGCCTGATAACTTCTGTTGCCAGTAAGTCAATTGAGCTTGGGCTGCCGGACTTTTGACCCACTGTCTTTGCCAATGAGCAAAGTCTGCGAACTGTAAGAGTGGTTCAGGCAGCGGGGAAGGATGACCCAAAGAGAATGCCTTATAAAGTTCTACCAACTCACCTAAGAACACGTTAAACGACCAGCCATCATGAACCATGTGATGTTCAATATGAACCAACAGATGTTCTTGGTCGCTCAGTTTTAGCAAAACCCACCTAACTAATGGTAGTTGATTCAGGTCTAGGGGCTTTTGTACTTCTTTTTCAACTAATTTTTGAGCCTCTGCTTCACGTTCAGTCTCTGGGAATGACTGAAGATCAACGACTGTGAAACTGATTGGTTGGTGGGGATGAATGACTTGAAATAGCCGACCATTTACCGCTGGATAGGTCGTGCGAAAGATTTCATGACGCAGTACTATCTCGCTCAGGCACTGTTGTAATATTACTATGTTCAGCTGACCACGAAATCGCAGAGTTGCTTGGAACTGGTAGGCGTTACTTTCTGGAGCCAATTGCTGGATGAAGTACACTCGCTCTTGGGCGAACGAGACTGGCAATAGTCCTTCATGAGGAATTCGTTCTATGGCAAGACATTGCCACTGTTGCTCTTTATGACTATGTTCAATGAGTTGAGCTAGACTTTTTATAGTAGGGTTTTCAAATATTTGGCAAAAAGACAACTCGACTTGAAAAACTTCGCGCACGCGAGCAAGCATCTGAGTTGCAATCAGGGAATGACCACCCAGATGGAAAAAATTGTCATTGACTCCAATCTGTCCAAGTCCTAGTAACTCAGCCCAGATGAGTGCTAACTTCTCCTCAATTGAGTTACAAGGCGCGACGTAAGCTTCTTCAAGATCACGGCGTAAACGATCAGGTGCTGGAAGGTTCCGACGATCCACCTTACCATTGGGGGTGAGGGGGAAAGAGTCGAGAATCATGAAGATTGCTGGCACCATGTAACTAGGCAGCTTTTCTTCAAGGAAATGTTTTAAGGTAGTGGCGATCGCTTCCAGTTTTTGGTTAAGAACAATATAGGCAACAAGGCGCTTATCACCAGGGATATCTTCACGAACAACAACGACTGCCTGATGTACATTTGGGTGTTGGCTCAACAGTGCCTCAATTTCTCCTAATTCAATGCGAAAGCCACGAATCTTCACCTGATGATCGACTCGACCCA
>Ga0070738_10007778_pt1 | contig 10570 bp, 12 predicted proteins | sample Coa_R2_2_FD_66446 | JGI IMG/M metagenome (GOLD analysis project Ga0070738, IMG submission 66446) | Surface soil microbial communities from Centralia Pennsylvania, which are recovering from an underground coalmine fire - Coalmine... | ecosystem: Environmental > Terrestrial > Soil > Unclassified ... | reverse complement strand
ATGGACGCATACGGCTCTCCTGTGGCGCGGGGGAACCGCTCCCGCGCTCTGTCCCCTAGCCTACTCCGCACCCCCCGCCCGCCGTCAAGCCTCCCGCCCAGTTCTTGACCGGCGCTCTAGAGCGTGTTATGCACTTGGAGGGGTAGACTGAGGCTATGGAGACCCGCAAACCCTACCCCACTGATGGCAGCGACGAGGAATGGGCCTTCGTCGCCCCCTATTTGACGCTGATGACGTCGGACGCGCCCCAGCGCACCCACGACCTGCGCGAGGTCTTCAATGCCGTGCGCTGGCTGGTGCGCACGGGGGCACCGTGGCGCTACTGGCCCAACGACTTCCCGCGCTGGGAGGCCGTCTACCAACAGACCCAACGCTGGCTCAAGGCCGGCGCCTTTGAGGCCATCGTGCACGATCTGCGCGCCGTGCTGCGTGTCGCGCAGGGACGTGCGGCGCAGCCGTCGGCGGTGATCTTCGATGGTCGCACGCTGCAATCGACGCCCGGAAGCGGCGCACGGGCCGGCTATGACGGCCACAAGCACAAGCGCGGCTCCAAGACGCACCTGGCGGTGGGATGTTAAACGTCAACTAGAATTGCCGGCCCACGAGATGCGCAACGAGGGCTCAGCTAGCGCAGGCCGAGGGAAGGCCCAGATAGGCCGCCAGGGCGGGTGCGATCCCACAGAGCGTCACCGTATAGGAAGGAGCATCGGTGGCGACGGCGTTGCGGGCCAGGCGCTCCGTCCACCGCAAGCGCCGATGTGCCCGTTGCGCGCGCGTCCAGCGCCGCGGCTGTGGATGCGTCGTTGTCCGAGCGCGTGTCGCTAGCGGGCCGCTGATCGTCACGCGTTGGCCGCGCAGCCAGGCGACGAAGCGCCGCCGTAGGGATCGCCCGCTGATGTCGCACCACAGCAGATTCCTTCCTTCTTGCTCCGCGTGGGTCTCCCCCATCGGGGGCGTCTGCCACGGGGCCTGCTTGGGGCGCTGATGGTGGCCCAGGAACCGGCGCACTGCACTCACGCGGCGGGGTTGCTCGCCCGATGCGCCTGTGCCACGGCACTGGGGCGCCAGGGCACAGGCGCGACAGTCGGCGGCCTTGGCCGCATACAGGATGCGTAGGTCACCCGTGGGCAGAGTCCGGCGCTCGCGCGGGCGCAACAGGTGGCCGGCCGGGCAGCGCACCGTGCCCGCGTCGAGTAACTCAAAGTCGGTGCCCGCCAAGCGTCCGCGCGCTTTGGCCCACTCCCGTGCCAGCTCCAACGGCCCATAGAGGGCCACGGTTTCGTCCTCCACCGGCTCCTCCGGCGCTGTGGGGGGTAACGGAGCGGGCACAGAGACCGCCTCAGGCTCCGCCCAATCGGTCCAGCGCAGGACGTTCTCGCGCCCGACCTGGCCCAATTCCAGACGCATGTTCCAGACCCACTGGCACACGATCTGCCAGAACTCCTGGCCCCACGCGGTGTGCGAGCACCACCGGTCGGGATCTTGTTCCTGATCTTCATCGCTGAGCACCTGCTCAAACGCCCCGCGCCCGTTGTAGAGGGCCAGGACATCGACGGCGGAGAGGCTCGTGGCGGGATGAGAGACGAGAAAGAGCTCGTAGACCAGAGCGCCGATCCGCTTGCCCACGGTGCTCTCCTCGGGGTCCGCGGGCGCGACCCGGCGGGTCACGATCACCCGGCAGGTCAACTCCAGATCAGGCAATGGCTCCAGCCAGTCATCACGGTAGCCGACCTCGAAGACCTCCCGCTGCACGCCGGTCTCGGGATGCGGCACCGTCTGATCGCACGGGTGCCGCAAGCGCTCCTGCACGCGGGGGTGGGCCAGGAGCTGATAGTCGCGGCCACGCCCCACAAAGCCCAGCCCGTAGCGCTGGATGTGCGCCAGGACGGAGGCCGTGCCGTACAGCCCGTCAAGCCGTAAGAGTCCCTGTGACAGCGGTAGTCCCTTGGCCCGCAGGTAGGCGGCGATCGTCCGGCACGCGTCGAGCAGTTCGCCACTATAGTCCCCGTTGCCCGGATGGCCGTAGGTGCCCAGCCACTGCTGGGTGTGGGCCTGCAAGATGGTGGTGCGCGTGCGGACCACCTCCCCGCGCTGGCGTCCGGTGTAGCCCGGCGCACACACCGGCACCAGACGACGGCGCGGGGGCGGGAAGTCGCTACTGGTGACCAGCGCGCGCTGGCGCGCCGCCTGGCGGGTGCCATCGACATCGAAGATGACGAGGCGGGTCCCCTGCCGGTCGTACAGACCGCCGCACTCCTCTGCTGTGGGGCCACGCTGCGTCAGATCTTGCTCGAAGAGGTGGCGTAGGGCCGCCAGGCCGGCGGCATCGACGGCGGCCAGAAAGCGACTCAGGGTGGAGCGGTGGGGCAGGCGGTCGCGCCCGAAGAGGGCCATGTAGGGACCCGCGAAGGGCGCGACGCGCTCCCAAAAGGCTTCCAGGGTGGGTTCGCCACTGGCGGCATACCCCAGCAGCAGCGCGACAAAGTCGCTCACTTCATAGTGACCCATGCGCCCGCGGGCCACCCGGACATGGTGTAGCGCCTCAAAGATGCCTTGGTGGGCGCAATGCTGCGCCAGGACCGCGACTTCCGCGAACCAGGCGGGGATAGACGGAACGTCCTGGGGCGAGGTGTGGAGATCAACAGCCACGGCTGTCAGACTGAACATGCGGTCCTCCGAGAGAATCGATAACCAACGATCTTCTCCCAGAGCTTCGTCTATCAGCGCGTGGTCTACCTACTCCCTACCGCGCCACCTCGTTGCGCATCTCGTGGGCCGGCAACTCTAATTGTCGTTGAACACGCTTTGCGCCTCGCACCCGCTCGAGCAGGGTCCGGACCACCGCCGTCGAGGTCACCGTCCTGAGTGCCGTCGATTTGTTTGTCTTCACCGAAAGGACGTGTCTTAGAATGGCTGTCATGAGCAGTGGTTCAGCATCCTGCAGCGCAAACGACTGCGCATCGCCGACTTCGCCGACCTGGCTCAGTTGGCAGATCGCCTGCGGGCCTTCGTGGCCGAATGGAATGCGCACGCTCATCCTTTCAATTGGTCGAGCAAGTCCGTCGCCAAAGTCATGGCCCAGTGCGAGGGGTCCGTGCCCTTGGCGGCCTGAATTTCATACCCCACTTCTGTGGGCTGTACTTAGCATCTTGACCCGTCTCCCTTCATCTCCTGGACAGAGACTAGAGTGACGGATTGCTCGGGGGTGGGTCAACTCGTTATCGGCGCTCCTGGGTCCATTCTCTCCCGGCCTGGATAGCGCCGGGCACCCCAGCCCGCGGTGGGTCCGGCACCGGCGGTTATCTATCTGGGGGGCCACTACGCCGTCCTCGCCCTGGTTGAGAAATCAGGCGGCCCTGTGCAGGAAGGGTAAAGGCGCGGCGGAGGGTGTAGGGACAGCCGTGGCTGGGGGCACGGGCGGATAGCCCAGCGCCACGAGCCAATCGGTCGGCGCGTCAGCCAGCCCACTGCGCTGCAGCGGATTCTGGCCGGCATGCACCCCACGCGGGGCCACGCGATGATTGTGGTAGACGGCCAAGAGGGCCAAGAGGCCGGGGGAGAGGGTGCGATGGACCGCCATGTGCCAGCTCTCGACCAAGCTGCTGGCGCGCACGGCCTGGTCCTACGCCTGCATCAGCACCTGGGCTGCCGGACGCCAGGCGGAGGGCAGCGCCGCCAGCACCTGCTCCGTCGTTGGTCCCAGGATGGCCCGGTGCTGCCAGGCCCAGGCCACCAAGGCCACCCCCGCCGCGCCCAACTGCGGCGTCATCTCCTGCTGCACCGCATCCAAGGGCGCGGTGAAGGTGAGCAGCGCGGGCAGCGCCTGCGTGAGGGCCTGGTGCAACCGCTGCGGGTCCGGCTGCGCCGCGGCGGGCGCGCCCGCGCCCAGTTCCGCCAGCAAGGCCAGCAAGGTGGTGAGTTCAGCGCGGCGGGCCGCGCTATCCAACACGCCCTCCCGACCCAGGACCACGACCGCGAGCAGACGGTGCAACTCCGCCAGCAGATAGTGCAGGTTCGCGGCGACCTGACTGGCGTGGGCCACCGCCGCGGCGTGGGCGCGCACGTCGACGCGGTGCCCGGGTCGGCAGCCACGGGGACGCCGACCCGTGGCGAGGCGTTCCGCCTGCCGGGCCACGGTCGCCGTCTGGGCCTGCAGAGCCTGCACCCGCCGATCCAGGCGCCCCTGCACCGCGCCGCACTCATGCAGCACATGCCAGATGTCGCGTTGCTGCGGGCTCTGTGGAGCCACCGTTGTGCAGGCCTGCTGCATCGCTCGGCCGCCGTCGCTCACCGTGCGCGCCCAGCGCAGGCCCCGTTCCTGCGCGGCCCATAGCACCAACGTCCAGGTGTCCCCGTCCACCGCCACGGGATCCGCAGTGGCCCAGACCGCCCCGCTGTGCGCATCAACCACGCTCACGCAGGCGCCGTGGCGATCGTTGCCATAGATCTCGTCCAAGGCGAGTGCCCGCGCACGCGGCGGCACCGGCGTCGCCATCTGGGCCAAGGCGCGGCGCTGCGCCTCCTGCACGACGCCGGCAATCGTGCCCAGGCTGACCGGCTGGCCCTGGCCGGTTCGCAGGCAGGCTTGGATACCCCGATAGCCGGCGTGCCCCTCGACCAGGCAGGTCAGGATGGCCCGTTCCAGGTCCGGGGTCACTGCAGATGCAGCGGGCCGCGTTGTGAACGCCTGCTCCAGCGCCCGCAGCCCGCGGTCCTCCCACGTGTACAGCTTCTGGCGCGAGACCGCCAACGTCCGACTGAGTGTGCTCACGTACCCGTACTCCCCGGCATGGCTGATCAAGTTGCCCACCACCTGGGCGCGAGCAGCTGGCGTGATAGCATGTGCGTGAACCATTGGTTCCTCCCTGGTCGCTGGTCGGAGTGTGCATCTCGACCATAGCGACCAGGGGTGTCTTTGCCAACACGCCGCACACTGTCAACCCCGTGCGGCCTCATATGAACCTTGTCTTTCCTCGAAAATCGTCCGTCACGCCACGGCAGGAGCGAGGGTGACGGTGTAGCCGAGACGCTCCAGGCCCTTCACCAAGCGCCGCGTGGTGCGGGCGGGGTCGCACGGCTGGTAGTAGTCCGCCCCCAGTTCCCGATAGGGCACCCGATCGCGCAGGACGTGGTAGATCACCCGCAGCAGGTTGTGCATCACCGCCACGATCGCCTTCTGCTCCCCCTGACGCCGGCACAGGCGCCGATAGCGCGCCCCGAAGGAACTGCCCCGCTCCCGCACCGCCGCCCAGGCCACCTGGCCCAGGATCCGCCGCGGCCCCACATTGCCTTTGGTGGTCTTGCCACTCAAGCGGCGACCTCCGCTCTGCCGATTGCCCGGGCACAGCCCTGCCCAACTGGCCAACTGCTTGTCCGAGCCGAAGGCCCCCCTGTCCGCCCCGACCTCCGCCAGGAGCGCGGCCGCAGCTGTTGGTCCGATGCCCGCGATGCTGTCCAGGAGCGCGATCTCCGTCGTGAACGGGTGCAAGGCCACCGCCAGTTGCTCGTCCAGGCGGGCGACCGCGCTCGTCGAGTAGCGAATATGGTCCAGGATGATGCCGATCAGCAGCCGGTGATGCGGCTTGACCCGGCCCTCCAGCGCCCGCTCCAGCTCCGCCAACTTGGCGCGCAGCTTGCCCTTGGCCAGGTCCGCCAGCTCTTCCCCGGCGGCCAGCGCCCGCAACATCCGCTGCCCGCTCACCCCCGGCACATCCGTCGCCACCACCGCCAGTTGGAGGTTGGCGCTCTCAAGTACCTTGTGCAGGCGGTTGATCTCCGAACTGCGCTGCGCCATCTGGGCCGCCCGGTAGCGGGTGAGTTCGCGCAACTCGCGGATCGCCACCGGCGGGATGAAGCGCGCTTTGAGCAAGCCGTGTCGCAGCAACTCCGCTAGCCACTCGCTATCCCGCACGTCGGTCTTGCGCCCGGGCACCTGCTTGACGTGCTGCGGATTGACCAGCATCACCGCGTGGCCGCCCTCTTCCAGCAGGTTGAAGACCGGCCACCAAAACACGCCCGTACTCCCGAGTGCCACCTGCTCGACCTGCTGCTCAGCCAGCCACGTGCTCAACTCGGCCAGGTCGCGCGTCATCGTGCGGAAGGTGCGCGTCTGCTTGTGCACGCGCCGGCCCGCGCTCACCAGCACGCACGCCACCACCGTCTCCTGATGCACATCCAAGCCCGCACACCGTCGATACACGACGTCCATCCTTCGCCTCCGTCGGCCGATTCGCCCTTCGTGGTGGTCGGGGTCGGGTGCTCGGGATTCACAAGTTTTCCTCACGTGCTCACCGCCGCTTGGGCGCTGGCGACACTCCTCATCCTCTGGTCGCACCCGCGATCCGCTTATCTCACGGGCAGTCCGCACCGAAGGAATCATCGATCTGGGGCCACCGACCACCCCTCAGTCTGCCCGATTTTCATTGCTCTCGCCGCGCCACCGGCGCAGGGGGCTTATCTCCAAATGTCTCGCTGAATGCCTCAAAGCTTTCTGGCGTTGGAGCCTCCACGGACACCTCTACCATAGCCCTCGTCCCTCCTGGCTTCGTGCAACCCATCAGGCCAGCCATGCTCGCCTGACCTCATCATACAGTCCCCGAGCATCGCGACCACCGCGACTCTGGACGACATTCAGGTTGGCCCTCTCTGCCACGTGATGGCAGAGCACTTGAAGCGGAACGCAAGCGGCCATATGAACCCACTCTTCGGGAACAGGAGGGAAGGTCACACACGGCATCTCCGAGAATGCGTCGGCACTATCAGTCAGGATCACTGGATGTGCTCCCAGGGTACGAAAGCCGGACGCCAGCCGCCTTGCTAGCCTACTATGCACCCCCTCACGCACGAGAACGACGACAACGTCTCCTTCAGAGACGGTCAGGTGTAGACCATGTGCGACCTCTTCGAGTTCTTGGGCGAAGGCTGGCAGCCCTCCCGCCTCCCAGAACTTCGCGGCCCCATACTCGGCGGTTGGCCAGAGTGGTCCTGCGCCCACAAAGAAGTAAGTCGATGCAACCGGACACGACAGCGCCGCGATTCCGGCCTGCGCCATGTCGATCGCCGCTCGCAGCGTCGCGCTCATGTCCTGTAGCGGCGCGAGGGGGGTGCCAGCGATGCTTTCGGTCAGGCAACTGAGCGCGAGTAGCGCCGCCATATAGTCGCGCGTATGCGGCGTGCAGCGGGTCCAAGACGCAGGTAGGCGCAGTACCCATGGACAGGCCCGTGCCAGAGGACTGGTCATCTCGGCCGTAAGACCGACCACCCGCGACCCCGTGTCAGCCGCGACAGCGGCACAGGTGGCGGCCGCCGCACTGCCGGACGTGGAGATGACGATAACCAGATCTTGAGCTGTCGCCGGACAGTAATGGGTGAATTCGCGTGTTGGCCAGGCCACCGGCCACCGTCCAAGATAGTGGGCGAATAGATAGGCTGAACTCCGTGCCGCAAGATAGGAGTCTCCCGTGCCTACTAAGTAAATAGTGCCGGGCGATCGCTGCCAGTGCCCGACCGCCTGCATCGCTTCACGACGTAGGCGGCTGAGCTCTGCGTCCACCAAAGCAGGTTGACTGAGGATCTCCTGCCACATGAGGGCCGTGCCCGTCACAGGCACGTCGTGCTGATTCATGATCACGATCCTCGCCGCCCTGCAGTGTAGATCGCAGAAGCAGGGAGCAGACCTTGGTCAGTGACATAGGCTGTGATCAAGGAGGGCGGAATACGCTCAACCTCAGGGCTCACAACCGTCAAGTTGGCGTGGCCGGCGATGCTCTCAGGCACGACGGCCATTAGGTTCGTTGGCGTTCTCTCCCGCAAGGGCCAGGAATGGCCGTGATAGGAGGGCGCATACACCTTGCTCACGTCGCTTACTACGTACAGTGGGACGTGATGGTACCGAGCTAGCACTGCGGCCGTGAAGGATCCGATAGTGTTTATACAGGATCCATCAGCCAGGATGGCCTCGGCTCCCGTGATGACGGCCCGTGCTCCTCGGAGATAGGCGCCAATGGCACCATCGGCTGTGAACACGACGGCGTGCCCCTGGTCCAAAGCCTCGGCCACGACCGGGATGCCGCCATTGAGCACGCGGCTCTCTGGCACAACCAATGGGAGTAGGTGCCCGCTCTGCGCACACATCGCCAGCACGCCCATGACCGAGCTGCTATAGTCGAAAACGACAACCGGTCCCCGTCCCGCCGATAAGACAGCTGTGCCGCACACTGCCAGGTCCTGCTGGCTCTTCCGGATGCGCGCGCGCAATGCATCAGCTCTCACAGAGAGTGCAGCGGCTAACTCCTCTCGATTAGTCAGTGCTTGTAGTCCGTCGAGCAGAGACCGCACGGCGTCGGCGACGGTCGGAGCCTCTTGCCCCCGTATCGCGATGATGCGTTCCCCAGCCTCCCGGATAGTCGCAACGATGTCAGTCGCTGATGCAGTCTCCTGAGAGCGAGACAACTGGCAGAACAGATCCGCGATCTGAAGGATCTGCTTGCTGGCGCCGAGGAGCTTTCCCTGCTCTATGGCGTTGATAAGATCGTCGACCTCGCTGACCGAGCTCACATCACGGGGTGCCGTCATAATGACCTGTTTCTTCAGTCGGATGAGAGATACAATCCCGCCTCTCCGCCCAGATCCTCGACCGCGCGGCTCGCGTGTAGTAGCGCGAACTGCAATTGTCGATCTGATGGCCATGCCTGGAGTCGTGCATGCAGAAGTGCGGCCGCAAAGCGATCACCAGCGCCCGTCGTATCTACAGCAGCAGCTGGCTTGGCCGGCAAGGAGATGATGCCGGTCTCGTCGCAGAGGACAGCCCCCGCCGCGCCGCATGTCACGGCCACGCAGTCTGGCCCTTTGTGGCGCAGGAGGTGCACGGCTCGCCAGACGTCGTCGCTGCCGGTTAGAAGCCGGCAACTCCGTCGATTGGTGAAGAGAATATCGGTGTGCGTGAGGAGGTCGCTCCAGTCAATTGGCTCGTCGGCAAACTTACCCACTTCGAGGTCTAAGGATGTTTGCAGTCCCAACTCGTGGGCTAGGGCCAGCGCTGCTGCTGCAATCACGGGCCGATCGGCGGTCGTATGCAGGTGACGTGCTCGGGCCAGACGGGCGGGTGTTACGTCCTCCATGTCTGGCCAGAAGGCGTCGGTCGGCAGCAAGATCAATGACTTTTCTCCATCGGCGTCGATCATGATGACACAGGTGAAAGTGGCAGCGTGAGGATGGGTCCTGAGGGCATGAGTACAGACCCGTCGCTGCTCAAGGTTAGCGCGTATCAGGCGGCCGTCAGCATCGTCTCCCACGACACCAATGATTCCGCATCTGGTGCCAAATGAGGCCAGTGCGACAAGAAAGTTGCCGATCATACCGCCGGGACACTTGCGGACCTCCGTGGCTACAACCTTCTCGTCTGGACCGGGACGGTGCGGCAAGCGGATGAAGATATCCACGTCGACATCCCCAACTCCTATGACGTCCAAGGGGTCGTCCATTTACTGCATCCCGAAGAGGCCGTCGTCACATGTTCCGACGAGACATCGCGTGACGAAATAGGTACGAAAGCCAGCCCGCTCAAGGTCGGCGTAGAGAACCTCAATTGCGGCGAGATCCGGCAGTGTCCAGCACGTAACCCCTTCGTAGTCCGACTGACCGCGGCAGTAGAAAGAGCCTAAGAGGGTAGCCCCTGCTGTCTCGGCTTGGCGGGCGACGCGTCTGAGATCGTCCACCAGGCGTTGCCGATCTTCGGCAGATAATTCATACCAGCTTGCGCGCGGATACCACATGACAATCCATCCGACTGAACAATGTGTCACGCCCATCCTCCCGATTGCGCCAACGCGACCGGCCGTCCAATATAGTGGTACGACTGCGCGAAACGCCAATCGCGCTGTGCACCAAGCCGATGCATGCATTCGTCGAGCAGGTCCAGGCTGGGAACAGCCCAAACGGTGAAGTGGTCCCATCCAGACGACCACGAACAGGCGTAGCGGCCTAGGGTGGCCACCCCGTGGTTGTGGGCCCAGGTAAAGGCTTGGTCGACATCAGCATCGTAGGCTCGGCGCTCGGCGGCCGATGCGCGGTGCCAGGCGTCGTTCCAGCGCCACAAGGCCGCGAACCACACGGCGTGCGAACCGGTTGGACCTTGACGCGCGTCAAGGTCCCGGCGTCCGAGTACGGCTGTCATCTCGTGCCCGCATCGCGCCAACGTTGCAGCAAGACCATTGAGATCGTCTAATGAGGAGGCCCGCACGACGGTGAAGTAATCCCAGTTGGCTGCCCATCCACAACGCAGTACCGGTGCCAGGCGCTGCGCTGGAGCAAGTCCTGCCAGATCGGTCCTGCGCGCAGATGCTGAACGCCACCAGATGATGGCCGCCAGGTTTCCTGGCCGAAGGCCGTCTCGTTGTGTCAACTCATCGGCAACCATGTCCTGTGTCTCCTTCCCCCTGCGCCGGCGGAGGCGACCGCCTGCTCAACCCTCGAATGCGGCGATGCCACACCAGCTTAGCGCTAGATACGCATACGCACGGGCAACCACCACGAGATCCTCACCCAGGACATACTCATCGACCCCATGTGC
>Ga0070738_10007775_pt1 | contig 10573 bp, 8 predicted proteins | sample Coa_R2_2_FD_66446 | JGI IMG/M metagenome (GOLD analysis project Ga0070738, IMG submission 66446) | Surface soil microbial communities from Centralia Pennsylvania, which are recovering from an underground coalmine fire - Coalmine... | ecosystem: Environmental > Terrestrial > Soil > Unclassified ... | reverse complement strand
GATCGCGCGGGCCGAGTCGACGCCGGCGTCTTCCACGTCGCCGCCGCCGCCGCCGCCGCCGCCGGCCGAGATCCTCGCCTTCATGGCGCGGGCGGCCTGGCCGGTCGCGCCCGTCTCGTCTTCCTTGATGAGCTTGTCGAGGTCGGCGTTCGCTTCCTTCATCTTGCCCGTGCGAGCCAGGGCCTCCGCACGTTCGATGATGAGGAGCTTGCCGAAGGGCTTCGTGTCGAACTCGATGCCGCTGATCTTGGCGTCGGCGAAGACCTTGTCGAGCGCGGCGAGGGCCTCGGGCCACTTGCGGCGCTGCTTCTGGACCTTCGCCTTCACGAGCGAGGCGCGGGCGAAGAGGTCGAGGTTCTCGGGGACCGGGACGAACTTGCCCGACTTCTCGTCCACGTAGCCGATCCGGAGCGGCTTCTTCGGGTCGGTGCCGTGGAGCGGGTCGTAGTCGGGCGACTCCTTCTCGATCGAGAGGGCCGACTCGAGCGCGATGACCGCCATCTCCTCGTTGCCGAGCTCGCGGTAGGCCTCGGCCATGTCGATCGCGGCGTCCTTGCCCTCGTACTCGCCACCCCAGTCGAGGTTGTAGGCCGAGTAGATCTCGATCGCCTTGTTGAGGAGCGAGTCGTGCTCCGCCTTGTCCGTCACCGCCTTCGCCTGGCCGACGAGGCACTTCGGCCAGTAGTGGTTGGCGTACATGAGGCAGTACTCTTCGGGCTTCCTCTGCTGGCCCTGGGGCTGATCGCCCTCCTTGGGCGGGTCGGCCGGGGGCGCGGCGTTCGCCTTGTCGATCGCTTCCTTGAGGGTCTTGCACTCGCCCTCGAGGAACTCGGCGCCCACCTTGAACGCGTCGAGCGACTCCTTCCTGAGACCCTCCTGCTGCGAGACGTCGTCGGCGGCCTTGGACGCGTCGAAGAGGCCCGAGCCGCGCGAGTAGAAGAGGTCGTAGAGGAGACCGCGCGCCTCGACCATGAGCTCGGTCGGAGTCTGCTTGTCCTGCGCGACCTCGAGGAAGAGAGCCTTCGCCTTCTCGAACGCTTCCTTCCGCTTGGCCGGGTCCTGGAGACCGAGGGCCGGGATGCGCGAGAGGTCGCCGTAGCACTGGCCCTTGATCGTCTTGGCCGTGCACATGTGGCGCGCGTCGAGGCCCGCGCCCGCCATGGCGGCGTCGATGCACGCCTCGGCGGCCTTGACGCGACCGCGGTTCTTGAGCGTCCACGCGAACTGGATCTCGAAGTCCTGGTCGCGGAACTTGTTCGGAGGGAGCTTCTCGAGGTCGATGACGGCCTTCGAGCCCTTCGCCTTCGCCTCGCTGAGGGCCTTCTTGGCCTCGGCGAGCTTCCCGCGCCCGGCGAGCGCCCACGCCTTGTAGGCGAGGGCCTCGTTCTTGCCGATGTTGAGGCAGGCGTCCGCGTACTCCTCGGCGGCCTCCCAGGCCCCGTGCTCGCAGAGAGTCTTGAGCGTGAGGATGTCCTGGTCGCTCTCCTGCGCCCGGGCGCTGGACCCGGGCGCGAGAATCGCGGCGGCAACGACGACGGTAACGGCGCTTTGGAAGCGCATTCGTTGACCCCTAGCTCCTCTGGTTACCGGTTACTTCTCGCCGCCGCGCTTCTCGGATCCGAAGACCGACGCGTAGCGGTAGTAGACCTCGAGCGTGAGGACGTTGATCGCGGTGCCGTAGACGCGGCCGCCGGCATAGGCCCAGCGGTCCACTTCCGTCGTGTCCCACGAGCCGTCCTTGCAGCCGTCCTTCCTGACCCTCTGGTTCTGGCAGAGGGTGTCGGCCATGGACTTGTTCCACTTCTTCCACATGGGGCCCTGGGGGCCGTCGAACTGGAAGAGGGCGAGCGTCGCGTAGTACCAGTAGTAGAAGTCGACCGTCGGGTGCTGGGCCTTCGGGTCCCACTTCGGGAGGTCCTGCGTGACGATGCCGGCCTCCTTGCCCATGTTCGGGTCGCCCTTCTTCTTGTCGATGAAGATGCGGCAGAGGAGGCCGACGGCCGACATGGACTGGTGGTGCATCCACTGCTCGTTCTTGCCGGGCACGTAGATCTCGCCCGAGCCGAGCCGGTCGTAGCCGACCTGGCCGTTCGAGTCCGTCACGCGGTCGATCCAGGCCTTGGCGCCCTGGAACGCCTGCTGCGAGACCTCGAGGCCGGAGATCTGCGCCGACTTGAGCGCCATGACGCACCAGCCGGTGACCGACGTGTCGTTGTTGCCGCACTTGGGCGTGTAGCGCCAGCCGAGGCCGTAGTTCTGGGCCGTGTGGACGAAGTTGATCGCCTTCTGGGCCGGAGCGCGGTAGGCGACGGCGTTCGTGATGCCGTAGGCCTCGGTGAGCGCGAGGGCGGCGATCGCGTGGTTGTACATCATCTCGCCGACCTGCGGGCCGATCGCGCCGTCCGAGTTCTGCTTGTCGATGAGCCACTTCAAGCCGAGGCGGACGACCTCGCCGAAGCGCATCGTCTTGCCCGTGACGGCATCGACGTAGCTCGCGCGGTTCTGCGGCGTGTAGCCGGCGCCGAGGAACGCGAGGAGCGAGAGGCCCGTGAGGCCCGTGTCGAAGTCGTTCAAGCCGGTGCCGTCGCACGAGCCGCCCTTGCACTGCTGCGAGTAGGAGGTCGCGTCCCAGTGGCCGTCCGGCGACTGGTGGCGAGCGAGCCACTTCAAGCCCGCCTCGACGGCCGACTCGGTCGCGATCGAGCCGCCGCCGCGCGCGACGAGGTTACGACGGCCACCGAAGCGGCCACCGTAACGGGACGAGCCGCCCGAGCCACCGCCGACGCCCATGGAGTCATTGACGCCGGGGCCCTTGCCGGGCTGACGGCCCTTCACGCCGCCCTCGGTGCCGGGGATGTAGGAGAGCGCGTCCTTCGAGTCGCCCTTCATCTGCCCGTAGTCTTCGCCGTCGGCCGACTCGTTGTGGTCGGACTCCTCGGCGCCCGGGAAGAAGATGCGAGGCTCGTCCGTGACGGGCTTCTCGGCGCCCGGGAGGCCGGCCTTCTCGACGACGCCGCGGGGCCGGTCGCCGAGGTCGATCTTCGCGACCTGGGTCGGCTTGACCGCGATCGTGACCGTCGCGCCGTCTTCCTTGAAGATCTTGTGCGAGAAGACGATCAGGGGGAGGCAGGCGAGGATCAGGCCGTGGAACGCGAGCGAGATCGCCCACCACGGCGTCGACTTGACCGCCGAGTCGAGGAAGTCGGCCGCCGGGTCGTCGACGCCGACGAAGTCGTCCTCGTCATCGTCCTCCGGGGGCGGCGGAGCCTTCTTCGACTTGCCCGAAGTGGAGGACTTCTGCTGCTTGCCCGAGCTGCTCTTGGAGCGGCCGGAGTCCTTCTTCTTCGGATCCTCGTCCTTCTTCGCCATGGGACAGTCCCCCTAACGTGCGTGCGGCTGTGTGAGTCGAGTCAGTTCTTCTGGCCTTCTTCGGTGGTCGCGGGCGTCAGCTCCGCCGACTTCGCCTTGAGGGCCTTGATGCGCTCTTGATCCTTGTCCTTCTGCTGCGAGGAGGGGTACGTCTTCTGGATCTCCTCGTAGAGCTTGCGGGCGTAGTCCACGAAGAACTTCTGCGCGGCCGCCTGCTTGGCCCAGTCCTTCGCGTTCTTCGCCGGGACGGTGATCGTCTTGAAGGCGATGAGCTCGCAGACCTCGGCCGCGCCGCGGATCGCCTTCTCGTGGTTCTCGCCCATGCTGCCCGGGCCCGGAGCCGCGAGGACCACGCCCCGGAGGTACTTCTCGAGGCAGGCCCGGAGGTCGTCGCCCGAGATCGGGTTCGCGCGCTCGGCCTTCGCCCGCGCCGAGTCGCCGAGGCCCAGCGCGGCGCCGGCGAGAGCGTCCGGGTCGGAGGACTCCTTGGCGATCTTCTCGAAGATCTCCTCGGCGCCCTGGAAGTCGTTCTCGAGGATCCTGACGCGCCCACGGCCGAGGCTGGCGCGGTCACCGAACTTGGGCGAGGACTCGGCCGTGCCGAACTTCTCCTTGGCCGAAGAGGAGTCCTTCTTGAGGAGGAAGTACTCGCCCTCGGCGAGGGCGATCTCGGCGCGGTAGTCGCGGCCGACCTCGTTCGGGTAGGCCTCGCAGGCCTTCTCGGCCTCGGAGCCGGCGTCCTTGCAGGAGTCGTCGCCGAGCGCCGCGAGCGAGAGGACGCGCTCGAGGTGAGCGGCGACCTCCCACTTGGTGCCGGCGGAGGCGGCGATCGCGTCCTTCGCCACGTCGGCGGCGGCCTTGTAGCTCGCCTGCCCGCGGAGCGCCTTCGCCTTGGCGACGCGCGCGCGCCCGAGGAAGAGGTCCTTCAGGCGGCCGTCCGCGCAGGACTTGCAGGCCTCCTCGGCGGAGGACTCGGCCTTGAAGAAGTCGCGCCGATCGAGCGCGTTCTCCGCGGCGCCGAGGTCGCCCGGGAAGTCTTCCTTGTAATCGATCTTCGAGACCTGGTCGTTCGGGACCGTCTGCTGCTTGCCCTTCTCGTCCTTGTAGGTGACGTCCTTTGGGCCTTCCTTCACGATCTCGCAGTTGATCTTCTTGTTGCCCTTGAGAGTCAGCTCGTGCGGCGCGCCGGGCAGAGCCCAGGCCGCAGCCACGAAGGACAGCAGCGCGACGATCGAGAGCCTCTTGGTCACTCGGTCACCCTCGGAGAGTCCACCCTGGACGGGCTCTCGAGTTCCCCCCGGGAATCCGGAGCCGGGCCCCGGCCTCGCAAACGTGGCACCATGCTTCACTTGCCACTTCACGAAAGGACTTAAGTCGGCCGTGGACAACTCGCCTGGGCGGACTGCCCAGGGCCGCCTGTCATGGAACTCTCACCGAATCTTGAAGTCCTTGCGAGCGCTGATCTTCGCTCGATCGACATCGACGGACAGAATGCCGCGGCCGTCACAAGCGGCGGCGGAGACAAGCGTTGAAGGGTGTCCGCCCTCGGAATCGGGGCTGAGTCCGAGGGACTCCGGGTCCACACCGAGGCAGTCCGGCTCCACACCGAGGGAGTCCAGGTCTCCACCGAGGGATTCCGGGTCCACACCGAGGGATTCCGGGTCTCCACCGAGGGATTCCGGGTCTCCACCGAGGGATTCCGGGTCTCCACCGAGGGATTCCGGGTCTCCACCGAGGGATTCCGGGTCTCCACCGAGGGATTCCGGGTCTACACCGAGGGAGTCGGGGTCTACACCGAGGGAGTCGGAGTCCACACCGAGGGAGTGGGCCTCCACTCCGACGAGGGACTCCGGCGGAGTGGGCATGCGCTGCGCCTCACGTCCTTCGGTGCCTTCGGTGTCTTCGGTGGTTGCCGTTCCTCGCGGCGGCTCTTCAGATCACGCTCACTGCCGGCCCTTGTGGATCTTCCTCGCGACGGGCGGGGTCTGACCCTGCGGATTGAAGGGCGGCGGGACCGGGGCGACGGCCGGCGCGGTGGGAGCGGCGGGAGCGGCGTCCTGCGGCAGGGGAGGCGCAGCCTGCGCCATCTCCTGCTCGATCGACGGAGCCTCGGGCGCCGTGCCCGACCAGTTCTGGAAGGCCTTGGCGAGATCGACGCCGCCCGCCCGGAGCGTCTCGAGGGCGCCCACGAGCTGAGACGGCGTCCCGGAGGTCGGCTGGATCATGGTGATCTTGTCGATCTTGAGGCCGCGGATGCTCTGGAGGTAGATCGGCAGGACCACGTCGAGCTTCTGGAGGAGGAAGATCTCGCGAGCCTGGGGGCCCATGTTCTTCCACTGGCGGGCGAGCTCGGTGAGCGCGGTCGCCGTCGCCTTGCCGTTCTCGACGATCTTCGCCGCTTCGCCGCGAGCCTTGGCCATGTCGGCGTCGCTCTGGGCGCGCGCGGGGGCGACGACCTCGGCCTCGAGCTTCGAGCGCACCTGCTCGATGCGCGCGTCCTGGAGCATGAGCTCGGCGCGGGCGCGCGCGACGAGCGCCTGCACCTGGCCCTGCTGCTCGGCGATGAGGGCCTGCTGCATGGACTCGGCGTTCCTGACGCGGCGCTCGGACTCGGCCCGCGCGACGGACATGTCGGCCTCGAGCTTGGCGAGCTCGCTCTGCTGCTTGTTCGTCGCGGACTGGATCAAGCTCTGCGCCTTGTTCTGCGCCTCGGAGATCCGGGCCGACTTGACGATCTCGGCCGACTGCTTGCGGCCGATCGAGTTGAGGTAGCCCGACTCGTCCGAGACGTTCTGGATCTTGAGCGTGTCGAGCGTGAGCCCGAGCTTGTGGAGACCCTCCTCGGCCTCCTTCTGGAGCTCGCGCGAGAACTTCTCCTTGGCGCCGTTCACCTCCTCCGGCGTCAGGGTCGCGAGGACGCCTCGGAGGTTGCCCTCGAGCGTCTCCTTGGCGACGCGCATGATCCGGTCGCGAGGCTTCCCGAGGAAGCGCTGGATCGCGTTGTCGAGCGCCGGCGACTCGCCGGCGATCTTGACGTTCGCGACGCCCTGGACGTTCAGGCGGATGCCACCCTTCGAGTAGGCGTTCTCGACCGCGACCTCGATCGGCATGTTCGTGAGGTCCATGCGGTCCACCGTCTCGAACAGGGGAATCCGCGTGGCGCGGCCGCCCTTGATGATCCGGTAGCCGCGACGGCCGGCGCCGTTGCCCGAGAAGATGAGGACCTCGTTCGGCTGGCAGATGTAGATGATGTTCTGGATCGTGGCGGCGATGGCGAGAGCGGCGACCACGATGATGAAGATGACGGCAGCGATGATCCCACCCATGGTCTAACCCTCCGCCCCGCTGGAGCTGACGAGACTGCCCGCGACATCGATCCCGACCGTCTCGCGGAGCTCCTTCAAGATCTTGCCCACCGCGGCCGGGTAGCTCGCGATGTAGTTCGGCAAGCTCGAGCCGTCGCCCGCGTCCACGAGGTTGACGCTCCCGACCTTGACCTGCTCGACGCGCTCGACGACCTGCCGGAGGACGGTCTCGAGCTGCTGGATGAGGATGATCGCGCCGGCCTTGTCGCCGGCCTCGAGCCACGCCTGGTTCAGGAGCTCGAGGCTCTGGGCGAGCGCCTTGCCGCGCTCGGCCGTGGGGGCCGCGGCGCCGCGGGCGAGGATCGCCTTGGCCACGTTCTCCGCCTCGGCGCGGGCGACGACGTCGGCGTTGAGCCGCTTTCCCTCGAGCTCGGCGCGGACCCTCTGGAGCTCCTGCTCGGCCTGGGCGCGCGCCGTCTCGGCGGCGGCCTTCGCCTTCTCCTCGACGGACTTGGCGGCGGCCTCGAACTCGGCCTTCGCGCGGCGGACCTCGTTCGCCTTGGCCGTCACGATCTGCTCGGCCCTCTGCTGGGCGACCTGGGCCTCGGCCTGCGCCTTCGCTTCCTGCTGCGCGGCCTCGCGCTGGGCGTCGGACTCGGCGATCTCGGCCTGCCGCACGACCTGCGCGATCTGCGAGCGGCCGAGCGACGAGAGGTAGTTCACCGGGTCGTCCACGTGGTGGATGTTGAAGGTGTCGAGGTGGAGCCCGAGCTTCTTCAAGTCGTGCTCGGCCTCGTCGGCGAGGCTCTGCGCGAACTGGATCCGGTCGCTGTTCATCTGCTCGGGCGTGAGCGTCGAGATGACGCCTCTCAGGTGACCCTCGAGCGTCTGCTTCGCGACGCTCCGGATCTCGTCACGGGGCCGACCGAGGAAGCGTTCGATCGCGTTCCCGATCACGGCCGGGTCGTCGGAGATCTTGCAGTTCGCGATCGCCTCGACGTTGAGCGGGATCCCGCCGTGCGAGTAGGCGTTCTGGATCTTGATCTCGACCTCCATGTTCGTGAGGTCCATGCGGTCCACGCTCTCGATGAGCGGGTAGCGGTAGCCTCGCCCGCCGAGCTGGACGCGGAAGCCGACCGTCTGCCCGTTCGGCAGCGTGTGCTGCCGGCCGGAGAAGATCAACACCTCGTTGGGCCGGCAGATGAACATGACCGACTTCACGGCGAGGAGGATCACGCCGAGAAGCACCGCCGCCCCGAAGGCGGCGCTCACGACGAGCATGAAGTACTCCACGAAGGCTCTCCTCTCCTACGCTTGTTTCTGGTCGGCGGGGCCCACCTGGGCGACGCCGTTCGCCACGTCGAGGACGAGGGCCCGCGAGCCCTTCTCGAGCCGCCCCGACTCGGTGCGAGCCGGGAGGTCGACGAGCGAGCCGCGCGCGCTCACGCGGATGCGGCCGGGCTCGTCGGGCGTGACATCGAGGAGGACCTCCCCCTCGAGGCCGACGTAGCCGATCTCGCTCGGCACCGACGTGACGTGCTGCGAGCGGAGCTTGTTGACGATGAAGGACGCCGCGAGGCCGATCGTGCCGCCGAGCGCGGCCGACACGAGGAGGACCTTGCGCCCGTCCTCGAGCGGGACGACGTGCTCGAAGATGAGGCCCGTCAGCCCGAAGAACGTGAGCGCGAACGTCCAGAAGCGGACCGAGAGGAAGGACGCCAGGAGGCCGACCTCGGCCGAGCCATCGCCGTGGCCGCCGGCGTGATCGAAGCCTGGATGGTCCGCGCCGTGGTGTCCCAGGACGAGCGAAGCGAGGAGGAGCGTCCCTCCGACCGCGAGCGCGGCGGCATAGACCGGAAGCACGACAGCCTCCTCTCCCCCTGGGTCTGGAGTCTACGCCCGGGGCGCCACCCCGGCAACGACAACCGTCCCCATCACGCCGCGGGCCGAGTCCATGTCCTGACCCGAACGTCGGGTCGTGGCGCTTTCCACCACTCAGCGGCGCGTTCGCTCGCCGTCGGCGCGACGGCTCCCGCAGCCGAGGAGGGGACACCGTCCGAGCTCCTGCCAGCAGCCGTCGTGAAGGACCGTGGCGCAGCGCTCGCAGGCCACGAGCGATGCGTCCTCGCCCTGGATCGCGTCGTGGCAGTAGGCGCAGCGGGTGCGGCCCGCCCCGTCGGCGTAGGCGCGACGCTCGCCGAGGTTCTTCACGACGAGAGGGATCCTCTCGAAGAAGCGCGCTCCGCTCTGGAGGAGGCCCAGCGCCCACGTGTAGCTCGTGGGATCGAGCTTGCCGGCATCGGCCGTGAGGACGAGCTCGCCGCCCCGGATCGCGACCTCGACGGCCGCGAGCTCGTCGAACGCCTGCGCGACGATCTGGCCGAGGCCGGAGCGGAGGAGCGTCCTCGCTCCCTCCGGGTTCGTCGGCGCCTCGATGAGGAAGCGATCGTCGAAGGCGCGCTCGTCGATCTCGATCTCGCGGAGCTGACCCGCAAGCTTGGCGCGCCGCGTCTCGGCGGTCTCGAGCGTGATCCGGAGCTCGGGCGCGCCCGGCTCGAGGGCGACCGCGAGGAGGACGTGCTGCCAGCCCTCCTTCTCCCCGCGCTTCTCCTCGAAGGTGACGCGCACCTTGCGCGCGCCGGGGAGCTCTCCCTCGAAGCGCACCGAGTCGAGGAGCGGGATGAGCGGGAAGCCCCTCCTCTCGATGATGCCCGGCATGCCGAGGACCAGGCTCACGTCGTCGCGCAGCGCCCCCAGGCTCGCGTAGCCGCGCTTGCCGAGGAAGTACTTCTGGGCGGCCATGAAGGCCCAGACGAAGAGCGCCGTCATGAGCACCGGAACGAGGAGGATCCCGACCATCACGGAGTCCAGCACACGGGCCCTCGCAGGCGCTGTTTAGACGCGGGGGAGTCCCATCCAGACCGTGGCCTTCCCGAGCGGGAAGAAGGGGACGGTCACGAACTCCCACTCGTAGCCGCTTCCGAGCGGCTCGACCATCGCCCGGAGCTCGGCCTCGGAGTGGATCCTCATCCAGCTCACCATGGCGTCCCAGAATCCCGCGAGGGGTATGAGCGGGATGAGGAAGGTGAAGAGGATCTTGATCCACCGGTCGCGCCGCGCGAGGAACGGGTTCGCGAGCGTCCCGAGGATCATTCCGGGCAAGACGGAGAGCATGCCGAAGAAGCTCCGCCGGAACGCCTCGACGATGAAGATCGCCCGCTTCTTCGCGACGCAGTCGGCGAGGATCTTCCGGGCGAGCTCGGGCGACATGTGATGGAACGCCGTCACGATCGTCCGCGCCGGACGGTCGATCTCCGTGGGGACGTCCGTGGCGTCCACGCTCTTCTCGACGACCTCGATCTTGCCCGGGTGCCGGGCCGCGACCGCCGACAGGGACGCGACGTTGGGGAAGAGGTCGGAGACGGTGAAGCGCGGCGGGTCGAAGCCCTGCTTCTCGAGGGCGCCGATGAGGATCGAGCAGGGCTCGCCCGATCCGCTCGCGAGGTCGAGCACCTCGCGCGTCCCCGCGCGCTCGAGGAAGCGTGCAAAGACCGGGGCCACGGGGACATAGATCTTGCCCCACCGGAGCCCGAGGCCCAGGATCTCGACGATCCCTTCGCGGAGCCAGCGCGGCGCCCACGCGAGGTCATTCCACTCGAAGACTTCGACCCTTCCCACCGCCCCATTGTACGATTCCCGGTTGCGTTCCTCCCTCCCCTTGCTAACATGCGCCGATCTTCAGACGACTAAAACACACGAGGCCAAAGGTCTTAACCCATGCTGACGAAGGACAAGCGCGTCGAGCTCGTGACGAGCTTCAGGACGCACGACAAGGACTCGGGCTCGCCGCAGGTCCAGGTGTCGCTCCTGACCGAGCGCATCAAGTACATCACCGAGCA
>Ga0070738_10007774_pt1 | contig 10574 bp, 8 predicted proteins | sample Coa_R2_2_FD_66446 | JGI IMG/M metagenome (GOLD analysis project Ga0070738, IMG submission 66446) | Surface soil microbial communities from Centralia Pennsylvania, which are recovering from an underground coalmine fire - Coalmine... | ecosystem: Environmental > Terrestrial > Soil > Unclassified ... | reverse complement strand
CGGCGTCAGAATGCGCACCACTTGCCGCTCTACCGGCCCTGCTCCCGCTTTCGGTTCACCTATTTGCTCGCAAATCGCAACCGATAGCCCTTGGCGAATCAACTTCCCGATATAAGATTCTGCTGAATGAAAAGGCACCCCAGCCATCGGCACTGGCTTGCCAGATGATTGCCCGCGTGCTGTCAACGTAATGTCTAACAATTGAGCAGCTTTATGCGCATCATCATAAAATAGCTCATAGAAATCGCCCATGCGGTAAAACAGTAAAGTATGAGGATAATCGGCTTTGATGCGCAGATATTGTTGCATCATTGGCGTGTGATCAGGTTGCGTCATAAGGTAATTCCGTATATTTTTATGGTTGAATTCTAATCTCCAGCCGTGACCAAGGTAAAGAAACATGACTATCTCTCTTTTCCATTTGGCTGAAAAAGCAGGCCTGGCCCTCCAAGAACGGAATTTGAGCTGCGCAGCGGCTGAATCTTGTACAGGCGGCGGCCTTAGTTATTGGATCACAAGCGTTCCAGGAAGCTCTGAGTGGTTTGAGCGTAGCTTTGTCACTTATAGTAATCAAGCGAAAATAGACATGTTAGGTGTGAACCCCGAGACGCTGGCAAACTTTGGTGCAGTGAGTGAACAAACCGCGAGAGAAATGGCGGAAGGCGTGTTGAGAAAAACGCCAGCTGATATCAGCATCGCCATCACCGGTATTGCCGGGCCCGCTGGTGGCTCTATGAAAAAGCCTGTTGGCACTGTTTGGATTGCGATTGCGAGCCGCCATTCATCCACACACGTTCAAGGAACACTTTTTCCAGGCGATCGTGCTGCCATACGCGAAGGAGCCATTAGAGTCGCTTTACAAAAATTGCTAGATATAGTTAGTATGGCGGTCTCCAAATAACTTTTTTTAACCACCCTCAAACCAACAACCAAAAGGACCATCCTATGGAAGAAAATAAACAAAAGGCACTTACTGCCGCCCTTAGCCAAATCGAGCGCCAATTTGGTAAAGGCTCTGTGATGCGTTTAGGCGATCATGCCGCCACGCTTGCAGGTATTGAAGCCATTTCTAGCGGTTCCCTCTCGCTTGATATTGCTCTCGGCATCGGCGGTTTTCCTAAAGGCCGTATTGTTGAAGTATATGGCCCAGAATCATCTGGTAAAACCACTTTGGCTTTACAGGTGACGGCTGAATGTCAGAAAAAATGCGGTACTGCTGCCTATATCGATGCTGAACATGCATTAGATACCACGTATGCAAAACGGCTGGGTGTTAACGTTGATGACTTACTCATCTCCCAACCTGATACCGGTGAACAAGCCTTAGAAATTGCTGATATGCTGGTTCGCTCTGGCGCGATAGATGTCATCATCATCGACTCTGTTGCCGCTTTAACCCCTAAAGCAGAAATCGAAGGTGAAATGGGCGATCAACACATGGGATTACAAGCTCGTTTGATGTCACAAGCCTTACGTAAGCTAACGGGTAATATCAAACGTTCTAACACTCTCGTCATTTTCATCAACCAAATCCGTATGAAAATCGGCGTCATGTTCGGTAATCCGGAAACGACGACCGGCGGTAACGCACTCAAGTTTTACGCTTCCATACGATTAGATATTCGCCGCATCGGCAGCGTAAAAGAAGGAGAAGAAGTAATAGGCAGCGAAACCCGTGTGAAAGTAGTGAAGAATAAAGTGGCACCTCCTTTCAGGCAGGCCGAATTCGATATCCTTTACAACGAAGGCATTTCCCGCGAAAGCGAAATCCTCAACTTAGGCGTACAGCAAGGCTTGATCGATAAGTCAGGTGCCTGGTTTAGCTATAACGGCCAACGCATAGGTCAAGGTAAAGAAAATGCGCGGCAATTCTTGAAGGAGCACAAAGCGATTGCACAAGAAATTGAAACAAAAATCCGCGAATTAATGATCAAGTTGCATGCCTCCGTGGTGAGCAATGCTGATGAGAATGATGAGGGTGAAGCAGGCGTTGCCTAAGGTCTTATCGCATGGACGATCTAGCTTTAATCCGGCGTGCTGCATTATCTTTGCTAGCACGCCGTGATCACTCCCAACAAGAACTTCTCCAAAAACTCAAAGCAAAAGGTTTTTCACCGGATAGCATCCGCCTGATCATTGATGACCTTCTGAAAGCAGGTCTTATCAACGAACAGCGTTTCATCGAAAACTACCTGCATTTCCGCCGCGCCAAAGGCTACGGTCCGCAGCGGATTTGGCAGGAATTACAAGCCCGTGGCCTTGCCGATGAGGTGATTGCAGAACGACTTCAGATCACCGATAATGCGTGGTTTACTAATGCGCGTAAGGTATGGCAAAAGCACTTTAAAGGCCGATTGCCGACAGACTATCCAACCCGTGCCAAACAAATGCGATTTCTGCAATATCGCGGTTTTACTCGGGAACAGATTGAGCAAGTGTTCCGAGAAAATGGGAGCTTAAGTGATGACGACTAAAAGCAAACATAAAGACTACGAAAAAGATTTTTATGCGTGGGCAATTCATAATGCAAAACTTTTGAGAGCAGGAAAACTAGCCGAATTATCCGACGCCGATATCGAGCACATTGCTGAGGAAATTGAAAGCATGGGAAAAAGTGAAAAGAGGGAATTAATTAATCGATTAGCCATTTTGATCGCTCACTTACTAAAATGGGAGCATCAACCAATCAGACGCAGCAAAAGCTGGGAATTAACCATTAGAGAGCAGCGACTTGAATTAATTGATCTACTGGAGGATAGCCCAAGTCTAAAATCAGAATTAGAAAAACAAGTTGCTCATACCTACAAAAAAGCTCTGCTAATAGCTGAAAAAGAAACGGGACTTGACCAGAAAACTTTCAAGAAAGAATGCCCTTTCTCCTTAAAACAAATTCTTAATCAACACTTTTTTCCGGAAAAATAAATTTTCATATGAAACATTCGCACACACACCCTTTTCTCAGCAGTAATGAAATCCGTTATCAATTTCTAGAATATTTTCGTGAACATCATCACGAAGTTGTTCCCAGCAGTTCCCTCATTCCCAGCAATGACCCGACTCTCTTATTTACCAACGCGGGCATGGTGCAATTTAAGGATGTCTTCCTCGGCTTAGAAGCACGCTCCTATAAACGCGCGACTTCTTCTCAACGCTGCGTGAGAGCAGGCGGCAAGCATAATGACCTGGAACGCGTCGGTTATACTGCACGCCATCATACCTTTTTCGAAATGTTAGGTAATTTCAGTTTCGGTGATTACTTTAAACGCGACGCTATTCGCTTCGCCTGGGAATTCCTAGTCGGCAAAATGAAATTACCGCCGGAAAAATTATGGGTCACCGTATTTGAAGACGACAAAGAAGCCGAAGATATTTGGTTAAATGAAATCAAAATCGACCCCAAACGTTTTAGCCGCTGCGGCGAACACGATAATTTCTGGGCGATGGGCCCTACTGGCCCTTGCGGTCCTTGCACTGAAATTTTTTATGATCACGGCCCCGACATTGCAGGCGGGCCGCCTGGCAGTGCAGAAGCAGATGGTGATCGTTATATCGAAATCTGGAACCTCGTATTTATGCAATATAATCGTGCCGCTGATGGTACGTTAACCCCTTTACCCAAACCTTCTGTCGACACGGGTATGGGATTAGAACGAATTGCAGCCGTCATGCAAGGCGTACAAAATAATTACGATACGGATTTATTCCAACCGTTAATCCAAGCCACTGCCAAATTAGGCGGCATTAAAGATTTGACGAACTTTTCTTTACGCGTCATCGCCGACCACATCCGTTCTTGCAGCTTCTTAATTACAGATGGCGTCATTCCTTCCAATGAAGGCCGCGGTTATGTCTTACGTCGTATCATCCGGCGCGCGCTGCGTCATGGCAGCAAATTAGGTTTACCTCAGCCTTTCTTCTACCAATTAGTTCAACCGCTGGTTACTCTCATGGGCGACGCTTATCCCGAATTAACCAAAGCACAAGCACATGTTGAACGGGTATTACGTCAGGAAGAAGAACAATTTAATGCGACCCTATCGCAAGGATTAAAATTATTTGAACAAGTCGTCAGTGAATTAAAAGGCGATATTATTCCTGGCGAAACCGTGTTTAAACTGTATGATACGTACGGCTTCCCCGCTGACTTAACAGCTGATATTGCCCGCGAACGTAATTTAATGATTGATTACGAAAGCTTTGAAGCAGCTATGGCAAAACAACGTGAACGTTCCCGGCAAGCCAGTCAATTTACGACAGAATATACCGTCGTTCAGGAAACCCAAGCACCAACAGAATTTATTGGGCATAAGAATCTGCTCGTTGAAAAAATTCCTGATCAAGGCAAGATTCTCGCCTTATACCGAGACGGTCAATTTGTAGATGCCTTAAATGCCGGTGAAAAAGGTTCTATTGTGCTTGATCGTACGCCCTTTTATGCAGAATCAGGCGGTCAGGTCGGTGATCAAGGTGTCCTTCGTGGTGATCATCAAGCCGTTTTCAAAGTACTCGATACGATTAAACAAGGCCAAACACATTTGCATCTGGGGAAATTAGAAAGAGGCACTTTGCGTATAGGCGATGCTGTTATTGCTGAAGTGGATGCCAAACGCAGAGCCGCAACAGTCTTAAACCACACCGCTACCCATCTTTTACACCTGGCATTAAAGAAAATAGTAGGCGAACATGCAGTTCAAAAAGGGTCGTTAGTCGAACCTGAACGGCTGCGTTTTGACTTTTCTCATTCAGCATCCCTAACAGCAGAACAGCTGCGATTAGTCGAGCAATATGTCAACCGCGAAATTCGTGCTAATCACGAAGGTATTGTACATGTTACGACGCCTGAAGAAGCAGTCGCTAGCGGTGCAGTCGCCTTATTTGGTGAAAAATATGGACGCAAAGTCCGTGTGGTACGTTTCGGCGATTCCATAGAGCTTTGCGGTGGCACACACGCTGATCATACCGGTGACATCGGCATCTTTAAAATTACGGTCGAAACAGGGGTTGCTGCTGGCGTTCGTCGTATTGAAGCTGTGACGGGCGAAGCAGCGTTACGTTTCATTGAAAAACAAGAAGATGAATGGAAGCAAAAACTTCATCAAACTGAAGAACGTTGCCATTTACTTGAAAAAGAAATCCAGCAGTTAAAAGATAAACTAGCGGCATCATTTAGCCGGGATCTCGCTGCACATGCCAAGCAAATTGATAAGATTAACGTCTTAGCCATGCGCGTGGAAGGATTGGATGGGAAAGCATTGCGAAATGCCATTGATCATCTCAAACAGCAATTAGGCAGTGCCGTAGTCATATTAGCGACGGTTAAAGATAGTAAAGTCGGTGTCGTTGGCGGTGTCACAGCTGACTTGGTTGACCGGCTGAGCGCCAAAGAGATTGTAGGCATGATTGCCGCTCAAATTGGTGGTAAAGGCGGCGGCCGCGCAGATATGGCTGAAGCAGGGGGTAATAAACCAGAAGCATTGGATGTAGCCCTGCAGTCAGTTTATGATTGGATTGCAACTAAAAGGTAAGATGAATGGCGCTTATTGTACAAAAGTATGGTGGCAGCTCGGTAGGCAACTTGGACCGGATTCATCACGTTGCCAACAAGATTCTCCAAACTAAACAGCAAGGACATGATGTCATTGTGGTGGTTTCAGCAATGTATGGTGAAACCGATAGGTTGATTCAACTTGCCCACGCCTTAACACAACATCCAGATCCCCGTGAGCTCGATATTCTTATCTCGACGGGGGAACAGGTATCGATGGCCTTATTAGCCATGGCATTAAACGCCAAACAATGCCCCGCTCGTTCATTTACGGGATTACAACTAGGCATACATACTGATAACGTCCATACCAAAGCCCGTATTCTGGAAGTGAAGACGGATGTTATCCAGCGCGAGCTCAATCAAGGCCGTATCATCATCGTAGCAGGCTTCCAAGGCCGTAATGAGCATGGCGATATCACCACCTTAGGTCGAGGGGGCTCTGATACCACTGCCGTCGCTATCGCCATTGCAGTCCGTGCCCAAGAATGCCAGATTTATACCGATGTAGATGGGGTTTATACCACTGATCCTCATCTCATCCCTCAAGCCCGTTTGCTGCCGCAAATCAGCTTTGAAGAAATGCTTGAAATGGCAAGCCTAGGTGCTAAAGTTTTGCAGATGCGGTCAGTCGAATTAGCCAGTAAGCACAGTATGCCTATCCGGGTGCTTTCCACCTTCTCGGAAGGCCAAGGTACATTAGTGACATTTGAGGACAAAATCGTGGATAAACGTTTAGTATCAGGCATCGCCTTTAGCCGTGAAGAAGCAGTGATCTCGCTTTCTGGTATCCCTCGTCAAGTGGGTATAGAAGGCCGGATTTTAGGAAAAGTGAGTGAAGCCCACATTGAAATTGATATGATTGCCCAAAATGCCACGGCACAAAATACGGTGGATTTTACGTTTACTGTACACCGTCGTGAATTTCCTAAAGCATTGAAAATAGTGGAAGAACTTGCTAAAGAACTCGGGGCTGTTTCAGTGAAAACCAATGCCAAAGTGGCGAAACTCTCACTCGTTGGCATTGGTATGCGTTCGCATACGGGGGTCGCAAGCACGATGTTCCAATCGCTAGGTGAAGCCGGCATTCCTATTCAAATGATCACGACCTCTGAAATCAAGATTTCCGTCGTGGTCGATGAAGCGCATTTAGAAAAGGGTGCGAAAGCGATTCATCAGGCATTCGAATTAGATAAATCCCCTCAACCTCTGGCTAAGGTCATGATAGAATGAAAATAATAAAAAAACGCATTTCCCATTTGCAGAATGTCATTTTATTGTTTACTATTGCACACCTTGAAGTGCTACAGGCAATAAAGCTTATAGGCCTATGAGTACTCAAGAAATAATTTGTCATGAACTAACTAAACGTGGATCAGTGGTTTTAATGGACAAGGCAGTTTTTAAAAAGGAGATGGATAATGCTCATATTAACAAGACGTGTGGGTGAAACCATCGTCATAGGCGATGATGTGGTGGTAACCGTGCTTGGGATTAAAGGTAACCAAGTGCGTATTGGTATTAATGCGCCCAAAGATGTATCGGTTCATCGTGAGGAGATTTACCAGCGCATACAGCAAGAAAAGAACGTAGCACCGGCAGCTAGTAAGCCAGAAGAAGTAGCAGCACCAGCCGCTACGCCAGCTGCGCCGACTGTTACAACGCGGAAAAGACGCGAACCCAAGGCCGATAAGACTGAAAACAAAGAGTAAGCAAGGTATATTGGAGAGGTGGCCGAGAGGCTGAAGGCGCTCCCCTGCTAAGGGAGTATGGGGACAAAATCTCCATCGAGGGTTCGAATCCCTCCCTCTCCGGAATGGATTCTGGTTTCTGATACGCGCCCGTAGCTCAGTTGGATAGAGTATCTGGCTACGAACCAGGAGGTCGGGAGTTCGAATCTCTCCGGGCGCGCATCAGAAATCAAGAAACTCGATGGTGGGCTCAATTATTCTTTTCATTACCAAATCTGCGCCTGTAGCTCAGTTGGATAGAGTATCTGGCTTCGAACCAGGTGGTCGGGAGTTCGAATCTCTCCAGGCGCGGGGAATAAATCAAGTTAAATCAAGTGCTTGCGTCATCCCCCACTGACGCCCCCGATGAGCAATGTAGTAAATTTGTAACAACTACTCTCGCCGCAGCATCCTTCAAAATTTATTTTCGAATCCATTTCTTCTTGCATGGAGGAAAGTAGCTAGTCTCTTTTCAAGGTTTGTGTGGCGCACATCTCATGCTGCTTTCTATCGCTTTAGCATACTGTCCGACATTGATAGCATGCACACATACATAGATCTCATGATTAAATTTCACTAAAGTAGATGAAATGTGCTTTTCTTCTAATAAAGCTTGTACAGCTTGAGCTTGATCTGGCTTATCACAAAACAAAAGAGCATCGACCGTATTTTGCGGTGTATAACGCTTTTTTGCAGTAAAATGTCTATTAGTTAAGGCGTTTAATAAATTAAGATTTTGATGGACGATATCTTCATTAAGGTAGTAATCGTTCAGTTTTTTGAAAGAATGAAAAATAGTACACTGATAATTCGTAACGAGTGAATGCATGGCATGTTGCCGCTTCATTCTTAAAAATCTGTATATTAAATTTGATACATCTCTTTGGGTGAGCGTCCCAACAGTGAAACCAATTTTTTCAGCTATAGCAGCTTTATTAATCATGGGTATACCAGAAAGATAAGGATTAAACAGGTCCAATGCTTGTAACAGTCGGGGGCTTAATGCCGGTTGTACATAGGTTCTTGTTTTATTATCAAAACACATGACATATGTTCTATAGTCCTTATCCATCGAAGCTAAACTTCTTATAATTTCGTTAGGCGTCTTGAGATGGGCACTAACAATAAAACCATCTCCTGTTTTAATATCAAAAACAGTATTTGTTAATTTGTTGGGTGGATAATAATTACGGTGAGTAAAAATTTTATCCAACAGAATAAAGCCTCCAATGCTAAACAGCTTATCAATATAATAGAGAAAATTTTCTTCACTTTTTATTTCTTCATTAAACATTTTAAAAACTTCATTTAGATTATCGCGGATTTTGATATCATAAATTTCATTTGCGAGAGGAATCATATGAGCTATAAGACTTAATTGTTCCACATCTTTAGGATCAGCATTTATTGTAGTGAAATCGTTCAATTGCTTGGTAGAAAATAATTGAATATCTAGATCTTTTTTAAAAATTTGACGATATAAAATAGTAGCGCTTTCTATGATTTCATCAAAAATAAATCTATATTTATCTTCTGCTGAAAAAGTATTTCGGTCCATGATTTTTTGATGAGTTATTTTTATATTAATATTAAGTTCTTCACTAGCTAAATAGATCAATTTAATAAGTTTATGCAGTTTTATTTCAGAAACATTTTTGCGTTCATTAACAAGGCCGCCAACTAAACTAATAGAAATACTTTCCTTATTAACAAAATTATTTAACAAGTTGACAAGATTAAACCCATTTGCACCATCATAATGTAAGGTCAGATGATCCGTTTCGCTATGGAAATACGCCATGATACAATCATAAACTTTTTTTGATCCGATATAGCGAATGGTATTTGCAGGATCAAATTCATTTATATAAATTGCTTCTCCTTGTAAGCATAAGCCTATTTCATCATTTTTAACTAAAGGCGCTTGGTGCATGTATTTGATTTCTGGGGAAGGTAATTGATTAATTTCTTTTATTATGTTTTGAATGAGTGTATCAGTAATATACCCAGAAAATTTTCTGCCATTAATTATTATACTCATGTTATTTTCTCTTTATCTATTTTTTTATAAAAAAAGCCAAGCGAAAAATATTATAAAAAATAAAAATTTTCAACTTTTAGTTACAATAATAAATTTTTATCCGCAAAACCAATGCCACTATGGTCCTTAGCATACCACTTGGCCCACTGCGCTAATCGGTACTCAATGTATTCATCTAATGAACTTTTTGCTCTAACGCTTGAAGATAAAAATTCAGCATAAATTTATCTCGGATCCATAAATAATCTTATGTAATTAGCCATAGTGTATAATTTGTTCGCTCTGTGAGGAGCGAACAATTTCATCCTCACACCAAACTTTCTCCACATTTTTCTTGCATTAAGAAAAATGCCACTCCTCCTGTGATAAGGGCGCAAAAAATAATATAGAAAGCCGGTGCTAATAGAGAATGCATTTTCCCTATTAACCATTCGCAAAATAAAGGTGTTATTCCTCCAAAAAAAGCGGTGCTGGTGTTATAAGCCAACGATAATCCCGTGTAGCGCGCTGATAAGGGATAATTTTCTGCCACTGCAACAAAAGATACACCCTGCTCTAACGAACTAATCAAGGTAAATATCATCGCGGCTGCTATAATAAATGTAGTAGTGGTATACGCTGCAATAAAATAAAAACCTGGAATAACTGTCACGATCATTAACAAAACGACCCATAATAATAATTTGCGTCTACCAACACGATCACAAAGCATTCCCGCAATAGGAGAAAGAAATAGCATCATCACGGTAATGAGAATCATTAAATGGTCAGCTTGGGCAGTAGAATAATGAAAATTCTGGGTAAGAAAGCTCGGCATATAGACGAAACAGGTATAAAAAAATGTAATCCCCATGCAAAGTAACCCAATAATACGCAGCATATCAGGAATATTATTTTTGAATGTTAATTTGATGGGGTTGATGTTGTTACTCTTATGGCTTATGGTTTCTTGCATATTTAATCGAGCAATATAAATCACTAAGCACAATAGTCCGCTCACCAGATAAGGAAGACGCCAACCCCCATTTTTAAAAGCTGCTTCTGAAAAAAACTCATTGCAGAGAACTCCTATCAATAAAGCCAACAAAAATCCCATGTTGGCACCCATGCCCGCTAAGGAAGTCGTCATAGCGCGGTGTTTAAAGGGTGAAATTTCAGCCAGATAAACCACATTGCCCGCACACTCTCCCCCCACACAAAATCCTTGCCACATTCGAATGATCATCAGCAATAGAGGCGCTGCCACGCCAATGGTCTC
>Ga0070738_10007773_pt1 | contig 10574 bp, 7 predicted proteins | sample Coa_R2_2_FD_66446 | JGI IMG/M metagenome (GOLD analysis project Ga0070738, IMG submission 66446) | Surface soil microbial communities from Centralia Pennsylvania, which are recovering from an underground coalmine fire - Coalmine... | ecosystem: Environmental > Terrestrial > Soil > Unclassified ... | reverse complement strand
GGCTGGTGCCAATGCCAAAGGCGATCGCGCCAAAGGCTCCGTGCGTAGCCGTGTGACTATCACCACAGGCGATCGTCATCCCCGGCTGGGTCAACCCCTGCTCCGGTGCAATGACGTGGACAATCCCCTGATTACCCGACCCGACGTTGTAGAAAGTGATGCCATTCTCCTTGCAGTTTTGCTCCAATGCCTGCATCATTTCTTCGGCGATCGAGTCTGCCAGGGGACGCGCCAGATTGTCCGTTGGGACGATGTGATCGACCGTAGCAATGGTTCGTTCTGGAAACAGCACCTTCAGCTTGCGTTCGCGCAGCATCGCAAATGCTTGAGGACTGGTGACTTCGTGAATCAGGTGCAGCCCAATGAAGAGTTGTGTTTGTCCAGACGGCAAAATGCCAACGGTGTGTGCATCCCAAACTTTATCAAACAGCGTCCCTGTACTCATGGTCTTTGTCTTATGTGCCCGCGATGGGTGTGTGGTGGGACTCCATTCTACCAAGCGATGCTAACAACGTGGGCAATCGTGATTGGTCAGGTTCCCAAGGGAGCCATCACCGGACGTTACGCGCACACTTTTGTCACCTCAGGAAGCTGACTTACATGCTCCCACCAGGCTTTAAGCTTGGGTGTTTGAGCGGTAATGGCAGCAAATTCGGGAGTTTTAGACAAATAGATGAAGATGGGAATGAGGTAGAAATCAGCAATGCCGATGTCGTTACCCAAAAGATAGGGAGTGCCCAGTGTTAAGGCTTCGATCGCCTCTACCGCTGTTTTTGCAGGCGCAACCGCACTGTTCACCAATGCCTCATCCGTAGTGCCACCCTGACTGGGCACAATCAAGCGCTGGATGACAATAGTGCCGATCGCGCGTGGATAGAGGTAGCTGTCAATAATTCCCATGATTTGGCGCATTTGCGCCTGACGCAACGGTTCCGCAGGACTGAACTTATGGTCGGCTACCACCGCATCCAGGTATTCGACAATGGCGTTTGTTTCATAGAGCAACACGCCATCGACTTCCAGTGTCGGCACCTTGCCAAACGGGTTTTTGGCCAGATAGTCTGCTGACTGGCTTTCGCCATTAAAAATACTGACGCCCTTGAGGGTATAGTCTGTACCGGCGCGCTCAAGCAGCAACCGTACGGTACGAACGTAGGTACTAATCGGGGTGCCGTAAACGGTGAGTGTTGCCATTGGTATATCGGTTCAAGGTATGTGAATTCGTGGCTTGATAGTCAATAGAGTACTCTGTCAAAACCGCGATCGTCTCAACCGATGATGAGATTCCGATTCAATTTCACTGAGACGTGCTCCAGGCAGCCTGGTAAGTCAGGCATCTGGTTAACTTGGCTAAAACGGCACGACCAATGAAGCACCCAACAGTAGAACAGCCGTTGTATCCACAATGCCGTGAATGGTGATCGACGCCCATAACCGATTGGTTTCACCAAATGCCAGGGAGTAAAACAAGGATGCCAGCGTCGCCAGCACGGCATAAATCGCTTTGTATTGGAACGGCGAAAGGGCAACACCAGCCCCCGGATTATTACCAATATGACAAATGCCAAAAATGACGGAACAAATCAGCGCGGATACAGTGACCAGCTCTTTGCGATCGAGGGGCCGATACGATCGCGCCTGAATCTGGTCACGAATGAAGACCATCAGCCCTGATCGAAAGAGAATTTCCTCAAACAAGCCAACGCGAAAACCAAACAAAACGGCATAGCTGAGAAAAAACAGACTGTAGCGGGCGATCGTGCCGAGGTCGAAAGCGATCACCGATTTCGCCTGGGTAAATCGCAGCAACAGTGCAAATGGCACCAAAATCACAGCCGCCATTAAAACCGCTTTGGCTGTGTACACCACATCGGCGTAGCGAATTTGCAAACTGTAGCCAAAATGCTCCCGTCCCAGACGTGTGCCATGAATCACTACCAGCACAAATGTTGTTAGTCCAATAAATGGGCCAAACGTGAAGGATGGTCTGGCGAACCAAAACAGACTGATCAGACAGGCCGCTACCAACAGCAAATCAAACAACATCATGTGTTTCGATGACGTGGTCTTCGCAATTGGTAGATGCATCAACACCGCAATCAAAAAGTAGCTAAAGCCAATAAAAAATCCCGAATATTCCCTTTGAAATGCTGTGGAAATCAGTGAGGTATTCACCAGACTGATATAAATAAAATTGATCACGAGCAGCAGAATAAGCTGGCTATTTTGCTGCGCGATCGAGAAAATCGTTTGCTTTTGTTTTCCATAAAGCTTGCGATCGCGTAAAGCCAGCAGTAAAAAAGGCAACCGCAGGACAATAAACGCTCCCACTAAAAATAAGGCCGTATTCAACCAAAAGGCATTGTTAACAATCAGGCGATCGAGCTGGTGCAGCCATGCAAATCGCTCTGGGTTCACGTTCAGCAGCCGACCGACACTAATATAGAGGCCGAGCAACAAACAGGTGAAAACTTGGAACCAAAATCCGTGGTTTCTTAACAGCACCCGCTGCGCAAACTTCGTCCCTGCATTCGTGGCCAAAAAAAATATAGGGACGCCTGCAAAGATGATAAAAGAAACGGCTTCAACGAGTTTTTCGGTTAATGTCCAGGGTCGATTGCTAAAGCTGAGACGGATGACGATCGCGCCAAACCAGACGATGCAACCAACAACGGCAAAGGTCAATTCACCGTTACCGTTGTATCGCTTTGGTTCTGCAAACTCGCAGCGATTGCTTAAAAAGCCTACATCCATCGGTCAGTCATATTGCAAACGAACTTTGAAATCATAACACCCTGCTTTTTTTCTTTGCGATGAGAGCACTGGGCTGAAACTTGATAGCGTAATAAAGCCGTCAATGGTTTAGCGGTCGATGACAGGAGTGAGCATGCCAGCGTTGCAGAAATGGTTGCGTCAACGAGACCACCTATACCTGACCAGTCTTCTAGCCGTTGGACTGGTGCTCCGAGGCGCGATCGCCCTGTGGCTTCCCCCCGGCTTTGATGAAGGCTACTACTACCTCTACACGCTGCATCCCGCCTGGAGCTACTTTGACCACCCGCTGATGGTCGCGCTGACAACGGGCTTGGGTGTCGGGCTGACAGGCGATGTCTCGGCGTTTACAATTCGCCTGGGTGCGCTGCTGCTGCACACCGGATCGCTACTGCTGCTGTATCTAACGAGTGCACGGTTGTTTTCCCATCAGGCTGCCAGACTGACGCTGGCGATCGCCACGCTGATTCCCATTTTCCAGCTTGGCTTTGGCACGCTGACCTTACCAGACAGCCCGCTGATCTTTTTCTGGACTGCAACGCTGTATGTTTCGGTGCGTGAGTTTTTTGGCGAACGCGACTCCGGCACGCAGACACTGCCCCTGACCCCGTACCGGGGCACCTATCGGCTGGCGATCGTGGGTCTGCTCGTCGGTCTTGCCTGCCTGAGTAAGTATCATGGGCTGGCGCTTGGGTTTGGATTAGTCGCGTTTTGCCTGACCAGTCCGCGTTACCGGGTTGCCCTGATTTCTCCCTGGACGCTGCTCGGTCTGGGGCTATTCGCACTGGCTGTATTGCCGATCGTCCTCTGGAACGCCCAATACGACTGGGTATCACTGCGGTTTCAATCTGGCCGCGCGATTCCTGGTCGAGGCTATAGCCTGCTGGATTTGCTGGTCACGTTTCTGGCGGGTGCAGGATATCTGTTTCCGACGTTTGGATTTCCCCTCTGGTGGGTCAGCGGCAACGCATTAGTCGGGCAGTTTAACCAGAAAAGTAGAGCCGCCGCAGTCCCTCACCCCTCACGGAAAATCGCCCTGATCCTCTGGCTATCCCTGCCCTTGATGCTGATTTTTACGCTCATGGGTGGGTATCGATCGATTCTACCGACCTGGGCCACGCCGGGTTTTTGGGGCGCAACGCTCCTGTTGGGGCAGCACGCCGCCATCTGGCAGCAGCGATCGCCCAAGGCTGTGAGGCGGTGGCTCTGGGGTTCCGCCCTGGCCGTCACCAGTTTGCTGCTGGTCGCACTGCTCCATGTGACGATCGGCGCACTGCAAAAACCAGGACGCTATGCGCTGTTTGGCGGATGGGTGGCTCCCAGTAACGATGCCTCTGTGCAGCTCATTAATATCCAGCAACTGCGGCGAGGATTCGCTGATACGCCCTCGCTGATGGCAGCCATGCAGGCGACCGACTTTTTATTCACCAACGATCTGTATCTTGCAGGGCAGCTGGGTATGGCGATCGCGCCCCTCCATCCCAAACCAATTACCTGCTTTGACCAGGATTTGCGCGGCTTCGCCTTCTGGTCAACCCGGGATCAATGGGTGGGGCAGGATGGGTTACTTGTGACAACAGCTGCACAGGCACAATCAGCCCTCAACCAATACCAGCCGTATTTCAAGACCATTCAGAAAGTGGCAGATATCTCGCTCCAGCGCGGCGGGGCGATCGTCCAGGTGATTGAAATTTACCAGTGCCAAACCTTGCTGAAGCCGTATCCACGCCCTTACGGACTGTGAGGAATCAACCGTAACGTTCTGACCAACGCTGTCGCCTGCGCCTGAGTAGCCGATCGCCCAAAGAATGTGCCAGGATCAGGTGTTACTTATCGGGGCTACCATGCTGGTGCAAACTTCTGTTTCCTCACTCCCGTTTTTGGGTCCGGACGTTGCGGCAACGTACGATGACGCGAAGGTTGTGATTCTGCCCATCCCTTATGAGGCGACCACCACGTATCGTCGGGGCTGTGAGCATGGCCCAGACGCCATTCTGGACGCGTCACAGCAGGTCGAATACTACGATGAGGAACTCGATCAGGAACTCTGGCCCGTAGGAATTTACACCCACGACGCGATCGCCGATACCCGCAACGGGCACAAAGTCTCGTCCGAAGCTATGCTCCGCGTGACGCAAGCAACGGTTCACAAACTGGTGTCAGACGGCAAATTTGTCATCTCGCTGGGCGGCGAACACAGCATCACGACCGGAATTGTCGAGGCGTATCGTCAGGCCAATCCGGGTGAAGCCTTCACAGTGGTACAGGTCGATGCTCACGGTGATCTGCGCCACGAGTACGAAGGCTCTATTCATAACCATGCCTGCGTCATGCGACGAATTGTCGATATGGGGTTGCCGACCGTCCAGGTGGGTATCCGCAGCATTTGTAAGGAAGAAGCCGATCTCATCAAAGAAAAGCAGCTTGCGGTCTTCCGCGCTCGGGAGATTGTCGTCCAACCGGACTGGATCGATCGCGCCGTGGCCAGCATCAAAACCGAAAAGGTCTTCCTCACGATCGACCTGGACGGGATCGATCCAACCCTCATTCCCGGTGTTGGCACACCAGAACCCGGTGGCCTCAACTGGTATAGCCTGCTCACCTTGATCCAGCGCATCTTCGCAGCGCATCAGGTCATTGGGAGTGATGTCATGGAGCTGGCCCCCATCAGTGATTCTGTGGTTTCAGAGTTTACGGCAGCCAAATTGGTCTATAAACTTATTGGATATCAGGCGATCGCCCAGGGCTGGAAGTAGCTGTTGGCTGAAGGACTGGTTCTGAGCAAGAGTCAACGGTCAGATCGCAGGCGTAAAACCTATATAGCGAACCTTAACCCGGATCCCCTCTTTGCTCGCATGGCAGACAACGAATTACCAACAGCGGACAACGAACAACGACACCCTACCACTCGTGCATGGAAAAGATGAGTACTGTGATTGGTTGCTACGCTCCAGACTTTGAAATCCCGGGGATTGATGGCTCAGTGCATCATTTAGCGAAATACCTCGAACGGTTCCGGGCGGTAGGGGTGGTTTTTATGTGCAATCATTGCCCCTACGTGCGGATGTATCTCGATCGCCTGAAGCAAATTCAAGCGGACTTCCAGGCGCAGGGCGTGACGCTGATTGGCATCAATGCCAATGACGCTGAACGGTATCCCGACGACAGCTTCGACAACATGAAGCGGTTTGCTGCCGAAAATCAGCTCAATTTTCCTTACCTGCGCGATGTGACCCAGGACGTTGCCCAAAGCTTTGGGGCTGAAAAAACACCCCACGTGTTCCTGCTGAATCAGGCCGGTGTGCTCTGCTATAGCGGCTCTGTAGACGATAGCCCCACCGATCCTACGAGTGTGCACGTCCAATATCTGCGCGACGCGATCGCCCAGGTGTTGAGCAATGCGCCGATTAAGCCAACGTCTACAGAACCCGTGGGCTGCTCCGTTAAATGGCGGTCTTAAACTAGTCCTGAGGGCGCGATCGTCTGGCAGTCAGCCATTTGGCGCTTCGTGTTTAGCCTTCTGACGCATGACTTCCTGCAATTGCTAACCACTCCAGCGTGGCCATTTCAAGACTTGCTTCGAACAACATTTTCCAACTGTCCTGACCACGGACGTGAGTGGACGAATATCTAATCTAAGGAGTATCGTATGGTTGGAAGCAACCTGACATTAGAGAAATAACACTACATGGGAGTAACTTACCAGCGGATTGTGCTGAAGTTAAGCGGTGAAGCCCTCATGGGTGAGCTTCCTTATGGCATTGACGCTACGATTGTGCAAGACATTGCTCAAGAAGTTGCCGATATTGCAGCTGGCGGTATCCAAGTGGCAATCGTCGTCGGTGGTGGCAATATTTTTCGGGGCGTTAAGGGAGCCGCTGCTGGCATGGACCGCGCTACTGCCGATTACATCGGCATGATTGCAACTGTCATGAATGCCATGACCCTCCAGGATGCACTGGAGCAAATCGGTGTGCCGACCCGCGTGCAGACCGCGATTTCAATGCAGGAGGTTGCCGAGCCTTACATTCGACGACGCGCCATTCGCCACCTCGAGAAAGGACGCGTCGTGATTTTTGGTGCTGGCTCTGGCAATCCCTTCTTTACGACCGACACCACGGCAGCGCTTCGTGCCGCTGAAATCGGGGCCGATGTGCTATTTAAGGCCACAAAGGTTGACGGTGTTTACGATTCCGATCCGCGCGCCAATCCCCAGGCACGACGTTACCAGACCCTTACCTATGGACATATTCTCACTCAAGATCTACGAGTGATGGACAGTACTGCCATATCCTTATGTAAGGACAACAATATACCCATTATCGTCTTTGACCTTTCCGTTAAGGGAAATGTGCGTCGAGCCGTAAAGGGAGAACAGATTGGAACGCTTGTCGGAGGTTTCTGTGAAGTTAGCTGACGTTGAAGACCACATGCAAAAGGCGGTTGAAGCGACGCAACGATCGTTCAATACGATTCGGACTGGTCGCGCCAACACATCCATCCTCGATCGTGTGCAGGTGGAATACTACGGTGCCCCTACACCGCTGAAATCCCTCGCAAATATTAGTACACCCGATGCCTCCACGATTACAGTACAGCCATTTGATCGCGGCAGCCTGAGCCTGATCGAGAAAGCGATTTCGCTATCCGATATTGGGCTGACGCCAAACAACGATGGCAGCATCATTCGCCTCAACATTCCACCACTAACCAGCGATCGCCGGAAAGAACTGGTGAAAGTTGCGGCAAAGTACGCCGAAGAGGGCAAAGTCTCGATCCGTAATATTCGACGCGATGGCGTTGACTCGGTGCGGAAGCAAGAGAAAAACGGTGAAATTTCTGAAGATGAAGCGCGGGACTTGCAGGACAAGATTCAAAAGCTGACCGACAAATACGCTGCGAAAGTCGAAGAACTGCTGGCAGAAAAAGAAAAAGACATCATGACGGTCTGATCAAGAGGTCCGTGCACGGTGTCGTGGCGCTCGCGTCCCGGCTCATTGGACGACAGTGGTGATCAGCCGAGACCCCAATCTTCTCACGGTGCGCCGCCCGATCGGGCGGCGCACCGTTGCAATGAGGCAGATTTGAGGCCAGTTTTTTGCTGCCGTCGGTGGCGCACTGTTTACCAGGGCACTACGGAGTAGTGCCTCATTCAGCATTGGCATGCAATCCAGTGGCGGCTGCCCTACGCGTCACTACCAGCATCATCCGGCAGGGCGTCTTCTTCACCGGTAGACGGTGGCACCAGCGCCACAGCCGCGATCGCATCATCTTCATCCAACCGCTGCACCCGAACGCCCGTGGCCGATCGCGACTGGGACGAAATGGCATCTACCGATTGACGAATAATAATGCCCCGATTGGTGACCATCATCAGTTCCGCACCTTCGTTGACAATGTGGAGTGCCGCCAGACGATCGCCCTTCTTGCGAAACTTGGTGGCGACCAACCCCATCCCCGCGCGGTTTTGCAGGCGGAACTGTGAAACGGGGACGCGCTTGCCGTACCCACCCATCGTCACGACTAAAATCCACGGACCGAGCTGACCGCTAGCGGTGGGCGGCTGATCGGATTCCGCATTCTCACCGGTTTCAACCAGTTCGCCGTTCAGTTCCTCAACCTCTGGCTCCACGTCCGACTCCAGGACTTGTGCCAGGTCGGCGACGATTTGGCTGGGTAGAATATCCATCCCAATCAAGCTATCGCCCTCGCGAAGCGACATTGATCGCACGCCTCGGGTGGCACGACCCAGCGGACGCAGTTGCTCATGGTTGGCGCGGAAGTGGATCGATCGCCCCAGACTGGAGCCAACAATGATGCTGTCATCGACCCGCGCCCGACGAACCCAGCGGAGTTCGTCTCCTTCCTCCAGCGAGATGGCAATTAGCCCATTGGCTCGAATGTTGCTAAACGCCGTGAGTGCCGTTTTTTTGATGTATCCCTTCCGGGTCAGCATGACCAGGTATTCGTCTTCGCTGAATTCCGTCACAGGGATGATAGACGTAATTTTTTCTTCACGCGGAATTGGCAGCATCTGCACGATCGGCGTTCCCCGTGATGTGCGCGACCCCACGGGAATCTGATACGCCTTGAGCGCATAGACCACCCCGCGATCGCTGAAGAACAGCACGCTATCGTGGTCACAACAGGTCAGAAAATGCTCGACCCCGTCATCGTCCTTCATGCGAGTACCCGCTTTGCCGCGTGTCGCACGGCTCTGGGACTCAAACGTATTGACCGGCATCCGCTTGACATAGCCCTGCTCCGTCAGCAGAATAACCGCTTTCTCGTTGGCAATCAGGTCAATATCGCCCAGTTCATCTTCCGATTGCTCAATCACCGTGCGGCGTGGCGTGGCATGCTTCGCGCGAATTTCCGTAATTTCGGTGACGATGATTTCCAGAATGCGCTCGCGCCGCTCCAGGATGTCGCGCAAATTGGCAATCTGCGTCTGTAAGTCTTCGTGCTCCTGCTGAATTTTTTCCGCTTCGAGTGCCGTCAGGCGGCGGAGTTGCATTTGCAGGATGGCATCCGCCTGCTGTTCTGACAGCCCATAGGTATCAATCAACTCCTGCTTCGCCGTGGGTGCGTCTGCCGCGTGGCGAATCAAGTTGATAATGGCGTCCAGGTTACCCAACGCAATGAGCAAGCCTTGCAACAGATGATCACGCTCTTCAGCTTTCCGCAAGTAGTAGCGCGTACGGCGCGTAATAGCTTCAATGCGGAAATCCAGAAAGACTTCCAGGAACTGCTTCAGCGTCAATAGCTGCGGTTCGCGGTTGACGAGCGCCAGCATATTTGCGCCAAAGTTCGCCTGGAGCGGAGTCTGTTTGTAGAGATTATTGAGCACGACACGCGGATAAGCGTCTCGCTTGAGTTCGATGACGATCCGCATCCCATCACGATCGCTCTCGTCCCGAATATCGGAAATCCCTTCCAGGCGCTGCTCGTTCACCATTTCGGCGATTTTTTCAATCAGCGCCGCTTTGTTCGTCTGATACGGCAACTCGGTGATGATGATGGCTTCGCGATCGGGCCGCCCCCGGTGCTCGATCGTCTCGATCTGCGCCACACCGCGCATGATGATAGAACCTCGCCCCGTGGTATAGGCTTCGCGGATCGCCGTTCTGCCGATAATTTGAGCGCCTGTTGGAAAGTCAGGGCCGGGAATGTACTGCATCAACTCCAGATCCGTGAGATTTGGATTCTGGATCAGCGCAATCAGCCCATCAATCAATTCACCCAGGTTGTGCGGCGGAATATTGGTCGCCATGCCGACCGCAATCCCCGAAGAGCCGTTCAGCAAGAGTTGGGGAATCCGTGCTGGCATGACCAGTGGTTCTTGCTGGGAGCCATCGTAGTTCGCGCCAAAGTCAACGGTTTCGGCTTCGATGTCTTGCAGCAGCGCATCGGTCGTCAGCGATCGCAGACGACACTCGGTATATCGCATCGCGGCGGGCGGATCGTTGTCAACCGAACCGAAGTTGCCGTGACCGTCAATGAGCGGCGATCGCATCGAGAAATCTTGCGCCATCCGCACCAAGGCGTCATACACCGCTGTGTCACCGTGAGGATGGTATTTACCAATCACGTCCCCCACAACACGGGCACACTTACGGAAGGGGCGATCGGGCGACAGACCCAGCTCGTGCATGGCATAGAGAATGCGCCGATGCACGGGCTTGAGACCATCTCTGGCATCAGGGAGTGCCCGCCCTACAATCACGCTCATCGCGTATTCCAGGTAGGATCGGGACATTTCGTTCCGCAAGTCGGTTGGAACGATCCGATCCTGGGGGGTA
>Ga0070738_10007771_pt1 | contig 10575 bp, 7 predicted proteins | sample Coa_R2_2_FD_66446 | JGI IMG/M metagenome (GOLD analysis project Ga0070738, IMG submission 66446) | Surface soil microbial communities from Centralia Pennsylvania, which are recovering from an underground coalmine fire - Coalmine... | ecosystem: Environmental > Terrestrial > Soil > Unclassified ... | reverse complement strand
GTTAATGCTAAGCGAATTGCTTCTTCTTTGAAGGACTTATCGTATTTACTCATTTTACACACCTCATTGATTGGTTAAGTATATCAAATTTGGTGTCTACTTTTTTAGGGGCAGGTCATGGTTACTAAAAGAGGAAATAATAAATGTATTCTCGTATAAAAACTTTCATTCTAAACCAAAAGGAATAATAAAATGCGTATATATATTCCAATCACCCGTGTTCTCATCCCCACTTCCATTGATTTCAACCCCGAATCTGCAACTTATTATTCACACAGCTGCGAGGAGGTCGGTGAAGATTTTGTAATTCCACCTAATCAAGGCCTGGTAGATCCATGGGAAACGCTCTGCATGCTGGATATTGAAGATCTTAGAGCAGGCACGATGCATTTTAGAGAAGATAAACTCATTGAGATAGAAGGTATAACAGATGACATTAAGAAAGATTTTCTAAAAGAATTCGAAGAGAAATTACCGGGCATGTTTTCAAGAGATACTTATACAACAAAAGAATTTAAATCAATAGCTGAGAGTATAAGAGATACATTATTAGAAAAAAAGGCAGCAAAAAATTATACTAATAATAAGGCATTATTATTTACCGAAAACTCTCAAATTAAAGAAGAAAATGAGCAACCAAAACCAGATCAATCAGCCTCTCTTCCTCAGTATTTATTAAATTTAAAATTATAACTATTAATTATCACCCATTATAGCCTCCGTTTAAATCGATATACTTTTTGCGGATGCCATCATTATTTCAAGTATAGTTTTCTCTACTAGCAAATCTTATAGCCACCATTATATTATTATACGAAAATTTAAATGATAATAAAATCGAGGAGTATAACATTATGTTTTCATCTCAATTACAACCAAACAATGAAAAATATGGCAACACAACTGCGAGGCTTGTTTTTGGATTTTTTAATTGTAAAGACCTATCCAATATAAGATCTGTTTGCAAAACATGGAATAATTTCATTACAAAAACTATTTTTAATGAAGATATTGCGCATCAAGCTGATAAATATAAGGATGATTTTAAGCTTTATACTTCCAACGATGGATTTATTCTAGAAATCAATATAGAGAGTTATCTCGATAAAACTACTATAAACTCCTACAGTATCAAACCAGAATTAATAAAAATATTTCCATTTCTTAAGCCTTGTTATGAAGTTTTAAAATCACCTACTCACATGTATTTTTGGTCGACTAATGGATTTGATTTCTATCTCATGCAAGATAGCAAACCACATAGTAAATATTATTCCGATACTAAAAAAATGATTTATTTTCAGTCCAACCCAGGAAATGAAATAGGTTGTAGGATTGAATTCACTAATCAAAAAGCAATTATTATAAACCTTGAACAGGAAGAATTAATGTCTTTCAACCGCAGCTCGCAAAAAGAGGTGCAATTATTACTAAAATTTATTATAGCTAGAAGAACCAACATGATTGCATATGAAAATTTTCTACAAAGAGACCATCTTTTGGAATCTGATAATGGTGACTTAATTTTTATTGGAAGAATGAATTATGACGACATAGTAAAAATTAAAACAAATGATGAGTGGAATGATGTACAGGTAGAATATTATTCCCATTTTGGTATTTCACGTGGTTATTCCATTATTAATCATCCGGAATTTGAATGTATTATACTACCTGAGTTTGGTCCCCGGGAAGCCATTCTAGATAAATGCGATGGCTCCTCCATTACTTTCAAAAAATTGGATCCTCATAAAAGTATAAATTTAAATAAATTTCCATTTTATAACGAAAAAGCCAGGGAAATACGACTCACACCTCTTGATTTAATTGAGTGGGAAAGGAAACGTCATCCTATGTTTCGTAAATAATAATAAATAGCCATCCCGGACGTTCAATTCGCGCCCGGGGCAGGCTGAATAGATGCTATATCCTAAACTCATTTGTCGTCACCTTACGCTCTCCCTTATCCGCTGAAGCCGGCATCGTTTTCGGCGCATATAAACCATACATTCTACGAGGCGCCTTATAATCCCGAATAAGCCAGGCAATATCATCATACCCTTGCTCCCGAGCAATAGTACTAGGCCGCTTATTATCTGCAGTACGCCTAATCTTATCACTTGCTCCATATGCTAACAAATATTCAACAACTGCTTTATGTCCTTTGGCCGCAGCAATGAATAAAGGTGTCGTACCTTCATGAAATCTTGCATTAGGATCAGCTTTCCCTTCCAATAACTTTTTCACAATATTCACATTTCCAACTTGAGAAGCAATATATAATGGCGTCGCACCATCTTTACAAGCTTTATTCACATCAGCATTATTTTCTAACAACAAATTAACTATCTCTTCACATTGTTCTTGTGCGGCAATATAAAGCGGTGATGCGCCATCGCTATACGGTTGATTGATGTTAGCTTTATTTTCAAGCAATAACCTCACTACCTCAGTATGTCCCCGTTCACTAGCAGTTAAAAGAGGAGAATTACCATCATTACGTAACTGATTAACATTGGCATTTGCAACTAATAGCGTTTCGACAACCACTTCATGACCATTTTGTGCTGCAAAGTAGAGAGGAGAAGCTTGGTTATTATTTGCTTTATTAACATCAGCAGCATGGTCTACAAGCAATTTCACAATCTCCGCCCACCCTTCTTCTGCTGCAATGGATAAGGGTGTTGTACCCGCATCATCTGCATAAAATTCTGCTACTTTTTTAGCAAAATGGTCAGGCAACCATTTCGCAGTTAAAGTCATACACCTTTCACACTGATCTTCATCATTCTTTTCTTCTAGCGCCGCTATTCCTATTTCAGGAAACATAGAGATTGCTTCTAGAAGAGCGGGGTAGCTGTTCTCTAACTGCCGGGCTAGGAGGGGATGGACACTACCATCATCTGGTATAGATCTTATCTTCCATTTTCTTAACTCTGCTCTGGAAGAAATAAGCCAATAACTAATCCCCTCATTGCCATCAAGAAGAACCCATAACCGCTCTCCATCTAGTCCTATTACTCTCCCAGCAAGCAGCTCTCTATTCCTTAGGCCTTCTACTCGCTCCAAAACCTTTAAACCATATTTTTCCAGCAGGGTTTTATCAGCTAGATCCAATTGAATAAGAGAGCCACTCTGGCTTCGAAGTACTAGCTTAATTCGATGGAAGTTTATTATGGAAAGAAGGGATTGTATTTCTGGGAGGGAAATTCCTTGAAGGTGTTTTTTATTTATTCTATCCAATGCCAATGTCTGGTCCTACCTATTCCTTATAAATGAGAGCTACTATATAAAAAGAAACTTAAGATTATCTTAAAGCGATATTATCAGACAGGCTGTTTTTTGTAATGAGAGGATAAAACCACGAGAGAAGTCGTCATATAGATAATACGATAGCTATTTTCCGCTTAACAGGAAATATTCCTTTATCTTGTTTTAATCATTAATACATTATTAATCAATTTTACCTTTGGTGTATCATTATTAATAAATGCCTTGAGCTCCTTAAATCTTTTCTCTGTTTCTGGTTTACCCATAAAACGGGGACCACGTGATATTTTTACAATTCTCTCAAGATTATTCATCAAATTTTTTAAGGAATTGATATCATTTTTCTGTTTTACCTCTTCTAAGCAAGATTCAAGACGCCCAATTTTTACGGTAGTAGATGGTAAATCTCTTTTATCCTCCTTAATACGTTTAATTTGCTCTTCCAACCATTTCTCAACGCGATTTCTTTTCGTTATAAATGCATTATCACTTAATTGCCTGCGTATTTCTGGTAATTCTAGCAACTTTTTAGCAGGAGCAAAAAAACTGACTGTAGCAGATAAATGGGATTTTTTGTCTGTACGAGGTGCGCAAATCATTTTAATAAATTCACGATCATTTTTATGCTGTTTTACAATTTCATACCAGGTCTTGTAATCAATCAGACTGCTATATTTAGAACTCAACAACAATTTCGCAGCAGCGGCAGAATGCTTCGCTATCTCAATAAATATATTTTTAGGCAAGCGCTGTTTAATTGCTTCAAAACAATACTCTTCTTCTTGTAACAACAAAAGCACTTTTGCTTTTCGTTCTAACTCCGATAAGGGAGACGAGTTAATTAATTTAACACTATTTTCAACTGCCTTCTTATACCACTCAGCAGCTTTAACATAACTACTTTGAACAGAGCCACCCCCATGATGATAGAATCTCGCTAATTCAAACTGGACGTCAGGAAGAGAATTAACCTGGGGATTTCCTTCCAAATAGGTAAGCGCGTGTTGATAACCCTGCCTTGCTGATTCCATGATAATTTTAGCTGCATCCTTCAGTTGTTTCTCGTTATTAGATTTACACAGCGCGAGACCATACCAAAATTTCGCTTCTGCATTTTTATTTTGTTCCTGATTCAATTTTTCTAAAAAGAGCGGAATGCTTGCATTTTTGATAACGATTTCAAAGCGGGTGTTATAGTCTTTCGCTCGCTCAAATTGGATTTCAGGAAGGGCGTTAATTTCTTTATTTTTATCAAAATATTTTGCTGCTGGATCAAAATTCTTCTCTGCAGCTTCTTTAATAAGGTAAGCACCTTTTAGCAGCTTTTTCCGATCTTTTCCTGGATTGCTACAAAGTGCAACGCCATACCAATATTTCGCTTCCGCATTTTTTGTTTGTTCGTCAGCTAGTTTTTTAACAAAATCATTATTATTACTATTTTTACTAACAATATTCAAACGCATTGAGTAATCATTCGTTAGATCAAATTGGATTTCAGGAAGAAAGCGAATTTTATTATCCATTTTAAGATAATCGATAGCTGGCTCAAAATTCCTCTCTGCAGCTTCTTTAATAAGGTAAGCTCCTTTTAGCCGCTTTTGCCGATCTTCTTCTGGATTATAACAAAGCGCGAGACCATACCAAAATTTCGCTTCCGCGTTTTTTGCTTGTTCGTCAGCTAGCTTTTTAACAAAATAAGCATTACGTAAATTGGCTAAAAAAATAAAATAACGATCTCGATGAGTTGATGCTAGTTCAAATTGTATTTCAGGAAAACTAGCAATTGGATCGGTCTTAAAATACATTTGTGCATAATGAGAAATGATACCATCCTGTTCTCTGGAAGATTCTAGAATAAGATAAGCGCCTTTCAGTTTTTTTTCTCTATCTTTTTCTGGATTCTCGCACAGCGCAAGACCATACCAAAATTTTGCTTCCACACTCTGACTCTGTCTTGCCGCTAGATAGTCGACAAATCTAGGTAAATAAGCCTTTCGTTCGACGATATTATAGCGAATTTCGTAAGCTTCATTTAATTCAAATTGGATTTCGGGGATAAATTCAATATCCTTATCCGTTTCGAGATACCTAGAGGCATAAGAAGCAATAAAAGGATCTTTTTCCTTGAATAATTCTAGGATGAGAAAAGCGCCTTTCACTAAGGTTTCTGTTTTATTTTCCTTTGCTCCTGCTCTACAAAGCGCAATACCATATAACAGTTTTTCTAACAGGCCTTTACTATGCTCGTCAGCAAATTTAGCTAGTAAGGCAGGACAATGACCAAAGTGATTAGCAAAATAAATTCGAGATTCCTTATCTCCCACCATTTCATAGAACAGGTGAGCATAATTCTCTGCTTCTTTACTACCATGTTGATGAGCTCTCATGAACCATTTCAAAGCTTTTTGAGGTTTTGGCTCAATCTCATCTGTGCCATCCAAGTAAAGCTTAGCTATTTCAAGTTCTACCTCTGGCAGAGGCGAGGTTTCTGACTTAGCAAGAAAAATAAGATAAGTTAAGGCAGGTGAAAAACCTCTTTTGGCTGCTTTCCCTATCCATGCAACCCCTTCCTGTAAATTTTCTTGAGTTCGAAGTAATTTATTGCAAAGTAAAACGCCGTAATGATACATACTCTCAGGATAATGTTGGGTAGCAGAACACCTTACCAATTCCCTAACTTCTGCTAATGTCTCCTCCACCTCAGCAGCATATCTATTTACACCAGCCAGCGTAAGCAATGCTCTAATCTTGGGATAATTTTTTGGAAGCTTCATACATCGTTTATCATCTAACCATTGTTGCTTCCAAGCTTGAATGTACAATTTAGCTAAACACCACTTAGCTTTATCGTTGCCATATGCAACTGCCTCTTTAAAGCAGCTCTCCGCTTTTTTAGCATCAAGCGGAAAATATTTCCCGTTTTGATACAGCTCCCCTAATATGAGATGTAATTTAGCCCATACAGTACGGATCGTTTTAGCAGCAGAAGAAGGTTGAGTCAGTAATTTGATTTGCTCAATAGCAAGCTCACACCCTCCCAAAACAGCTTCTTCCAATAATCCCACTGCCCTATTTATCTTAGGGGGTACGCCCTTTCCTTCATAACACAAAATGGCTAAACGTGTTTTAGCTTCTAGATTTCCGCCTTCAGCTGCTCGTTGAAAACAATAAATAACTGATTTGTAATCTATTGGTACTGTTTTATGATTTGCATATAGTTTTGCTATAGCAAGATAGACGCCGACCTCTGGTCTGTTACCTTGAGCTGTTAGTTCCAGAGAAGCTACTGGAGGAGGAACATCCGCATTATTAATCGCTTTTTCTAGCCAAAAAAGTGCTTTTTCGTAAATGCCTCTTCTTAAATAGTAATTAGCAATATGATGTTGCGCTTCATAAAAAGCTTTATCCTGAATGAAATCTTCTATTTGTTCTATAATGAATTCGTTTTCATCTTTGGTTAAATCTGCCAATATTTGAATTACTTCAGGGGCTGATTCTGTACTCCAACGTGCTTTTACTCTTTGTAGCTTACATTCATTTTTGATGTTAATTAATGCCTTATTAGCAAGAGGTAGCTTAAAAAAAAGTTGATTTTCTACGATCGAATTCAACAGCGAAAGCAGATTAGCATCGTTATTCTCCGTTAATCCTTTTAATACGTCTACTGCCGAAGAAAAAAACAGATCATGTCGATCTTCTTCTTTAGGTTTCAGAAGATGCAGATAACAATAAGCTCGTAATATCTCCGCACCTGGATAATCCTTCGCTAGTGTCAGATAAATTAAAGCTAATAAATAAGCTTCAGGTAACTTTTCAGCAATTGCTTCAGGATGCCTAAAAATAAAACTGCCGATTGCAAAATATAGGTCAGTTGGGTAGGTTTGCAAAAAAGAATCTGATAATACTATCTCTGAAGTGATACGAAAAAAATTTCGCAATCTTGTATCATCTAAGTTGAATAGCTGATTAGACGTTGTTTTTTGAGTTTTTTCGTCGTCATCTTCGTTATAAAGAGCTAGGAGGGTTTCTACAAAAAGAGTGGGTGATTCCTTCGCAGTCAAAGCCATGCAACTTTCACATTGGGTATAATCTCCTTCTTCCCAAGCTTTTTCTAATTTTTTTGTAAAATCAGCTTCTGAAATATCCCTAAATTTATTTAATCCCGTGCTGAGTACTGACGGTATGAATTCATTATCCTGTATAGATTTTAGATTAGCTTTCGTCAAATCTGCCCGTGAAGAAATACCATCCCAAAAAGAAACCCCTGCATCTTTATCCCAGAGAAACCATAATCTATCTTGAGACGAACCAGCTTTCTCTATTCCTATCACTCTCCCAGGACCTTCTTCTTTACTTTCCACTCGTTCAAGAAACTTTAAACCATATTTTCTCCATAGAAATTCATTAGAAAAATCAAGGCTTACCTCCCACTTCCTACTACGAGTTGGAAGCGTTATTACTTTATTTTTTAATGTAGAGGTAATTTCTTGAATCTCTCGAATAGACAAATCAATAGATTGCTGCCCACTAAGCATCCCACATTCTCGTTTTCATACATTATTGAAATTTAGGTACTAAACTATACAGAAAAAAGCTTAAAAACAGCTTAAATCTACTCAAGCCAACTGCCTTTCCCGAATCAATAAATGATGCAACCGTATCCCCGTTATCCACAATACGGCAAAATAAACCACCACAGCGGTGGTTAAGAGCACCGCTAAATGCAGATACCGCCATAAGGCATGATGGGTCACCCAATCATGCAAATTCCCTGCTCCCAACCAGAGGAATACAGCTACTGCTAGATTGGCTGTTACTAAGCGAATGATGAATAAACCCCAACCATCCCGCGGACGATAAATGCCGCGTTGGTATAAAAAATAGAAAAGGAAACCTGTATTAAGCAGCGCAGCAAGCGATGTTGCCAGGGCTATGCCCGCATGGGCAAGGGGCCAGATGAGAGCAACGTTGAAAATCATATTCGCTACCATCGCAATAACGCCTATTTTCACAGGGGTACGCATATCTTGCTTGGCGTAAAAACCAGCCGCTAGGACTTTGACCAGCATGAAAGGGGTAATGCCAATAGCGAAAGCCGTTAAGCTTTTTCGGGCCATACTGACGGCATAGGCATCGAATTTACCATACTGGAACAATGTACTTAGCATAGGGCCTGACATAACGGCTAAAACCACACCCGCAGGGATGCCGACCAATAAGACAGCCCGTAAAGCCCAATCCAGCGTCAGGGAGAAGGATTCCTCGGACTGAGTGGCATGGTGGCGGGATAAATGCGGTAAGATGACCGTCGAAATGGCAACGCCAAATACGCCCAGCGGGAACTCCATCAGACGGTCCGAGTAATAAAGCCAGGAGACGCTACCGACGACTAAAAGAGAGGCAAAAATACTGTCTATCATCAAATTTATCTGACCAATCGAAACACCAAAGAGGGCTGGCACCATTAACTTAAGAACCCGTTTAACCCCGGGATCTTGGAAATTGATTTTAGGGCGAGGGAATAGAACCATCTGCTGAAGGAAAGGGAGCTGAAATAAAAGCTGGATGATTCCCGCGATAAAGACCCCCCAGGCCAGACCGATGATAGGGGTCGCAAATTGGGGAGAAAGGAAGAGGGCAGCAGCGATCATGCTGATATTTAAGAAAACGGGGGTAAAGGCTGCCACCCAAAAGCGGCTATAGGTATTGAGAATAGCACCAGAAAAGGCTGTGAGTGAAATCAGCATGAGATAAGGAAAATTGATTCGCAGCATCGTGACGGCCAAGTGAAAACGGTTGCCATCGGCTTCAAATCCGGGGGCAAATACCCGTACAATCCAAGGAGCGCCAAGGATACCGGCAATCGTTACCCCCAGAAGAACGATACCAAGGGTGCCAGCGATAGCATCGACAAATTGCTTTACCTCTTCATGCGATTTCTTCTTCTGATATTCCGATAAAACCGGCACAAATGCCTGCGAAAATGACCCTTCGGCAAACAGGCGCCGCATGAAATTAGGAATGCGGAAAGCGATGGAAAAAGCATCAAACGCAGCGCCTGCACCAAATAAATGGGCAGTCACCATATCTCGGGCAAAGCCAAATACGCGGGAAATCATGGTCATGACGATGATGACGGAAGTGGATTTAAAAAGCGCCTTGCTCATAGGTTCCTATTTACTTGTCAACCAAAGCGGCCAGTATACCGGTTCAAGCCGTTATCGTGTAGAGTCAAATTGACAATGTGGCAAAAAGCAGGCATGATTACGCCCTATTTTTGAATATCCCTGATTAATTTTAAGATTTTGGAGAACAACCTTGGCTAATACAAAGCAAGCAAAGAAACGCGTTCGCCAGGCTGAAAAACACCGCCGGCACAATGCTAGCATGCGTTCCATGTTGCGTACGTACATTAAGAAAGTGACAGCTGCCATTGCAGCAAAAGATTCCTCCGCAGCCTCTGCGGCGTTGGTTGAAGCAACCCCTATCATTGATAGTATGGTGAATAAGGGGATTATCCATAAGAATAAAGCTGCTCGGCATAAGAGCCGATTAACAGCGCATGTTCGGAAGATTAGCGAAGGCGCGGCGGCTAAGGCTTAAGGCTTGTCAAATAAAACCCTGCTACGCTCAAGCCTTCGCAGGGTTTTTAGATAAGTCGTGGAATATTGTTAATTGCTCGCGCTTCTGTACTTAGTAAGTTTTCAACTATATCCCGCGTGTCTGTAATAAATGTCCAATATTTACGGCGATAATCAATAATTTGATTTGTATTGGTGGTCTTCAAACTTTCACGGATTTGAGAAAAAGATACTCCTGCTTTTATTGCGTTCTGAATAGCCTTAATACACTCTTTCTTTAATCTGCCTACATGATTATATCGCTCCTTTGGAACTGGTATATGTGTATACAACTTGAAATCATCAACTAACTGCTTAAGAGTATCTTCTAAATGAAGAACGTGCTTACTTGGAACAGCATCAGGGGTCGATTCTCTGACTTTACGAGCACTTGGTTGAATAATTCTATAAGACGGTCCCCTTAGACTACAGGCCAAAGCATGTTCTATAGCAAAAGGATGACAAAAGATTTTATGCGGCATTTCGCTAGCCCTTATAGATGTGTAAATACTTTATAATTGTAATTATTTTATCCTATATAGTCTTAAGAGAACATTAAACAAACAATATCGATGTCATACCAAAAGGAAAATGTCCCCTCTATTACCAAATCGAAAATGTCCCCATGGCTATGATCCCATAGGGTTATTAAGACCTCCTTAAGCCGTCCTCAACCAACTAGGAT
>Ga0070738_10007769_pt1 | contig 10578 bp, 7 predicted proteins | sample Coa_R2_2_FD_66446 | JGI IMG/M metagenome (GOLD analysis project Ga0070738, IMG submission 66446) | Surface soil microbial communities from Centralia Pennsylvania, which are recovering from an underground coalmine fire - Coalmine... | ecosystem: Environmental > Terrestrial > Soil > Unclassified ... | reverse complement strand
CTCCGCGAGGGCCTCGACCTGCCCGAGGTGTCGATGGTCTGCATCCTCGACGCCGACAAGGAGGGCTTCCTCCGCAGCGAGACCTCCTTGATCCAGACGATCGGCCGGTCCGCCCGGCACGTCCATGCCGAGGTCGTGCTCTACGCCGACAAGGTGACCGCCTCGATGCAGCGGGCCATCGACGAGACCAGGCGCCGCCGCGAGCGGCAACTGGCGTACAACCGCGAACGGGGCATCACGCCCGAGTCGATCGTCAAGGCGATCCGTCGCGGCATCGAGGAGGAGGTCCAGGCACGGGCCATCGCGCGGCAGGCCGCCGGGCGCGACGAGGTCACTGATGCCACCGAGGAGTATCTTGCTGCCCTCGAAGCCGAGATGCTCGAAGCCGCCGAGAAGCTGGAATTCGAACGCGCCGCCGCGCTGCGCGACAAGATCCTCGAGCTGCGCTCGGCCCAGGGCGACGGCCCGCGCCGGCCTGCGGCCACGCCCCAGGCCCAAAGCGCCCGAGCCAAGGCCAGGACCAAGGGGCGCGCCGGGCGTCGTCGCGTCAGTGGCTAGTGGCGAGTGGTGCGTGGCGAGTATCATCGGATGAGTGGAAAACCGAGCGAGTCACCCGTGGCCCATGCATGGCCAAGGGCAAAGGGATCGCCTTCTATCCATTTGTCATCACGAACCACTTGCCACGGGCGACTCGCCACTGTGAGAGGATGGGAATCGCTATGCCAACACCGGTCCGTTCGTCGGGTTCTCTGAAGTGGGTTGTGCTTGTGATGGCCACAGGGGCTGGGGCGTCCATCGGCTGCGGCTCGGGCGATTTCGTGCCGCCGCCGCCGCCGGAATTGCAGGGGGCCCTGGGCGGCGCGCCGGGCACAACGGTCGAATCCCTGTCGCCGTCGGGAGCGGCCCCGTTGCCCATAGCGTCCCTGGGGGTCCGGAGCCTGGAACTGATCCTGAGCGGCCGCGTGGACGAAGAGGAGACCGAGGTCGAGAAATCGGCCGCTCGGCAGCAGGCCGGCTACGACAAGGCCCGGCTTCGGATCTCGGTGACGGGCGAGCGTCCCTCGGACCAGGGCCAGTCCGTGGCGACCCCCACCGATCAGGCGTCCCTGGTGCGCCAGGCAGTGGCCCGACATCCCCAGGTCCTGATCGTCGAGCCGGCCGATCCGGCCGATGCGGACCTGGCCCGAGCCGTCGGGGAGGCGCGCGCGGCCAAGGTCCCCGTGGTCCTGCTCGGCCGGCCGTTGTCCGCGTCGTCCGGGTCGAATGCGAAGCCCGCGAGCCCGCCTGTAGCGCCGGAGATCCTCGTGGCCCCACCACCGTTCGCCGACTCCGCCGGGCAGTTGGTCGCCGCGGCAATCCGCAACGCCAAGAACGCCAAGCTCGAGCCCAAGGGAGGCGCCCTCATCCTGGTCAACACCGCCGCCGACTTCCTGAGCCCGGACCGGCTGGCGGCGCTGCGCGCGGCCCTCCAGGCCGCCGGCATTTCCGCCATCGAGGAGCTGCGCTTCGCCAAGGAGACCCAGGACGCCCATAAGCTCCTGGTTCAGCGCCTCCGGGCCGACTCGAAGCCGGTCCTGGTCTTCTCGATCGACTCCAGAGGGACGGCGGCGTCCAATCAAACGGTCGCCGAGATCGTCACCGAGCGACCGTTCATCCAGGCCGGGTATACCTCCGAAGATACCCAGGCCCGGATGGTGGCTGTCGGTGAGTTCGCGGCCCAGGCCGTGTATGCACCGTCCAAGCTGATCCGCAAGGGGATCTCGACGGCCGTCGCTGTGGCGCAGGGGCGGGATGTGCCCCCCCGGGTGGAAGTCGAGGTCGTGATGCACGTCTCGCCCGAGAAATCGGCAGCACCGAGCATGCAGGCGCAAATGCGAAAACAGTCGGAGAGCCAAAGGAAAAGTCAGTAGATGGACCAGTCGCCTTACCGATTCGGTGAAACCGAGCGGCACAGCCTCGAGGCGTTGCTGAGCCTGGCGGTGGCGGAGGACCTGGACCAGGCGGGGGACGTCACTTCGAGAGTGACGATCCCCAGCCACGCCCAGGGCGCGGCGCGCCTGGTGGCGCGGTCGCCCGGCGTCCTGGCCGGGCTGCCGGTCGCCGAACGGTTGGCCGCCGAGTTCGGGCTGGCCGGGAGCTGGGAGTTCGATCGGGCCGACGGCGATCGCCTCGAGGCCGGCGACGTGATCGGCCGGCTGACCGGGCCGATGCGATCGCTCCTGGCCCTGGAGCGGCTGGCGCTGAACTTCCTCCAACGGCTCAGCGGCATCGCCACCCTGACCGCCCAGTTCGTGGCGGCCGTCGCCGCGAGCCGCGCGGCGATCTACGACACCCGCAAGACGACCCCCGGCTGGCGCGCCCTGGAGAAATACGCCGTGCGCTGTGGCGGCGGCCGGAACCACCGCTTCGGCCTGTACGACGCCGTCCTGATCAAGGACAATCACCTCGCCTGGCTCCAGGCGGCGGCCGGCCCCGGGGCGGCCGACCCGATCATGACGGCCGTCACCGCGGCGCGCGCCCAGGCGCCGGCCGGGACGGTCGTCGAAGTCGAGGTCGATTCGCTCGACCAGTTCGACGTCGCCCTGCGGTGCGGCCCGGATCTCATCCTGGTCGACAACCTGAGTCCCAGCCAGGTGGCCGAGGCGGTGCGCCGCCGCGACGCGGTCGCTCCGCGAATCCTGCTGGAGGCCTCCGGCGGCGTGACCCTGGCCAACGTGGCAGACCTGGCCGCCACGGGGGTCGACCGGATCAGCGTCGGCGCGCTGACCCACTCCGCCCCGGCGCTGGACCTGGCGCTGGACTTCTCAGGATAGTCATTGGTCGAAGGACTCAAGGCCCCAGTGACCCGAGGACTCACAGCGTTCTTGAATATCCCCCTGTTGGAGCGGCTGCGCGCCGCCGGTGGCGACTTTGTCCCGCTGGACGAGCTGGGCGCGGACCGGGATCGGGTGCGAAGCGACCTGAATGCGCTGGCGGCGTTTGGGTTCGGGCTGGAGCGGCACCCGTACCGGGGCGTGGCGTATCTCGGCCCGGCCGAGCGGCTCTGCCCGGACCAGATCGAGCACGAGCTGGGGACGCGCTGGATCGGCCGCCGGATCGCCGTCTGGAGCCGGGTCAGCAGCACCAACGACCTGGCGGCGCGGGCCGGCGGCAGCGTTTCCAACGACGGGCTGGTCGTGCTGGCGGAGGAGCAGACCGCCGGCCGGGGCCGCCGCGGGCGGTCGTGGACGGCGCCGGCCCGCTCCTCGATCCTGATGTCGGTCGTGCTCTTCCCACCCCCCGAGCTGGCTCCCGCCGGGCCCGAGTCCGCCCTCGGCTGCGCCTGGCTGACCGCGGTGGGCGCGCTCGCGACGGCGGAGGTCGTCTCCGCCTGGACCGGTCGCCCGGCCACGATCAAATGGCCCAACGACGTGCGCGTCGGCGGCCGGAAGATCGCCGGGATCCTGGTCGAACGCGCATCGCCGGCCGGTCCCGGCCCGGGGGCCTCGCCGGGCGCGGCCGAACTGGCGGCCGGTTCCGGATGTGGCGTCGTCATCGGCATTGGATTGAACGTCAACCTGGATCGCGAGGACTTCCCAGCCGAGCTGCGCACGTGCGCCACATCTCTGCGGATCGAGTGCGGCGGCGCCTTGCTCGATCGCTCCGCGGTGGCTCGCGAGCTGATCCGGCGGCTGGACTCCTGGTACGAGACCAGCCGCACGCTGGACTGCACCACCTTGAACCAATCCTGGCGCGACCGGAGCGAGCACCTGGGGCGGACGGTTCAGGTCACCACGCCCGCCGGGACCCTGACCGGCCGCCTGGTCGACCTGGATGTGCAGCTCGGAGTGACCCTGGCCCTCGGGGCGCCGACCGATCCGGACGCGGAAGCCGCGTCCGTCGCGCCGAGGTTGTGCACGCTGCCGCTCGCCGAGGTCCTGGCGCTCGAGGCAGCCGTGGACGATGGCGTGACCGGCCCCGCTCCCCGGGCGGATTGACCTCCGGAGGCGGGCGCTCACCGACCGGCTGAGCGACCTGCCGAGGCAAACCGTCAAGGGGCTACACACCTTCGTATTGGGAGAGATGCAGATTCTCGTCCATAAGCATGTCGGGGGGTGAGATGCCTCGGATCGGCAAGGAAATCGCGCGAGGCGCTGAAGGCGTCGTCTACGAGAACCTCGATCAGCCGGGTTGGGTGGTTAAAGTATTCCACAAGGGGGGCACATCCGTGTCGCAAGCCCGAAACGAATTTCGATCTGGAGAAGGCTCGGGTGATCCGGCCCGACAACGTGGTGAAGGCTCAGGCTCCTGCTGATCCCCGACAAGGCTGGATCGTCAAGGAACTTGTGATCGCCGATGCGCCGACGACAGCAGACGGAGCTGCGGGTAAGCTGTTTGAACAGGACTTCATCAATGGTGGAGTACAGGATGTTGGAGGGAATCTCATGTTTGGGCACACCGCCGACGATCCTGCACCCCGTTGGATCCTGATTGAATGATTGTCCATCCCGCCAACGAATAAAGGAGCTTGGAAGTGAATGACCTGGAGTCTCAAGAGGCAACCGCACAGGAGTTGGTTGCCTTGGCCAAACAGCGAGGATTCGATCTCAGCTCGACCTGCCAGGATTGGGCTTTCTTCGACGAAGGCCGATTCATCTCGCTCTGGCGAAAAGAGGGCAGGGTTCATTACAACTTGCAAGGGAGAATCGACACATTGCCAGCGAGGTACAAGGCTTCTGCCAGTGCTTTCCGAGGCATGTGGCATGAGGCAGGCACGCTTGCGGATTTGGAGCAGGCGTTCGAGCTTCTGAAGGCTTGGCTGATCGACGAAAAGGATGTAGACGACTTGCCGGGCCGATCCATTCGGCGTGATGGAATTGGATAGGGACGGCGGCTCGGACAACCCCGCCGGGGACGGAAGAGTTGGCTCTCAGCTCGCAGCGATATGCCATGGGGAGGGCAAGATGACGCGTCGGGTGCTGCTCCTACTGGCCGCGAGTTGGCCTCGGTCGGCCGGCGCCTTCGCCCAAGCGCCTCCGAAATCGACACTTCTCGCTGAACACCACCACATTCTCAGGCGACTCGACGAGATTCTTGTCCAGTCGGGGCTTGCGACTTGCGTTGTCGGAGAGCCTTGGCTGATTCTGTGTCTCGGGCCTGAATCGGTACCCAATGGCTCCAGATCTCATCGAGCCGTAAGACCAGGAATCGAACCAGCGTCTTGCGTCGGCGCCATTTGTACCGCACCTTCTCCCAAAAACGAACCATCCGGTTGGTCCGTTCCACATGATTGTTGGTCCGCACCCGTCGGCTCACCGGATTGTTCAGGTAAACCATGATCTTGGGGAATTTCTCCACACTCAACTGCTCGATCGCTTTGACCAGCTCAGGCACGGCCTGGAAGGCCCGATCGCGCACGATCACGGCCCGGCGGCAGCTCGCCTGATGGTAGTCCTTGGGCGTGTCGAAGAGCCAATAGAGCCGATCGGCGAACTGCCGCAGGGTCGCCAATTCCGGCAGGTACGACAGCACCCGCATCAGGTCGTCCCGCTCGGATTCGGTCAGGTTCTCCCGCCGCTTCACGATCAGATGTCGGTGCTGAAACACAAAGGCCGACTTCTCCTTTTGCGTCCAGACCTGGCGGGCCGCAGTCCGCCGCTTGGCTCCCTTGCGACCCGGCTTCTTCTTCCGCCCGGCCCGGCCCTGCCGGAAGCGCCATGTCCGGCCGGGGAGAGATCGCGACCTCGGGCCTGCTCGAGAGTGACGGCCATCCCCTGTCCCACCATGCAAGCCGAATGTTCCTGGGAAAAGATTTCAGGGCCCTTGACGGGCCAGTTGTCGCCTTGATAGATTAAGCCCGCAGATCAGAAAAGTCGTGAACCACTCACGAGGGTTCCGGCGATGATCGTGCATGACTCCACATCATCTGAGTTGCCGACGGACGAGGGAACAACCCAGCCCCCAGCGTGCGTCCCGAACGACATATCTGACCTTTTGTATACTCGTTGTCGGATCGACGGCGCTCGGTGCCTGGGCCGCGTTCCCGACGATCTGGACGCCCTGGAAAGCCCCGGGCCTACTGGTCCCACGCCAGAGCACGCTCCTCTGGGAGAGCCCCAACGCCGAGGGCCCGATTGTCGCCGAACATGCCGAATTGGAGTTCCGGCTCGACAACCCGGGTGGTTCGCCCGTCAAAGTGCTGGGCATCGACGCGACCTGCGGTTGCGTAAAGCCCGTGGCCGACCCGCCCGACGTGAAGCCCGGCGGTATGACCACGATCATACTCAAGGCCATCAGGCCCTCCACGGGCTTGAGAGTCATGCCGCTCGTGGTCCATACGGACTCGCTGGTGGATCCAGATGTCCACCTCACTGCGCGAATCATCGTGCGCCGCAAGCCGCCGTTCCTCTATGATGTGACGGGCGACCTGACCTTCCGGGGCGCTTTCTCGCCCAAGCTCGCGGGGGAACTCTCGGTCGTCACGTTCGAATCGGAGGGCCCGACGCTCGAACCCAAGGTCGCCACCGACCTGCCGTTCCTTGAAATTGGCCAAGCCCAGGTCTCGGACGAATCTGCTGGCACCCGCAACGCGGAGACGGTCGGAGTCCCCGTCATCGTGCGGACGCGGAACTACCGGGTCCGGCTCAAGGAGCTTCCTCCCGATCCCGCTTTCATCGGCACGATAACAGTCACCGACCCGTTCGGCAGAACCGGCAGCCGGTCACTCAACGTGGTCGGCCAGCTTGACTTACCCGGCAGTCTCAGGGTGGTACCGCGGTTGCTCCGGCTGCGCAAGCAAGAGGGCGCTTCGGGTTCGTTCGTGGTCATTTGCCATGACCCGTCGCGGACCGTCACCTGTTCCATCGACGATCCCCGGCGGGCTGACTTCTCCATCAACGTCGACTCGGACAATTCCATCCGCAGGGTCCACAAGGTCCGGGTCGCGATCGTTGACCCGAGGCAACTATCGGACGATCCGGTTCACTTGCAGGTTCGAGACCCGCACACCGGCGCCGAGGCGACCGTGCTGCTGTGCGTCGCGCCTTGAGCTACCAACGATCGGAGCGCAGCCATGAGACGCGGCACGCCCGTACGCGGGATGAGCCTCGTGGAGTTGCTCGTCGCGATCGCAATCATTGGGGCGCTCTGCTGCTTACTCATGCCCGCGGTCCAGTCGGCCCGCGAGGCCGCTCGCCAAGCCCACTGCAAGAATAATTTGAAGCAAATAGGGCTCGCGCTGCAAAGCTACGAGGGGACCTGGAATGCGTTCCCGCCTTCGCCGCTCATCTGGACGATTGGTCCCAGGAGAGACCGCTACGCCGGCGCCATCCTATCGATGCACGCGCTGATCCTGCCCGGAGTCGACCAAGCGGCGACGTTCAACGCGATCAACTTTCAAGTGGCGCCCACCAACGTTCCATCTCTGGCAGACCCCGGCATCAACGCCACGGCTGCACGCACCGCGATCTCGACGTTCCTGTGCCCGTCCGACGCGGCACCTCTTCTCGAACCGTACGGTCCCACCAACTACCGGGCGAATCTCGGTGACTGTGGCGAGTGTGGTGGACGACCATGGCATATTTACAACGGCGCCTTCAACCGCCGCGAGACGCGGCCTGCGGACTTCACCGACGGCTTGTCGACGACGATCTCACTCTCGGAAAAGCCGATCGGCGGCGCTCCGGCGGGACTTTACATGCCGATGAGAGATTGGATCTTCAGTTCGCCGGGGGGCAGACTGTGGTTTGTGATGTCGGCCGACGCCTGGCGCCAGTACTGCGCGGCGCTTTCCTACAGCTACAGTCTGCCTTTCGTGAGGTACGACGGGGGACGTTCCTGGATGCTCGGAGAGACCGAATATACCGGGTTGACCACGGCCGTCACGCCGAACTCGGAGATTCCGGATTGTGGCACAGAGTCGGGAGCCGGAGTGGGAGTCTTCGCCGCGCGGAGTTACCACCCTGGCACAGTACATGTCGCGATGGCCGACGGTTCCGTGCGGTCGGTATCGAACCGGGTTGATCTCCAAGTCTGGAGGGCGCTCGGGACACGAGGGGGGGGCGAGTTGGTCTCGGCCGGCTCGTATTGAAGCTCTGCTGGCAAAGTCCGAATGGTCTGGTGTGAAGGCCAGCCGAGAGTTCGGCAAGCGATGGCAACCCAAGGGGGGAACTGGAAATGGTACAAGATGATCATCGAACGGCCGGGTGCTGGTCCCGGCTCCGGAGTGCTTCAGGGCGGTGGTGCCTGGCCACAGCGGTTAGCGCCATCGCAGGAGCAGTTTCGCTGTTCAATGCCGCGTCGGCGCAGCCTATCTTCTTCCATCTTTGCGTCAGACGCGTGAATCCGCCGTGCACGAGTTGCCCCAAGAATCCCGGTACTGCAACAGAGGCATGCTCCCGGTACCTCAATGGATGGCAATGGGGATATTGCAGTCTCACGTCCTTCTCGATTACCTGCTATCCGACGTCTGTGAGCTGCAGCATCTTGCGAAACTGCAAGACGGGTGCTGATGTCGGCAACTGCAGCCCAGGCGGCATGTTCTCGCAGTGCAATAAGCAATGAATCCGAGTGCCAACCGGAGCCATTCCCCCGGCAATCGCCGGGGGTTGGTTCACGACACCAGCCTTCCGCGGGGGTCTATTGGGACCTCAGCGTTGTAACCGACGCTCGTTTTTCGTCCGTCACTGGCGATATCGCACATCCTAACTGGCTGTTTCAAAACGGGGACTGGCTCCGAGTCTTCGAGGTGCCTGTCCCCGTTTTGAAACAGCTTCTAAGGGGAACACCGATGGGCGTCGACCGGCTCACGCAGATCCTGGAAAACCTGGCCCGTGAGCAGCCCACCAGGAGTATTCACCTCAAGACCACCGAGCGGCAGTCCAGGTCGGCGACTTCGGCGCGGTCCGTCCCGCTGACGATTTCCAATGATTACATGCAGACATCGAAAAGCCAACGGTTCTTCGATCGGGTGGTGGTGGGCTTTTCCAACGGCATGAAGGACCATCGCGCCGCTTATTGCGATGGTACCCGATGCGCCGAAGTGAAGTTCCACCCCACCATAGTCGATAAGCCTGTCGCCGTGGAGATTTCCAAGCAGTTTATGGATGATATGATATACAATACCTTAAGCATCCCTTTTCCGCTCAATTCCTATTACGTGGGGCCCAAGGAACTGATCGAGGCCCTTCCCTCCGCCGAGCGCCTGCCGGATGGAGAGGTGATCGGCAGGCCGTGCGACGTCTTTCTCTTCAAGGCGGTGGGGCCGGCCGACCGCAAGGAGGATTTGGTTTACCACCTGGACAAGCAGACGTCGGTCCCGCTCAAGGTCGCCTGCTTCATCCAGCCGGAACACCTTGCGATCGATCGGCCGTACTGGACCTGGGAAGCCACGACCCTGGACGATGTGGAGGGCCATCACGTGCCTCTATCGTCACTGCGAACGAAGTTCGTCGTCAAGGATGCAAGCCGAGAGGTTCGACCGCAGGTCAACATGACCACGGCGATCGGGGTGGATGAGGTCGAGTTCGATCGCGAGATTCCCGCGACGGCATTCTGGCCGGCCTATCAGGACGACGTGCCGGTGATCGATCTCATTCACGGCAAGACTATCCACGCGCCCAAGCACAAGACGGCCGCCTTGCCCCCGGACGTCATCCGGGTGGCGGAGCCAGGGAGCACACCCTGGGCCCTGCTCGGAGGCGCATTCCTGGTGGTCGCCCTGATCGCCGCGGCCATGGGTCTGCGCAGCAGGCTGTCATCCGGCGGCCCGGGACGGCGGCCAGCATGAGAGGGAATACTGTCGATGGCAGTCGCACAACGCCCTGTCATTGGCCTGCTCGGGCTCGCTGGCGAGCGCGCGCGGCGCAGGCTCGAGTCGTTGCGGCGGTCGGTCGTGACACACCTTCACTCGATCGCCCAAGAAGCCGTTGACAACAAGGAACTACTCCGTGCCGAGGTCTCGTATCGACTCATCCTCCGACTCAATCGGCGCGACTCGGCGGCCATCAGCGGACTCGTCGACCTTTACTGCGAACTCGGCCGGCACGACGGGGCCATTGACCTCGAACAGAGATTGATCGCGGGCGTACCCAACGATTTTTTCCGGTACCTCGACCTCGTGCCGCTCTACCTCCGCTTGGAGGAGCGCGACAAGGCCGACGAATGCTGGCAGGCGGCCGCCCGTTTCGACCCCAACTCTCACCTCCTGACATTCATGAAGGGGCAACTATATCGCAGCGCCAATATGCTAGAGGAGTCTTCGGAGAGCTTTAGACAGGTGTTGGCGACCAACCCCGGGTTGGCGTTGGCGATGGTTTCCCTGTCGATGGACCTCAGTGACTTGAATGAAAGAGAGGAGGCAACGACCCTGCTGGAGAAGGTCCTTCGCCTCGATCCGTCGCACCTGAGCGCGTACGCGATCCTTGCCTCCATGAAATACTACTCCGACCCGAATCACCCGCACGTCGCCCGGTTGCAGCAGTTCCTCGCCGACAACACCAACCTGCGACGGCGCGACGCCGTCACTATCCACTTCACGCTGGGAGATATCTTCGACGCAACAAAGCTCTACGAAACTGCTTTTCATCATTACCGTTCCGG
>Ga0070738_10007767_pt1 | contig 10582 bp, 10 predicted proteins | sample Coa_R2_2_FD_66446 | JGI IMG/M metagenome (GOLD analysis project Ga0070738, IMG submission 66446) | Surface soil microbial communities from Centralia Pennsylvania, which are recovering from an underground coalmine fire - Coalmine... | ecosystem: Environmental > Terrestrial > Soil > Unclassified ... | reverse complement strand
ATCAAGCTCCCTTTGCCCCCGGGGCGGGGACAAGGGGCAGAGGGCGGGCGGGGCGGCCGGCGGCGGCCGAAACTGTCCGGCCTTGAGCCGCGATCGTGGGAGGCGCCTGGTGAGGCCTGCTCCGGTGTGCCGGGCCATCTCATTTCGAGGCGTCGGACGAACCAACTGGCCGCCCGCTTTCGTTCGACGTCGTGCTTAAGCTCTTCAAGCGGATCGTGCTGTTACCGATTCTTTACTTTGAGGGACGAGTCGTCGATGCGGAGTAGCATCCCGGAATTCGCCGAGGCGCCAATGGTCCAACGGCAGCAGCGCCAGCCTCGCGAAGCAGCCTTGAGTGGAATGGCGGCCGCCGGGCGAACCGTGCGGCTGTCCGAGGAGCTCTGGTCGAAGCTGGAAGCGATCCTGCTGAGCTACGATCCGCCCGCGCGGGTCGGCCGCCGCCGCACCGGCCAACGGCGTGTTATGGAGGCCGTACTTTATCGTATCGCGACCAATTGTGCCTGGCATGAGCTGCCGGCAGGGTACCCGCACCCAAGCTCGGTCTACCGCAGTTACCGCCGCTGGTTGCGCACGGGCGCACTGGGCGAGGTGCTGATCGCCCTGCAGGAGCACGTCGGGCAGCGCCGGCGCCAGACCCAGCAATCCGGACGCTGACTTACGGCGCCGGCCTTCTAACGGCGTCCTGCGCGCGCAACAACCTGCGGATCCGCCGCAGCAGGTGCGCCATCTCTGGGGGGGCGGCGCCGGCCGGGCTGGGTGATGAGCGAGGGTCGCGGCGCGCGGGTCGACGGACGGTGGCCTCAGCCGGCGCGACGGCGCTCGGCACGGAGGCCGTGGCACGCGGGCGCGGGTGCGGAGCGCGGCGGCGCTCGCGTGCGACAAGCGACGCAAGCCTATCGAGGGTGACGGCGAGCCAGGTCAGGAGGCCGCCCGCCGGTATCTCAAACTGCTCCGTGTGCTGGCGCCGGCTGTGCTCGGCGCCTGACCGCTCAAGACTTGCGATCACGACGCTGCGCAGGGCAACGGCCTGCCGGTGGATGCCGGCCAGCTCGTTCTGTTCGCGTGCTTGCTGGACCGTCTGTGAGCTGGGCAGCGCAGGCCTCGCCTGATTCCGCGCCGGCGGCAGGGCGGTGGTAAGCGCGTCCACGACATCGGCCAAGTTGCAGATCAAGAGGAGGGCGAGCCAGCCGACGCCTGGATCGCTGATCGACTTCGCCGGCGCATGCGGCCGGCGCCGCGCGCTGATCAGCGAATCGGAAAAGTACGCGAGATCGCGCAGGTCATCGATCGCTGCCGACCATAGGCGTGCGATGCGCGTCGGGCTCGCTGTGGTCGCAGGACTCACCGGCCGAATCTTCATCCCCGCTTCCGCCAGTCGAGCGCGGCGTGACGCACGCCGCCCAGCCGTCACGCTGGCGCGGCCTGCATCCCAAGCATGACGATACCCAGGGCTCTTGGCCGCCAACAAGCCAACGAGGCACCGAATGCCCGTTCCGAAATGCGTTTTTCGGCAGCGGGTCACTACCTCCAACGGCTGATTGGCTACAGCGGCGATGTGCTCGACGAAGAGCGGACGCGGGCGGGCCGTCGCCGGCGGCTCCGCTTGGAGGATGCCGCGTTTCGCTCGCGGCCTGACAATGGAGCTGTCAACTGAGGTGCATCGCCATGGTGATCGAGCTCAATGCCCCGGCCGCTGCACGCGGTGAGGTGGCCCGGCGCATGAAGGCGGCGTTCGACGCGCTCGAGTACGTTGATTCCGGCTGGTGGTACGTGGACTTCAAGCATCCAGCCTTCGGCAGGGAGCCGCGCGACCGTGTTGCAGAGCGCGTGCCCGGCCCGGTGCTTGCTGCTACCGAAGAGCCGCCCGCGGACGCGGACGTGGTGATCGTCGCCGTCGGATTCGAAGACCCCTATACCGGCGACGTTCATCTGGGCAACAACTTCACCGTTTCCGGCGTGGCAGAGACGCGGCGCAATCCGCCGGACGAAGACGCCGGAGACGGCCCGAGCGACCGTTTGCCGGCGCTGGCGCTCTTCGATGAGGCCGGGCGCCTGCATGGTCTGGTCGGCACGATCCACGCCACACGTGAGACGACGTTTGAGACGGCGGGCGTGTGGCCGGAGCTCGTGCGTGCGATCGCGGAATGGGCCCAGACGGCGGCGCAGGAGGTCGCGTCGGCGCGGCGGTAGCGAGCGACGCATGGTACAATGGCCGCCCGGTGAACATAAGCCCCGGGAGCGGTCGTGGACCAGCCAGCCGATACTCGCGTGACGCCGGCGCGCCGCCAGTACCTCGAGATCAAGGCGCAGTGTCCTCCGGACACGGTCCTGCTGTACCGGCTCGGCGATTTTTACGAGACGTTCGATGACGATGCGCAGCGCGTCGCGGAGGCGCTGCACATCACGCTCACTTCGCGTGAGTTCGGGCGCGGCGTACGCGTGCCGCTGGCCGGCATTCCGTACCACGCCCTGAACAGTTATCTCGGTCGTCTGCTGAGCCGCGGCTTTAAGGTCGCGATCGCCGAGCAGCTCGGCGAGCCAGGCCGTGGCATCGTCGACCGCGCGGTGGTGCGAATCGTCACGCCGGGGACGGTCGCTCAGCCAGAGCTGCTGCGTGCCGGGGAGAACAGCTATCTTGCGGCGATCTGCCGCATTGGCAAGGCGACGGCGCTCGCCTATGTGGATGTGACCACCGGCGAATTCGCCGCTACACAGTTCGCTGGCGCCGACGCCGACGAGGCGCTGCGGTCTGAACTGAGCCGACTTGCTCCGGCGGAGACGCTGCTACCGGCCGGTTCTGAATTGCCGCACGCCGGCTCGCCGACCGCGCTCGACGATCGCTTCTTTGCGCCGGAGGCAGCAGCAGAGCTACTGCGCAAGCGCTTCCGGGTCGCGTCGTTGGAGGCGTTCGGCTGCGCCGACGCGCCGGCGATCGTGGCCGTGGCCGGGGCGATCGTCGCCTACCTCGAACGGACCAATCCGGATCTGCTTCACCTGCTCTCCGGCTTTTCTACCTTCACAGCCAGCCGGTTTCTGGTGCTCGACCCGCAGACGCGCCGCAACCTCGACCTGGTGCGCGGCGGGCGCGGCGCGCCGGGCGGGCTGCTCGCGGCGCTCGACCGCACCCGGACCGCGATGGGCAGCCGCCTTCTGCGCCGTATGCTGGCGCAACCGCTGCTCGACGTCGGGCAGATCGAGGCGCGGCTGGACGCCGTGGCCGCCCTTGTCGGCGACGCGCGGCGTCGGCGCCGTCTGGCCGGGCTGCTGGAGCGCCTCGCGGACGTCGAGCGCATCACCGGACGCATCTGCCAGGGGTCGGCGACGGCGCGCGATTGCCGTGCCCTGGCCGTGGCGCTTGGGCGAGCCGGTGCGTTGGCCGAGGAGCTTGCTCCCTTGGCCGCGTTGCGCTCCCTGACCGCCGATCTCGATCCGCTGGACGATGTACGCGCGCTGGTTGAGCGGGCGGTCGCCGACGAGGGCGAGCGGCTCATCCGCGCCGGCTTCGACGCTGAGCTGGACGGGCTGGTGGGCGGCGTGGCCGCGGCGGAGCGCGCGGTGCTCGATCTCGAACGGCGCGAGCGCGAGCGCACCGGGATCCGCTCGCTGAAGGTCGGCTACACGCGCGTCTTCGGCTATTACATCGAGGTCACGCGCCCGAACCTGAAGCTCGTGCCGAAGGATTACCGGCACAAGCAGACGCTCGCCAACGCCGAGCGCTACAGCACGCCCGAGCTGCGCGACTGCGAGCAAACGTTGCTCCACGCGGAAGAGCGCACCGCCGCGCTGGAGCAGGAGCTGTTCGCCGGCGTGTTGCGTTCGCTCGCCGCGCAGAGCGAGCGGCTGCTGCGCACGGCGGCTGCCCTCGCCGCGCTCGATGTGTTCCTCTCGCTGGCCGAGGTTGCGGTCGCGCACGGCTATGTGCGCCCCGTGCTCGACGAATCGACCACGCTCGAAATCGCCGGCGGCCGGCACCCGGTAGTGGAGCAGAAGCTGCCGCCGGGCGAGTTTATCGCCAATGGCTGCGCGCTGGACGTGGACGGCTGCCAGATCGCGCTCGTCACCGGCCCGAACATGGCCGGCAAATCGACGTTCCTGCGCCAGGTCGCGCTCTGCACGGTGCTGGCCCAGATGGGCAGCTTCGTGCCCGCGGCCGCAGCGCGTGTCGGCATCGTCGACCGCATCTTCACGCGCATCGGCGCCCAGGACGATATCGCCGCCGGCGCCAGCACCTTCATGGTCGAGATGGTCGAGACGGCGGCGATCCTGCGCCATGCCACACGGCGCAGCCTCGTGCTGCTGGACGAGGTCGGCCGCGGCACCGGCACGCAGGACGGGCTGGCGATCGCGCAGGCCGTAACCGAGTACCTGCATCACTACGTCGGCGCTCGCACGCTGTTCGCGACGCACTTCCACGAGCTGACGGCGCTGGAGGCGACGCTGCCGCGGCTGCGGACGTTTAACGTCGCCGCGGTCGAAGATGCGGGTCGGCTCATCTTCCTGCACCGGGTGCTGCCGGGCGGCAGCGACCGCAGCTACGGTGTGCATGTCGCTCGCCTCGCCGGCATCCCCCCGATCGTCGCTGCGCGTGCGGAGGAGCTGCTGCGGCGTGCCGGCGCGGATGCCGGTTCGCCTGCTCACATCCAACCGGGCGAGGCTCCGTCGGCGCTCGTCGAGCGCCTCGTGTCGCTTGACGTGCTGCGCATGTCGCCGATGGAGGCGCAGGCGCGCCTGCTGGAGCTGCAGCAGGAGGCGGCGCTGGTCTCATCCGCGGCGCGGGCGGCTGCAGGCGCGCGACATGGGACGCCGCGATCGGCGGTTACGGCCGGCAACCGCTGAGCGATGGCCGCCATCCAGCTCCTCCCAGCCTCCGTCGCGGAGCGCATCGCCGCCGGCGAGGTGATCGACCGTCCGGCGGCGGTGGTGAAAGAACTGCTAGAGAACGCCGCCGATGCCGGTGCACGGAGCATCCGCGTGGACGCGCAGGGCGGCGGTCTGCGTCTGATACGCGTTGCGGATGACGGCGCCGGCATCCCGGCGGATGAGGTTGAGCTGGCGTTTCGCCGGCACGCCACCAGCAAGCTGCGTGCGCTCGACGATCTGGAGCGGCTGCAGACCTTCGGCTTCCGCGGCGAGGCGCTAGCCAGCATCGCGGCCGTCGCCGACGTCACGGTGCTGACCGCGACCGGTGATGGTCCCGCCGTGTCGGCCTCGTTCCGCGGCGGGTATGTCGTCGAACGCGCGCCGGCGGCGCGTGGCCGCGGCACGACGATCACCGTTCGCGACCTGTTCTCGGCCATGCCCGCGCGGCTGAAGTTCCTGCGCGGCGCTCGTTCCGAGGCCGCCGAGATCGGCGCGGTCGTGCGCCGCTTCGCGCTGGCGCGACCCGAGCTGCGGCTCACGTTGGTGCTGGAAGGACACATCGCCTTCCGCTGTGAGGGCGGTCGGGATCTGCTCGACTCACTGGCCGCGGTGTACGGAGTCGAAGCCAGCGCATTCCTGCGCGTAGAAGAGGTCGAGGTAGCGGGGGCGCGAGTCTGGGGCGCCGTGGGCGATCGCTCGCTCACGCGCTCCAATCGCACGCAGGTGTCGCTGTTCGTAAACGGCCGGTACGTGCGCTGCCGCGGGCTGCTGGCAGCGGTCGAAGAGGGCTACCGTGGCGTGCTGCCGAAGGGGCGACACGCGGTCGCGGCCCTGCTCCTCGACGTGCCACCCGCGGATCTGGACGTGAATATCCACCCCGCGAAGCTCGATGTGCGCCTGCGCTACGAGGCTGCGATCGCCGCGACGCTTTGCGACGCGGTGCGTCGCGCGTACGGCCGCTACCCCGCGCGGCTGCAGCCGAAGCTCGACCTGGCGCTGGCCGGCCGGCAGGAGCGCCTGCCGCTCGTCGTACGCGCGGTGCGCGAGGAGCAGGCGTCGTGGGGCCGGAACGGCGACCGAATCGGCGGCCGGGGTACGCTGCCGCCGCTGCGGTTGCTCGGGCAGTTACACGATGCGCTGATCGTCGCCGAGGTGGACGACGGCGTGCTGCTCATCGACCAGCACCGCGCCCACGAGCGCGTAATCTTCGAGCGGCTCGTCGGGTCGTCGCCCCGCCCCCAAGCGCTGATCGAGCCCGCGCTGCTCGACCTACCGCCTGCAGCGGCCGCGCGGCTCGCGCAGCGGCTGCCGGCATTGGAAGCGCTCGGTATCGTGTGCGCGGAGTTCGGACCGGCGCGGTTCGTGTTGCGCTCGTTGCCGGCCGATGCCGAGCTGGACACACTGGCCACAGCGCTGCCTGAGCTGCTGCGCGAGGCGGCCGAGGAAGGCGAAGCCTGGCGCGAGCGGCTGCTCGCCTCGCTGGCCTGCCGCGCCGCGGTGCGCAAGGGGCGCCGGCTCGCGCAGGCCGAGGCGCTGGACCTGATCGAACGGCTGGGCGCCACGCGCTCGCCTGCCGTATGCCCCCACGGCTCGCCGGTGATGCTGGTACTCGCAGACTCCGCCTTGCAGCGCGGCTTCGGCTGGAGCTGAAGCGCGGGCGTGCGCCGTTACGGGAGCCATTCGGCGATGCTGCGCACGAACGGGAGCTTGCCGTCCAGGTTGCGCGGCAACCGTTGGTCCGCCGTCCAGAGCGTCGCGTTGAGCAGGTCCGCCACAGCGACGTAGTGCGCGTCGTAGACGGCCGGAAGGTTGAAGCCCTCCGCGAGCAGGAGCGCGCGGTCGTACAGGGTGATAGGTGCACGAAGCGCGATCGGGAGGGCGAGAAAGTGCGTCAGGATCGCTCGGGCTTCTGCGCGGTCGAGCAAGCGCCGTCGCATGCGCTGGCGGAGGATATTGGTGAACTCGCTTGGCAGCAAGGGCGGAGCGATGATCGATTCTCCGGTTTCAAACGCCCGCTGGAGCAGTCCGTTTGCCAGCGTCGAGTGCTCCTCCTCGAAGAACCATTTCGCGGCCACAGACGCATCGACGCAGATCACTCCTCGACGGCCTGCGACAGATCACGGGTGCGCTCGTCGCGTGCGGCGTTCAGCAATTCCCACGATTCCGGTGTACATTTGTCATGCTTTGCAGCCAGTGCGCTACGGATGCGCTCGATCTCGCGAAGGACGTAGAGACCGCGCTCTTGTTCCGCCGGTGTCAGGCGCTCGGGTATGGTCGGATCAGATTGATCCAAATCATCGGCCTCGTACACTGGCGCCGCTGCCGCCGACAGCTCTCGACGTAGAACTGTCTCGACATACTCACGCACGGAGAGATGCCGTGCTGCTGCGGCAAGCTTGACCTGTCGTTGCAATTCGGGCTGGATATTGATCGAAAGCCGGACTCGTCGCTGATCGTGCGTCCCCATGTGAGCCTCCGCGCAGGCCGCTCCACTCTCCCATTCTATCGCTGTCGCCTCTGGGCTTCGGCTGGAGCTGAGCGGGCCGTGAACCTGCTATAACGGGGGCACGTGGAGGGATGGTATGCCTGCATCCGAGTACGGCACCGATTCACCGAACGTCGACCGCACGCACAAGACGTTCGTGGACTACATCGAGCGCACGCGGGCCTACTACCTCGCTCGCGGCTACGGCAATCCCTACGCATACGCCTACTACCGCCGGCATGTGCCCTTCACACCCTTGCGCAAGCCGTTGGCGGAGTCGCGCGTCGGGATCGTCACGACCGCGGCGCCCTACCAACCCGACAAGGGCGACCAGGGGCCGCAGGCGCCGTACCGCATGGATGTAAAATTTCGCGAGGCATACGCGGCGCCGCTCGAGCCTGCGCCCGATCTGCGCATCTCACACCTCGCCTACGACCGCAAGCACACGGTCCCGGCCGATCTCAACGCCTACTTTCCGCTGGCACAGGCGAGGCAGGCGGTCCAGGAGGGCAGGATTGGCTCGCTCTCGCCGCGCTTCTACGGCGTGCCGACGACCTACAGCCAGCGCGCGACAATAAGCCGCGATGCGCCCTTCATTCTCAACGAGTGCCGGCGCGACGGCGTCGAGATCGCTGTCTTACCCGCGGTTTGACCGGTCTGCCATCAGACCGTGAGTCTGACCGCCAGACACCTTGAGGAAAATGGCATTGCGACGGTCGTGCTGGGCTGCGCCCGCGACATCGTCGAGCACTGCGGCGTGCCGCGCTTCGTCTTCTCGGATTTTCCGCTGGGCAACCCCTGCGGCCGGCCGTTCGACACCGCCATGCAGCACGATATCTTCGAGCTGGCGCTGCGTGTCCTGGAGAGCGCCCCCGCGCCGCGCACGACGGTGCAGACGCCGTTCGTCTGGAGCGACGACCCCTCCTGGAAGGACGACTACGACGCCGTGCCGCTTCCGGCACAGCAGACCGCGGCGCCGCTCTAATCTTGCTCTCATACGTCGCTGCTACAACGAATCGAGTGCGCCGCGCGTCCTATGAACGAAGCATCCAAGGAGCGCGGCAGCTTGGCCACGGCGGTGCGCATGGCAGGCGCGTCCACAGAAGCGGCGCTCGACGATCGCTTTACCCGGCTGGTGCTGCAGTACCAGCGGCGCATCCATCGCTTTGTCTACGGCATGGTCGGCTCGGAGCAGCTTGCGGAAGACCTGACGCAGGAGGTCTTTCTGCTCGCCTTTCGCGCCCTCGGCCGCCTGCCCGCCGATGCGAACGAGTCGGCCTGGCTGTTCACGATCGCGCGCAATCGCGCCCTGCAGGAGCTCCGCCGACGCAAGATCCTGCGCTGGGTGCCGCTGCATCGCCCGCAAAGCGACGAGGACGATATCCATCCTGAGAGCGGCAAGCCCCTGGCCGACGTGGTCGCGGATCGCGATCGGCTGCGCCGCGCGACAGCGCAAGTTCCGCCCAAGGATCTCGCGTGTCTGCTGCTCAGCATTGATGGTCATAGCTACCAGGAGGTCGGCCAGATCACCGGCCTGACGACTTCGGCGGTCCGTGCCCGCATATTCCGTGCTCGCGAGCGGCTGCGCGCCCTGCTTGCGGAAGACGAGCTGCTGCGTGACGGTCGGGAGGCGCAATAATGCGCCTGCTCAGGCCCGCGCGCGATACTCACGACCGGGATTGGGGCGAGCTGGCCTCGGCCTGGCTCGACGGCGAGCTCAGCCCCGACCAGCGCGAAGCGTACGAACGCCACAGCCGCGACTGCTTCCGCTGTCAAACGCGGCTGCAGGGCTACCGCGCGCTTTCGAGCACGGTCAAAGGCAATCTGAACCGGCTGCGGTTCGCGCCGTCTGTCTCGGCAACTCTGCTGGACCCGTCGGCTCGACGACGCGCGCAGCGGCAGCTTGCCGGAGCGCTGCCGCGAATCGCCTTGGCCGGATCGGCGCTGGCGCTGGTGCTCGCCGCGGCGGCCACGCCCCAGGTGCGCGGCGCGATCTCCGGCGCCGTACGCTATGCAGACTGCGTCACCGGCGCCGGCTGCGCGGCCGCCGATGGCGGCGGTGTCTACTTTCGTGACGCTGCCGGAGGCGTCGTGGTGACGGCGGTGCAGCGCTTCAGCCTGTACACCGGCAGCCCGGCCGCCGGACTTGTGGCGGGGGGCGAGGCACTGCTGCCGGCCGGCCCCATCTACGGCCTCGCGAACGGACGTATCCTCTTCCGCTCGGACGCCTCCGGCCAGCCGCAGTGGCTCACGGCGGCGCGGGATGGCAGCGACTTGCGCCCGTTCCCTTTGGCAGGCGATATGGCAGTGGTCGATATTACGCCCGACGGCAGCCGTCTGCTCGTGCGCCGGCCGCTCGCCAGCGGCAGCGGCTACGATCCGGATCCCGCCCAGACCATGGTGCTGGACCAGGACGGCTCCATCCACTGGCGTGGTAGCAGCGCGGATCTGACCGCCGACCCGGTGGCGCTGAGCCCCGATGGCACGTACGTGCTCGGCACGACGGCCGCCGAGGTGAAGCGCATTGCGATCGCCGGCGGCCAACCCGTCACGACACTGCCGGTCACGGCACGGGCGCCCGCGGCGCCGCAGATCTCTGCGGATGGGCGGCGCATGGCCCTGCTGGAGTACGACTCAGGCGAGCCGGGCTCGCCGCAGTCGGTCGCATACGTGGACCTGACGCCGAGCTACCAGCAGCCGTACAGCGTGCCCGCGCCGGCCGGTATCACCCCGCGCTTCCGACTCTCGCCCAACGGTCGCTGGCTGGCGCTGACGGCATGTCCGGACGGGGCCGATCCGGCGACCTGCGCGGCGAACGGCCAGGCCGGTCTCTACCTCTGGGACCTCGACGCCCGTCACGCGGTTGGCGAGCTGCGCGAGTTGCGCGGCACAACAATTACGTCGCTCGCCTGGCTGCCCGACAGCAGCGCCTTGCTGATTACAGACACGCGCGATGGAGCAGGCGAGGCGTGGGTGCACCCGGTCTCCGAGGCTGGCTCGCTGGCGCTGATGCGCGTCAACGTGCCCGGGCGGGTGGCGGCGGCGACGTGGCTGGCGTACGGCGGTCTGGCAGTTGCCGCCGACGGCGGCCGCGCGTCCGGCGTGGTTGCGCTGGACGGCGATCTGGTCGAGCATCCGCTGCCGAGCGGCGGTACGCCGAGCTATGCGCAGGACGGCGCGGCGGTCGCGCTGCTCCAGGACGGCACTGCACCGGCCATTGAGACACGCAGCGGTGGG
>Ga0070738_10007765_pt1 | contig 10582 bp, 8 predicted proteins | sample Coa_R2_2_FD_66446 | JGI IMG/M metagenome (GOLD analysis project Ga0070738, IMG submission 66446) | Surface soil microbial communities from Centralia Pennsylvania, which are recovering from an underground coalmine fire - Coalmine... | ecosystem: Environmental > Terrestrial > Soil > Unclassified ... | reverse complement strand
ACCAAGACCCAAACAAACGGTCCTCTTCGACAAGGCCCGAAGTGCCTAACGGAGGCTCGATTACCTCACCAAACCCCGAGTCATTTTCGAGGCAGATCACCGAGAACACAGAGGAACGTCCTCGGCTCTGTGATCTCTGTGCCCTCTGTGGCTATCAAGTCAATCGACTCTCGGTATCAGTGATCGCGGGCGTTCGAGCAGGGATCGCGGGCGCGCGGGCAGCGACTGCGAGGGTTTGGGTGTCGATCGCGCTCGGGGAAGCAGTGATGGCGTCCTCGCGTGTACCCGACGACGGGGCGGGGACGGACTGCCCGGAGGACCGGCCGCACACCTCCTGCGCGAGGGCGAGCTGCACCGGCGTGGGGGCAGGCTCGATGCGTGGGCGAGCGCTGATGATGAACGCGGGGGCGCTCGACGAGAGGCCGACAGCGCTCTCTCCGAGTGGAGCAGTCGTCAGAACGACACCGAGGGCAGTCGCCGGGGACGCATGGGCGTTCGCAAAGTGAACGTTGACAGTCTCGGCGCTCCCTGAGGCGACGCCGACGGACGCGTTGTGCGTGATCGAGATGCTTTCGGAAGGCGATCCGGAGGCGCGGTCGTCATTGTTCGGCACTTCGGCAGGCATGGTGAACATGAGGAGGCCGCCAAAAGGTACGGGAGCGCTGACCGCGCGTGTCGAGGCGGCTCCATCGTTCTCATGGGCAGAGTCTTCGGACGCTCGGGCGGTCGCGAAATGTTCGAGGTCGAAGACCTCGTCCGATTCGAGGCTGGCCTCGACCCGTCGGTCACTGACCGCGCGACGTTGATCGTTGACGACGCCGAAAAGGACTCTGCCCCCGAAGACGCGTGTGACGCTCGCCTTGCCTCGGGCGCGCCTCGACGACAGGAGTGGCCTGCCTTCTCGCGCGTATCCGACGACCTCCTGGATGATGAGGACGACCCCATGCCCGTGGGCAGCGCCGTCGAAGTCGGGGTCGGTGGCGATGGACACGAGGTGAGTGGCGACGGGCGAATGGAGCCGCTCCTCGGCAGCATGATCGTCGCCTTCGCGGCCAAGGTCGCCGCTCGCAATGAGTTCGTCCCGCTGCGCGGGTTCGCGGGCGCTGCACGGACGATCGCGGTCCCGATAGACGTGCTCGCGGTCGCTGCCCGCGCCCAGGTGGGCACACGAGGGACTCGCTCCAACGTTGCCCTCATCGACGAGAGGAGCCCCGACTCGCGAGCGGGGAGCGCTGCGACGGCTCTCGGCCGCGCCTTCGATCCCGTGGAAGGCGCCTTCGCGGCCCGGTGCGCCTCACTCGAAGCCGAAGCGGCTTCTCGCGTTGCCGGCGTCCGTTCCTGCGCGCTTCGGTCGCGTGCCCTCACTCAATTCGAGGTGGCGTCCACAACACGGGTCGCGAGGCGCGAGGCACTGAACGCCGCTCACACGCCCTGAGTGCCTGGCCGTCCGTTCACCTCTATGATGTGGCTCCGGGCGAGAGCGCCACTTCCAGTGCCGAGGAGCTCCTGGAGCCGACCGGAGCGCTCCGGAGCGCTCCGGAGCGCTCCACGCTCCCGACTGGCTGCCGTAAATCCTTGTTCGACGGTTGTCCTTCGATCTGGCAGCGGGGTCAAAATTGGCACGGGCAATGCACACTAAGGGATGAAGGCAATGAGCGCGCCCGCCTCTCAGGCTTGCGCCTCCGTCCCCGACTCGAACGCGGCGAGGAGCCTCGCTCTCAGGACCTCGTCGGTGTCCTGGGCGCGCGCCTTCGGCCGGGCGACGCTGTTGTAGGCCGCCCGGAGCTGCCTCGAGTCGAGCGTGACGACGACCCCGGCGCCGTCCACGCCCGCCGCGATCAGGAGCGCCTTGAGCTGCTCGTTCGACACGTTGGGAGCCCCCGGGCGGAGGGGCACGCCCGCGGCCTCGGCGAGCTGCAGGAGCTTCCGGCGGGTGAGGGCCCTGAGGATCTTCGGCAGGAGCGCCTCCGGGCTCGCGAACAGGGGCGCCGGCAAGTGTCGGGCGTCTGCCGACGCCGGGCGAGCCGGGAGCGTGGCGTTCGCCTCCGCCTCGAAGAGGCGAGCGAGCCCGCAGACCTCGGGCCGGTGATCGTCCGGGAGGAACGACCAGAGGAGATCGAGGAGGCCGGGCGTCCGCACGAAGGTCGTCCGGCCGGCGCGAAAGGCGCCCACGGCGGAGCGCAGCCGGTCGGCCTGCGCCGCGGGGAGGACCGCCGACGCGAGAGCCGCCTCGCAGAGCCTCGCCTCGTCCTCGGCCTCGATCCGCAGGAGGTCTCCGGCGGCGAACCAGTACGAGCCTCGCGCGAACCCGACGAACGCCTGGACGAGGGCGTCGTCCTCGTCCTCATAGTCCGCGTCGACGATCTTGCCTATGCCGCGGACGGTGCGCTCGTGGCCCACCGGCGTGACCCAGTCCCCCGCGCAGAGGCGGCGATCGAGGCGCTTCGTGCCGTTCAACGATAAACCTCGGCGGAGAGGACGCGCGACACGCTGCCCCTCCCGAGGAGCTCCGCGACGTTGAACCCGACGAGCCTCTTGCGCGCGACGCGCGCGAGCGCGCCGAGGGGCTCGCCCGGCTCGCCGAGAGCGACGGTCCCCGGCGAGCCCTCGGGCTGGATCGTCCGGTCGTCGCCGAGGACGAGGAGGACGGCCGACGACGGGTCGCGCGCGATCGAGATGATCGTGCCCTCGAAGCAGGGGAGGACGCGCCGGAGCGCACCGCTCCCGGCATCGACCACGAGGAGCTCGCCGTCCACGTCGGCGACCGCGAGCTCGGCCGGCGAGAGCCAGGCGACCCCGACGGGGCCCGCGATGCAGATCACGGACTCGAGGCGCGGTGTCGGGCCGAGCGTGTAGGTCGCGACGCGCCCGCTCCCCTCGGCCTCGACGACCGAAGCGACGGCGAGCCGCTCGCCCGCCTCGTCGAAGGCGAGCCCCAGGACGACGGCACCGGCGATCGGCTCCGGGAGGCGGAACTGGCTCGCCTTCGCGACCTGGTCCTGCTCGTCGAGGTGGAAGACGTGGACGACGCCCGAGCCCCGCGCGAAGGCGACGCGACCGCTCGCGGCGTGGCCGGCGAGGGCGACGAGGCGACCCTTCTCGGCCGCGGGCACCGGCGTCACGGCAGACGCCCCGACGAGCTCGAGCGTGCCGTCCGGGAGAGACGCCAGGACGCGCTCGCGGGTCCACGGGATCGCGCGCGCGACCGCGACGGGCAGCGAGAGCGTCTTGCCCGGGAGCGAGAGCCACACCCCCGACGCTCCCGTGAGGGCGACCGCGCCCTGCCCCGCTCCGAGCCCGCGCACGCGCGCGAGCGCGATCGGGTCCTTCTCCTCGGTCACGGCGACTCCCGTGGGAGGCCGATCGACGACCGTGCCCGTGGACAGCGTGGCCGTCGTGATCCCTCCGTTGTCGCCGGGAGGGATCCGGGCGTCGGGCGTGCTCTGGGGCTTCACGAGCTCGAGGACGAGCGCGAGACCGAAGAGGCCGGCGGCGGCCGCAAGGAGGAGGCGCGCTCGCTGCGCCCTTCGTCCGCGCGTCGTCGCCGGGTGGGACTCGACGCCGCTCTCCTTGGGGACGCGGATCGCCCCGGGGGGCGTCGCCGCGAGCGGACGGTCGGGGTCGGCGGCCCGCGTCTCGGCGGTGAAGGCCTCGTGGACCACGCGCTCCGCCTCGGGAGTGGCCGTCGCGGCGTAGGCCTCGAGGCCGGCGTGGGAGGAGCTCGGCTCGGCGAGCGCGAGGGCGTGGGCGAACTCGGCCGCGCGCGCGAAGCGCTGCGCGGGGTCGGGGTTCAAGGCCCGGAGGAGCGGCGCGTGGACGGGACGCGGCACCTTCTTCCGCTCGAGCAAGAAGACGTCGGGCCGCCCCGGCACCGGAGGCTTGCCCGTGAGGAGCGCGAAGAGCGTCGCGGCGACGCCGTAGATGTCGATCCGGACGCCGTCCGCGTCGGTCTCGCCCGCGAGCTGCTCGGGGGCCGCGAAGGCGGGCGTGCAGCTCGCGGTGACGGTCGCGCCGAGCTTCTTCGAGAGCCCGTAGTCGGCGAGGCGCGCGATGCCGTCGTTCCCGAGGAGGATGTTCTGCGGCTTCACGTCGCGGTGCCAGAGGCCGTGCTGGTGGAGGAGGTCGAGCGCCGCGAGGACGTGCCGCGCGTAGCGCACGGCCGTCGCGGCCGGGAACGGCCCGTCGGCGCCGAGGCGGTCGGCGAGCGAGCCGCGCTCGAAGAACGCCATGGCGACGAAGGCGAGCCCGGCCTTCGTCGTCGAGGCGGCGTAGCCCTCGACGAGGTGGGGGGTGCTCGTGGCGCGCCGGATCTCCTCGACGCGGCGCCAGGCCTCGAGCTCGCGCGCGTAGCTCGCCTTCGCCTCGGCGGGGAAGACCTTGAGCGCGCAGCGCTTCCCGAGGCCGTCCTGCTGCTCGGCGAGCCAGACGCTCCCCTGGCCGCCCTGGCCGAGCTTGACGAGGATCTTGAAGCCCGGGACCTCGGGCGGCGGCGGCTCCTGGCTCTGCTGGGAGTCGTCGCCTCGCCCGTCGCGGGTCGGGTCCACGACGCTCTCGGTCGGGTCGCTCGGTCCGACCACTCAGTCGTCCTCGGCGAAAACGGCCCGGAGAGCCTCCTCGAACTCCTTCCCCTGCGTGGAAGCGAGGACGGGGAACCGAGCGCGCGCCTTGTCGAGGCGGTCCATGAGCATCTCGACCGCCTGGGCGAGCGTCCGATTCGGCTCCTTCTCGAGGATGAGCGTCCGGTGGCGGGGCTCGCGGAAGATCCGGCGCACGAGATCGGCCGAAAGGTCGAGCGGCGCCCGGGTCGAGATCCCCGGCGCGGCGCGCATCATGAACTCCTTCAGGATCTCGTCGCGAGCCCGCTGGAGGAGCCGCTTCACCTGGTCCTTCGACTTCTTCTCGCGCTTGGCGATCTCCTCGTTCGAGAGGCCCTCGACGAGGGCGCCCGAGAAGGCGTAGAGGACCTCGAGGTCCTCGGGCTTGCCGCTCCGGGCGCGCTTGTCGTGGAACTCGTGGAGAGAGCCGAGGAGGCACGCCTCGAGGTCGAGCGCGTCGGCGTCGTCCTCCTCGATGTCGTGCTGCTCCTCGGGGGCCTTGGCCTCGTCGAGGTTGTGCTCGGCGGCCCGGACCTTCTTCCGGCGGTAGTGGTCGCGGACGCGGTTCACGATCGCCGTCCGGAGGTAGGGCCGGAAGCCGCCCCGGTGGGCGTCGTACTTGCCGACCAGGTCCGTCTTCATGGCCATGAGGACGTCTTGAAGAAGGTCCTCGCGGTCCGCGTCGGACATCTGTGGGAAGCGTCTCTCGAGGAAGCGGGCGATCGGATCGGCGTAGGGAGCTATGAGCTCCCAGCCCGCCTCGCCACGGAGGATCCCGGACCGCGTCGTGAACCACTCGCCGCCCGGCAAGGAGGCTCTCCCGCCCAAGAGGTTATCATGCTTCGCGATGGGGCGCAGGGTCCTGGGACTTCTCACGTTCGCGCTCCTTTTGACGAGCGGGTGCTCGACTCTCTTCAAGGACGACTACTGGGACACGATCAAGGAGCAGAGCGACCGGGACGAGGTCGCCCGGATCCGAGATGACCCGACCTCGGCCTTCTTCCTGGGGGTGCGGGTCAAGAGCGACGAGGGACCCAACCCGACGGGGATCAAGCTCCAGCACGTCTACGCCGAGGGGCCCGCGGCCAAGGCCGGCCTCCGCGAGGGCGACGAGATCCGGAAGATCGACCGCTACTTCGTCAACACGAACGGCGAGGCGCGCTGGGTCCTCTCGACGCTCTGGAAGGACCGCGAGGAGGAGGAGCTCAGGCGCCGGCGCGACCTCGTGCCCGGAGAGAAGACGGTCCCCCTCGAGTACGCTCCGCTCTGGGAGGCGAAGGTCGTCTACGCCCGCGACGGGCAGGAGATCGAGGCGACGGTCCCTCTCTCCTCGCACGAGGGCTTCCTCGAGAAGCGCCGCGAGCGCGTCCTCGGCTTCTCGCGCTACGAGCAGTCGGGCTACAACGGCTGGGGTCTCTCGCGGGTGCGCACGGTGCCCAAGGACCTCGTCTGGAGCTACTTCGGCGTCAGGGTGGACGAGGACGTCGTCGTCGCCTCGGACACGGACATCCTCCCCCTCGCGTTCGGGATCTCGATCTTCCGCTACGAGGACGTGCCCGTCGCCTTCGCGACGCGCGTCACGGTGATATGCTCGCTCCTCCAGTTCTCGAAGCGCGGCGACGACGTGGCGCGGACGCTCTCGGGACTGATCCCGGACCCGCCCGAAGGCACGACGGACCTATGAACGAGCACGCCCATCTCTCCGTTCACCCCGGCCCCTCCGTTCGCCCCGGCCCCTCCGTTCGCCCCGGCCCCTCCGTTCGCCCTGAGCGAGCCGGCGCGAGTCGTGCGAGCGCAGCGAGCGCGACTCGCGACGGCGAGTCGAAGGGCGCCTCCGGAGTCACCCTTCGACTCGACAGGGCGACTCGGGCGCTTCTCGCCCTGTCTCGCTCAGGGCGAACGGCGGCAGGCCGAACGGGGGCACTGATCGCCGCGCTCGTCCTCATGGCCCCTCTGGCCCGGGCCCAGGACTCCGACGCCGACGACCCGGCGCGCATGCGCGGCGAGCTCATCTCCCTCCGCCAGCAGGTGAACGAGCTCAAGGCCCGCCTCGCCCAGGTCGAGCAGACGCTCGCCTCGATCGCCGCCCAGACGAGCGACGCGACGAGGCCGGCGATCGACAAGGACCTGGGCTTCGTCTTCCCGGGCATGCCGCGCGGCTCGAGCTTCGGGGCCCCGAGCCCGGGCGACCTGGCGCGCACGCTCCACCACGCGGCGACGAGCGGCGAGCACGACGTGGAGAAGCTCCTCGCGTTCTCCCGCACCGACTTCTGGGTCCCGGACGCCCTCTGGGCGCAGGCCGGCAAGGGCCTCAAGGCGGTCGCGGGGACGCCCACCCGCTACGAGCTCGAGCTCGCCCTCTCGGCGCTCAAGAGCGCCGGGCCCCAGGCCGCCTACCTGAACGCGCGCCCGGCCCGCGACCTCCAGCCCAAGGACGGCGCCGGCCTCGTCGAGGTCTGGGACATGGACGTGGTCGTGGACAGCCGGACCGATCGCTACCGTCTGACCGCGGTCAAGGTCGGCGGCCGCTGGTTCGCCGCCTCGCTCATCTCGATCGCCGCCGAGGAGGACGCCCGAGCCTTCCTCGACGACCTCGTCGCGAGCCAGCGCGCCTACCACGCCGACCGCCAGGGCCGCTACGCGCGCAACCTCCACGAGCTCGCCGGGGCCCGCGACATCCAGGACAAGCCGAACATCAAGCGGGCCGGGCTCACGTTCCCGCTCGCGGCGCGGCTCGATCGGCTCGACAAGGACCGCTTCTCCTGGTCCGGGAACGACCTCAAGGGGCCTCTCTACACCTTCAAGCTCACGGGCGACGAGAAGACCGGCTGGTCCGCGAGCGCCGAGGCGGTGAGCCCGAGCTACTGGAGCTTCACCGTCACCGTCGCCGCCGGCGGCAAGCCCGAGTTCAAGCGTACCCGCGGCAACGAGACCCCCGACCCCGGCAGCGAACCCAGGCGCCGCGAAGGCCAGCCCGAAGGCGAGTGAGTGCGGTCCCGCTTCCTCATCCTGGCGCTCGTCCTCGCCGGCGGCTGTCACGTCGTCTGGAAGGACAGCTACTGGGAGGACGCGAAGACGGAGAAGCTCGAGGCCGAGCCTCCCGACCTCACCCCGGTGCAGGCCCGGCTCCTCTTCCTCGGCGTCCGCGTCCCCGCGAAGCCGGCCCTCGATGCCGACGGCAAGCAGGTGACCGAGGGCCTCCCGATCCTCCACGTCTTCGGCTCGAGCCCGGCGGCGATCGCCGGCCTCGCCTCGGGCGACGAGGTGCGCCAGCTCGGCGGCCTCTGGATCGGCGCCGCCGACGAGCTCAGGAACGCGCTCGCCGTGGTCTCACCCGTCACCTCGCTCGTCTTCGCGCGCGACGGCCAGGAGCACACGATCCGGATCGGCCTCGTCCCCTGGGCGAGCTACCTCAAGGAGCGACGGAAGCGCGTCTTCTCCGACGCCGAGTACTACGGCCTCTCGCTCCCCTTCTTCTTCGACTACGTGACGCGCGAGCTCTCGCCCGATTTCGTCCAGTCCTACTTCGGGGCGGACGTGAAGGACTCGGTCCAGGTCTACCGGGACCTCGACATCTTCCCGCTCTGGAAGACCGGGATCAGCGTCTTCCGCCGCGAGACCCTGAACGTCTACGACAGCAGCCGGACCCAGGTCATCATGTGGCCGATCCGCTTCACGACGGAGGGCGCGGATCGCACGACCGACCTGGACGAGAGCATCCCGCTGCCTCCCGCGGGGACGAACGACCTCTGAAAGCCGCTCGATTTCGCGCACGCCGCCCCTCGCCCGACGTGCGCCGGGCGCGTACTCTCTCTGCCGGAGAAACGAGTGCGCTTTCCTCTCATCATCACGACCGTGGCGCTCGCGTGCGCCGTCGCCGCTCTCGCCGACGACCCGCCCCGCCAGAACCAGGCCCCGACCGAGCTCCGCCAGACGCTCCCGAACGGGCTCGAGACCGTCGTCATGCCCTCGGCCAGGGCGAAGTGGTGCGTCGTCCTCGCCGGCTTCCGCGCCGGCGCCCGCGACGAGGACCCCGAGAACGCGGGCTGCGCCCAGCTCGCGGCGCGCCTCCTCCGCAAGGCGGCGTGCGGCCTGCGGGACGCGGGCGCGGCCGACCGCGAGCTCGCGGCGCTCGGGCCGAGGGGCGAGGACGCGACGCCCACCGGGGCCGACGCCTTCCACGAGCTCACCTACACGTGGGCGACCGTCCCCGAGGAGAAGCTCGGAGTCGCGCTCGACGTCATGCGCGACCGCCTGACCGCGCTCCACCCGACCGAGGCGGTCCTCGAGGAGGAGCGGCAGGCCCTCCTCTCCGAGCCCGTGAAGCGCGAGACGCGCGCCTGGAACGTGCTCATCTCGCTCGCCTTCCCCGGCTGCTCGCTCGGACGGCCGCGCCTCGGGAACGCGGCGACCGTGACCTCCCTCTCGCTCGCCCAGGTGGACGCGTGGCGCGCCGCGCACCTCCGCGTGGACAATGCCGTCTTCGTCATCGCGGGCCCGAAGAACGCCCAGGCCGCGCTCGACCTCGTCGCCGAGAAGCTCGGGAAGGTCGAGAAGCCCGCCTCGCCGCTCGCGGCGGCGCCTCCGGTTCCGGCGGGCACGAAGGGGCTCGGTCGGGGCAAGATCGACGGACCGGCGGGGTCGCGTCACGTCTGGATCGCGCTCCGCGGACCCGAGCCGGGGAGCGACGACGAGGCCGTCTTCCTCGCGGCGACGTTCGCCCTCAAGGACCGGATCTCGACGGCCCTCCAGGGGAAGGCCCACGAGGCGACCGTGCGCGCCGACGCGCGCTCCGGGGCGCCCGCGCTCCTCGTCGTCTCGGCGACGCCGCGGCCGGCGGCCCAGCTCCTCGACGTCGAGGCAGGAGCGCGCGGGGCCGTCGAGCGCGTGCGCACCGAGGCGCCGCCCGAGATGGAGAAGCTCAAGGCGCGCGTCCTGCGCATGCTCGACGGGCTCACGGGGTCGCTCGACGCGCGCCTGGTGGGCGCGCGCGACGAGGCGGGCGCGCTCCTCGACGCCGTCCTCGACCGCGCCCTCGCGGCGCCCCTCGTCGCGCGCCGCGAGGCGCTCTCGAAGAAGGTCGCCGCACTGACGACCGAGACGTTCCTCGCCCGCTCGAAGGAGCTCCTCTCCGAGGACCGCATGACGATCGTCACGATCGAGCCGCCCGCGCCGCCGAAGTGAGGGCGCTGACCGGGCAGAGGTGGCTCTGAAGAAACTCTCTTCTCGACGCTTCCGCCGGCGAAGCTGCGGGGTCGTGGAGTGCCTCGTCGGCGGTGTCGGGCGAGGTCTGAGGGCGCTGACCGGGCAGAGGTGGCTCTGAAGAAACGCCGCGGAGGCGCAGAGGCGCAGAGGCCGCGCAGAGGCCGTGGCGCGTGCTCATGGAAACGAGCCCACCCATCGCCGAACGCCATCCTCGAGCTCGACGTTGAAGTCGACGAGAATGCCGACGCATCTGCGGATTCCCGCTGCGTCTCGCTGCTCGCGTCCACTCGCTCGACCTTATCGCCCTACGTCCCAGGCACGGCACCAACAAGGCTGAGCACGCCGATCTCTGCGCGTCCTCTGCGCCTCTGCGCCTCCGCGGCGTCTCTCTTCTCGACGCTTCCGCCGGCGAAGCTGCGGGGTCGCCTTGCGGGGCGATCGGCGTCGGTCCTTCCCAGCCCCTCGGGGCGAACGGGCATAGTGCATACTCGGGATCATGAGATGGCCCGCTGTCGCCGCGCTGGTCGTCGCCGCGGGCGTCCTTCTTGCCCAGGACGCCGCGGCACCCTGGGACGAGGCGTTCAAGGCGAAGAACGAGGACGCGGCGACGCTCCAGCTCTCCGCGAGCCGGTGGCGGGGCGGCGGCGATCGGTCGCTCCCGATCTTCGAGAAGGCGTGGAACGACTGGCGCTTCCTCGAGGCGGCGCCGAAGGCCGTCGGCCGCGAGCTCCTGGCGGCGATCTCGAGCTTCACATCTCTGATCGACGTGGGGGCGCACCTCG
>Ga0070738_10007764_pt1 | contig 10588 bp, 5 predicted proteins | sample Coa_R2_2_FD_66446 | JGI IMG/M metagenome (GOLD analysis project Ga0070738, IMG submission 66446) | Surface soil microbial communities from Centralia Pennsylvania, which are recovering from an underground coalmine fire - Coalmine... | ecosystem: Environmental > Terrestrial > Soil > Unclassified ... | reverse complement strand
CCGGCGCGAGGGTGCCCCGCGGGGCACCCTCGGCGTGTTCCTGAGTCATCTTCCTGAACACCTCCTAGCAATCGAGCTTAGTTGCAATCCGGTGTCCAAAGAAACCCCGCCCCGCCCCACATGTGCCAATCAGGGTTTGCTGCTGACCAAGAAATTTGGCCGAAAACGGCCCAAAACCATCGGGCGGAGGTGTTCACCTCTCCGCCCTCGAAATCAACCGAGCAAGCGATAATGAGTAGCAGTCCGGCGTTGACGAGAGCAATCGAGCGGTGTGCCAATCATGTGCCAATCAGGGCCCAAAACCTCATCCGATCTGGCCGAGGCTTATCCTAGGGTTTTGAGCTCAAAGCAAGCGCAAATCCGGGCTTTTCGGACGCCGCTTAAGGGTGGGATATGGTTCAAATCCTCTCCGCCCGACCACTGGTTTTGACCTCAAAGGCGGGGAGCTTTGAGCTCTGGGCGAATCGCAGGCCAATCAATCTGTCGCGACACAAGGTGAAGAGCCTCGCCCGAAAGCTGGACGAGGACGACATCGTGGCCGCGTTCGGGTAGCGGCAATTTGCGCCATCGCGAGGGCTCATGCCGCTTGGTGTCAGCGGTGAAACCTTCGCCGGCGATACTTCCCGTGCGTGCGGCCCACGCGCACGATTACCGACCCCTAAGCCGCCTGCGCCGCCAGCCTGACGGCTGGCGCCACGTCGTGGTCGCGGATGCGCAGCGCGAACAGCAGGCCCAGCAGGCCGAAGACGCTGGCCACGGCGAAGGCGGTGTGGAACGCCGCCACGGCGCCCGGTTGGGCCATGCCGCTGCCGGAGGCGCCGGCCAGCGCCGAGGTGCCGCTGACCAGAACGGTCGCGGCCACGGCCACTCCGAAGGCGGCGGCGATCTGGCGCATGGTGCTCAGCAGCGACGACGCCCGCCCGGTCTTCGGGCGCGGCACGGCGGAGAAGGCAGCCGTCTGCATGGCGACCATCTGGAAGGCGATGAACATCCCGCGCAGCAGCATGAGCCCCCGGATGAGCCACAGGTCCGTCTCGAGACCCACCAGCAGGAACAGCCCCGACGTGATCGCCAGCCCGGACGTGCTGACGATGAGGTTCCGCCGCGGGCCGATGCGGTTGTACAGCCGGCTGGTCACCTGAATCATCAGCACCTGGCCAACCGGCTGAGGCAGCGTTGTGAGCCCGGAATCCAGCGCCGACAGCCCGCGCGGCACCTGCAGGAACAGCGGCAGCAGGAACAGCATGCCGAACTGCGAGCTGAACGACATGAACGCCACCAGGCTCGAGACGCGAAACATCCGCAGGTCGTAGAGCCGCAGGTCCAGCATGGGTGTGGGCAAGCGCAGCTCGACCGCGATGAGCAGGACCAGGCTCAGCAGCCCGCCCAGCCCGCTGATGAGCACCCGCGGCGAGGTCCAGCCGTCGTCCACCCCTCGCGAGAGCGCGTACAGCACGCCTGCGATGGCCACGCCCGAGAGCAGGAACCCGGCGGGATCGAACTTGCCGGCGGTTGCCTCGCGGTGCTCGCGTAAGCAGCCGGCGGAGAACCACAGGCTCAGGATGCCCACCGGCACGTTCACGTAGAAGATCCAGCGCCAGCTGAACTGGTCGATGAGCCAGCCGCCCAGCACCGGCCCCAGCATCGGCGCCATAGTCGTCGGGATCGACAGGATGGCCGACGCGCGCGCCCGCTCCTGCGGCGTGAAGGCCCGGTACAGCATGGCCATCCCAACCGGCGTGAGCATCCCGCCGCCCACACCCTGCAGCACCCGGAACAGCGTCAGCGATTCGATGCTCCAAGCGGCGCCGCACAGCGCCGAGCCGGCGATGAACATGCCGTTGGCGAACAGGAAGGTGCGCTTGGTGCCGAAGCGGTCGCCTATCCAGCCGGAGGCCGGGATCCATACCGCCAGGCTCAGCAGGTAGCCGGTGACTACCCACTCCAGCGAGGCCACATTCGCGTGGAAATCTTCCGACAGCCGCGGCAGCGCCGCGTTCACGATGGTCGTGTCCAGGATGTCCATGAAGATGCCGGACACGAACGCGATCGCGACCAGGTACTTGTACTCGATGCCGCCGAACAGGCGGTTGGCGTTCAACACGGGGCGGCGTCAAGCGTAGCCGTCAACCGCGCCTTTCCAACTGGCATACGCATTGCGCCCCAGTCCCCCATGTTTCTGCACAACAAGAAGATGATGTACACCGTCCACGTCGACGAACCCAACCCGCAGTTCGCCAAGCTGCTGCTCGAGCAGTTCGGCGGGCCCAACGGCGAGCTGGCCGCCGCCTTCAGATACTTCACCCAGGCCTGGGCCGATCCCGACGTCCAGCGCCGGGACATGCTCCTGGACATCGCCACGGAGGAGCTGTCTCACCTCGAGATGGTCGGCCAGACACTGGTGCAGCTGCTGAAAGGCTCGCCGGGCGAGATGCTGAACCAGGTCGAGAGCGGCTACCTCGGCAGCCTCATGGAAGGCCAGCACGAGAAGTACATGGAGCTGGCGCTCAACAGCGGCCAGAACGTCGTCGGCGGCCCTGGCCCCCGGCTGACCGACTCGATGGGCAATCCCTGGACGGCTGCCTACATCGACACCATCGGCGAGCCCACTGCCGACCTGCGGTCGGACATCGCCGCCGAAGCGCGGGCCAAGCTCGTCTACGAGCGGCTGATCATGCTCAACGACGACGCCGGCTGCAAGGACACGCTCGGCTTCCTCATGACGCGCGAGATCGCGCACCAGAAGATGTTCGAGGCTGCGCTGGACGCCATCAAGCCCAACTTCCCGCCAGGCAAGCTGCCCGAGAAGGACAACCTGGGTCACACCTACTACAAGGACTCGCATGACGGCAAGAAGGTCAGCGAGAAGGCCGCCGCCGGCTATCAGCTGGCCGAGCAGAACTCGGGCGACTGGTCGTTCCAGCTCGTCGAAGATCCGGCCGCGGACGCACCGAAGCAGGGAGCGCTCTAAGCCGAGTTCAGCGCTACCCGCGCGATGAGCATCCAACCGTTCCCGGCAGCCACCTGGGCAGGGTGGCTGCCGCGATCCCAACCTGCCGGCAGCGGGCGCCGTTCCGGCGGCGCCCGCTCCATCGCGCCCTATCTCGGGCCCGCCTTCGTAGTCATGGTCGGCTCCATCGATCCCGGAAACTGGGCGACCGACTACGCAGCCGGCGCCCGCTACGGCTATCAGCTGCTGTGGGTGGTGCTCGTCAGCACGCTGCTGCTGCTGTTCTTCCAGCACCTCGCGGCGCGGCTGGGCATGCTCTCCGGCAAGTCGCTGGCGCAGCTCGTACACGACCGGCTGCCGCGGCCGCTCGCCTGGCTGTTCGGCGGCAGCATCCTTGCCGCCAGCTCCGCCACCACCCTGGCCGAATACCTGGGCGCCGCGCTGGGCCTACAGATTCTCTTCGGCCTGCCGCTGATCGCCGGGGCGGCGCTCACCGCCGTCGTCGTGAACGGCTTGCTGCTCACGCAGCGCTACAGCAGGCTCGAGCGCATCGTCATCGCGCTGGTGGCGCTCGTGGCCGTCAGCTACGTGGCGCAGCTCTGGTTCTTCCCGCCCAACGGGGGCGCCGTCGCCGGCGGACTGGTGCCGCGCCTGCACGACGGCCAGCTGTTCCTGGTGCTCGGCATCCTGGGCGCCACCGTGATGCCTCACAACATCTACCTGCACAGCGCGCTGGCGCAGACCCGTGACTGGTCGCGCTCTCGCCGGCCGGGCCGGGCCCAGCTGTGCGACACCAGCCTGGGCATGCTGCTGGGCGGCGCGCTGAACTCGGCCATGCTGCTCGTCGCAGCCGCGGCCTTCGGCGCAGGCGGCTTGGCGATCGGCAGCCTGGCCGAGACGCATGCCGCGCTCAGCGGGGTGCTGCCGGCGGCGGGGCAGATCTTTGGCGCCGGCCTGCTCGTGGCCGGCGTGGCGTCCGCACTCACCTCGTCGCTGTGCGAAGCCAGCACCACTGCCGGGTTTGCCGGCGCCGCGCTGGTGAACCGCCATCCGCTGTTCCGCTTCGGCCTGCTGCTGGCCACCCTCCCGGCCATCGGCCTCATCGCCCGCGCAGCCGATCCGCTCAACCTCCTGGTGTGGAGTCAGGTTGTGCTGAGCCTGCAGCTCCCGCTGACGCTGGCGCCGCTCATTTGGTTCAGCCGCGATCGAGCCCTCCTGGGCAGCCACCGCCTCGGCCGCTGGCCAACCGTGGCCGCCGTCGCGCTGACAGCCGCGATCGTGGCGCTCAACACGGCCTTCCTGGTCGATCAGTTCGCGCGCTGAAAACGGGCGGCTAGGAGTCGCAGCGTGTAAGCTCTCCCCGAGCCGCTGATTTTGACGATCCTTGAGCCGCGCGTCGACGTGCGCCGCCCCGGCGCTGAGGCGTTTGAATGGCTGACGGAGACGGTCGCGGACTTCAAGCGGGCGGACCCCCTCGGCGTCGTTACGATCGTGCCGCCGAACATGGTGGCCGGGCGGATGGTCCTGCGGCGGCTGGCCGCCCGCGGGGGCTACGTGAACGTCCGGCTGGCGCGTCTGATGGATGTGGCCGCTACCATCGCGCGGCCCTGGCTGGGCGCCAGGGAGGCGCTTACGCCGGTGCGCGAGATAGCCGCCGCCCGCGTCGCGGCAGCCGAGGTCCCGGCGCTGCGTCCGCTGGCCGGGCATCTGGCGCTCGGCCAGGCGCTGGTTCGCCTCTTCCGCGAGCTGCGCCGTTCCGAACGCAGCCTGGCTGGCCTGCCCGAGGACGCAGGCGCGATGGCCCACGCCGCCGCTCGCGCCTACCAGCGCTTCCGTGAGCTGACCGCCGGCTTCGTGGACGGGACGGCCGTCCGGGCCATGGCCGTCCGCCGCCTGCTCGGCCTGGACCAACAGGCCGACCCGTCTGACATCCGCGCCCGCCTGACGGACTGGGACACGCCCCTGCCCCGGGTGCCGGAGCTGGCCGAGCTGGGCTCGCTGCTACTGTTCCTGCCACCTCGCCTGGATCCCGCCGACCTGGCGCTGTTCGGCGCCCTGTGCCACCATGCCGCTACGGCCGCCCTGTTGGCCGATGTGCCGGACACCTTGGGCCTGGCCAGCCGCCGTGGCTGGGACGACGAGCGAGCGCTGGCAGCGGCGAGCGGCCTCCCGATCGCCGGCCCGCGGCCCGACCGGGCTGAGCGCCTGACGCTGCCCGCGGAGGTAGCCGTCGTGCGCGCCCCCGATCCCGCCGAGGAAGCGCGCGAGGTGGTCCGCGGCGTGGTCGCCGCCATGGAGCGTGGCACGCCCCTCCCACGCATTGGCGTGCTGTATCGCCAGCCCGAGCTGTACGCGTCACTGCTGCGCGATGCCTTCGAGCTGGCAGGCCTGCCCTGCTTCTCCCTGGGCGGCATCTCGCTGGCCGAGACACGCCCCGCGCAGGTCCTGCTGAGCCTCCTACGTCTGCCGGAGCGCAGCTTCGCGCGGGAGGCGGTGTTGGGTGTCGCCGCCGCCTCGCCCGCCTTTGCGCAGCCGGGCTCGCCATCGCCTGCCACCTGGGAGCGCCTCTCACGCGAAGCGAACGTCGTCCGCGGCGTCGACCAATGGACCAGCCGGCTCCTGTCGTACGCGGCTGCCGAAGAGGCACGCGCGGCGCGTTATGCCGCCGAGATTCCTCCAGGCGACGAAGGTCCGGCCGGCCAGTCGGTCAGCGGAGCCGCCGATCGTGCCCGCCACACGGCTGAGACCGTCGAGGATCTGGCGCAGGCGTTGGACTCGCCACCCGACGGCAGCCCCTGGCCGGATTTCGTCGCCTGGTGCTCCGCCGTGTACGAGCGGTTCGCCGGCGCGCCGGAGGCCTGGCCCAAGGAGGAGCGCGAGGCCGCTCGCCAGCTCGAGCGCACCGTCCGGAGCCTGGCCAGTGCCGCATGGTTCGAAAGCGCCGCCAGCGCGAGCCTGTTCCGCGCGGCCCTGGAGCAGGCGCTGGGCGAGGCCACGCTGCCTCTGGGCCGGCTGGGCGCGGGCGTGGTGCTGGGACCGGTGCAGTCGGTGGCCGGCATGGCGTTCGACGAAGTGTTCCTGGTGGGCCTGAATGAAGGCGCCTTCCCGCCTGCGCCGCCGGTCGACCCCTTCTTTCCCGACGAAGCTGAGGACGTGCTTGGCCTGCGCGAACAGTACCGCCGGCGCGACCGCGAGGCATTCCTCAGCGCCATCTATTCGGCAGGCCGGAAAGTGACGCTGTCCACCGCCGACTCCGCCGATGGCCGCGCCGCGTTCCCCTCGCGCTGGCTGCTGGAGATCGCCTCAGCACTGGCCGGCCAGCCCATCAGCGCCTCGGCCTTCGCGGCGCTGCGGAGCGCGGACCAGCCCTGGCTGCGCGTGGTGCGCTCGGCCCAGGAGGGTGCTGCCAGTGCCAGCGCGCCCGCCGACGTCGAAGACCGCCGTTTGGCCGAAGCCAGCGCCTGGGTAAAGGCGGGCCGCCGGCTGAAGGACGCAGCGCTGGCCAGGCGGCGTGATCTGCCGCTAGCTCGGGCGCTGCAGGTGGCCGAGGCGCGCTTCTCGCTCGAGCTGACCGAGTTCGACGGCCAGGTTTCCGAGCTGGCCGAAGCCGCCGCCATCGCCCGCCTGTTCAACGGCGAGCACGCCATGTCGGCGACCTCGATCCAGGAATGGGCGTCGTGTCCCTTCAGGTTCTTTCTGGGGCGCGTCCTGCGGGTCCGCTCGTCCGAGCCGCCCGAGGACCGCTGGACGCTCGACGCGGGCGCACGCGGCAGCCTGATCCACGCCATCCTCGAGGAATTCCTGCGCCGCCAGGCCGAAGCCGATCCGCCGCTGGGCATCCGCGCCTACGACGACGCCGATCGGTTGCAGTTGCACGACATCGCCCACGCCCACTTCGAGGAGCTGCGCGCCAGCGGCGCCGCCGGCAATCCGCTGATCTGGGAAGCCGTCGCGGCCGACATCCTGGCCGACCTCGACGCGTTCCTGCGCGAGGACCAGGCCTGGCGCGCCGAGCATGGCTGGCAGCCGTCGCGCTTCGAGCAGCGCTTCGGCTTCGAGGACGAGGACTCCTGGCCGGCTCTCGAGCTCGCAGTAGGGGACCTGAACCTGCGCTTCCGCGGCGTGATCGACCGCATCGACCTGGCGGGCGACGGCCGGCGCGCCTTCCTCTACGACTACAAGACGGGGCGCTCCGACGAGTACAAGCCGGTGGAGATGGACCCCGTGAACTCCGGCCGCGCGCTCCAGCTCGCCATCTACGCCGAGGTCGCCCGTCGCAACCTGGGGCAGCCAGCCATTGACGCGGCGTACTGGTTCATCAGCAGCCGCGGCGGCTACGCCATGTACGGCCTCAAGCAGCCGCCGGAGGAGGTTGCCGCGCGCCTGCAGGATGTGCTCGGCGGCATCGCGGGCGGCATCCGCCAGGGCCTCTTTCCGGCCGTGCCGGGCGACGAGGACGAGCACTACGGCACGTTCGACAACTGCCGCTGGTGCGACTACGAGCGTGTCTGCCCGAACGCGCGCGACCAGATGTGGCTGGCCAAGCGCCACTCGCCTGCCTGCCGAGCCTACGAACGGCTCGCTCTGCGGGTCGCGGCCCAGTGACGCCGCTTTCCCTGCGGCCTGCGGACCAGCTCGTTCGCGACCGAATTGCGTCCGATCTCGATACCACATTCTTCGTGGAAGCGGGCGCTGGCACCGGCAAGACGCGCGAACTCGTGGAGCGCATCGCCGCGCTCGTCGCCAGCGGCGTGCCGGTCGAGCGCATCGCCGCCATCACCTTCACGGATGCGGCCGCCGCCGAGCTGCGAGGACGCGTCCGCCAGCGCCTGGAGCAAGCCGCCGCGGACGCCTCGCTGCCGGCAGATCGCCGCGCGCGCTGCGCCGAGGGGGCCTTCGACGTCGACCTGGCCGCCATCCAGACCATCCACTCCTTTGCCGGCGGGCTGCTCCGCCTGTTCCCGCTGGAGGCCGGGCTACCGCCGGACTTCACGATGTGGAACGAACTGGAACGCGACCTCGCCTTCAAGGAGCGATTCCGCCGCTGGCTGTACGACGAGGTGCCAGCCAGCCCAGAGGCCGCCCGCTCGGTGCGGCTGGCGCTGGGCCTGGGCCTCACGGCCAGCCGCCTCGCGGACATCGCCGAGCGCCTGCAGGACCACTATGACTTGCTCCACTCCGGCGCGTCCTGGCGCCCGTCCTTCCTGCCCGAGCCGGTCGAAGCGGCGCGAGAGGTTGGCCGCCTGCTCACCGGCCTGCCCAGGCTGCTGCCGCTGGCGCGGGATCCCGAGCACGATCCGCTGGCCGCCGATATTCGAGCCGTGCAGGTGGTCGCACGCCGCCTGCTCGACGTAAGCAAGCCCGAAGATGCGCTCATCGCCCTCAAGCGGCTGCGCGAGATGGCTATTGGCGGTTGGCGAGGCAGGCAGGCGGACTGGGATCAGGATCACCTTGGCAGCCCTGTGCCGCGCATCCGGGAGACCTTCAAGACGGCCAACCAGCTGGCGGACGACACCCTGGCGCTCCACCGATCGGCCGCGCTGGGTGAGCTGCTGGTCCACCTGCGGGAGTTCACACTGGCCTTCGCGGAGGAACGCCGCGCCCAGGGCGTGGCCATGTTCCACGACCTGCTCGTCTGGGCGCGCGACCTGCTGCGCGACCGGCCGGATGTCCGGCGGCGCGCGCACGATCGCTTCCAGCGGGTGCTCGTGGACGAGTTCCAGGACACCGATCCACTCCAGGTCGAGATCGCCTGGTTCCTGACCGCGAGTCCTGCGCAGGCGACGGAGCGCGACTGGCGCAAGCTTCGGCCGGAGCCGGGCCGGTTGTTCGTGGTGGGAGATCCGAAGCAGTCCATCTATCGTTTCCGGCGGGCCGATATCGGCATCTACGAGGATGTCCGCGCCGCCCTGGGCGAGGGTAGCGAGGTGGTTGCCCTTACCCAGAATTTCCGCTCCGTGGAGCCGCTGCTGGCCTGGGTCAATCACCACCTGGGCGCTCACATGACCCACGAGCCTGGCGTCCAGCCGGATTACCGCGCGCTTCACCCACGCCCCGGCTCGCTGGACTGCCAGCCCCCGCGCCACGGTGCCTATCGCCTTGGCGGGCCTGTTGACGGCAAGGCCGGCGACCGCTGGCTGGCCGAGGCCCGCTCGGTCGCGGCGCTGGCGCACCAGATCATTCGGGATGGCTGGCTGGTGACGTCCGGCAGCGACGCCGCCCCGCGTCCCGCCCGCTACGGCGACATCTGCGTGCTGCTGCCCACGCGCACCAATCTGCGCCGCCTAGAGCGCGCGTTCGCCTTCCGGGACGTGCCCTACCGAATCGAGAGCGGCTCCCTGGTCCTCAACACCCAGGAGGTGCGCGACCTGCTCTCGTGCCTGCGGGCGATTGAGGATCCATCGGACGAGGTGGCGCTTGTGGCCGCGCTCCGCTCCCCAGCCTACGGCTGCTCGGACCTGGACCTCCTGGCCTGGGTGGAAGCCGGGGGTCGCTTCGACTACGAGCATCCGTTTTCTGGCGAGGAGCCCGCCGGCCAGGTCCGGCATGCCGGCGTGGATCGCGTGCAGGCCGCGCTTGCCAGCTTGCGCGAGTTCCATGCCGCCCGCCACCGGCGATCTTCCGCAGCCACGATCGATGGCTTCATCCGCGACCGCACGCTGGCGCTGCAAGCGTTTGGCCAGCCCCGCCCGCGCGAAGCCTGGCGCCGTCTGCGCTACGTGGTGGCGCAGGCCAGGCGTCTCGCGGAGTCCGGCCAGCCGAGCCTGCGCTCTGCCGTCGAGTGGCTGGAGGGCCTCCAGCGCGAGTCCTTCTATGACGCAGAGAGCGCCGTGGCCGAGGCCGACGAGGACGCGGTGCGCTTCATGACCGTCCACGGCTCGAAAGGGCTGGAGTTCCCGATTGTCATCCTCACCGGGCTCGGCGTGCTGCGCCGGCGTCCGCAGGGCCCACACGTGGCGGCCGACCGGCACGAGGCAAGGCTGGAGCTGTATCTCAACGCATCGTTCGCCACAGCCGGCTTCGACTCGCAGCGCGATGAGCGCATGGACCGCGCCGAGCAGCTGCGGCTGCTGTATGTCGCTGCCACCCGTGCCCGCGATCACCTGGTGCTGAGCCTGTTCCACACCGCCCGCGAGCTGGACAGCCCCGCGGCCCACATCCTGAACGGCCTGCGCGACGCGCCCGAGCTGTGCCACGAGCTCGACGTCGCGGATGCGCCTCCGCCCGTTCCCGAGCGTCCGCCACTCATCGCCGAGCCCGTCAGCCCGGACGCCCATCGAGCCGCCGAGGACGCCTGGCTCCGGGCTCGTCAGGCCCTGCTCGCCGCCCTCGCCGCCGAGCGCCGCTTCACCGCCACCTCCCTGGCCCACTCCGCCGGCGTCCCATCTGAGACCTTCGAGGACGACGAGGAGGAGCCGGACGAACTAGACGCGCTGACCGTTCGCGAGGACGCTGCCGCCGAGCCCCTCACCGGGCTGCGCGGCGGCCGCGGCAGCACATCCCTGGGGCTCGCCGTGCACTCCGTCCTCCAGACCATCGATCTCGCCACCTTGGCGGACCTGGAAACGCTCGCCGCCTCGGCAGCCGCCCGCTATGCCATTCCCGATCGAGTAGACGATGTGGCCAGGCTGGTGCGCT
>Ga0070738_10007760_pt1 | contig 10590 bp, 7 predicted proteins | sample Coa_R2_2_FD_66446 | JGI IMG/M metagenome (GOLD analysis project Ga0070738, IMG submission 66446) | Surface soil microbial communities from Centralia Pennsylvania, which are recovering from an underground coalmine fire - Coalmine... | ecosystem: Environmental > Terrestrial > Soil > Unclassified ... | reverse complement strand
TTCCGGGATCAAGTTCGCTTTCATCCGTGCCGGAGATGGCATGAGCAAGGACTCCCGGTTCCAGGACAACTGGACGGGAGCGAAGGCCGCCGGGATCACGCGCGGCGCCTACCAGTTCTTCCGCGCCAAGCACGACGGCGCCCAGCAGGCGAACCAGCTCTGCGACATGCTCACGGACGCGGGCGAGCTCGCGCCCGCCTGCGACGTGGAGACCATGGACGGCGAGTCCTCGTCCGTCCTCGCGTCGAGGCTCCAGGCGTGGGTCGACACGGTCAAGAGCCGCACCGGGAGGACGCCGATCATCTACACGTCGCCCGGTCTCTGGGACGGGTACCACCTGCCGTCCTTCGCCGCCGAGACTCTCTGGGTCGCGAACTGGGCCGTCTCGAAGCCGCGGTTGCCGAAGGGATGGACCGACTGGACCTTCTGGCAGTACCGCAACGACTCGACGGTGCCGGGGATCCCGAACCGCGTCGACGCCGACCTCTTCCACGGCACCGAGGACGAGCTCAAGAACTTCGCGAAGACGGGCGCTGCCCCGGCGCCGGGGACGACGGTGACGGCGCCTCCGAGCACCTCCTCGGGCAGCTCGACGAGCTCGACGTCGGGCCTCGTCGGCGCGGTCGGCAAGGGCGGCGACGTCGACACCTCGAGCGTCCCCGACTTCGACAAGGACGACGGCAACCCCGTCCTCCGGCGCGGCGCGGCGGGCGCCACGGTGAAGCGCCTCCAGGCGCTCCTCAACCAGGAGGGCGCCGGCCTCGCCGTGGACGGGATCTATGGACCCGAGACCGAGGCGGCCGTGAAGCAATTCCAGGAGTCTCACGACTGCACGGTCGATGGCGTCGTCGGGCCGCAGACCTGGGAAGCGCTCGACAAGGCGTCGAAGCCGGCGACGCCGCCTCCCTCGCCCGTGATCAAGCCGATCCCGACGCAGCCCCTTCCGGTGAAGCCCTCGACGAGAGGCCCAGCGGGCCCGCTTGGACCGTCGGAGTCCTGAGAGACCCGAGAGAAACGGCAACCACCGAAGACACCGAAGGCACCGAACGCTTCGCGAGCCGTTTCGGTGCCTTCGATGTCCTCGGTGGTTGCCGTTTCTCGGTTCGTCACCTGTGGCAACAGCAGATGACGACCGCCTGCGTGCAGCAGAAGGGCTCGCCGTAGGGCCCCGTCCCTGGCAAGAGGATCAGGTCGATCACGACCGAGGCGAGGATCACGATCCCGTAGGCCAGGAGGAGGATCGCCTCCCCGCCGCCACCGTGGAGCTTCGCCGCCTTCGCCGGGGCGCCGTCATGGGTGGCCGCGACCTTCGCTCCGCCGTCGTCATCCATCCGCGAGGGGCGCGCACCGACGCAGCCCGTCACGAACATCGCGAACGCGAGGAGGAGGATCATGAGCGTCCGAGCCATGCGTCACCTCCCGTCCGTGATCCTTACGGAGGGAGAAGACGCCGGGCGGAGCTCTCACTTCGGCACGTAGGCGACGGTTCCGAAATAACGCATCACGTCAGAGAGCTCGACCGCGAAAGCACCCGGCTCGCCCTCCTGGCGGCCACGCGAGGCGCTGGCGACGAGCTTGTCACCCCTCCGCTCGTAGCGGCGCGTGAAGCGGTGCCAGGGGTTCACGACCTTCACCCACTTGAGGTGGTTCTCGTCCTCGTAGACGCCGAGGACCATGTACTCGTGCTGGCTCGCGAGGCCCGGGACGAGCTCGAGATTCTCTCGGCCGCTCGGACTTCCGGCGGTCTCGGTCCCCCAGACGCGCGTCGACATGGCGACCGGCAGGTGAGCGTCGAGCGTCGTCTTGATGAGGTCGTAGGTCTCCTTCGCCTGCGAGCCGTAGCGGCCTGAACCGAGCGGGCCGTCGAGCCGCGTCGCGTAGTAGTCGTGGAGCGTCTTCGCGCCCTCGTCCGAGAGACCGGACTTCTTCAGGGTCTCGAGGTGCGAGTCGACGTAGGCTACGTCGCGGCGGAGCGCGGGGCGATCCTGGAGCGTCGCGGCTTCCTTCTTGATGGAGTCGAGCTCGCGGTACGTCGCGAGGGCCTTCTGGTCGTCGGCCCCGAGCGTGGGGAAGTCGCGGCCACGTCCGCCGCGACGGCCGCCGCCGCCACGGCCCCCGATCTCGAAGGGGAGCGGGACGTTCCAGGCGCGCGAGCGGGCCTGCATGCCGAGGACGACCTCGAACACGTCGGACGTGACGCCGCCCTCGATGTTCCGGTACCAGCCGCGGCCGCGCCACGCGGCGAACGCCTTCTCGACGAGCGCCGGCCAGAGCTGGCCGCCCTCGCCGACCGTGTAGTGCGAGCGCCCGCGCTCGTCCACGATGATCGTCTTGTTGATCCGCACCCAGTGCTCGTCGTAGTAGCCGTCGTCGGCGCGCCGGAAGAAGCGCACCGAGACGGTCCCGTCCTCGTTGTCCTTGATCATCTCGACGATCGCGGACGACTGGACGCTCGCGATCGCCATGAGCCCGGCGTCGAGATAGCAGGTCCCGAGGTCCTTCTGGACGACGCTCGCGGCCGAGGGCGGCTTGTCGGCGAGGAAGATCGGGGCCGGCACGTCGGCGTAGCGGAGCCGGTTGTCGAGGTCGGCCTCGGGGAGATATCCCTTCGAGCCGCGGCCGCGCTGGTTGGCCTCGGCGAAGGGGCCGACGATCCAGAAGCCCTTCTCGCGGCCGCAGACGGGGACCATCTCGTTCGCGCGGACCGTCTTCAAGACGGCGCCGTTCGCGTCGGCGGTGCGGTAGATCTTCGTCTCGCGGACCGCGCGGAGGCTCGAGGGCACCGGATCGGCCTCGACCTTCGGGCCCTTCGACGGCTCGGCGATCCGGGTCTGGACCTTCGTGCCCTTGTCCTCGGCGCCCGTCGAGAGCGCGCCCACGACGCGGCCGCCGTCCTCGAAGGTGTAGGTCGCGCTCGGGCCGCCCGTCTGGGGGAGCTTCGTGCGCGTGAACGTCTCGCGCCCGAGAGAGCCCGACGTCGTGAGGGCGAGTCCGTCGGCCGCGAGGACGTAGGAGGCGGACGCGACGACGGCGTCGCCCTCGAGCCTCTCGGCCTTGAGGACGAGCCCCTGGAAGCGGCCGCGGATCTCGATCGGGCCCGTCTGGCCGTCCTCGTCGTCGAACGTCCCGCGGAAGCGCGTGCTCCACTTGCCGTGGCGGAGGCCGAACGTGACGGAGCCGTGGTAGGCGCCGCTCTCGTTCTCTCCCTTGAGCCGCCACTCGCCCGTCAGGTCGCGAGGCTCGCCCGTCCCGTCGAAGCGGACGGCGAGCGTGGCGCCCGAGTACTGCCCCTTCCCGAAGCAGGTGTGGACGCTCGAGTCGGGGTAGGTCATGCGACGGACGACCGTGCCGTCGGCGCTCACGGTGAGCGTGCCCTTCGCGCCGTCGCTCGAGGAGATCTCGTACTCGGCGAGGTTTTGACCTCGAGCCGAGGCGATCCCCAGGACGACGAGCGCGACGGCGAGGAGCCTTCTCGGAAGTCTCATGAGCTCACCCCGGAAGATCTACGAAGGACGCGCGAACTCGTTTGGCGCCGGAACGTTACCTGGATGTGACGTTCGGGGGGTGGCACCCCCCGAAGTCCCCCCGCGTGCGGCGCCGCCTGGAAATTCGCCTCCGCGAGCAGCCTGCGGCGAATTTCCAGGCGGCGCCTATGACCGCGACTTGGCACGCCGAGCTTCGTCCTTCGGCAGGAGAGCGATCCCGACGGCGCTCATCTTCCGTAGACGAGCCGGGCTGTTCTCCCCCTCGGGCACGTAGTCGAGCCACGCGAGGGGGACCTTCTTCCCCGGGGCGAGCCCGTCATGGGCCGTGATCCCGAGGGCCCGCAGCGCCCCGCTCGCCTCGTCGAGGACGGTCTCCTCGCTCGTGGCCTTGCCCCGCTCGAAGAGGGCGAAGGACATGGCCTCGCCCTTCTTCTCGGCCCAGGCGACGGGGCCGAGGATCGTCGAGAGCTCCTGGGCGAGCGTGCGCTCGACGCCCGTCGCGTGGAGGAGGGTGGACCACCCGCCCCGACGGCGCGTCGCTATGTAGCGCTCGGCGCGCGGGGCCTTGATCCAGGGAACCGCGACCAGGCCGCGGCGCGTCATGACGCGCTCGACGGCCTCGGCGAGCTCCTCGGTCGGGACGCGGGCGTGGAGGACGGCGTAGTCGCCGTCGATCGAGGACGGCGCGATCGCGGCGAGAGCCTCGGTGCGCGCGGGCTCCTCGAGGGTGGCGACGAGCTCGCGCGCCTTCCTCGCCGACCGCGCGCGCGCGAGGAGCGCGCCCACGTCGCGGGGCGCCATGCGGGGAGGGGCTCCGCTCGCCGCGTTCGCGACGAGCGCGGCGAGGAGGTCGTCGGTCCTGAGCGCGAAGGCGAGGTTCGCGGCGACGAGGCGCACGAAGGCGCGCGCGACGCCCGGCTCCGCGTCCACGGCCTTGACCTCGGGGTCCTCGTCGGCGAGCGTCCGCATGAGCCCGCGCAGGGCGAGGCGGCGGAGGCGCTCGCGGCTGACCGCGTTCGTGAGCTCGTCGAGGTCGCCGTCGAGGTCGAGGTCGTCGAACGCGAGGAGCTCGCCCTGGCTCCGCTCGAGGAGGTCTTCGACCTCCGGAAGCCACCGCCTGGCCAAGAAGCGGAGCGCGAGCTCCTCGTCGGTCTCCCAGGCGTCGGACATGGCTTGACTCTATCCGATCCCCTCGACGAATCGTGCGAGCACCGGTACGCTCCTTACATGGCGAACACGCTGACCGAAGCCCAGGCGAACGTCCTCGGCGAAGCCGTCGCCCAGGCGGCGGCGAAGCAGCTCGACGACCACCTCGATCTCGACCAGTGGGCCCAGGAGACGTTCAACGACGAGCCCTTTACGAAGCTCGTCGCCCTCGTCGGTCTCGGGGCCGCCCTGTTCTACAAGGCCGAGGTCGGCAAGAACCCCAAGGTCAACTCCTACTGGGACGCGCTCGTCTACGTCTCGACGTGCGCCTCCGTGGGTTACGGCGACATCTTCGCGCACACCCCCGTCGGGAAGGCGATCGGTTCGATCGTCATGACGATCGGTCCCGCCATGGCGAACGCGGCGTTCGATGGAAGCGCGAAAGAACGCGCGCGCGAGGCCGAGGAGCAGAAGAAGATCCAGCTCGAGCTCCTCGCGACCATGAAGGAGATCCTGGCCGAGCTGCGGGCGAGCAAGAAGTAACTCTTTCACCCGACCTCGTCCCGGTCCGCTCCACGTCGAGGAACCGTGCGCCCGGCACGGTCCTCGCTTCTCTTTTCCCGCGACGTAAACACCGAACTCCTTCTACTCCCGAACCTCCTCCCTCCTCGCCGGCGAGCATGCGCTGCATGCATGCTCGCCGGCGTTTCTTTTTTCACTACAATCCGCGTCCTATGATCCAAGGACACGCGACGGCCGACGCGACGGCTGCCTACGCCGCGAAGCACCCCCTCGGCGACGACTTCTTCTCGAAGGCGGGTGAGCTCTCGATCTCCTCGCTCGGGCTCGGGACCTACCTCCAAGAAGACGACGACGAGACGGACCGCGCCTACGAGGAGGCGATCACGTTCGCCCTCGGGGCGGGGATCAACCACCTCGACACGGCGATCGTCTACCGCGGCATGCGCTCCGAGCGCGTCATAGGGCGCGTCCTCGCCAAGGGCAAGGTTCCGCGCGAGGCCGTCCTCGTCGCGACCAAGGGCGGCTACGTCCCGGGCGAGCTCGTCGCGAAGAAGAAGATCGCGCGCGAGACCCTGGTCAAGGGCTCGCACACGCTCCTCCCGAAGGACGTGGAGGCCATGCTCGAGCAGAGCCGGCAGAACCTCCAGCTCGAGACGATCGACGTCTACTACATCCACAACCCCGAGACCCAGCTCCAGGCCGGCGTCGCCGAGAAGGAGTTCTACGAGCGGTGCCGGGCCGCGTTCGAGGTCCTCGAGGCGGCACGCAAGGCCGGCAAGGTCGTCGCCTACGGGACCGCGACCTGGAGCGGGTATCGGATCCCGAACGGTCTCCAGCTCGAGAAGATGATCGAGGCGGCGACCGCGGCGGCCAGGGGGAGCGACCACGGGTTCAAGTGGGTGCAGCTCCCGATCAGCCTCGCCATGCCCGAGGCCGTCACCAAGAAGACGCAGAAGGTGAAGGGCGAGGCCATGTCCTTCGTGGACGCCGCTCGCAAGCTCGGGGTCCACTTCGCTTCTTCGGGCTCGATCGCCCAGGGCGAGCTCGCGCACGACCTCCCCAGGGCCATTCGCTGGGTCAGGTCGGTCCCTGGCCTCACGACGGCTCTCGTCGGCATGTCGAAGAAGGCCCACGTCGAGCAGAACCTGGCCGCGGCCCGTCAGCCGAAGCTCACCGCCTCGCAGGTCATGGGGTCGTGAACGACCCCACGATGTCGAGGTAGAGGTTCGGATCGCCCATCCAGGCCGGGTCGTCGCTGCAACCAACCCCAGTTCATTGGGCCTCCTCGGCTTGCGTCGAGGTCAAGTCGTGGGCCACGACGCAAGTTCCGGCCGTGCCTCGGCGGTCGTGCCTTCGTCTCCGTCCGCTGGCGTTACGGACGGGCAGAACCTGCTCGTCCGGTGGGCCCGATCGAGGTTCGCGGGTGGCGAGTCCGTGGACGAAGGATGGGAGCTCGAGCGCGAACGGTCCATCCGGGTCTCGGCCTTGCGGTCGCTCTCTCGAGAAGGGGGTGGCCGTCGCCCTCGTGACGCGTGCTCAGGCTGAGGAGCCACTGAAGTGTCCGCGTACGCGGCCGAGGAACGCTCGAGCAGCTCCCGAGCATGAGATCACGGGTGACGTCCGGGGCGTTTCTCCCACCGCCGGACCGTGGAGTCGGGGTCCCGCGGTCGGAACGAGTATCTCTCGGGCTCGAGAACGTTCGATCACAGCGATCCCGGTGGTCGTGTATTGGGCGACACTCGAGATTCGCGTGGCAAAGTGCCCCGCTCGCGAGTGCCGAAAAGCCCACTGACCGCTGGTGGACGGCGAGGGCTCCGGAAAACTCGATGAGCCAGCTCACGAAGTCGTCGACCAGGTTCAGAAACTCGTTCTTCTCCCTGATGGGCGTGTTGATCGAGCTCATGGGCTCGTTCATCAGGTCCTGAAACGCGTTGAATGCCGTGATGGGGCGACGAGCGAGCTCACCAGGGGAGCAAGAGAGCTCACGAGCGCGTTCATCGGGTTATCAACGGACCTGATCGAGCTCGTCGTCTCGTTTTCTCGCCTCATGGGCGGCCTCGAGTGACTTCGAGGCGCGACGATCCCGCTCTCGAGGGCGACGGTCTCGTTCTCGACCGTCTCTTTCGCGTTCTCGGAGAAGACGATCTCGTTGATGAACTTGACGACCGGGTTCACGAGGACGACCGTGAGCTCGACCACGAGACGATCCAGCTATCAGACGCGACGATCTCCTCGAGCGGGGAGTCGATCGGGTTCTCGGACGTGATCCTCCCGTTCTCCGGCGAGACCGTCGGACTCACGATCGGCTCGACGCCCTCGACGGGGTGTCGATCGGGTTCGCGGGGACGACGGACTTCGTTTGCGGGGCGTTCATCTCCTTTGAAACACGATTTCACACGGTACGAAACCGGTTTCACGCGTGACTCATCGAGATTGCCAAGAGAGGCGTCACGCTTCCAAGGTCGTGCGTCACGACTCGTGAGCGAGGAGTCGCGCGAGGAGAGTCACGAGTCGCGACTCGTGAAGTCTCGGTCCGAGGTCTGAGCTCGATCGCTCTCATTCCAAGCGGACGAATCCGCATGAGAGCGTCGTCGCCCGTGGTTCCTGGACTTGCAGCCGAGGCTGCTGCCTTACCGGGCCTGGTTCTCGCGCTCCGAATCCAGGCTCCTCGGTCACGCGTCCAACTGCCTGGCCTGTCGGCCCGGACCGAGAAGCGGACCGAGGTCTCTCCAGCGCTAGGAGTCACGAGCTCTCGGTTCGCGGTCGCGTCTCATGAGCCACGAGTCCGGGTTGCAGGCTTGTCGGTCACGATTTCTAGCGTGTGGATCGCGATGGCAGCGCTCGCCGCCGCGGTCGCGGGCCTAGGAACCGTGATCACTCGCTCGCCCATTCTGGTGGCGTCGTCGTGAGTCGGGACTCCTCGCTTCACCGTTGCCATCGTGGCCTTGCTCGTTCCGGGTCTTCCGCGAGCGGTTCGCATGGCAACGCTCGAAGACGAGACCGTGATCTTCGTCGTCGCGCTCGATCGTGGAGTCATCGAAGGTGCAACGCGACCTCTCGCGAGCATGAGCCGGAGCGGGTCAGGTCGTGAGGTGCGCGCCGGGCTCGATCGGCGAGGGACTCGAAGCGCTCGCGACTCCATCCTTCTTCGTGACAAAAGAAACGTCTCCGAGAAGGCGTGAACGAGGACGGAGCGGGCCCCGAACGCTGCGTCGAAGCGAGCTCTCACGTTCCTGTCGTGAGGCGACGCGTCCACGTGGGCTCGTATCCGCTCGACGAGCCGGGAGGGGACGAGTGCTCTGTCCTTCACGCGGTTTCTTGCGGATCACCGCGAGGCGAAGAACCTCGCCGCTCCTTCCATGACGGATGAACCGACCTCGGCACGGTCGACGGTTCGGACGATGGCGTCCGTCGGCCGTCGCAGTCGCAGGAAGTCGGGGACGATCTCGCATGCGAAAGCGGGGCTGCGCTTCTTCACCGCGTGTCCATGCCAGACGAGGAGCTCGCGTGCGACGGTCGCCTCGGTGAAGAACGTGCTCATGAGAGCGTTGAAGGCGTGCGACAGAGCGGTCTCGTCGGGCGGGCCGAACTTGGGCTCGAGCTCGGTCCAGATCGAGCCCCGTACCTTTCGCCGGCGGCAAGTTATGAGGCCTCCGGAGCGTGGGGAGGGCGACAACTTTCGCGGGCGGCAAGTTGTTGGGCTCTCGCCTCGTCGATGGTCGTAGGCTGAAGGCGCGAGTCGTCGGCACGGCCGTCGGGCCGTGGGAGGCCGGGGCTCAAAGGCCGAAAGTTTCACCACGCGAAACTTGTGGACCGTTCTGGGAGTTGAGAGGCCGGTAAGTTTCGCGGGCGGAAACTTTTGGGCGTCTCAGCTCGAGCCGGTCGGCTCGTGGATGCTCCGCGGCGGAGGCGAGGTCTAAGGGAGCGTGCGGCTCCAGCTCCAACCGAGGCTCGACGCCCTCCTCCGGTGCGCGCTCTGCCACGACACACGCTCGCCCCGCCGGAGTCGGTGTGCTCCAGGTGCTTCACTCGGCTGCACGAGGAGTGTCGTGCGGCGCTCACGAGGTGCCCGACGCTCGAGTGTGTGCCCGACCGAGCACCCGTTAAACGCAGAGCACGCGAAGCGCTGGGGCCGAGGAACGCAGAGGCGGCTCGGCGTTCCTCCGCCTCGGCGCTTCGCGTCCTTTGCGTTTAAAGGGTCGCTTCCATGCCGTGGAGGCGAACAGGCTTGGGTCTGCCGAGCCACCGCCGATTCGCGCTTTGTCATCTTGGGCCGCCGAGGCGAAAGGGCGCCAAGAGACGGCCTTCCTTGGCGGCTTCGTGTCTTGGCGGTGTGTCTTCCAGGCTGGCCGAGAAGTCGCGTGGACCTGGGCTCGAGGAGATGTGATCGATAGATGAGCGCTGGGGGAAACTTGTTGGCCTCTCAGCTGAGGACGTTCGGCTTGGGATGCTCGGCCGGGGTGGCGAGGTCCAAGGGAGCGTGCGGCTCCAGCTCCAACCGAGGCTCGACGCCCTGGTCCGGTGCGCGCTCTGCCACGACGCGCTCGCGCCGCCGGAGTCGGTGTGCTCGAGGTGCTTCACGCGGCTTCACGAGGAGTGCCGTGCGGCGCTCACGAGGTGTCCTACGCTCGGGTGTGTGCCCGTCGTCACAGTCCCTACGAGTGCTCCGCCGACTCCTGGGCCGGAGCGCAGGGTGTTTGGTCTGTTCGAGCTCGGTCTCGTCTTTCTGATCATCGCGACTCTGGGTGGCATCGTCAAAACCAACCTTGGTCACGGGTGACGCTGTGAAAGTCGCGGCGGCGCCGCGACGGCCCAGATTGCTTCCTTCGAGGAGGCACTCGACTTCTTCGAGGCCGACTGCGGCCGGTACCCGACGACGGCCGAGGGGCTCGAAGCGCTCAGGAAGAAGCCCGCGGGAGCGACGGGCTGGAGGGGGCCATACATGAAGAAGGAGATTCCCGTGGACCCCTGGGGCGACCCGTACCGCTATCTCTCGCCGGGGACGCACGCGATCGCCGGCGTGGCGAGCTCCTCGAGCTATGACCTCTCCTCGAACGGCGCCGACGGTCAGAATGGAACGGACGACGACATCTGCAGCTGGAAGATGCAGAAGGACCTGCACGACAAGTAGCGCCGGCTCATGGGCCCGAAAGTTTCGCGAGGCGAAACCTATGGGCCCTTCTGGAGGCTGAGAGGGCCGTAAGTTTCGCTGGGGGAAACTTGTTGGCCTCTTACTGAGCCGAGCGTGGTCTTCTAAAGAGAAGAACCTCTAAGGAAAACAGGAATGCAGGAAGGCCTGGTTCCTCGTTCCTGCCTCCCTGCCTCGCGAGCAGCGGCGGCCTTCGCGGCGGAAGCGTCGAGAAGAGAGACGCCGCGGAGGCGCAGAGGCGCTGAGGACGCGCAGAGATCGGCGTGCTCAGCCTTGTTGGTGCCGTGC
>Ga0070738_10007759_pt1 | contig 10592 bp, 20 predicted proteins | sample Coa_R2_2_FD_66446 | JGI IMG/M metagenome (GOLD analysis project Ga0070738, IMG submission 66446) | Surface soil microbial communities from Centralia Pennsylvania, which are recovering from an underground coalmine fire - Coalmine... | ecosystem: Environmental > Terrestrial > Soil > Unclassified ... | reverse complement strand
CCTGTATGAGATGAGGACCATGCCGGAAGCGGAGTCCGACATCCCCTTTTAGGGGCTAGGGAGGAAAACTGGACGATGGTATGTAGCCCGCCGGCATAGGGGAGCGCCGGCGGGCTATTTTACGAGGAGAGGACTGTGGCCGGTCATCTCAAATACACCATAGCCGACTTTCGGCGGACGGTCAATAGGGGTCCCTATCCTGGCGGTCCGACGCTGGCGTACGCCAAGCGCCAGTTGCGTGGAGCTGCGAAGGGACTGTCGCGGCAGCGGGCTCGCGGGCATCATCCTCGCGAGCATGTCACCCGGACGCCGCGTCCGGGGTCCAAGACGCATGCCCAGCTGGTAGAGCGCGTGCAGCGGCATTTTGTCGCTGCAGTCGGGCGGCGGGCGGTGGTACTGGACGAGGCACCCAATACGGTGCCGGTACGGATCCTCAGGGATATGCTTGCGGCCCCCCGCGAGCAGATCCGTACGCTGGCTCGGCTCAGCCCCACAGAGTATTGGGGGTTGGTTGCTATAGATCGGGAAGAGGTACCTAGGGACTATAACCCCTACTGGTACCAGGGGGGCAGTGGGCCGTACCCGCTGCGGCTGCGGGCAGCATGATCTGTCAGGGATGCGGGGCGGCTTTTTCGCCGTCCCGCCGGGATCAGCGGTATTGCGCGAGGAAGTGTGCAAATCACGGACTGCGCAAGCAATCCCGAAAGGATCACGCCTTGGAGTTTATTGGCATTGATGGCGAAGGCATCTCGTCGCCGCAGGGGCATGATTATGTCCTATTGTCGGCGACGGGCTTTGAGCCATTGCACCGCAATGGACAGCGTCTGACGACGCTCGAGATCTTCGACTGGTTGTACAATACGGTATTCCGGGCGAAGCCCAATGCCGTCTATGTTGGGTATTTTCTCAGCTACGACTGGTCGCAGATACTGCGGGATCTGTCAGAGCAGGCTGCACGCTTGCTGATCACAGACCAGGGTGTCAAGAGCAGACAGCGTAAAGGGGGGAAGGGTCGACCGCCGCGGCCCGTGCGCTGGCGAGGCTGGGAGATTGACGGACTGGGACTACGGCGCATCAAACTGCGACCTGAGCCGCAGTCGCCACGAGAGAAAGTCCCGTGGATGTATATCTGCGATGCGGGGGCATTTTTTCAGACGTCATTCGTGCGTGCGATTGATCCAGTACCGTATCAGCGGTGTGGTGAAGAGCCTCCAGTTACTGCACAGCAGTATCGGCTCATTGTGGAGGGTAAGGCTCATCGGGGGGCAGAGACCTTTGGTAAGGACATGATCCGGTACAACGCTGCCGAGCTCGAGGCATTGCCAAAAATCCTTGAACCCCTGAATAGAGCCTTTGTGCGCATGGGAGTGCGACTACAGCGCAATGAGTGGTTTGGGCCAGGACAGGCAGCGCAGAAATGGCTGAGCGCAGTCCATTGCCCGACTGGGGAGGTAATACGGGCGTCAGTGCCAGAGGGATTTCGCGAGGCAGCACGGCGCTCGTATTACGGCGGATGGTTTGAGATCTTTTGGCATGGGCCGTATCCGGGAGTGCTGTGGGAATATGACATCAACTCCGCGTACCCCGCAGTGATGGCGGCATTGCCATGCTTATTGCATGGGGCATATGTCTCAGGTACTGGCTCACCGCCCAATGTCGGGCCACGTGATTTGGTATTGGTCTATGCGCGGGTATTAGGCTCACATGCACGGATTGGCTCTATGCTGCACAGGCGCCATGACGGTCAAATCATCCGGCCGTGGGATACGGAGGGATGGTATTGGCAGCATGAGCTACTAGCTGCGCATAGGGCAGGACTAATAGACAGGATAGAGAGCAAGCAGTGGCAGGTGTATCGGGCGTGCGATTGCCCGCCCCCGATCGCTGCTATTGCAGATCTCTATCGGCAGCGCGTGGAACTGGGGGAGGCAATGAAGAACTCTCCGTTTGGCACAGCATTGAAGATCGTCTACAATAGCTGCTACGGTAAGTTTGCCCAGTCTGTGGGCAATCCAAAATTTGCCAATCCGATCTATGCAAGCTTGATCACAGCAGGGTGTCGGACACGAATACTAGAGGCTATTGGATCGCATCCAGAAGGCGCAGAGGCAGTTGCTATGGTGGCAACGGATGGCGTCTATTTTACGTCCCGTCATCCTGGATTGCTATTGGACAAGACCGTATTGGGGGCGTGGTCAGAGACAGAGCGTTACGGTATGACGTTGTTTAAACCGGGCGTGTACTGGGATGATAAGACCCGGGCGGCGTTACAGTCGGGACAGGCTAAGCTCAAATCGCGGGGGATCAATGGTACGGCCCTTGCCAGGCATATTGACGAGATTGATCGACAATGGGCTGTAATGGCAAGGAGTAATAGCCAAGACTGGCCGGCATTGGATATTCCAATCCCCTTTAGCCTGATCTCTCCGCGATTGGCATTGGCTAGAGGTGATTGGTCTCTCTGCGGACAGGTCATTACAGATGGGGTGATCCGGCAGTCCTCGGACCCGCGGGTCAAGCGGCGCCCGCTACAGTGCGGCCCGGGTTGGTCGATGCCGCACGGAAGCGAATATTATCGGGGTGAACCTAAGCTCCAGTCCTCGCCCTACGACGGGCTATTTGGCGAGGACGAGGACGTGACGACGGCTCTGGGCGTACACCCAGAGGGGGATATCATCGCGGGTCTCGCGTCCCTGTTGCGGGGGGAGGGATAGGATCTCAGCGTCCGGCCATTAAGCGCTGTCGCGTCAGCCACGAGACCATCGGCGGCGGATGGTCGACAGCCTGGCGCTTGCTTGCGGCGCGGCGCAGCTTTTTGTCTCTCTCTGTCATGTAGATATGGTTGTGTTGGCGCCGCTGCCGCGGATCCTTGTCGCGTGATCCGGGGGGGCGCCCGCCTTTCGATTTCATTCGAAATGATCCCATATGACCGGGGGAAGGTGCTGACAAGATCTGCTGAGCCCCGGTTACATGGGCTGGAGCGCTCCCGCGAGGGGAGAGACGCCGTATTGCTGGGGACGCAATAGGAGCGGCGTCACACGGGAGCGCTCTGTGGCATAGGGTACACCCTCCTTCGCCTTCGTGTCAACATCAGAATTTGCGAATTTGACACAAATTGTAGATATTAGAGATTGCGATATCCGCTTTGTTGCCATTATCGTACGTGGTATGATACGGGCATGATCTCCAAACCCCCGCTACCTCCGCTGCGACGGCACACTGGCAAATTGGCAGGATTGCCGCCTTTGCGGAGACCCTCCCTCCTTGCCGTGAGGAGGGGGAACGCCTTTCTTGCACCACAAGCAATTGCGCGAAAGAAGAGAAAATGATTACCTTTCCGCAACCCTCGATCCCCTACGCGGGGCCGATCAATCTCGTACCGATCCAGGGTCCGAGCGGGCCGGCATTGGCTGCTCCGATCCAGATTGCGTGGGACCCGGTCAATCCGACGCAGGTCGTCAATCTGACGATGGCCGGTGTCGGGCAAATGGGGGTCATCCAGTCGGTGTTCGTCAATAACGAGCAGAATGGTGCTAGCGTCCGTTTGATTGCGCTGGACACTGGGATGGTCATTACAGTGCCAGCGTTTTCCAGTGCGCTGTTGCCGTTTACGAGCTTGTCGCAGCAGATCATTGTGACTGTCCCGTACGATGTCGGGCCATCGGGATCGTCGTCATTCTCGGCGCCGCCCGATACGACGTATATCGTATTTTATAACACCTTACTGCCGCCAGTGGCGCCACATGGCGTCTCGCCGGCCAATAACGCCTTTAGCTATCTCGTGGCACTGGGCTCGACAGCGCTGAATATTGCTCTGATGCCAGCGGGTACGTGGTTTACACTCCTTAATTTCTCACTGGTCGCAGTCAATCTCGTTGGTGGCACCAGTGGCAGCAACTATTCGCCAATCCATGTTACGGACGGTAATGGCAATGTTATTGCCAGAACGGCATTAGAGGCACAAGCGGGAGCAACCCTCAATATGGAGATCTATCGCCTTAATCCGGGCGGAATCCAGAGGGTAAAGAACGGGCTGACCTTGACCAGTGGCACTCCTGCTAGTGCGCCAAGTGCCGGTCATTTTGTCATCAATGGGGTTGTCTCATTATACTGAGGGAGATACGATGGCTATGTTGGACATGGCACGGGCCATGGGGTCCGTGATGCAGCTGATGGCGTCACTGGATGTCGAGCAGGTCAATAAGGTCATTGCCTCGCTCGTCGTCTGGGCGGAGCGGATGGAGATGCGTGCGGTTGCGATAGAGCAACAACTCAATAGGATTGAGAGGTCTCTCAATGAGCGATATGGTGCCGCGAGTGACCCTGCCACTACCGGCATGTACACTGGCGAGCGGCTGTCCCTCACCGACGACATGCGCCCCCTTGGGGCGATGTCAGAGCACGGCGCTGACGGACTGGGCAGAGTCAATGGAGGTGATCCCGCCGGAAGTGACGACACTGGAGGGTATATCCTTGGACCCTGCTGACCGGATGGTTCTGCTGGAGAGTGCTATTGAGGGTCTCGAGCGCGATTGCGGCGAGCTATCCGTCCAGATCGCAGATGTATTGAGATTCCTGAAAAGGCATTTCCCAGATGACTTCTGAGCTCGAAGAAATCGCTGAGGCGGTAGAGGCGCAGGCTGAAATGGAGACTGCGCAGGCCGAAGCGGCAGAGGCACAAGCAGAGGCAGCCGTAAAAGTTGCTGAGACAGAAGCTGAGGCAGCCGTAAAAATTGCAGAGGCAGAAGCTGAGGCAGCCGTAAAAATTGCTGAGGCAGAGGCTGAGGCAGAGGAAGAAGAGGAGAATGAAGAATGGCGCGAGTTGGTAGAGGTACTAGAGACGCGGATCGCCGGTCTGGAAACGGCGCTGGCACAGAGACTGGAGCAGATGCAGACCTCACTGCAGTCGATCCAACAGTCCTTGACGCCACCGCCGCCGATGCTGGCCCCAGTGCCATCGCAGAGCCCAGCGTCACCGACAGCGCCCCCGGCGGAGCCCCCGGCGGAGCTCCACGAAAGCGTGGTCGACCGAAAAAGCACGTGGCACCGGCCGCGCCATCGCTGGATCTGAGACCGCTCTATCTCGGATTGCATGCGCTGTTAGCGCAACGGACAAAGCGTCCAGATGTATGGGCATTGTCTGAGCTCGAGCTCGATATGCTGGTCAAGGCCGATATGGCCGTATTGTCCCATTTGCCGGCAGAGTGGCTGGAGCGCTCCCAGCTTGCAATCGATATCATGGGCGTAATCTCTGCCCATGTCGCCGTGTATGGACCGCGTCTGGCGGCAATGGGCCGCCGTGCGCCAGATGCGCCCCCTCCAGGGGCGGCCAATACGACATTGCGGCCGGTGACAGCGCCCCCCATGCAATAATCATGCCAGAGTTTCGCCTCCCTGGGCCGACGGATCGTACCTGGATTGCGGGTCACACGGGCAGCGGCAAATCGCATGCGGCTCTGTGGCTCTTGTCGCATCAGGACTATGATCGTCGGCCTTGGATTGTATTGGATTTTAAGGGAGAGAATCTGATTGGCGGTGTCCCGAGGATTGGCCGATTGCGGCTGACTGATAGGCCGCCGCGGCGCCCGGGTGTATACCGATTGCGGTACAATCCGGGCGATGAGCCTGAGCTAGAGGATTTCCTCTGGCAAGTCTGGCGGCGAGGCAATATTGGTATAGTCGTCGACGAGGGACACGCCCTTCCCGGCGATGGAGGGATCAGGTCAGACGTAGTCAAAGCACTCGCATCGCAAGGTCGCTCTAAGAGGATCCCAATGATTGTGGTCTCCCAGCGACCCGCTTGGATTAGCAAATTTGTGACGTCGCAGAGCGATTACATTTGGACATTTAAACTATCGCATAGGGATGATTACAAGGCCATCGGAGAACTGATCCCGGGGGACATTATGGCGATGGTCGAGTCCTTGCCGGATCGGCATTTTATCGCGCATGATGTTGCGAAAAGAGCAACATTTCATTTGCTCGAATTGCCCGGTCGTGATAGCATTTACGATAGGTTCGATAGGCGCTTACCGCCGTCTTTCTGGATCGACTTGCCAAAGGCGCAACGGAAATGGAACACAATCTGATCGCTTGGAACATCCCAAACTGGATCACGGTCATCCTGATGGTCTCGCTCGGGTATCTCCTGCTGGCTCTGGTCGCGCAGGGTATCCAGAGGATGCGGGGGGGCGCGGGCGGACAGGTACTGTCCTTCCCGTCTGGTAAACCATTGGCAGGCTAATGGCAATGGATAAATGGCTCAATTTGCCAATGCTATCCAATCCCTATAACTGGGCGATTGTATGGCTGATGGTCGCAATTTTCGTCGCGTCTATTACTTTGATCGGAGAGCATCTCAATGGCGCAGCCTAACTCGTCGCAGCAGCTTAATGCGGCTCAGCAAAATGCTATTGCTCGGCAACTGATCCTTAAAGGCGGCAATGGTATTCTGCCGGCGATCAATAGATGGCAGCAGATCTGGTCGCAGACCTATACCAGTGGCATCCCGGGGGCGGTCATCACTGTGCCATTGACCAATACTGGCTTGATCAAACGCATGCTGGTCAAGGTCACGGGTAAGATCAACGCTGGCGCGACGACCACCCAAACCCGCGGCAAATTCGGCCCAGCTGCGCTGTTTAGCAATGTCGTGCTGACCGACTACGACAATCAGCAGCGCCACAGCGCTCCCGGCTGGGCCTTTCAGCTGGTTTCCTCGGCCAAGCGGCGCCGGGTCTATGGAGCGGCGGTTACGACCGATACTCCCTTTGGTTATGGCTCCAATTACACCGTGCAGTCGATGCCGGCAACGATTGCGGCCAATGGGAGCGGTCTCTTTACGTACTACCTCGAGGTGCCTATCAGTCGCTCTGACGACGATCTGCGCGGGTTCCTGTGGGGCAATATCACGTCCAGTAATGCCTTTCTGACCCTGACCGTCAATCCTACGCCGTTTGTCTCCAGTACGGCAGATGCGACGTTCGCACTGTACCAATCGGGCGGGACGGACTTGGCTAGTTTTGACAGCACTGTCGGCATTACTGTGACAGTGTTCCAAAATTACTTGGACCAGATCCCTCGCGACAGTAAGGGTGCGCCGATCCTGCCGGCGATCGATTGGTCCTACGACTATATGATCCAGGCTAGTACGGCGACGGGGCTGGTGCAAAACTCCCCAATGGCCATCAACTATCCCAATTTCCGCGACATCTTGTCGACCTCGTTTGTCTACGACAATGGCGGCGTCTATCCGACGACCCCCGGCTCGGATATCTCGCAGATCGCGATCCAGTCGGCCAATCTGGTCAATGTCCAGCAATTGGATCCCGTGACCACGACACTGATGGCTCGCAATCTCCTCGGCAATGACCCGCCGAGCGGCGTGTACTATCTCGACCACAATCACCGGCCGATCAATGCGCAGCAGTATGGTAACTGGCAATTGCTGGTCACACCGGCGACGACCGTCAATGCTGGTGCAGCGCTCTATTACGCCATGGAGATGGTCGCTCTGCGCAACGTGGTCCTGCAGGCAGGGTCGCTGCAGGCAGGAGGCTAAGCGCCAATGGCTGATACGACAGAGACTGCTGGGTCTCGATTGCTCACGGCTACGCAATCGTGGCTAACTGAGCCGATTGTTGGCACAGTGGACATGATCGACTTGTTTCTGCTCGTCGGCATCGTCCTCGTATCAATGTTTCTCTGGTCTCGCGTCCTCGCGCATATGGGAGAGTAATATGCATTATGGTCATGTCGTCCTGATGATCGTCCTCGTGTTGCTCGCTCTGTATATCGGTGAGCATTACCAGCCACTGGCTCGTATTGGGCTCTGATCATGCAGGGATTTGGTGAGGCGATTGCAGGCATTGCAACGGCCATAATCGGTCTCGCAATCATTGCCGTCCTCGTCTCGCAAAATGCTCAGACGAGTGCCGTCATCCAATCTGCCTCGTCTGGATTTGGCAATATATTGATGGCGGCGGTTAGCCCAGTAACCGGCAATACCGGTACGATGGTCTCGTCGTACCCCAATAGCACGGGGATCCTGCAATAATGTTTGATCGACTCACAGAGGCAGTCGTCACGATCGCGACGGCGATCGTCGGAGTGGCGATGCTCGCGATCCTCGTCAGCCGCAAATCGCAGACGCCAGCGGTAATCCAGGCTGCCGCATCGGGATTTGGCAATTCGCTTGCGGTTGCTGAGGCACCGGTCACTGGGGCCAATACCCCGATCAATCTGTCCTATCCCACTTCCAGCGGGTTGGAGTTGCCGACGATCGGCGCTCCGATCATTGGGGGCGGCTGATATGAGCTTCTGGCGCAAGCCTCGGGCGGTAGGGCTGCCTGGTATTGGCAATCAGCCCTATCCCGTGCAGAGCCTGCAGGGACCGCTTTATCCCGCGCCAATGGCGGCCAATACCGTGCGCGGCGATAATAGCGGCATAGCCGATAGTCGACAGATGGTGTATCGGCATTTCCTGCCGCCCGGTCTCTGGGGTGGCAATACCTGGACGCCGCAGACATTAGGTCTACCATTGGTGACCGGGATTGGTGCTGGCGTGCCTAATGTGGCGCAATTGCAACTGCCGCCACCTCCAGCAGATGCGCAGACGCCATTGGCAATGCCCTATCTGGTACCGCCGTTTGGCATCGGCCAGTCCTGGCAGATGCCATTGCCGACACAGGCACAGCCTCTGCTGACGTCCGATCAGCTGCAGACGCTGTACCCAGATTACTGGACCTATGTCGGAGCATCCCCCATCCCAGTGCCATGGACAGGAGCACTAGGAGCGACGCCGAGTGCTCAGAATACGTAGAGGTGGCCTATGGAACACGTATGGCAATGGGTTACGGAGCATAAGCTCTGGGCCGCTGGGATCGTTGTCGGCGTTATCGTCCTAATCTGGCTCTGGTGGCGCTCGGGTAGTAGCTCAGCGAGCAGCGGCAGTGGCGCAAACGCCTATTACGCAGCGGCTGCGCAGAATGCACAGGCTGATGCCGCATTGCAGGCACAGCAAGCACAAACCCAAGCGGCTATGTATGCCGCCCAGCAGCAGGCTACGACGCAACAAGAGGCTTATCAGGCTGCAGTCCAGATCAATGCCTCCAACAATGCGACGCAAGCATCAATGATCAATGCGCTGATCCCGGTGTATCAATCAGAGATCGCTGCACAGGCTGCGCAAACCAATGCCGCAGCGACATCGGCTAACCTGACGTCGTTCTATGCATTGCTTGCGGCGCAGCCGCAATTGGCGCACTCGCAATTATTTATGTCCACTGGCTTGCCTTTGCCCAATAGCCAGGGTGGCGTGTATCTACCGCAGGAGTTCGCTGGACCGGGTCAGTACGCATACTACAAATCCAAATATCCGCAGTTCTTCAGCTGATACAGTGCGGATATGCCCTACTCAACTGATCCTCTGACTGAGATCGCGCAGTTCGAAAGCGGCGGTCTCAATATCCCAAACTACGAATATTCGCCAGAGAACACTGCCAGTGGGCCGTGGCAGATCAATGTCTCGACCTGGAACTCATTGGTCGCCCCCAATACTGGATTGCCGACAGTAAGCTATCCAGCTGGGGTCATGTCACTGCCAATCAGCGAGCAGGCACAAGGCGCTGCCTATCTCTATAATACCCAAGGGTTTGCACCATGGGCGCCCTATAATCCGCAATTAGCAGCAGATATTGCCAGTGGCGCGGGGTCATTTCCGACCCCCGGATCTTACACCCCGGCGTCCTTCCAGACCAGCCAAAGTATGCCGATCAGCGGCGCGACCAATCAAAGCGGACCGAGCATCAGTGCATCCATCCCAAATACCGGCCCATACTACTACGACCCGGGCACAAATTCCTATATCGACAGTAATGGCAATCCCGTCGATTGGTCCACTGCGGAGACATCGCCCAATACCTACACGGAGCAGGGGGTACCGACCTCTACTCCCAGCACTGGAGCCGTCGGAGCAACCGTTAGCACATGGTGGCAAAATCTGATTGCTGACGTCGAAAACTTCTTTGAGCGCGGGGGGGTGTTCTTACTGGGCGTCGTACTGATTGGTATTGCCATCTGGGGCATGGTTAAGCTACGTCCAGATATCGAGGACACTGTGAAAAGAGCATCACTCAAGGCGGTTGTGTGATGGCAATCATCGTTTTGTTCCTCGGCATTATGCTGGTGATCTCAGCATACAATAACACGTTTGCTGCATTGTTCCAGCAGCTGGGCTCCGATCTGCCGGGATTTGGCATCTGGGCTGCTGCGATTATCATCATCTGGGCAGTGTCGAATGTGCCAGCATTGCGTACACCAGCCAAGTGGTTTTTAGCTCTCCTGATCATTGTATTTCTACTGTCCAATCGTGGGCTCTGGCCCAATCTGCAAGCGGCTATCACTGGACAGACGCCGCCGCAGCCCCCGCAGCAGACACAACTACCGTCCCTAGTGTCACAGACACCAGCGCCGATCACGCTCAACGTCACATCACAGCCGTCACAAAGCGGCAGTTCTAGCGGATCCGCTCTCGGGTCTCTGAGCAACTTGGGCGGATTGGGCGGATTTTTTGGAGGACTACCATAATGTGG
>Ga0070738_10007757_pt1 | contig 10593 bp, 9 predicted proteins | sample Coa_R2_2_FD_66446 | JGI IMG/M metagenome (GOLD analysis project Ga0070738, IMG submission 66446) | Surface soil microbial communities from Centralia Pennsylvania, which are recovering from an underground coalmine fire - Coalmine... | ecosystem: Environmental > Terrestrial > Soil > Unclassified ... | reverse complement strand
CCGCGGCGACGGCGAAGAGGGGCGCGAGCCCCGCGAGCGCGAGCGTCAGCGAGACTCCGGCCGCCGAGACGCGGCCGATCACGACGACGAGCCCGAGCACGCACGAGGCGAGCCCCATGAGCTGGAAGGAGAGCGGCGGGACGCCCACCTGCTCGACCAGGTGGAGCGCGCACGCGGCCCAGAGCGCGAGGAACGCGAGGAGCGCCGCCACGAAGCCGGCCTCTCCGTCTCCGGCGGCGAGGCGAGCGCGCGGGCGCCCCGACCAGATGATCTCCTCGTCGGGGCGGAGCTCGCGCCGCAAGAGCGAGCCCGCCTCGATCACGCGAGAGCTCGCTCGATCCAGCCGGCGCCGAGGACGCGGTCGTCCTCCTCGTCGTAGAGCGCGCAGAGCTGTCCCGGAGCCACGGCGATCTCCGGCACGTCGAACACGACGTGGACCTTGCCGTCTTCCTCCACGGTCGCGGTCGCGGCGACGGCGGCGTGGTTGTAGCGGATCTGCGCCATGACGCGCCGCGAGCCGCGCGGAGGCTCCGCCTGCCACTGGAAGTCGCGAGCCCGGAGCGCGCGGGCCTCGAGGTCCTTCTTCTCTCCGAGGACGACCGTGGCCGTCGCGGGGTCGACCGCGGTCACGTAGCGGCGCTCGCCGAAGCCCTGGCCGAGGCCCTTTCGCTGGCCGATCGTGAAGCCGAGCGTCCCCTCGTGCCGGCCGATCTTCGCGCCACCGGTGTCGACGAAGTTCCCGGGCTGGACGGCGGCGTGGTGGAGCGGGAGACGCTCGCGGACGAACGGCCGGTAGTCGTCCTGCACGAAGCAGATCTCGACCGAGTCCTTCTTCTTCGCGACGCGGTCGAGGCCGAGCGCGCGCGCCTTCTCGCGCACCTCCGGCTTCTCGAGGTCCGCGAGCGGGAAGACGCTCCGGGCGAGCTGCTCGGGAGAGAGGACCGCGAGGACGTAGGTCTGGTCCTTCTTCCGGTCCCTCGGGCGGCGGAGGACGGGCCGTCCGTCATGGTCGAGCCGGGCGTAGTGACCGGTCGCCACCTTCTCGGCGCCGATCTTGTCGGCGAAGGCGAGCACGTGGCCGAACTTGAGCCACCGGTTGCAGAGGACGCACGGGTTCGGAGTCTCTCCGCTCGCGTAGCTCTCGACGAAGCGCTCGACGATGCGAGAGAACTCCTCCTTCATGTCGAGCGCGTAGAACGGAATCCCGAGCTTGTCGGCGACCCGGCGCGCGTCGAGCGCGTCCTCGACCGAGCAGCACCCCTGCTTCTCGCCCGTCGCGTGACCCGAGATCCCCGATCGCATGAAGAGACCGACCACGTCCCAGCCCTGCTCCTTCAAGAGGGCCGCGGAGACGCTCGAATCCACTCCGCCCGAGAGGGCGCACACGATCCTTCGTGACATGGGAGCCTGGAGCATAACCCGCGACGGGGCCTGGTCGGAGGTGGACAGAAGCGCTCACCAGGGTGTCATTCCAGAATTCGTGCGTGACGAGATCGCTCACCTCATGTCTTTCCATCCCGGATCTACCGTACTCGGGGACAAAAAGTAGTCGTCTCCGAGCACGGTCAAGGCCTGTCCAGACAGGGCTTTGCAGCGTCCGATGACGCTGCCCGCCTTGAAGTAGGGCTTCGAGGCGAGTACGGTTGGCCCTGGCTTGTGGAGGTAAACCAATCGGCAGGCTTTTGGGTGGGGCATTGGGGTTTTGGGGATGACTAGGAACGAGTGCGTGGCCACGGAGCCTCGCTTCACGTTCACGGGTCCGGGTGAGGATGCTGTCAACGAGCCTCGCGTCGTCGAGCCGGATGAGGACGCGGAGCTCGTCGAGACGTGCCGGAGAGGGCAGGCGATCGGTTACCGGACGCTCTACGAGAAGTACGGTCACCGCATCTACGCTTTCGCCCGGCGCTTCCTCGCGGACGAGCAGCACGCCGAGGACGTGACGCAAGAGGTGTTCGTGCAGGTGTTCCGGAAGCTCGATGGCTTCCGCGGTGACTCCAAGTTCTCGACGTGGCTCTTCAGGGTCACCGTGAACTCCTGCAAGAACAAGCGACGGTGGGTCGACCGCGAGAGGCGGCTCGACCACAGGACCTACGTCGAGCGATCGCGGACGGGCGAGCCCGCCGCGCCGCCCGAGCGCGAGCTCGGACAGCGCGAGCTCCGGGACGAGATCGAGCGTGCCCTGAACGCGCTCACGGAGGAGCAGCGCTCGCTCATCCTCCTCAAGGGAGTCAAGAACCTCTCTTACGAGGAGATCGGCGACGTCCTCGGCCAGTCCGAGAACCAGGTCCGCGGCAAGCTCTACCGGGCCCGCAAGGTGTTCCGGGATGCGCTCGCCGCGCGGCACGTGCGCCTCAAGAACCTGAGCGACCACGAGCTCGAGGCCGAGGTCCTGGCCGAGCTCGGCGGTTGAGCGGAAACAGCGAGAGAAGAGAAGAAGGAGAGGTGCAGAGAACGAACCAAAGCGGACGCGCCTGACGACCGAAGAGAGACGGGGGTCTTTCTTCGGGGCACGGCGCGCGGCCCCGGGGGTTGGGGTCGCGGGAGTGTTCTCCCCGTGAGCGTCCGGGACCGGTTCCGACGGAATCGGTTTGGCCCGGGCGCTCGGTCGGAGGCAGAATGACCCCGCGAAAATCCCTTGGGGGTTCACCTGCTTTGATCGACATCTGCGAACGCGTGGCCGAGTCGCTCTCGGCCTACCTGGACGACCTGGACGACGAGGACACGGACGAGCTCGGGCTCGACCGGGCCTCGATAGAGGCGCATCTCCGGGTCTGCACGTACTGCGGAGCCCTCCGTCCCGGAACGCAAGCGAAGCCGAAGAGCGGCCAGGTCCCCGTACCGCCGGCGCGCCTCTGGGACGGCATCGAGGCGACGCTCCGGTCCGAGGGATTGATCCGCGATTGATAGAATCGCGGCCATGGCCCCCACGCAGGACATGGTCGTCTTCCTCGACGGCGAGCCCGTCGCTCTCGATGCGGCGCACGTCTCCGTCTTCGATCACGGCTTCCTGTTCGGCGACAGCGTCTACGAGGTCGTGAGGACGGTGCGGAGAAGGCTCTTCGCCTTCGACCCGCACATGGAGCGACTCGAGGGTTCGGCCCGCGGCCTCTGGCTCGAGATCCCGTGGAGCCGCGACGAGCTGCGCGCCCAGGTCGAGCGGGCCGTCTCGCTCGTGAAGGACCCGGGCGACGCCTACGTGCGGATCATCATCACGCGCGGCGTGGGCGAGCTCGACCTCGCGCCGGACTCCTGCAAGAGGCCGGGGTCGGTCATCATCGCCAAGCCGCTCCCCGTCTATCCGCGGGCGTGGTACGAGGACGGGATCGCCGTCCAGATCGTCGGGACGATGCGGAACCCGACCCGCGCCGTGAGCCCGAGCATCAAGAGCGGCAACTACCTGAACAACGTCCTCGCCCTCATGGAGGCTCGCCGCGGCGGCGCCCTCGAGGCCGCCATGCTCAACGAGACGGGCGCCCTCACCGAGTGCACGACGAGCAACCTCTTCTTCGCCAGGGGAGGCGTCGTCAAGACGCCGGCCCTCGACTGCGGGATCCTCTCGGGGATCACGCGCAGCATCCTGCTCGACGCGGCCCGCCGCGCCGGCGTCCCGATCGTCGAGGGGAGCTTCGCGGCCGACGAGCTGAGGAGCGCCGACGAGGCCTTCATCACGAGCACGACGAAGGACCTCGTCCCGATCAAGTCGGTCGACAAGAAGAACCTCGCCGCCTCGCCCGGTCCTCTCACGAAGAAGCTCATGGGCGTCTTCGCCCGCGAGGTCCAGCAGCGCATGACTCAGGCGTCCGCGATCGCATAGCCGATCCCCGGCAGCTCCTGGATCCTTCGTCGCGTCGCGAGGATCCCGAGCGCCGACATGGCGGCCCGCGCGTCGATCCCCACATCGAAGACGATCTCCTCGAACGTGCAGGGGCGCGACGCGTCGGCGAGATACGTCTCGACCTCGCCCGGGACTCCCGGGAGCGGAGGCGGGCGCCTTCGAGCCACGAGCGGCGGGCGCGGGTCCACGTTCGGCTCCTGCTTCTTGAGCTCGAGGTTCAAGAGGACGTCGTCGGCGCCCTCGACGAGGTGGGCGCCGCTCTCCTTCAAGAGCTTGTTCGTCCCGCGCGAGAGAGGATCGTCCACCGGCCCCGGGACGGCGAAGACCTCGCGGCCGTTCTCGATCGAGTGGCTGGCGGTGATGAGCGCGCCCGACCGATCGCCGGCCGCGATCACGAGCGTCCCGAGGGCGAGGCCCGCGATGATCCGGTTCCGCATCGGGAAGTGCGCCCCGCTCGGCGACGCGTCGACGGCGAACTCGGAGACGAGAGCGCCCCGTTCCTTGATCCTCGCGGCGAGCTCGGCGTGCTCGCTCGGATAGACGCGGGCGAGCCCGCAGCCCAGGACCGCGATCGTGCGCCCCTCGTCGGCGTCGAGCGCGCCCTCGTGCGCCGCCCGATCGACCCCTCGCGCGAGACCGCTCACGACGACGACGCCCGCCTCGGCGAGGTCGCGCGCGACCGTTCGCGCGAACCGAAGCGCTCGAAGCCCGGCGTTCCTCGAGCCCACGATCGCGACGACCTTCCGGCCCGGTTCGACGAGGGTCCCGAGGCGGCCGAGTAGGACCGGTGGGAAGTGGATCTCGCGCAGGAGCTCCGGGTAGTCGGGGTGGCGCAGGTGAACGAGCTGGACCCCGAGCTTCTCGAGCCGCGCCCGCTCGTTCTTCGCCTCGCGCTCGCCCTCCGCGCTCACGAGCTGGGCGGCGACGCCCGCTGGAAGACCCGCGTCGGCGACGAGCGCGCGTTCCTCCTGCGCGAAGACGTTCTCGGGCGTCCCGTAGCGCTCGAGGAGCACGTTCGCCCGGACGCGGCCTATGCCGAGAGCCTGCGAGAGGCGGAGCCAGGGGAGCCATTCGTCACCGAGTGTCGTCATGGCCGACCCGTGAGCAGAGACCGAGCCAAACCGCCGGGCCACGAGACGTCGCGGTCATGCGTCCTCGGGACGAGCAACATTCCGGAAACCGGAGTGCGGCAGCCGCACCCCTGCATGAGGCTTGACCTCGGGCGCGAAACGGCGCTGCCGTCGCTCGAGGCACAAGCCTGGTGACGAAGACGCAGAGCCGCAGAGATCGCAGAGGAGACGCAGAGGCGCAGGTTTCGCTTCTCTGCGTCTCCTCTGCGATCTCTGCGGCTCTGCGTTGAACGTCGTCCGTGCAACCAGCCCAATCCCCGAAGACGGGGTACCGCTCCCCGAGACGAGGAACGCTCTCTCACCGGCGTTGACCCCGTGTCCCCCGAGAAGACACGGCAACCACCGAAGACACTGAAGACACCGAAGCGCCGTGGGAGTAAACGCCTTCGGTGTGTTCGGTGTCTTCGGTGGTTGCCGTTCTCTCGTTCAGATCAAACGGCCCCTCGCGGGCTTGGTTCAGGTCTGCTCGAAGGGGTGGAACAGCTTCTCGTACTCGCGCTGCGCGTACCGATCCGTCATGCCGGCTATGTAATCGGCGACGCCGCGGTGAACGCCCTCGCGAGCGACCCACTCCTGATACTCCTCGGGGAGCTCGTGCGGGTGCTTCACGTACTCCTCGAAGAGGGCGCCCAGGAACCGCTTGGCCTTCTCGGCCATGCGCATGACGCGGTAGTGGCGGTAGACGCGCTTGAAGAGGAACTCCTCGAGCTCGTGCTTGCGGGCGTCGAGCTCGGCCGACAAGCCGACGAGCGGCCGCTTCGCGTGGCGCACATCATCAAATGATGCGATCCGGTCTTCTTCCAATCGCCTGCGAGTGGTCGCAACCAGGTCCGTCACCTGGAGATCGACGAGGAAGCGGATCGCCTCGCGACGCCGCACGCGCGGGTTGGCATCGGCCTTGTCGCCCGCGGCCTTGATCCGCTCGTCGGCCGCACCGAGAGCCCTCTGCCAGAGCTCCACCGATCCCAGGTCCTGCTCGGAGATCATGCCGGACTTGAGGCCGTCGTCCACGTCGTGGTGGTTGTAAGCGAGCGAGTCGGCGGCGTCGGCGACCTGGGCCTCGAGCGTCGCGGCGAGCTTCCTGTCGAAGCCGAGACGCGCCGCGTCGTCCTGCGACTCGGAGCGGCGCTTCCAGATCCCCTCGCGGACCTCGTAGGAGAGGTTCAAGCCGCGGAACTTGGCGTAGCGCCGCTCGAGGAGGTCCACGATCCTCAAGCTCTGGAGGTTGTGCTCGAAGCCGCCGTGGCCGGCCATGAGGTCGTGGAGCGCCTCCTGACCGGCGTGCCCGAAGGGCGTGTGACCGAGGTCGTGGGCGAGGGAGATCGCCTCCGCCAGGTCTTCATTCAGACGGAGGGCGCGCGCGACGGTGCGCGCGATCTGGGAGACCTCGATCGTGTGGGTGAGGCGGGTCCGGTAGTAGTCGCTCTCGGTGGCGACGAAGACCTGCGTCTTGTGCTCGAGGCGACGGAACGCGGTCGAGGCGACGACGCGCTCGCGGTCGCGCTGGAAGGCCGTCCGGTAAGGGTGCTCGGGCTCGCCGAAGGCGCGGCCACGCGACGAGCGGGCGAGGACGGCGTAGGGAGCGAGGTCTCGCTTCTCTCGCTCCTCGAGCTCGTCACGGAGACTGAGGCCGCTCAACGATCCTCCACTCGCACGCGCGGAGGAGCATTATCCACGAGGTCGGGTCACTTGCCCTTCGAGAAGTCTCCCTGGACTCCGCGCTCCCAGATCGACTTCGCGCCGCCGAGCCGCAGGTCGAAGGTCGCGCCGTCCCGGTAGACCGAGAGCGCGACGGTCGCCGCGTCGCCCTGGTTCGCATCGTCTCCGTTGTCCTGGAGCTGCATCCAGCCCTTGAGCGGCTTCCCGTTCAGGCTCACGATCACGTCGCCCTGCCGGAGGCCCGCCTTGTCCGCGTCGGACTCCGGCGTGATCGCGAGGACGTAATAGCCGGCGACGGGCGCCGAGCGGACCTTGAGGCTCTGGTCGAGCTGGGCCTTGATCGTCTCGTCCGTCGTCTGGGCGACGAGCCCCTGGATGGCGCGCGTCGCGTCGTCGCCCGGGATCCGCCCGAGCGTCCAGGCGAGCATGTACTGCGCCTGCTCGTTCTTCTGCTCGGCGAGCGCCGCGACGATCGCGTCGGCCGCCCCGGGCGGCGGGTTCTGCGCCAGGAGCCCCGCGATCATCTGGATCATGCTCGCGTCCTTCTCCGTCTTGAGCGCCTCGAGGAGCACCGGCCCGGCGCCGCTCGAGTCGCACATGGAGAGCCCCCAGATCGCGACCTGCCGGAACGTCTTGTCGTAGGCGTCCGGGTGGCCGAGCGCGTCCACGTAGAGCCCGGCGAAGTCGGCGGTCACGAACGCCTTGTAGAAGTCGCTCGTCGAGATCCCGAGCTCGGTCGCGTCGCCGTCCTCGACGCCGCTGAACATGGCTCCGACCTTGGCCGCGAGCGGCCAGGCGTCCTTCCCGTAGCGCGAGAGCTCGACGTAGAGCGCGACGAGCTTCTTGCCGTCCTTCTTGTCCTTGGCGGCCGCGACCTCCTCCTCGATCGCCTTGATCCGCGCCGCGATCGCGGCCTTGTCGAGGACGGCCGGGCGCGTGATCGAGCCGCTCCGCGCCCGGGCGAGCTCCTCCTCGAGGGCGACGGCGTGCTCCTCGGCGCGGGCGCGGCTCGCGCGCTCGAGGGAGAGCGCCTCCTCGGCGACGGCGACGCGCTCCTCGTGCGAGGCCGTGGCCGCGAGCGGAGTCGCCCCGGGTGCCTGGGCCCTCTCGACGACGGTGACGGAGGCGGGTCGCTCGACACTGGAGGCGCTCGCGCTCGTCACGAGCCAACCGCCCATGCCGCCGATCGAGACGCCGGCGACGAGCATGAGAAGGTCGCGGGTCGTGGACATGGCCTCACCTCAGTGCTTGTCGGCGGCGCCGGGCTTCACGACGCTGCCGTAGACGCCGATCGAGCCCGGCTTCATGGAGAGCTGGACGAGCGAGCCGTCGCGCCAGACGGAGACCTGCACGTTCGCGTCCTGCGCGATGCCCGACTTGAGGCGCGCGAGCTGCTTCTCGGAGCGCACGTCGGAGCCGTTGTAGCTCACGATGATGTCGCCCTCCTGGATCCCGGCGGACGCGGCCTGCGAGTTCGGGACGATCCCCGTCACGAGGTAGCCCTGGACGGTCGGGTTCCGCTGCGCGAGCGCGAGGCGCGCCATCTTCTGGATGTCGGCGTCGGGGTCGCTCTGCGCGAGCTGGGCGAGCGCGTCCCCGACCCACGCCTGGTCGGTCTCCGTGAGACCGTTCGCGAGCGCGCGGCGGGTGCGCGCGTCGGTCTGACCGCGCAGGAGGTCGAGGGCCGAGGAGGCGTCGAGGGCGTTCGAGCGGAGGAGGACGCCGAGCAGGCTCGCCGCCATGTCCGGGTCCGTCTCCGTCTTGACGAGAGCGACGAGGCGGGTCGCCTGCTCGGGCGTCGCCTCGAGCCCGCCCGAGCCGTAGGCCGCGAGGCGCCGCGTCTCCGCCGAGTGGCTCGAGGCATCGAGGAGAGCGTCGAGCGCGAGCGCGGAGAGGTCGGTGCGGTAGAAGAGGCGCACGATCTCCTGGCGCACGTCCTGCGTCCCCTTGTCGTCGTCCTCGTTCGCATCGAAGGTCGCGTCCGCGAGCTTCTCGATGAGGGGCCACGCCGGCCGGCCGAGCCCCGAGAGCTCGCGGAGGAGACGGACCGCGCGCTCCGCGTCCTTCTTGGCGATCGCGTCCTCGGCGTCCGTCGCGATCGTGGCGAGCGGGCGAGCCGGAGGAGCGGGAGGCGCGGTCCTCGGGCGCGGGTCGCGACGCCGCTCGGGGAGGGCGGCGGCCACGGCCGACGCGCTCTTCACCTGCGCGAGCTCGAGGCGGAGAGCGTCCCTCTCCTTCTCGACCTGCGCGCGCGCGGCGCGCTCCTGCTCGACGACGGGCTCGAGCGCGACTCCGGCCGACGGCGCCTGAGCGGTCTCGCGGACGACGACGGGAGCGTCGGGGGTTCGCTCGCGCGGCGCCGCGACGTTCGCGACCGTGAACCCGGCGACCGAACCGATCGCCACGCCCGCGAAGAGAAGCATGGTGTCGCGCGTCGTGCTCAAGCCCCACCCTCCAGCGAAGGATTAGACGGAGGATCGTGCCCGAAGGTTTCATGCCGTCGTAAGTCCAGGGGCCAGAGGGGGTCGTCCACGCGTGGACGTGCGGATCGGGGCTTCCATTTCTGGGTGAACCGGAGAAGCCCGCCTCACGGTTCTCCTCGACTAAGGAGGGGGCACGCTCGTTGCCCACCCGTCCTTCCCCGGAGAAGAAGCCCCGTGAAGAAGATCCCGTTCGTCCTCCTCGCCGTCCTCGCGCTCGCCGCCCAGACAGCGTCCGCCCAGGACAAGGTCGCCTACGTCGAGCTCCAGGTGAGCGGCCAGGACGCCCCCGCGCCCCTCGAGCAGCTGCGCGTCGACCTCGCGAGCCACACCTGGAAGGCGGCCGACGGCAACGGCTTCGACCGTCGCGGCGAGGGACCTCTGACGCCCGCCCTCGACGCGAAGGTCGAGGAGCTCGCCTCCAGGCTCGCGGCCGATCCGCCCCACGCCGGGATCCTCGGTCCGCTCAAGCGGTTCGTCGCGTCGGGCCCGAGCTACGAGGTCACCGTCGTCACCGCGAGCGATCCGCCGCGGACGATCGAGTGGAAGGGCTCGCTCGAGAAGCCGGGCTCGGACGCGGCGTTCGTCGAGCTCCTCGGGTTCGTCCGCGACCACGCGACGCCCGAGACCTACGAGATCGGCCTTCCCGGAGAGAAGGTGAGGACGAGCCCGACTCCGAGCCCGCTCGAGGAGATCTCCTCCAGGGTCCCGGGCGGCGGGATCCTCCGGGCCGCCGGCTCGCTCGTCGAGTCCGCCGGCAGCTCGATCCTCGGCCTCTACCGGGGCGCGCTCGGGATCGTGGAGGACACGGCGAAAGCGGCGCGCGGCACGGCCGAAGCCGTCCAGGGCACGGTCAAGGCGGTCGAGGGGACGGTGAAGGCCGTCGAGGGGACCGCCCGCGCCGTCCAGGGCACCGCCGAAGCGGCTCGTGGCACGGCGAGCGCCGTCGAGAAGACCGTGGGCCTCGTGAAGAGCGGCTTCGGCCTCCGCCGCGGCTCCGCTCCGGCCGAGGCGCCGGCGCGCACGCGGGGACTCTCGGGGCTCCTCCAGGACAGGGTCCAGGACGGCACGACGCGCGACAGCCCCGAGGACCGCTGAGATCAGCGCTCCCGCCTACCGACGAGGTGGCGCACGGCCCCGTGGAGCGTCCTGAGCTCGCGGCTCGTCGGGAGGGCGCGCTGGAAGAGGTCGTGGAGGTTGCGCACGAGAGCCGGCCGCTGCTCGGCGTTCTCGAAGAAGCCGCTCGCCTCGAGCTGGGTCTCGAAGCGCTCGAGGAACAGGGAGAGCTCGGCCTTGGGCGCTGGCGGCTCACCGCCCCGCTGCTCGCCGGGAGGCTCCTCGCCCGCGAGCAGCCACTCGTAGCCGAGGAGAAGAACGGCCTGGGCGAGGTTGAGCGAGGAGAAGGCCGGGTTCAGGCGCGCCGTCACGATCGTGTCGGCGCGCGCGAGCTCGTCGTTCGTGAGCCCCTCGCGCTCGGGACCGACGAGGA
>Ga0070738_10007756_pt1 | contig 10593 bp, 12 predicted proteins | sample Coa_R2_2_FD_66446 | JGI IMG/M metagenome (GOLD analysis project Ga0070738, IMG submission 66446) | Surface soil microbial communities from Centralia Pennsylvania, which are recovering from an underground coalmine fire - Coalmine... | ecosystem: Environmental > Terrestrial > Soil > Unclassified ... | reverse complement strand
GAATTCGTCATGCGTCATCGGCGGCGTCGCCCGTGCTCGGCCGTTGTGATCGGTGCCGGGCGACCAGGCCCAGGCGACGAGCGCCTCGTGGGCGAAATGATCGGCGAGTGCCGCCGCGTTGCGTTGCCCATTGCGCGTGGGATCGAGAAGCTCGCGGCAGATCTCTCGATCCGACAGCCCTTCCCACGCCATCGAGAGGGGCGCCAAGCGCCAGCCCGGCGCTCCCGGCACGCCGCTCGCCGCGTTATTCTTGTCCTGATGACACGTGCCGCAATGGAGGCCGGGCGCGCCGATATCCGAGGGGCCGCGCGCAACGTTGAAAAGATGGCGATGGCGGTCATCGCCCTGGCGAGGGAAGGGATGATCCGCGTCGGTGTGGCAGTTCATGCAGCGCGGCGATTTCAGCACCGTGGCGATCCGGGTGAAGAGCGCCTGGGACTCGGTATTGACCGTCTCGGCGCGCGACGGAGCCGCGGCAAAGCCGATGAGCATCAGGGCGAGCAGATAGGGGGCTTTCATCGGCTTTTTCCACCCTCGCTCGCGGCATGGATCGCTTCGCGGATCCGCTCATAGGTGCCGCAGCGGCAGATATTGGTGATCGCCGCATCGATATCGGCATCGCTGGGCTTGGGCGTTTCTTGAAGGAACGCCGCCACCGCCATGATCATGCCGGATTGGCAATAGCCGCATTGCGGCACCTGATGATCGATCCATGCCTTCTGCACCGGATGCGACCGGTCATGCGACAGGCCCTCGATCGTCGTGACCTCGCGCCCGGCCGCATCGCTCAGCGGGAACGAGCAAGAGCGCGCGGCGATCCCATCGACATGCACGGTGCAAGCGCCGCAAGCGGCGATGCCGCAGCCATATTTGGTGCCGGTGAGGCCGAGCTGCTCGCGGATGATCCAGAGCAGCGGCGTATCGGGATCGGCGTCGACGTCGATGCTGCGGCCATTGATGCGGAAAGTGATCATGGCGCGCTCCTCAGCTCAGCGTGAAGCCGGCGCGCGACAGCGGCAGCACGCGGATGCGTTGACCGGTGACGGCGGCAATGGCGTTGCACACGGCGGCGTGGGTCGGCACGGGCCCGATTTCGCCTAGACCGCCGAGCTTCGCGCCGCTCTCGATGAAATGCGTCTCGATCGCCGGCGTCTCCCAGAGATGGGCCGGCTCGAACGCGTCGAAATTGTTTTGCACCACGCGTCCCTTGTCGATGGTGATTTCGGTCTTGAGCCCGGACAACCCCCACACCACGCCGCCGGAGATGTTGGACGCGGCGATGCCGGGATCGAGCACCTTGCCGCAATCGACGGCCGTGACGATGCGGCGGACCTTGACCGCCTTGTCCTTGACCGAGACCTCGGCCACCTGGGCAATGAGGCTGCCGAAGGCCTTGGCGATGGCGATGCCGCGGCCTTGGCCGGCAGGGAGCGGCTTCTCCCATCCCGCCTTCTCCGCGACCAGGTCGAGGAGTGCCAGCATTCGCGCATTGCCATCGAGGAGCTTGCGGCGGAAGGCGACGGGGTCTTGCCGCGCCGAGGCGGCGAGCTCGTCGATGAAGCTCTCGAGCACGAAATTGTTGGGTCCGTGCCCGGTCGTCCGCCACACCGAGACGGGCACCCGGCTTTCGAGGTAATGCTGCTCGACGAAGAGGTTGGCGAGCCGATAGGGCGGATCGACGAGCCCTTCCACCGCCATCGAATCATATTGCGTCGGCGGCTCGAAGGGCGCCGACCAATCGGCGATCTTGGGATTGCGCGGGAAGACGTAAAGAAAATATGTCGGCGACACCACGCGATGAGCGAGTGCGGTCACCGCCCCCTTGTCGTCGAGCGCGCCGCTCACGCGATGCAGCATGGCGGGGCGGTAGGCGTCATGGGTCATGTCCTCCTCGCGCGACCAGATCAGCTTGACCGGCCGGCCCACCGCCTTGGCGATGATGAGCGTCTGCTTGACGAAATCGGCGAGCAGGCGCCGGCCGAAGCCGCCGCCGAGGAGCGTGCGGTGGATGTGGATGCGGTCGCTGGGAAGCCCGGTCACTTGCGCCGCCACGCCCTGGCTGATCTCGACGCCCTGTGTCGGCGCCCAGATGTCGCAGCGATCGTCGGTGACATGCGCCGTGCAATTCATCGGCTCCATCGTCGCATGCGCCTGGAAGGGGATCTCGTAGACCGCCTCCAGCTTGTGGGCGGCAGCCGCCATCGCCTGGGCCGCATCGCCCGTCGCTTTCTTGGTCACGAACGGGCCGGCCTCGAGCTTTTCCCGGTAAGTCGCCCAGATCCGTTCCGAGTCGAGCCCGGGATCGTCGCCGGTCCAAGCGAGCTCCGCACCATCGAGGGCGCGCCGCGCCTGCCAATAGGTCTTGGCGACGACAGCAAGGCCACAGGGCACCTCGACCACCGCGACGACGCCCGGCTTCGCCTTGATCGCCGCAGCATCGTAATGCGCGAGCTTGCCGCCAAGGCCGGGGGCGCAGCGCACGGCGGCGAGCAGCATGTCCGGCACCTTCACATCGATGCCGAAGACCGCGCTGCCATCGACCTTGGGCGGGATGTCCCAGCGCCGCACCGCGCGACCGACATAACGCAGCTCGCCCGGAGGCTTCAGATGCGGCTCTGCTGGCACCGGCAGCTTCGCCGCATCGGCGGCGACGGCGGCAAAGGTCAAGGAGCGGCCCGAGGCGGCGTCGCGAATGACGCCATCGGCCACGGTGAGCTTGTCCACGGGCACGCCGAGGCGGGAGGCCGCGGCCGAGACCAGCATCTCGCGCGCGGCCGCGCCCATGCGGCGCACGATCTCGTAAAAAGTCGAGATGCTCTCGCTGTTGCCGGTGAACATCCATTTGTATTCGGGGAAGCGATAAGCCTCGCCGAAGGGCGCGAATTCGATCTTGACGCGCGTCCAATCGACGCCGAGCTCATCGGCAAGCGCCGCGGTGAGCGTCGTCGAGATGCCTTGCCCCATCTCCGATTGCGAGGTGATGAGCGTGACCGAGTTGTCGGCGCCGATGCGCACCCAGGCATTGACCGCGACCGCCTGCGGCGCGGCGGCCGTGCTCTCGCCTGCGGCCAGGACGAGGCGGCTCGACACAAGAAGACCGCCGGCGGCGAGGCCGGCCTCGAGGAGCAATCGGCGCGTGACGTTGATGCGTCCTGCGGCCACGTGATCGGCTTGCCCCATTCTCTTCCCCCCATGCGTCTGTGCCGAACCGCGGCGTACTATTCCTTCCATCGGAGGCTAGCCGACGGCACTAACAATTGTCGAGCTAGCCATGTGGCTATTCTACTATAGCGGGTTTCTCACGAGGAGGGACCTCTAGCGCCGGTTGCGGCCGTTACCGGCGCATCAGTCCGAAGGCGAAGCGGCGGCCGAACTTGCGCCGCGCCATCAGATGGATCCACAGCATCGCGAAGGGCTCGATGAGGCAGGCGATAGCGAGCTCGCCGGCGTCGATCGCCTTGAATCCCAGCGCCGAGACGAGATCGAGCACCGTCTGTTTCCCGGCAGGATCGTCTCCCACGACGAACATCACCGGTTTCCCCGGCGCGAAATGGGGATCGGCCATGACCTCGGCGCCCACTTGGTTCATCGCCTTGTAGACGCGCGTCTTGGGCGCGAGCTTCGCCACCTCCTCGGCGCCCGAGGTCGAGAATCCGATGGCGAGCGTGAGGTCGGGCTTGAGCGGGTTGGTCACGTCGATCAGAATCTTGCCGGAGAGATCGCCCGCGGCTGTTATCGCCGCGGCATTGGCCGCGTAGGGCGTCGCCAGGACGACGACCTCCGCATCCTTCGCCGCCTCCGCGACGCTCGCAAGCCGCGCCTTGCCCTTGATGCCCGCGACAAGCGCCTTCGCATCCTTGTCCGAGGTATCGCGCACGCCGAAGCTGACGCTGTGGCCCAGCTCCGCCCAGCGCCGCCCCAATGTCCCGCCGACGGAGCCGGCGCCGATCACCGCGATCTTCATCCGAACCTCCATTCAGGGTGCCATGAACCCGTTGCGCAGATGCGTTCCGTCGCAGAAGGGCTTGCTTTGCGAGCCGCCGCAGCGGCAGAGCCGCGTCTCGGTCACACGCTCGATGGTGCGCCCGGTGCCGGCGCAGATTTCGAGATTGCCGATGACGAGCAGTGGCCCATTGCGCTGCGGCCGGATCTCGAGCGGACCGTTGCGCTGTGCGAGCTTGGCCGAAGGCCGCGTCGCCGGCTCGCCGCTCGCGTCAAAGCCGATAGCGCTGTGCGAGGCGTCGCAGAAGGGCTTGCGTTTCGAGGCGCCGCAGCGGCAGAGCGTGGCGCGGAATCCCAACGGCACGCCATCGAGCCGCAACTCGGCGCGGAGCGCATAGGGGCCGTTCTCGCGCAGATGCAGCGTATTGACCGGCGGCGGCGCCTCATCCGCGCCGCCATCCTTGCGCCGATAGGTGACCGCGCCGGAGGGACAGCTCTGCGCGATGCGGGCAAGTGCGTCTGCCGGCATCTTGTCGGGGAAAAGCCAGGGGCCAACGACGTCGGAGAGGAACACCTCGGGCGCGCCGAGGACGCAAGCCCGGCCATGGATGCAGCGCATCGTGTCGAAGCTCAGCACGATGTCGCGCCCTTCGGCGACCTCGGGCGGAGTTTCCTCAGGCGCGGGCGATGCTGCCGCGGCGATCGCCGCGGGCGGCATGCTCGGCTGGGGCCGCGGCGGCTCGCCCGCCGCCGGGACGAATCGCTGCGCCAACCCGGCGAGCTGCTCCGCCGTCGTCGCCAGCGCATGCGGGGCCGGGAACAGTGTCGCGACATAATCCGCCATCGCCTGGAGCCGCTCGCCCAGCACGCGCTGCTCGCTCGCGCCCGCCGGCAGGCGCCCGACATCGCGCAGCATGGCGAAGGTCATTCCCGCATTGATGCCGGGATAGGCCGGACCGGCGGGAAGCGAGGCGAGATATGACGCGACCGGCGACATCACCCGCATGAGCTCGATCGCGGCGCCGATCAGAAGGCGCTTCTCCGCGCGCTCCTCCGCCGGTCGGCCGAAGATGCCCGCGAGACAGCGCAGCATGTGGCCGTAAAGCGCATTGGCGAGGTCGAGGACGAGCGCGGCTTCGGGATCGGTGATGAAGACGCGGCCCTCGGGATTGGGCGGCCGTCGCATCACCGGGTTGCGGGCCACGGGATGAGCCGGGGCGAAGGAGGGGTTGGCCGCGCTCAGCGCCTCGAACTCGGCGCGGATCGCCAGGAAGCGCTCATAGTGGCTCTCCTCGCTATGGCCCGGCGAGCCTTCGCCTTGATGCACGATCGTATCGATGGCGCGATGCGCGCCGGCGAGATCGGCGACGGTGCCGAGCCCCTGAAGCGGCGCCTCGACGGAATCGAGCTGCGCCGCCGGACCCGCGCAGAACAGCGCCGCCTCGCCGAGTTTTGCCGAGAGCGTGTCGAGCCCGTGGCGGATCGCGCGATAGAGATGGCCGACGGTCGGGTAGTCCTGAGCGCTCGGCATCAGCCGCCCGGCGGGGCGCTCGCGGACATAGCGGCGCGGCGCGGCGAAAGAGAGGCTGTCGGCGATGTCGGAGCCTTCCGGACGCTCCAGATAGATGAAATGGTCGAGCGTGTCGCGGCTGAAGCCCGCCAATTCGCAGACGACGCCCGAGGGATAGAGGCCGCCGCTCACGGGAAAATTGGGGCGCCCCAGATGCGGCGAGCCGCCCAGCGCCGCGGTCAGATTGGCGACGAGCGCCAGATGCGTCATCTCGTCGATGGCGACGGCAAGGATGGCGCGGCGCCAATCGGCGACGGCGCGGGCTTCCGCAGGGCCGAGCCCATCCACACCACGGCGCAGGCTGAACGCGGCATAGAGATAGCAGCACATGAGATTGTGCTCGATCTCCGCGGCCTCGGCGAGCAGGTAGAGCAGATCCTCGCGCGTCTCGATGCGGATACCGGGCTCGACACGATCCATAGAGCGCTCCCTCGCCATATACCGCAAAAGATAGCGGAAACGGTCGAGCTGCGGCCATACTAGCCAGAAGGGTAGGTGCGCGCCGCCGGTCTAGGCTTTGGCGCTCGGCCGCGCGCTCACCGCCGCATGCCAGCGCAGCAGATGAGCGAGAGTGTCCGGCGGCTTCATCTTCGCCCAGCCGGCGAAATCGACCGACACGAGGGCCGTGATGTCGGCGACGGTGTAATGCGCGCCGGCGATGAACGCGCTGTCGCCGAGGCGCGCATCGAGCCGCTCGAAGAAGCGCGCGAGCCGCGTCCGGCCGCGTTCGGCGAGCGCCGCGATCTGCTCGTAATCGTCGGGTCCGGGCAGCGCGCGGCCCTTGAGCCCCGGCGTCGCATTGCGGAACGCCTCCATCGCCGCGTAGAAGCCTTCGCGCTCGCACCAGCGCTGCCAGGCTTCGACGATCGCCTTGTCTTCGGCGTCGCGTCCCATGAGCGGCGGCTCGGGATGGATCTCTTCGATATAGCGGCAGATGGCGACGATGTCGGCGATGCGCGTGCCGTTGTCGAGCTCGAGCAACGGCACCGTGGCATCGGGGTTGATGGTGCGGAACGCCGCGCCAAGCTGCTCGCCATGGCGCAGATCCACCTGCACCAGCGGCAGGCTCACACCCTTCTCCGCGAGAAAGATGCGCACCCGCCTCGGGCTCGGTGCGGTCGTGCAGTCATAGAGCTTCACTGCCGCGCTCCTCTTCAGATCCTCAGAGCATTGCCAACGGAATGCCGAGGGCGCGCGCCGCCAGCAGCATACGCTCATCATAACTGGCGATCCGCACATCCTGCCCCTGGCCGCGGAGAAATTCGATCGATGCAAGGTGGAGCGCATCGAGCGTACGCACCGGAACAGGAAACGGGTCAAGAGCGCGCGCCAGTACCGTCGGCGCCAATTCCAATAACGCCACACGTCCGATAAGGGTGCGGGCAATGTCGCCGTGTGACGCGGTAAGCCGGCGCGCATGAAGCCGTGCCCACAGCTCGTATTCCAGAAGCCGGCTCGCGACCGGTGTCTGATGCCACAATGTGGTCGGCGGTACCCGATCTTCGGCGAGGATATGTGCAAGCGCGACCGAGGTGTCGAGATAGATCATGGACCGTCGCGGTCAGCGGCCAGCTCGGCGAGCAATTCTCCCAGCGGCGCGACGGGCAAGCGCGGCGGTGCGTCGCCCGTCGTCAGCACCGGCGGCGTAAGCCATCCCTTGCGAACCGCGTCGGCCAGCATGGCGTCCGCCAGCAAGGGACTGCGCCCGGCACGCGGCGGCCCCAACTCCGCGACGACCCGGTCGCGATCCGTGACCAGTACCGTCTCGCCGCTGGCGACGAGGCGGACATATTCGCTGAGCTTGTTCTTAAGCGTCTTGAGACCAACGGCGCGCATGCCAACAAAGTAGCTTCCGGAAGCTACATCGTCAACGGCCCGGTCGAGGAGCGGCGGCGGTTCGCCTCAATCGTGGCGGTTGAGCGCCTCGATGGCGACCACGACCGCGCCGACGGAGATCAGCATCAGCAGATAGGCGGCGAGATCGCCAAGTGTTGCCATAGCGCGCCCCACGAGACCGCGTTCCCCCGCCCTCCCGATTGTGAGCAGCTTCAAGGATCGGTCAAGCGCGGACCCCGCCAAATTGCCGGGCTTTTGCCGAAGATTTTAGCGCGGCGACCGATCGATCAGCGCATCGACGCTCCAGGGGCCGGCGCCGGCGGCCGCGAAATAGAGGAAGGTGAAGCAATAGACGATCGCGAGCGCGCCGCCGACCAGCTCGATGATCCCGGCGATGCCGACGAGCGAAGCGACCGAGAGGTGCGCGAACATCGCGACCGGCGGGAAGGCGAAGAGCTTCGCTGTCCCATGCTCGAGATAGAGGAGCCCCAGCACGATGCGCATGAGGCTCAATGCTTGAGGCGCCAAGGTACTTCCGAAGCTTTTCATGGTCTCCTCCGTTCTTGCTGCGCGGCCCAATTGACGATCCTAGTGCCGGCGTCTTTCCTGTCCAGCCTGTGAAGGGTTGACGTGCCGTCGATGCTGCGTCGAAGGCCGCGGTCTGCCCGGCAGATTTGTCCGGGCGCCGGGTCGAAACTTCCCAGCTCCGCTCGCTGGACAAGCAAAGTCCAACCGAATCAGTGCCTTGAAAACGGCCGTGGATGGCACGGCGATTGCTGTGTCGGGCGCAGGCAGATCTCGCGAGCGAGGAAAATCCGTGTTGAAGCTTTACCGTCGCTACATCGAACCCCGCGTCAGCGCCCCTGTGCTGGCGGTGGGGCTCGGCGTGATCTTCATCCTGGGCTCGATCGTCTTGAGCACGCGCAGTCTCTTCGCCTTCGTCAGCCTGCAAGGGCTGGTGATCGTCGTCGGCGGCGTGATCGCCGTCGCGTTCCTGAGCTTCGAGGCGGAGGATGTCAGGAAGGCGCTCGATACGGTTGCCGCGCTCTTCAAGGAGCGTCACGGCCCGCCGCAGGACACGCTCCACCGCGACATGCTCGAGATCATCGCCTGGGCCTATATGGTCAAGGAGAAGGGCATGCGTCGGCTCGAATCGAGCCTCGCCAAGACCGGCATCGCCGACCCATTCGTCAAATACGGGCTCAACATGGTGGTGAGCGGCTATGGCGCGCGCGATGTGCGCGTGATGATGGAGACCGCGGCCGATGCCTGCCAGGACCGCGACATCGTTCCGGTCGAGATCTTGCAATCGATGGCGAGCCACGCGCCCGCCTTCGGCATGATTGGCACGCTGGTCGGCATGGTCGCGATGCTGTGCAGCCTCGACGACACGGTGTCGAGCATCGGCGGCAGCCTTTCCGTCTCCTTTCTCTCGACGCTCTACGGCGTCGTCTCGGCGCGTCTCGTCTACATACCGGCGGCGGCGAAGCTGCGTCAGACCGTCGCCAAGCGGCGGTTCCGCAATCAGATGGTCACCGAGGGTATGGTGATGCTGGTCTCGAACAAGACGCCCATGTACATCCAGGATCGCCTCAACAGCTTCTTGCGGCCGGAGCGCCACGACTATCTCGACAGCCTCTCGGGCGAGAGCAGACCCGTGCCGCGCAAGCCCGATCTGAGGGTCGTCGCCGCATGAGGCGCCGCCGGCACGAGAGATCGGAGCAGGCGGCCGTGGGCCATGTCGATGACTGGCTCATGACCTATGCGGATATGATCACGTTGCTGGTCTGCTTTTTCGCGGTGCTGCTCGCGCTGTCGATGCCGAAGAAGGAGGCTCCCGTCGCAACGGCGTCGATCGCGCCGGCATCGCGCCAGACCCAACTCGCGCTCCGGATTCCGGGCGAGCGAGACGAGCCCCGCGTAGAGATTGCCGAAGCGGCGGCCCCGCGCGATGACCGCACGCCGAGAGAAGAGGCGGCACGCCCCGATCCCGAAGCACCGGTTGCGGAAATAATTCCTCCGGCCTTCGACGCGCCGATTGCGCAAAGTACCGATATCGAGCCCGCGGGTGACCGCATCACGACGCTGGAGATCAGCAGCGCCGCCTTCTTCGACAGCGGCTCCGCCAGTTTGAGGAAGGCGGGCGAGGCGATCCTGCACGATGTCGCGGCCAAGCTCGCCTCCGATGCGCTCAGGGATTATCGCATCACCGTCGAGGGTCATACCGACGACGCGCCGATTGCCACCGCGCGCTTCCCATCGAACTGGGAGCTCTCGACCGCGCGCGCCGCGGCCGTCGTGCACTACTTCCTGGATCAAGGCATACCGGCGCAGCGGCTGCGTGCGGCAGGCTATGCCGACACCTTTCCGAAGGTCCCCAACCGTGACGCGCGCGGCAATCCCATTCCGGAGAACCAGATGATGAACCGCCGCGTCGTCATCAAGCTCGAGAAGATCGAGAAGTCGCGTCGGGATCCACCCGCCGCAATCGCCGGGTAGGGACGCTGCGCCGGAGCGATTTGCCGCGAGCCGCTGTTGGCAGGATGAGCAAATCGGAGCTGCGCATGACTAAGATCGCCTTTGTTTTTGCCGCTGTGGCGGTGCTCGGCCTCGCCACCCCGCAATTCGCCCTCGCCAAGGGTTGCCTCAAGGGAGCCGCCGTGGGCGGCGTCGCCGGGCACGAGGTCGGCAAGGGCCATGGCGTCGCCGGTGCCGCGGTAGGTTGCGCCGTCGGTCATCATGAGGCCAAGAAGAAGGATGAGAAGGCCCAGAAGCAACAGCAGCAGACGGCCAACCAGAAGAACGGCGGATAGGATACCCGGGCAAGCCGACGGCCGGTGCGTTCGTCTCGATGGCGTGGAGAAAATTCACGGCCCGAGGTTCAGGTGAACGTCGATGCAGATGCCTGTCTCGCTGTCGCAACTCGGCATTATAAGCTCGGTATTTCGGTTGACGAGGATTGCCAGGACGGCCAGCGCGAGCACCACCGCGACGGCCAGGAGACCGTCATTGGTGCGGTGGCAAAAGCGGTCGGCGGCTCGATAGAGCACGCCGACTGTTCTGCTTCCCGCCAGCGCCCGGAAGACGCGCGCCATCTCGTCCGACATCGCAGGTTATCCTCTGCTGCGCGGCTATTCTGTCGGGGATGAATGGCTGTGAAATCATCCGTTTGGATGATGGCGCCGTGCGGACCGCGGCGTCGTGCGACGTTCGCGCAGGCATCGCGAAGAGAGGGGCTTGTCTTC
>Ga0070738_10007754_pt1 | contig 10594 bp, 15 predicted proteins | sample Coa_R2_2_FD_66446 | JGI IMG/M metagenome (GOLD analysis project Ga0070738, IMG submission 66446) | Surface soil microbial communities from Centralia Pennsylvania, which are recovering from an underground coalmine fire - Coalmine... | ecosystem: Environmental > Terrestrial > Soil > Unclassified ... | reverse complement strand
GCGAACATCAGCGCGGGAAGCGAACCAAAATTCGATCCTCGAAATATTTGAATAACCTGATAGAGCAGGACCACCGATCGATCAAACTTCGTTTGGGTCCAATGCTTGGATTGATGCGGTTTCGGAGCGCATCGATCACCATTGCCGGTATTGAACTCATACATCGGATTAGAAAAGGTCAGTTCAAACTCGGAAAGCTTCGCATCAAAGACAACCGGGCGCCCGAAATCTGGAACGCAGTGCTCGCTGCATGAGCCGAGTCAAGCCCTCGACGTTTCGTCACGTTGATTCCGAAAGTTTGCACCACAATCGCCAGAGTGCATTGGACATCGCCAATGGGCTGATCAACGGCAGCCGCGAGTTGGGCGATGGCGACGGGCTCGCCGTCCGCGAGCAGACGCAGCAACACCCGATAAAGGCCGGGTGAGGTGTGGGCGCTTCCGGCCTGGCTAAGGCTGGCAACCAACCGATCAGCAAGACCTCTCAAGGGGTCACCCCGCGCAGCAGGACAGTTGCGTTACATCCATGGAGAAGGTCTGCGCCGCGAGCTTCAGCCCCTCGACCATCGTCAGATACGGGAACAACTGGTCTGCGAGGTCTTGCACGGTCATCCGTGCCCGGATGGCCAACGCCGCCGTCTGGATGAGTTCGCCCGCTTCCGGTGCCAAGGCTTGCACGCCGATCAGCCGCCCGCTGGCGGCCTCAGCAACCAGCTTGATGAAGCCTCGGGTGTCGAAATTTGCCAGCGCGCGCGGCACGTTGTCGAGCGTGAGCAGACGGCTCTCGGTCTCGATGCCGTTCCGGCGCGCTTCCGCCTCGCCGTAGCCCACGGTGGCAACCTGCGGGTCGGTGAACACCACTGCCGGCATGGCGGTCAGATCGAGGGCGGCGCTACCGCCGGTCATATTGATGGCCGCGCGGGTGCCGGCCGCTGCCGCGACATAAACGAATTGCGGCTGGCTGGTGCAGTCGCCCGCCGCATAGATGTGCGGCGCGCTGGTCTCGAGGCGCTCGTTCACTTTGATGGCGCCATTCTTCAGCATGTCGACCCCGATCACATCCAGGCCGAGACCGTAGGTGTTGGGACGCCGGCCAGTCGCCACCAGGAGGCGGTCTCCGGTCAGGGTCCGGCCGTTGCCTGCCACATGGAAGCGGCTGTCGCGGTAACGGACGGAGCCGGTCTTGAACGATGTATGGACCGCGATGCCTTCGGCCTCCAGCGCTTCACGCAGTCCGCGGCTGACGTCCTCATCTTCTATCGGCAGCACACGGTCCATCAGCTCGAGCACTGTGACCTGCGAGCCCAGGCGCCCAAACGCCTGGCCGAGCTCCAGTCCAACCGCCGATCCGCCGAGCACGATCAGATGCTCGGGGATATCCTCGGAGGCCAGGGCTTCCGTCGAGGTCCAGAAGGGCGTGTCCTTGAGACCTTCGATGGGCGGCACGGCGGCACTCGCGCCGGTGGCAATCAGGCAGCGATCGAAAGCGATCTCGCGCTCACCGCCGCCGTTCAGACGCACGGCGAGATGGCGGCCGTCCCTGAAGCGGGCCTCGCCGCGCAGCACGGTGATGGCTGGGTTGGCGTCCAAAATGCTCTCGTACTTGGCGTGCCGCAGCTCGAGAACTCGCCCCTGCTGCTGTGCGAGCAGCTTTCCGCGCTCGATCACCGGTTCGGCCGCCGCGATGCCGCCGTCGAAGGGGCTCTCCCGGCGCAGATGGGCGATGTGCGCGGCGCGAATCATGATCTTCGACGGCACGCAGCCGATGTTGACGCAGGTGCCGCCGATGGTGCCGCGCTCGATGAGGGTGACCCGCGCGCCGCGTTCTACCGCCTTCAATGCGCCCGCCATCGCGGCCCCGCCGCTGCCAATCACCGCCACGTGCGGCGGATGCTCACCACCGCCCCGCTTTGCCCCTGCGCCGAGCCAGTCCAGCGCCTTGTCGAAGAGACCAGCGGGCTTGGCCGGAGTGTCGGGGGCCAGCACGCGATAGCCCAGCGCCGCCACGGCGGCGGAAAGAGCCTCGACATTCACGCCCATCTCGGTAACAACCTCCGCCTGCCCTTTGGGATAGGAAACCGAAGCTGAGCGCACGCCGGGTACGTTCTCCAATGCCTTCTTGACGTGGGCGGCACATGAATCGCAGGTCATCCCCGAGATGCGCAGTGTGAGAGCGTCAGCCATGCCAGTTCCCTCAGTTCTTTTGGGTGGACGGATAACCTGCGTTCCCAGTGGCCTTGGTCAAGGCCTCAACGCTGGTCTTGGCGTCGTCGAATGTCACGACGGCTTCCTGCTTCTCAAAGCTGACCTCTGCCGTTGTAACGCCAGCGACACTAGAGAGCGCCCTCTTGACAGTGATCGGGCAGACAGCGCAGGTCATATTTGACACCGACAAGGTGACGGTCTTCGTTGCGGCCCAAACGGGTGCGCTGAAAGTTGCGGCCAAAGCGAGGAGCGCGGCGAGTTTTTTCACGGGAATCTCCTTTCACCGGACAAAAGAGTCAGAACGTAAGGGAAAATAGCCGACCCCGCGACAAGCGCCGCCACGCCCCAGAAGATCATCTTGTAGGCGAACCTCGCCTTCGGCGTTGCGCAGACTTCGCCCGGATCGCAGGCCACGGCTGGGTGATAAATGCGACGGTAAGCAACGAACAGCGCCACGAACGCGGCGCTGAGAAAAATCGGACGCAATGGTTCGAACACTTTGAAGTTGCCGAGCCAGGCACCGCCGAATCCGAGAGCCACCAGCACGAGTGGGCCAAGGCAACAGGCTGATGCGAGGATTGCCGCAACACCGCCAACAGCCAGGGCTTTACAGTCGAGTGATTGTTCAGGCATAGGTTTCTCTCTGTTACGACCCTACAGCGCTCTTACGTTGAGTTCTTGAGAACCCAGCGTCCAAAAACGAAAAGCACGGCGGCCAGTCCTGCCGCCACCGCAAGCCCGGCCGGGGTCATCATCATCTGAATGAGACCAAGACCTTCGCCATCACACATCCTCTATCCTCCATCATCAGGCTGGAATGCCGATCCAGCCAATTGCCGGGGTGCCCTCTCACATTCCCGGTCAAAGGCGCTTTGTCCCCTTGGCGGTCGTGTTTCGATCGCCGCTGTTGAGACTTTCGAGTGGACCTATCATTGCCTAGGATCTGTAGTCGCTACAGGGTCAAGAGCTTTTTTTGTCCGGGAGGCCGGAGCGAGCAGCCCGGCACGGAGGATCAGCGCCGCAAGGGGCGCATTTCCGGCCTTGGCCAGCAGGGCAATCGCCGCCCGCGAAGCGGAGAGGTCCCGCCGAACTGGCAATGGTCGATTAGCACCACGCATCGACGTGGGCGGCGGTACTGGTCCGATGACAATGAGTCGTAGATCTCCATCCTCTACCGCTCGCGACGCTGCTTGCGGTACAAGCCAAATCCGATCAACACGGCACAGAGGATCAGCGCCGGAACGAGCACATTACCAGCCTTGGCAAGCCAGGCGGTTAACCCGGCCGCGCCGATCGCGGCGACCACCACCGGCGCGGCACAACAGACCGCTGCGACCACCGCAACAACGCCAGCCACAATGTGATTGCGGTCTTTCATGGCCATAGCATCCCCGGCGATCTCTACTTGAACGTTAGCGCTTTGCAGTTGTCAGCCACTGACCACGTCGTCTCAGATGCATTTGTTTTGATCAAGTGAATATTTTTAGACCCCAACTTCGGGCCGCCGAACACCGACGACTGAAGTAGCACAACAACAAAGGCAAACGAGCCCCTGCCGCATTCGTTTCGTGTTCATCGGTAGACCAAGTATCATAGAAGAGGTCGAAAGAGTACTGATTGGCCTCCGGCCCGCCACTTGGGTTGTTTATGCCAAACGGAACGACAACGAAGCCGTTGATCTCATGTATTACGCCCCCGGGGATAGTGGTTTCCACGGCACTCGAAACGCCCATGCTCTGCGCGAATCTCGGGGCCCGATACACAAAGTGACGATTCCTGTCCCACACAGCCGGCTTGGCCTTTTGTTCAGGTGTGGATTGGTCCACATAAAGATACGATGGGTCGAAATCGAAACTTTCGCTGGGTTTTGTATTGTCCACGGCTTCGATTTTGAAGATAGCAAAGGCCTCGTCAGACCGTGCTGTCACCGGGCCGGCTGCCGTATCATACCCTTTGCAGATGCCGGCCTGGCGATAGGAGATATTGATAGGACGGGTGGGACCTCGATCCCAGCCAGACAAGCCGATCAACCCTGTGATCAATAGTGAGACGGACAAAATAGATGTATTCGACAGTCTCATGGTACGACTTCCTCTTGGTGCCGCTCAACCCTTTGGCGAGGACGGATAGCCCGCGTTCGTCGTCGCCTTCACGAGCGCATCTACCCCTGCCTTGGTATCGTCGTAGGTCACGACCGCCGTCTTATCTTCGGCCGACACAACGACATCGGTAACGCCAGGCACCGCTTGAAGGCTCGCCTTGACCGTGCCGGGGCAGGCGGAGCAGGTCATGTTCTGAACCGCGAGCGTGATCGTCTTTTCGGCGGCGAAAGCAGACGATGACGCAAGAAGGCTGACGATTACGGCAACAGAAGCAGGAAGTTTGGTCATCAGGAACTCCGTTCACGAGTTGAAGCATATGCTAAGGGCGCGCCTCGGCAGGGTGCTCAGTGCGAGGAGCAGCAGCTTGGTTCTTCTGTTGCTGTTGCCGTTGCCGGTTCGCCGTTTGCGAGATCTTTGTATGCCTTGAAGGCCTTTAGAGCCCACATCTCGCCGACGCAGCCGCCCATTGTGGAGGCGACAGCGAGGAATTCACCAAGTTCGGCTTGGGTAGCACCGAGCCGAACGGCCTCTTGCACGTAGAATTTGAAGCACGGTTCGCAACGGGCCGAGATGGCCCAGAGCGTCGCCGCGAGCGCCTTGTAGCGTGCGGGTACCGCGCCGTCGGCAAAAATTGCGTCCTGCCGCATCTGGTTGATGTGCCGAACCGTGCCTTTGGTGACCTTGCCAAATTCGCCCATGAGGCCGAGCGCGGGATCAATATCGGTATGCTGCATGGCTCTCACTCTTTGTATAATGGCAGCCGGGGTGCCCCCCGGCCACCTTGGTCAACCGGCAGAGGACCAGCGCCGGAATCATGGGATAAGCAGATTTGGCGAGCCATGACGGCCGAAACAGAAGTTCCGCACCACGCCGCGGCCAGCAAGGCAGCCGCAGCGCCGGAGGTGATGAGCGTGCAGTCCTTCATGGCCACAGCATCCCTTTCTCGTAAGGGAACGATGGATAGCCTGCCGCCTTCGTCGCCTCGGTGAGGGCTTTCACATCCGTCTTTATGTCGTCGAAGGTGACGGAGGCAGTCTTGGTCTTGTCTGAGACTGTGACAGTGATGACGCCCGGAACTGCCGCGAGGCTTTGCTTAATGACATGCTGGCAAGATGCGCAATACCAGTTGCGCACCGCGAGGGTCACTGTCGTTTCGCCCGCGAAGGCGGCGAGGCGAGCGCTCCGAGCGCGAGAGTCATCGAGACGAGTATTTTGGTCATGTGCCGGTTCTTCACGATTTGAGGATCAACGGTGCAAGGAGGTCAAAGCCCAGCGCTCCTGCAACGATGAATGTCGCCAGGATGAGGCCGAACACCACGAAGCGGTTTGGCAGCGGTTGGGCGCAGGCCGTGCCCTGCGCGCACGCAACCTTGCGAGGCCGCAAAACCAGCCAATAGCCGTAGCCGAGGCAGGCGAGCGTCGCTGCGATGAAATAGGGCTGATAGGGCGCGAGCGCCGTGAGGTTCCCGATCCAAGCGCCGCTTATCCCTAAGCTGAACAGCACCAAGGGCGCGATGCAGCAAGATGAGGCCGCGATTGCCCCGAGGATGCCTCCGGCGGCAACGAGCTTTTGCGTGCGGCCCATCGCGGCATCATTTGGCACAGCTGGAGTCCGGGCCGGTTCGCAGCAGGAATTGGTTGAGGAATCATTCATGAATACGGCTTCCTTGATTGACATAAAATTCTGCTACATCCTGTAGCTGCTACAGGATCAAGGAGATTTTTCATGCGCCCGATCAAAGCCTTGCGAGCGGACGGAATGCCGATCGGCGAACTGTCTCGCCTCTGCGGCGTGAATATTGAAACGATCCGCTACTACGAGAAAATCAAAATGCTACCCGCCCCGCTTCGCACCGAAGCCGGTCATCGGGTCTATGGGCCGAAAGAAACGCGCATGCTCGCCTTTATCCGCCGCGGGCGGGAACTCGGGTTCACTCTCGATCAAATCCGCGCCCTGCTTAATCTTGGCGGGCCGGAAAAGGCGTCGTGCGCCGAGGTGCGGGAGATCGCTAAACACCACATCGAAGACATCCGTGCAAAGATTAATGATCTTACTAAGCTTGAACGCCTGTTGCGTAAGACCGTCGCGCAATGTTCCGGCGGGAAGGTACCAGATTGCCCCGTGCTGGATATTCTGGATACCCAAGGCCGAATCAAGACATCCCGCACATAGCGCCGTTTGGTTGGAACTGACTGTTCCGTGATTCCCATTGCGCGGAAGCGCGATTTCTTTCCGTCGCGAAATGTGCGCAGGTGTCTACCTTTGGGCAGCAAGGGCCAAAGAAGCCGCTATCGCGAAGGACCGCTTTGGGGTCGGGAGCTGCCAGGGCGCGCCATCCGATTCCTTCGCTACGCTATCCCTCAGCCCGGCGTCTCGCAAATTGGACTTGCCGTTACCGCGCAATGGATTTCTGGTTTTCCGTCGCTATGAACGCGACCAAGATCCTCTGGGGCCAAATCCTTGCGGTCAGCACCATCGTGCTCGCTTTCGTGTGGGGCGCGACGGAATGGGTTGCCTCGCGCCTTGCCTTCCAGCCCCAGCTCGGCCATCCCTGGTTCGAAATTCTCGGTTGGCCGGTCTATCAGCCGCCCGCTTTCTTTTGGTGGTGGTTCGCCTACGACGCCTATGCACCGCACATCTTCGTCGAGGGTGCATATCTCGCCGCCTCCGGTGGCATCGCCGCCGTCATTGTGGCGATCGCAATGTCAGTCTGGCGCGCGCGAGAAGTCAAGCGCGTCACCACCTATGGCTCCGCACGGTGGGCAGAGACCCGCGAAGTTCGTGATGCTGGTCTTCTCGGCCATGACGGTGTGCTTTTGGGCCGTTGGTGTGATCATTACCTTCGTCACGATGGCCCCGAGCACGTTTTGTGTTTCGCACCAACCCGATCCGGCAAGGGCGTCGGCCTCGTGGTGCCGACGCTCCTGACCTGGCCAGGATCGGCGATCGTCCACGACATCAAAGGCGAGAACTGGACCCTCACCGCCGGCTGGCGCGCCCGCTTCGGGCGCGTGCTGCTGTTCGATCCAACCAATGCCGCGAGCGCGGCGTACAATCCGCTCCTGGAGGTCCGCCGCGGCGAATGGGAGGTGCGCGATGTCCAGAACATCGCCGATGTCCTCGTCGATCCAGAAGGCGCCTTGGAGCGCCGCAATCACTGGGAGAAGACGAGCCATTCGCTGCTCGTAGGCGCGATCCTGCACGTGCTCTACGCCGAGCCTGATAAGACGCTCGCCGGCGTCGCCAACTTTCTCTCCGACCCGCGCCGCCCGATCGAGACGACATTGCGCGCCATGATGACGACCTCGCATCTTGGTGAACGCGGCGTGCATCCGGTGGTGGCGAGTTCAGCGCGTGAGCTTCTGAACAAGAGCGACAACGAGCGCTCGGGCGTGCTCTCCACCGCCATGTCGTTCCTCGGCCTCTACCGCGATCCGGTCGTGGCGACTGTGACCCGTCGATGTGACTGGCGCATCCGCGATCTGGTCGAAGGCACCGCGCCTGCTACCCTCTACCTCGTGGTGCCTCCATCCGATATCAGCCGCACCAAGCCCCTTGTGCGCTTGATCCTCAATCAGATCGGCCGGCGGCTGACCGAGGATTTGGAGGCGGAGCGCCGGCGGCATCGCTTGCTGCTGATGCTCGACGAGTTTCCGGCTTTGGGCCGGCTCGACTTCTTCGAGAGCGCGCTCGCCTTCATGGCGGGCTATGGCCTCAAAAGCTTCCTGATCGCGCAATCCCTGAATCAGATTGAGAAGGCCTATCGCCAGAACAACTCAATCCTCGACAATTGCCACGTGCGTGTGAGCTTCGCGACCAACGACGAGCGCACGGCCAAGCGCGTTTCGGACGCTCTCGGCACGGCGACGGAAATGCGCGCCATGAAGAACTATGCCGGGCATCGGCTCAGCCCGTGGCTTGGCCATCTGATGGTGTCCCGGCAGGAGACGGCGCGGCCGCTGCTCACGCCTGGCGAGGTGATGCAGCTCCCTCACGATGACGAGCTGGTGCTTGTCTCAGGCTGCTTGCCGATCCGCGCGAAGAAGGCTCGCTATTTCGAGGACCCGGAACTCAAAGCGCGCATCCTCCGGCCGCCGGCGCTGTTTCGTCCCAATGCGCCGTCCGGCACAAATAGCGCTCAAACCATTCCCGAAGTCGACTGGGTTGGCGCCATCGTGCCGACGCCGATAGCCTCGACAACTGAGGACCCCGCCAATGCAGGCATCAGGCGAGAGCCGGAACTGCCCGAGCATGAGGAAATCGCCCCCGAGCCCCGAACGGCGGTCCATGAGTTTGAGCCGATGGAAGACGAACCGGAGGACGAACCACAGCGCCAGCGCATGATTCAGCGCACGATGGGGAGCATGGCCCGCCAAGTCTCGCTCGACCCCGCCGATGACATGGGAATGTAAGCCCGATGCGGAGCAAGCACACCGCCTGCCTCCGGATCTTGCGGGAAAGTTAGCCGACTATGCCGCGCGCAAAGGCGTGCCACAGGCCTTGGTCGTGGAGGCAGCGCTCGCCTCACATTTATCGCCAGATGGGGCCGATCGCCTGGAGGCGGCTTTGGCGCGTCGGCTCGATCGCATGACGCGGCAGATCGAGCGCCTCGAACGGCATGTCACCATCTCGAATGAGGCGCTCGCGGTGTTTGTTCGCTTCTGGCTCACCAGCACGCCACCATTGCCGGACACAGCTTTAGCAGCAGCCCAAATCAAAGGCAGGGAGCGTTACGAAGGTTTCGTCGAGGCTATGGCGCGCCGGATTGCCAAGAGACAGACGCTGGCGCGGGAGATTTTGGAAGACATCCCAGCCAAGACAATACCTCCAGCCGGCGAGCAGACGAGCGAATAATAAGAGCCGCTGTCAGTCAGATTTTGAGCGAGCAGATACCCGAATAGCCTTCCTCCGTCGCGATCTGGGCGACCAGAAACTCCACCCAGCGCTCCGAATATGTATAGTCTTTATGCGCGGCGTGGTAGATGCAGTATTCCTTATTCGTAGCATCCGGCTTAGCCGCGCCGGCGCGCGGTCGCACCTTAAACTTCCGCCAAGCCTGCGTGTGATTGTGACCGTTGAATCGTTTCCCTGATCGCTTGGCGACGAGAGCCACCACGACGCCCGGCTTGTGCGGATAAAGCTCGTCCGCAGATTTGTACTTCATGAGGACGTTTTGAATTTCTTTCGCTTCATCGGAGTTCGGGTTGATGAACTGGATGTGCGATCGACTCTTGGACGCACTGTCAAGCGTGTAAACGACGCGAAACTGATAGTCGAGGTCACTCATCTCCTCTTCAGTCATGCCTTCTCTGAGCCGTGCGTCGAGGGCCTCAATGTGACCAGGGATCTCGTATTTCTGAATGTCGCTGATCTGATCGACATTGAGCCGAGCAAATTGGAGCGCGAATGCAAGTTCATTCTGTAGCGAGAGGGCCTCGCCAAACTGTTCTCGAATGACCTTATCAAAATTTAGACAGGACGCCTGAAACAGCGAAAGCCATTTGAGATCGCTCCGGCCCAGCAGGTTATGCTCGACCTCGTCCCGAATGAGCTTAATCGCCTCCAGATTCTTCTTCATGCCCGCGGTCAATGGGCAGTCCTGCCGCTTCAGCATTTGGCTGAGAAGCAGCGTGCGGCCGTCCTCGCCGATGATCTTGACTTTCCTACGAATGTAGAACTCGTGCAGGAGGTAAGTCCAGGCCACATTGACGAGGATGGAAAAGACCTCCGTCTTGAACCTCAGCGTCGGGCTGTTGAAGATCTGAACAGCGAGCGCCATCGCTTCGCGCGCGCGGATCAGCCGCTCATCATCAAAGAAGTTCAGGCCCGTTACCGGATCGAATGACCTCTTCTTGCGGATGAAGAAATTCATCTCCGCATCGCTAGCGGCGGCGATTACTTTGTTCTGCTTCACCTCCGTTATACGCGCGCCGTTGATCGTCGCTGCTCGGCCAATGTTGACGAGCGCCTGAATGTCCTGATTGCGCCACCCCTTGGAAAGGAGGGCTTTTACGATCGTGACTTCTTCTTTGGTGAGGGTACCTGCCTTGTTTCTCATGACTTCCCCTTGGTCGTCACGACACTGCCGTTCGCATGTATTTATACGCCAGAGCCTTCCAATGCTCAGGAGGTTGTTGCCTCGCTGCGCTTTAGGCTCTTTCTAATCAACCCCGCTGACACATTCGCCTTCCCAACCGAGGCGGCGTAGCAGGGTTCGAGGTGACGACGATCTCCTTCCGGTCCGAAGCTTTCGCCCGCGGCGCGCGCATGCTGCGCACCGCGCTCGG
>Ga0070738_10007751_pt1 | contig 10597 bp, 7 predicted proteins | sample Coa_R2_2_FD_66446 | JGI IMG/M metagenome (GOLD analysis project Ga0070738, IMG submission 66446) | Surface soil microbial communities from Centralia Pennsylvania, which are recovering from an underground coalmine fire - Coalmine... | ecosystem: Environmental > Terrestrial > Soil > Unclassified ... | reverse complement strand
CTCGATCCGGTCGACCGGAGTGGACGGACAGCAGGTCGTCGACACGTTCGCGTGGCCGGCGGCCGGGATCGCCGGCGCGTTCCTGACGGGGCAGGGTAACTTCCAGTGAAGCGCGTGGCCGAGCGGCCGCTCACTTCGGCGTGAGCTTCATGATCGACCCGTTGTAGACGGAGAGATCGCGCGAGACGCCGGCCGTCCAGTAGACGCTCGTGGCGTCGACCGCGATGGCGTCGGGATAGAGCTGGCCGGTCGCGATGGCCACGGGCGTGCCGCCGGCGCGGGGCACCTTCATGACCGAGCCGAGCGCGCACGATCCGGGGCCGACGTAGTTGGTCCAGTAGACGCTCGTGTCGTCGACCGCGATGCCGGTCGGAGAGCTCTGGAGCTGCGCGAGGAGCACGGTGGGTCCGCCGCCGATGGGCGCCTTCATGACCGTGCCGTCGTTCGTCGCGGTCCAGTAGACGCTCGCCGCGTCGACGGCGATGTGCGCGAGCCCGTTCTGGCCCCACGCGAGCACCACGGGGGTGCCGCCCGCGATGGTCGCCTGGTTGACCGTGCGCTGGCTCGGATCGAGCCAGTACACGTTGGTCGCGTCGACGGCGACGTCCCCCGTCGAGAACGTGCCCGACGCGACGGCGACGGGGTTGCCGCCGGCCAGCGGCAGCTTCAGGACCGATCCGGTCCCGTCCGTCCAGTACAGGTTCGCGGCGTCGACGCGCAGCCCGCCCGGACTCTCCACCGGCGTCGCGAACAGGATCCCGGTGCCGCCGCCGAACGGCACGCGCCAGATCTCGCCCGGGCCGAGGTCGTCGGCCGTCCAGTAGACCCACGGCGCCCGGACGGCGACGTGGCCCGGCTGCGTCTGCCCCGAGGCGAGGACCGCGGGCGCGCCGCCGTTGACGGGGACCTGCATCACGGTGCCGTCGTGCCGGCTGGTCCAGTAGAGGAGGCTTCCGTCGACGGCGATCACGCCGGACCCGCTCTGACCGGAGGCGATCGCGACCGGACACGTGCCGCCGGGGCACGGGCCGGACGCGCTCGCGGGGCAGCCCCCGGAGCTGCTGGCTGCGCCGGAGCTGCTCGGCGACCCGGAGCTGCTCGAGGACACCGGGCCGCTGCTCGAGCCGGAGCCGCCGGTCGACCCCGAGCTCGTCGAGCCGCCCGGGCTGCCGGAGCTGCCCGTCGACCCCGAGCTGCCCGTCGACCCCGAGCTGCCCGACGACCCCGAGCTGCCCGACGACCCCGAGCTGCTCGCGGATCCCGAATCGCTCCCGTCGCCGGAGCTCGTCGTCCCCGAGCTGCTGGTCGCGCCGGAGCTGCCCGCTGATCCCGAGCTGCTGCCCGCGTCCCGGCTCGATCCGGTCGACGCCGCGTTGCCTCCGCATGCGAGGCCCAGGACCGTTGCGAGCGAGAGGGCGATCGAGCTTCGCGTCATCGGGTTCATGGGTGTAACCGTCCGATGGCCGTGCAACGGCCATTCCTTGTCTCCGCACACGGCCAGGCGCGAAGACGACGCGGCGAGCGGCGTCAGGTGCCTGGCGCCGGCTTCACGGTCCGGCACATACCGGCACAAGGCTCGCCCGGCGTCACGGCGCCGGCGTCCACGCCAGGTACGAGAGCGCAAAGCCGAGATCGCGCTCGTCGTGGGGCGGGCGGGCGGTCGCCGAGGCGTGCAGGTGCAAGGCGGCCGCCGGCCCCGGGCCTTGCCAGTCCGCCGGCACGTCGTAGTCGCGCTCGAACGGACCCGCGGCCGGGGACAGCGCATCGAGCTCGTGGTCGCCCAGCGCGATGCGCAGCCGCGGCGACGCGCCGAGGAGGTCCACCGGCGCCCATCCGACGAGGCGCAGGCGCGCGGGGCGGCCGAGCGCGGGCAGGTCGATTTCGCCGCTCGGTCCCATCCAGCGCCAGCTCCTGCGCGGGTCGGTCTCGATTGGGTACCAGCCGGGGCCGAAGCGGACCGGGCCGGCGGGCGATTCGACCAGCGGCGCCGGCGCGCTCGGGATCACCCCCTCCGGCGGCAGGAGATCGGCGTCGCGGTCGCCTTTCGAGCAGGCGAGGAGCGTCGCGAGCGCGCACGCCGCGAGGCGCGCGGCCGCGGCGCAGCGCCGGACGTGTCCCGCCGGGCGCGCGCTCACGCGATCCGGCCCTTCGACAGCGCGTCGCCCTCGTCGAGCGCCGCGGCGTCGCCGGCGCGGAAGAGCGCCACGGCGACGGCGAGCGTCATCGCGTAAGCGGCCGCGCCGAGCCGGAAGCTCGCCGAGAATCCGTACGACATCGACACGAGGACGGCCAGCGTCGAGCCGAAAACCGACGCCCCGCCGTTGACCGCCCAGGCCCAGGGCAAGAGGCGCCTCGAGACGCGCGACGCGTGCCGCAGGCCCGTCGGGAACGGCATGCCCATCAGCACGCCGAGCGGGACGAGCGCGACGACGGCCACGACGATGCGCGTCGAGGTCGACGCGCCGAGCGCGGCGTCGAGCACGCGCGGCAGCGCTTCGGAGTACACGAAGACGGCCCCGCAGAGCGCGACGAGGATGCGGGGAACGGCCGCCGCCGAGGTCCACCGGTTCGACAGCAGGCTGCCGGCGCTGCTCGACAGGAGCAACGTGAAGAGCACGACGGAGAGCGAATAGGCCGGATAGCCGAGGAAAAGCCCGAGCCTCTGGATGAGCACGATCTCGACCAGGATGTAGCCGAGCCCGAGGCCGGCGAAGTAGATCGGCCAGAAGAAGCTCGGCGCCCCGTCCAAGTCGCCGCGCCGGCGCAGCGCGAGCGGCAGCAGGAACATGAGCAGCGTCGACGCGGCGGTCGCCAGCAGCGCGATGAGCAGCGTCTGCGCCCCGATGCCGAGCGACTGGCGGCCGACCGCCGGGTCGGCGAGCCCCAGGTGGGCGGCGATCCAGGGCAGCAGCGGCACGCTGCTGAAGAAGAACGGGCGGTCGTCGTGGACCGGCGAGATGTCGAACGGAAGGCTCGCGACGAACCTGGCGGACTCGGGCCCGAGCAGGCGGCGAAAATCGTTCGGCGCGGCGCCGAGCGCGCCGTCGTCGGGCGCGTAGTCGATCGAGAAGCCCATGGCGGCGGCCCACGTCCGGACGCGCGCGATCTCCGCGGCGTCGAAGCCCGAGGGCTTCACGACGATCGAGCCGAGCGAGGGCAGCTGCGTCTCCTCCGGGTCGGTGCGCACGACCAGGACGCACGACGGCGCGTCGGCGACGCCCTGGCGGCGCAGCGCCTCGGCCGCGAGCCCGACGACGCGCAGCGCCTCGACGGGCGGCGACCCGAACCAGCGCGTGAACGACACGACGCCGTCGGGCGCGAGGCGCCGGAGGTAATCCTCGAACGCCTCGACGGTGTACAGGCTGTTCTCGGTGAGGGCGTAAGCGCCCGCGGCCGAAGCGGCCCACGTGTCGACGAGCGAGGCCTGGATGATGCCGAACCGCTGCGCGCTGTGCCGCAAGTAGCTCCGGGCCTCGTCGTTGACCATCCGGACGCCCGGAAAGCCGTTGTAGAGGCCCCCGCTGAAGGTGCGGAACCGCGTGCGCATCAGGCGCAGCGTGATCGGGTTGATCTCGACGCCGGTGACCGGGCCGCTGCCCATCGAGAGCGCCGTGAGGATGTCGCGGCCGCCGCCGGGTCCGATGACGAGGACGTCGCGGCGCGGGCCGAGCTGATACGCCGTGGACGACACGTCGCTGCGAAGGTGCGCGAGGCGGGTCGCGTCTCCGTCGAACCGCGTGATCTGGGTCGCGGCGTCGGCGTCGTAGCGGAGCCACGCCTCGGCGACGCGAAAATTGGGATCGAGGCGGGCGCTGTAGCCGGCGAACCGGGGCGCCCTCGGGGTCCAGACCTCGCGCGGCGTGCCGACCACGTCCACCCGCGAGAACGAGTTCCAGGCGACCGCCAGCGTGGGCGGCTGCGGGCGGCCCTTGACGAAGCGCACGTCGTAGAACCCGAGGCGCGTGTTCGCGAGCGCCAGGACGACGAGCGTCGCAGAGAGCGCGAGGGCGGCGCGCCGCGGCCAGCGCGGGCGCGGGGGCGCGAGCACCGCGGAGGCGATCGAAGCGACGGAGGCCGCCGCGATGACCGCGGCGGGAGCCCCGAGCCGGTCGGTCGCCGGGATGAACAGCACGCACGCGAGCGAGGCGCCGAGCAGGTCGAAGAAGTAGAGTCGATTGGCCTCGGCCGGCCGGTGCGTCAGGATGAGCGACACGACCATGCCGCCGGCGAGGAACGGCACGGCGCAGGCGCCGTAGACCATCGCGATGCGCAGCCAGTTCGCCGCGGAAGTCTCGAGCGAGATGGGCAGCGAGAAGGCGACCCCCACCGCGGCCACCGAGGTCACGGCCAGGACGGCCGCGAACGCGGCGAGGAGCGGTCTCGAGCGCGCCTCGGTGAGCTGCGCGTCGAGGAGCCGGACGAACAGGCCGCTCACGCCGAAGCCGAGCATGGCCAGGGACACCACCATGAACGACAGGTGGTAGAACATCGTGACCGAGAAGATCCGCGTCAGCAGGAGCTCGATGAGCAGGACGGCGAAGCTGACGAGGAAGATCCCCGCGTCGAGGTGGGTCGGTCGTGCCGAGCGCGTCACATGTGCCTATGTACAACGGCCGGGGCGCGCTTGGCGTGTCCCGAAGAGCGTGACCGGCGATCGAGCGACGCGCCTCACCGCGCCTCGAACTTCGCGACCTCCTTGGAGATGCGATACCGGTTGTTGCAGGTCTCGCCCTTCTTGGGCTTCCACTTCTTGTCGACGGTGAACTTGCCGTCGGTGCACTTGACCTGCTTGCCCTGCGTCGAGCACGAGGCGGCCATGTCCTCGTCGCAGGGCTCGCCCTCCTCGACGACGCTCTTGTCGCAGCGCGCGCTGTAGTTGCCGGGCAGCTCGCAGCCGAGGGGCCCCAGGCAGTGCAGCTCGGTCTTGAAGTGCCCGCCCGAGCAGACGAGCACGTTCTTGCGCGTGGTGTCGCACGCGCCCGTGCCCTCCTCCTGGCAGGCCTCGCCCTCGAGCGCGATCGACCGGTCGCAGCCGACGCCGCCGCCCGACAGCGTCTGACAGCCGCGGGGGCCGTTGCAGGTGCGGTGCTGCGCGAGCTTGCCGTCGACGCACGAGAGCTCGTTCTTCTGCGCGCCGTCGCAGACGATCGAGTCGGGGCGGCATACGTCGCCGACCTCGCCCATCGGCGAGCACTTCGGGTTGCTGTTGTCGTCGAGCTTGCAGCCGTTGCGGCAGCTCCACTCGATGGCGAAGCGGCTGTCGCGGCAGCGGATCTCGTACTTGCCGTCTCCGCTGCACGCGCGCGCCCCCTCGTGCGCGCAGCCGTCGCCCACGTCGCCCATCGTGTTGTCGCAAACGAGCGACTTGCCGTCGTCGTTGCAGCCGTCCTTCCCCTTGCACGTCTCGATGACGTATTTCTTGTTGATGCAGACGGCGTGCGACGTCTTGTCGATGCAGCTGCCGGGTGTGTCGCTGCAGTCCTGGCCCGCCTTGGGCTTGCAGGCGGCGAGCGCGACGACCAGAGCGACCTGACCCCATGCCAAGCGGCGCGAAATGAGCAGCACGGCGCGCATCCTATAGAAGGAGCACGCCGCCTGAACATGGTTTCTGAGCTCGACCGCGAGCCCTCTCGCGCGCCGCCCGCCGCGTCGCTCGCGCGCAAGACGAGACCGCCAGGATTGAATATTCGCAGGAATACTGGCATCCCGCTTGCTTGCGACAGCGATCGTGCGTTGCCCTCATTGCGCGAACCACCGCACGCGCCGATCGCGGCGTCGCATCTTCGAGCGTCTGCTGTCGCTCGTCGGGGTCTGGCCGTTTCGCTGCGAAGACTGCGCGGCGCGTTTCTTCGCGTTCCGGCGCGGCGCGCACGTCACGCGCACGTCGACCCTGTGAGGCGGGACTCGTGATGCCCGCCTGGTGATGCCGGCCTTGTGACGCCGGCCTTGTGACGCGTCCGGTCAAGCTCTGCTCGCACCGGTCGCACGTCCTTGCTATCCCGGCACGCCATGGCGGCCTCACGCGCGCGCGGCCTCGGCGTCGTCGACGCTTCGCTCATCGTCGTGGGCAGCATCGTCGGGGCCGGGATCTTCTTCGTGAGCCCGTCGGTGGCCGAGCACGCGGGCTCGCCGGTCGCGTTCATCGGAAGCTGGCTGGCCGGCGGCCTCATCGCGCTCGGGGGAGCCCTCAGCAACGGCGAGCTCGGTGGGCTCTTCCCCCGCTCGGGCGGGGAGTACGTCTACCTGCGCGAGGCTTACGGGCCGCTCTTCGGTTTTCTCAGCGGATGGATGAGCTTCTGGATCGGGTTCCCGGGATCGATCGCGGTGCTCGCGTCGGGCCTCGGCACGACGGTGGCGCCGATGCTCGGTCTGTCGAGCGCGCACGCGCCCGTCGCCATCGGGGCGGCGGCCATCGTGGCGCTGACGGCCATCAACGCCTGGGGCCTGCAACCCGGCAAGTGGACCCAGAACACGCTGTCCTCGGCGAAGCTCTTGGCGTTCGCGGGACTGCTCGCCCTCGGCTTGCTCTTCCGGCACGGCCACGACGGGGGGTTCTTGCCGGCGACGCCGGGCGGCTCGAGCGCGCGCGGCCTCGCGCAGTCCCTCGTGCCCGTGATGTTCGCGTACAGCGGCTGGAACGCCGCGACGTACGTGTCCGGCGAGATGCGCGACGCGAGCCGTTCGCTCGGCAGGGCGCTCGCGCTCGGCACAGGCCTGTGCATCGTGCTGTATCTCCTGGTCAACGTGGCGTACCTCCGCGCCATGCCGATCGCCGAGCTGGCCGCCACGCCCGATCCGGCGCGCGTCGCGGCGACGCGCCTCGGCGGAGCCTCTGCGGCCGCCGTGCTGTCGCCCCTCATCGCGCTGTGCGTGCTCAGCTCGATGCAGGCCTCGGTGCTCGTCGGGCCGCGCATCTACCACGCGATGGCCGCCGACGGTCTGTTCTTCGCGCCGCTCGGCCGCCTGCACGCGACGACGAGGGTGCCGCTCGCGGCCCTCTTGCTGCAGTCGGCGGTCGCGCTCGCGCAGCTGCTGACCGGCAGCTTCGAGCAGCTGCTGACGTTCGCGACCTTCGCCATCGTGGCGTTCTCCACGCTCACGGTCGCCGCGGTGGTCGTGCTGAGGGTCCGCCGGCCCGAGGCGCCGCGAGCGTTCCGGGTGCCCGGGGGCGTCATCGTGCCCTGCCTGTTCGTCGGAGTGAATGCCTGGGTGCTCTGGAACGTTCTGGCCAGCGGCGCACGCGCGGCGTATGTGGGCTTGGCGATCGTGGCGACGGGGGTTCCCGCGTACGCCGCGTTCGCCGCGTACGCTGCGTACCGCAAGCGCGCGCGCCCCGAGGAGACCGCTCGATGACCGCTCGTTTGCTCGCGCTCGTTGCCCTTGCCTGCTCGTGTGCTCGCGCCGCCGCGCCGCCGCCGGCCGAGGGCGCGTCGGGCGAGCCACGTCCGTCGACGGCGACCGCCTCGGCGGCCGAGGCCTCGTCGACGCCCACGGGTTCGGTCGCGTCGGGCGACGCCGCCGTCGCGTCCGCCGCGCAGGCGTCCGGGGCGACGGCCGCCGGTCCGGACGGTTCGAGCGCGTCGGCGAACGGCGCAACGACCGAACCGGCGGTCGCGGGTGAGGACTTCATCGACGAGGCGCGCGTCTTGTTTCGCGTGGCCGCTTGCGGTGGGCCCGGTGGCGCGATCGCCGGGTCGGACGGGGGCGACGCTTCGGAGCCGCTGCCGGCGCGATTCGATCCCGCCGTCGTCGGCCGGCACTGCGACGAGCTCGGGCGCGCTTATCGCGATTACCAGCGCTCCTGGGTCGACGTGGCCGAGCCGTTCATCGCCTCGCTCCGGCCGGGCGATCTGCCTCGACGGGTCGTCTATCCGTTCGGGGGCGGCGACCTGGCGAGCGCGATGGCCACCTTCCCCGATGCCACCGAGATCACGACGATTTCGCTCGAGCCCGCCGGTGACGTGCGTCCGGTCGACAAGCTGCCCGGCGACCGGCTGGCCCACGAGCTCGCCGAGCATCGCGCTCACCTCGAACGTCTCTTCGAGAAGGCGCACTCGCGCACCGACAACCTGGAGAAGGAGTCGAAGACCGAGCTTCCGGGCGAGGTCATCTTCGCCCTCGCGGCCCTGGCGGTCCACGGAGACGAGCCCGTCTCGCTCCGGTATTTCCGGCTGCTGCCGGACGGAGCGATCGCCTACGTCACGAAGGCGGACATCGATGCGACGACCGGCGCCGAGCGCCGCGCTCTCTTCTCGAACGTCGAGCTCCGCTTTCGCCGCGCCGGCGCGCCCGACGCCCCCGTGCGGGTCGTGCGGCACATCAGCTTCAACCTCGACGACGCCCATTTGCGGTCGGACCCCAGCCTTGTCGCGCACTTGAGCGCGAAGGGAAAGGTGGCGGCCATGACCAAGGCGGCCAGCCACCTGCTCTGGAACGATCACTTCTCGCTCATCCGGGGTTGGCTCATCGACCACACGGACTGGATGATCTCCGACTCGACCGGCATCCCGCCCCGGTTTGCCGCTCCTGCTGGATTTGTTCAAGACACGTACGGGACGTTCGCCGGCCCCGCGCCATTCGGGCTGCTCGATGCGCGCGACGCGGCCGATTTCAAGAAGCTCTTCGCTTCCGAGCCCGCACGTGAGCTGGCCTTCCGTTACGGCTATCCCGACAAGGACGGCCACGGGCACCTCATCGTCACGCGCCGCCCGCCGGGCGGCGCGGGAGCCGTCGCCGAGCCCGACTCGGCGCACTGAGGTCGCGACGCGTCGCCGACGCCCGGAGGTCGCCGACGAGAACCCGGCGGGGCGGACGCCGGACGAGGTCTCGGATAGGTCTCCGTGCGTGGGAGGAGCCCCCGGTTCCGCCCATGGCTGGGGCGGGCGCTGCGTGGAAAAAGGCATGGCGAAAGCGCGCGGGGTGCTTAATGTATGGCTCTCCGCGGGAAGTCCTGGGCACCGGCGCGTGTTGTCTTTGCCCAGAGCGACGCGAGTCGCGTTTCCAGCATCCCACCCCCCGATCATCGTGAACGTACCCACCACAGCCCTCGCTCCTCGGCGAGAGGATTCAACCCAAGAACCGCTCGATCTCGAGACCCTCGGCAACACGGCCGCCAACGACGCGACCGTGTCGTCGCCTGCTGCCGTGCGTCCGGCGCGCCGGCGCGTGCTGTCGCACGACGAGGAGGTCGAGCTCTCGCGCCGCATCGAAGCCGGCGAGCGCGACGCGCTCCACGCCATGCTCGGAACGCGCACCGCGGCCGGGCCTATCCGCGCGGTCGCGGCCGAGCTGCGCGCCGGGCAGGTCTTTCCTTCCGCGCTGCTGCGCAACGCCGAGGAGGATTCCGACGAGGGCACGCGGTCCGAGCAGCTCGCCCGGCTGCTCGACCGTGCGGCGAACGCGGCCGCCGCGCTGGCTCGACCCGCGCGCGACGCGGCCACGCGTGAGCGGCGCCGGCGCCGCAGGCTTCGCCTGGCCGCCGAGCTGGCCGATGCCCGGTTCGAGCGGCACGTGTTCACGCGCTTCGCGCGAGAGCTTCGCGCCGCGGGGGCCGACGAGCGCACCCGGCGCGCGTTCGCCCGAGGCCTGTCCGAAGCCTCGCGCGCGCTGCACGAGTTCGTGGGCGCGAACTTCGGGCTGGTGGTCACGTATGCGCGTCGCTTCGTCGGCCAGGGGCTCGACATGCACGACCTCGTGCAGGAGGGTCAGCTCGGGCTCATCCGTGCAGTCGAGAAGTTCGACTGGCGCCGGGGCCTGCGGTTCTCGACCTACGCGGCGTGGTGGGTTCGCCAGGCGATGGCGCGCGCGATCGCCGACCAGAGCCGCACGATTCGCGTCCCGGTCCACTTGCTCGAGAGCCGTCACAAGCTCGAACGCGTGCGTCGCACGATGGCCCAGCAGGGTCGTCGCGAGCCCACCGACGAGGAGCTGGCCCGCGAGAGCGGTCTTCCGCTCGACAAGGTCCGGGCGATCGTCGGCCTGGTGCGCGAGCCGCTGCGCCTCGAGGCGCCCCTCGGCGACGAGGGCGACGGCGGCAAGCTCGGCGACCTCGTGGCCGATCCGCGTTCGCCCGCGCCGGACGAGCAGCTCGCGAGCGAGCGCATGCAGCAGCAGACGCGCGCGCTGCTCGACCTGCTCACCCCGCGTGAGCAGCAGCTGCTGCGACTGCGCTTCGGAATGGACGGCGGTCCCGGCCACACGCTCGAGGAGGTGGGCAAGTCGTTCAACCTCTCGCGCGAGCGCGTACGCCAGATCGAGGCGGCTGCCCTGAAGAAGCTCCGCGCCGCGTCGGAAGAGCGCGAGCTCGGCTCCTACATCGGCCGCTGACGACGACGCGGGTTCGCGGGCGGCGGGGACGCGGGGGCCGCCCGACGCCCCACGCCCCGAACGACGCGTGGGCGCTCCGGGCAGGCGTCCGGCGGCGTCGGGGCTGTGGTACGCACCGGATGTCCATGGCGGAGCTCGTCTGGAGAGGGAAGGCGAGCCACCGCCGGCGCTCAGCTGCGCCCGCCGCTCGCGCCGAGCCGCGCGACGACGAGCTGTTCGGCGACCCGCCGGACGGCGGCTGGCGCAACCGGCTGATACACGGCGACACGGC
>Ga0070738_10007748_pt1 | contig 10599 bp, 9 predicted proteins | sample Coa_R2_2_FD_66446 | JGI IMG/M metagenome (GOLD analysis project Ga0070738, IMG submission 66446) | Surface soil microbial communities from Centralia Pennsylvania, which are recovering from an underground coalmine fire - Coalmine... | ecosystem: Environmental > Terrestrial > Soil > Unclassified ... | reverse complement strand
AGATCGGTCACTGCGGGCTCACCTCGACCACGACCTTCACGTCGTCGGGCCCCCGCTCGAGGGCCTCAGGCCACCGCTCGAGGGGCACCCGGCGGCTGACGACGCGCTCGAGCCAGGCCCGGTCCGCCTCGGCCAGGGCGCGGGCCGCCTGCTCGTAGTGGCGGCGGTTGGCGTTGACCGACCCCACGACCGACTCGTTGGAAAGGACCATGGTCCGGTTGAGGGCGCCCTCGTCCACCTGCACGGTCCGGCCGCCCGACGACACGCCGGTCAGGCACACGACCCCGCCCGGGCCGATGTGCTCCATCGCGTCGAGGACGAGCGAGGCGACGCCCGTGCACTCGACCACGACGTCGGGATCCGGGCAGGCCTCGGCGATCGTCCCCGTGTGGTACCGGGCGCCGAGTGCGGCCACCAGGTCGGGTTTCACGCCCGACTCCATCTGGTCGATGACGTGGACCTCGAGACCTCGCCGGACCCCGAGCAGCGCCGCCAGCTGCCCGATCGGCCCGGCACCGGTCACCACGGCCGTCCGCGGCTCCCAGTGGGCGCGGCCGCCCACGAGGTCCACCTGCTCCCAGGCCTTGGCCACCACGCTCGCCGGTTCGAGCAGCACGCCGAGGAGCCCGAGGCCGGGATCGACCTTCACCACGTACTGGGGCTCGATCCTGTACCGCTCCGACAGGTAGCCGTCGAGCTCTTTGATGCCCCGCTCCGTGTACCGCCCGTTCCGGCAGAAGTCCCACTCCCCGACGGCGCAGCTGCTGCACGGCACGGGGTCCGGGCGGCGGACGATCCCGACGACGAGGTCTCCCCGCTCGACACCCGCGCCCTCGGGTGCCTCGAGCACCCGTCCCAGCGACTCGTGGCCGATCACCAACCGCTCGCGCCCGGGCGGGGCCCACCCGTAGGAGCCTGAGAGGATCTCGGCGTCGGTCCCGCAGATGCCCACGGCGATCGTCTCGACCAGGACCGGGCCGTCGCCCTCGGGCGGCTCGTCGACCTCCGAGAGGTCGGCGCTGTTCGCCTGGCGCGGCACGACCGACAGCGCCTTCATCGCCGCCCCCGCGGATGCCGGCCGCCCCTGCCCACCGGCCCGGCCCGTCGCCACACCGCGGCCAGCCCCCGGCTCCGGCGCTGCAGCGGCGCTGCACCGAGCGAGCCACCCAGGTTGTCGGCCAGGCGCCGGCGCAGCCTCGCGGCCGTCTCGGCGTGGTCGGGAGCCGGTGCTCCCTCACCGCTCAGGCGGCACGCGGAATTGACCAGCGACACATGGGAGAACGCCTGGGGAAAGTTGCCCACGAGGCGCCGGGCGACCGGGTCGTACTCCTCGGCAAGCAGGCCGACGTCGTTGCGCAGCGACAGCAGCCTCTCGAAGAGGGCCCGCGCGTCGGCCTCCCGGCCGATCATGTGGAGGCAGTCGACCAGCCAGAACGAGCACGCGAGGAAGGCTCCCTCGCGTCCGCTCAGGCCGTCGACGGCACCGTCGTCCGTGGTCCGGTACCGGCGCACGAAGCCGTCGGCCACCAGCTCGCGCTCGATGGCCTCCACCGTCGACACCACGCGCGGGTCGCTCGGGGGCAGGAACCCGACCAGGGGGATCATGAGCAGGCTGGCGTCGAGCTCGTCGGAGCCGTAGTACTGCGTGAACGCCCGCTTGCCGGCGTGGTACCCCTTGGCACAGATCTCCTCGTGGATCTCCTCGCGCAGCTTGCGCCAGCGGTCGAGCGGGCCCTCGAGCTCGGGCCAGGTCTCGAGGGTCCGGACCGCCCGGTCCACTGCCACCCACGCCATAACCTTCGAGTGGGTGAAGTGGCGCCGGGGCCCCCGTACTTCCCAGATGCCGTCGTCGGGGAGCTTCCACCCCTCCTCGAGGAACTCGATCAGCTTCTGCTGGAACCCCCAGATGGCATGGCTGTGGACCCCGTCGGTCTGGGCGGCGCTGTAGAGCGCCGACATCACCTCGCCGTACACGTCGAGCTGGTACTGCCCGGCGGCGGCATTGCCGATCCGCACCGGGGCGGACCCTTCGTAGCCGGGGAGCCACCCCGCTTCCCACTCGTCGAGGCGCCGCTCCCCCGAGGGGCCGTACATGATCTGCAGCCTGGACACGTCGCCGGCTGCGGCCCTCAGCAGCCAGTCCCGCCACGCCATGGCCTCCTCGTGGTATCCCCCGCGCATGAGGGACTCGAGGGTCAAGGTGGCGTCGCGCAGCCAGCAGTACCGGTAGTCCCAGTTGCGCCCGCCGCCGAGCGCCTCGGGCAGCGAGGTGGTCGGTGCGGCCACGATGCCACCCGTCGGCTCGTAGGTGAGGGCCTTCAGGGTGATGAGGGAGCGCACGACCTCGTCGCGGTAGTCGCCCTCGTAGGTGCACGCGGCGGTCCACGCCTGCCACCATCGCTCGGTCGTCTCGATGGCGAACCATGGGTCGATGGGGCGCGGCGGCGGTTCGTGCGACCGGAACCACGTGAGCACGAAGGGGAACTGCTGGCCCTCGTGGATCGTGAACTCGGCCACGGTGCGCATGTCCTGGCCGCGCGTGGGAACCCGCGTCCACAGCGCCACGGCGTCGGGCCCGGCAGTGGCCGTGAGCAGCCGGCCGTTGCGCGTCACCCAGGGGAGCGACTCGCCGTAGCCGAAGCGGATGACCAACTCCATCCGGACCGGCACCGCGCCGTGCAGGCACTCGACGAGCCTGACCACCTGTGGGTTCTCCTCGCGGATGGGCATGCAGTCGGTCACGAGGATGGTCCCGGACTCGGTGTCGAACTCGCTCTCGAGCACGAGCGTCCCCTCGCGGTAGCGACGGCGGGTTGCTGACACCGGCTCGCCGCCTCCGCCGGGATAGAAGCTCCAGTGGCCGTGGTCCTCGGTGCCGAGCAGGCGTGTGAAGCACGAGCCCGAGTCGAATCGAGGGAGGCACAGCCAGTCGATCGAGCTGTCGCGCCCGACCAGCGCGGCCGTGTGGAGGTCGCCGATGAGCGCGTAGTCCTCGATCGGCAAGGCCATGACGCTCATTCTTCCAGCCCCCGGTGCCATCCGCATGCTGCCCACCGGCGGGGTGCGTCAGCCCCCGGGGGTGCACGCCCCCGTGTCCACCGGCGCGCTGTGGCGCTCGGCCTCGAGCACCCGCGAGAGCACTCCCGGCGACGTCAGCGCGTAACCGACGCCGGGATCGACGGTGGAGCGCGAGAAGACGACTCCCATGACCTCGCCGTCGAGGGAAAGGAGCGGTCCCCCGGAGTTCCCGGGCTCCACTCGGGCCTCGAGCTGGTACACGTCGCGGACCACCACGCCCTGCCCGTAGATGTCGCGCCCCTCCGCGGTGAGCCGGGTCGCCACGCCCGCCGGGCTCACCGCGAGCGGCCCGTTCTCGGGGTAGCCGAGGACGGCGCCCTGGGAGCCCCGCCCGACCTCCCCGGCAAGGATCTGCAGCGGGGGGCCCAGGGGGGCGGCCGTGCGCAGCACGGCGAGGTCGAAGGACGGATCGAACAGCACCGCCGTCGCCCGGTAGCCGGTGCCGCCGACCTCCACGTCGGTCGTGGCCTCGCCGGCGACCACGTGCGCGTTGGTGACCACGAGGCCGGGCGCGGCGACGAAGCCCGAGCCCTCCTGCACGTTGCCGCATGCCTCCCCGAGGACCTTGACCGTCGAGCCGGCGGCGTGGCGGACGGCACCTGCGATCGCCGCGGCCGACGGCAGCGTCACCGCCCCGGCCAGCGGCGGTGAGAGGTCGGCGAACACCGGCGGGAACCCCTCGCCGCTCAGGAAGGTGTTGACGCGGGCGAACACGGAGGGGACGGGAGGCAGCGCGTCGTCGACGGCACGCAGGATGTGCGACCGCTCCAGGGCGGAGGAGAACCACGGGTAGCGGCTCGAGGTCACGAGGTTGGCCAGGAGCCACGCCGACAGCAAGACGGCCACCACCGACACCACGGCACCCAGCCCGGCGTCGAGGGGTCCGAGCCGGTGGCGCCGCAGCACGCCGTTGCTCCAGGCGCCGAGCAGGTGGCCGCCCGTACCGAGCAGGACCGCCGGCCCGAGGACCAGCGCCAGGGCCACGGCGGCGCGCCCCGGCGACGGGCGCATCGAGCCGAGGACGGGCGCCGACACGAGCACGCCGAGGAGGAGCCCAAGCCAGAAGCCGCCGAACGACAGCACCTGCACGAGCGCGCCGAGCCGGTACCCGTGGACGGCCCCAGCGACCGCCAGCACGACCAAGACGATGTCGACTACCACCGCGGGGAGGGTAGACGCCGAAGCTGGCGGCTGCGCTTCGGTCAGGCCGGGGCGCCTGCGCGCCGCCTCGACCGGCGTCCGCCGCCCACAAGGGCTGCGCCGACCCCGAGCGCACCCAGGGCGAAGATGGTCGTGCCGGCGATGTCGGCCCCGGTGAACGCCAGGCCGGACGACCCCTGCGGCGCGGCGAGGGCAGAGGTCGCGGCGCCGCTGGCAGGGCCCGAGACCGGCTCGGCGGGCACAGCGGGCGCGCTGCAGCCGACGTCGCCGCAGACCTGGACGCCAGCCGCGCCGGCCACCGCGGAGACCGGCACCAAGGCAACCGCGCCCGCGCCGACCACGACTCCCGTCGCGCACACCAGAGCTCGGATCGCCCTCACAGATGCCCACCTCCCGGGCACAGGTTCCCACACCCGTCGTCCAACGAAGCGGATACCTCGGTGACATCATCGTACCCGGGCAGCAATCGTCGACACCTAGACTCGGACGTCCGCTCCCACCTCAGGACGGCCGGAGGCTTCCCGCCTCCGAGGTGGTCAGGCTCGGCGATTCAGGCCCGCCTGTGGGAGCGGCCGGGCTCGGCGCCCGGTGTGGCGGGCCCGCCCGGGGCTGCCGGCCGCCGCTTCACCACGCCCGGCCGGCCTGCCGCCGACCCGGCTGCGCCTGCCGCCGACCCGGCTGCGCCGGCCGCCGCGAACTCCCGCGTGAGCGCGGAGATGGCACTGGCGAAGAGCCGCTCGAGGTCGGGCTCGCCCTTCTGGTCCACCCAGAACTGCAGGACGGCCCGGCCGGCCGCCTCGACCGCGGCTGCCAGCACCTCTGCCTTGATATCGCTGGCGGGATCTGTGCCGAGGGCCCCGGCGATCAGCTCCTTGTAGGCCTCGCTCAAGACGAGGTGCTGCTCGCCGAGCGCGAGGGCGACGTACTCCGGTGCCGTCGCCGCGGCACGGGTCCACAGCAGCAGCGACCCGAGCTCGTCGCGGTACTGGGCGGCCAGCTCCATCCACACCTGCCACACCGAGCGCAGGACCGGCCGCTCGGCCGGATCGATCCGGCGCAGCGCCTGCAAGACGACCTCGATGCTCCGACGAGGCTTCGCGAGGAGGATGTCCATCTTGGCGGGGAAGTACCGGGCGACGGTGCGCGACGACACGTGGGAGGCGGCTGCGATCTCGTCGACCGTCACGTTCCGGAACCCGCTCTCGGCGAACAGGCGGAGCGCGACCTCCTCGATGTTGGCAGCGATGCGCCGCCGGCGACGCTCCCAGCCCCCCTCGCAAGCGGAAGCTCCTCCGTCCGGCAGCAGGACCCGCGCTCGCGGCAGCTCCACGTGTACAGCGTATCCCTTGCCGGCCTACACCGCCCGAGGTTCCCCGGGCTGGTCGACATCACCGGGGTGCTCACCCACCTGCACCGCCGACGGCTTCCCCGGGCTGGTCGACATCACCGGGGTGCTCACCCACCTGCACCGCCGACGGCGCAGGCCAGCGCCGCCGGGCCGACCCGGCACCAGCCCCCGATCCATCGGGGTACAAGGTCGGTCGCCCCCGGCCGCGGCCCCGCGAGCGCCGGGTCGAGCCGATCGCGGCCGGGACCGCGACCAAGACCCTGCTCGCGGGCTCTCAGGCGCCGGGTTCGGCCGCACGACGACGAGGCCGTGCAGGTCCGGGGCCCCGGAACCCTTCGGACGCCGCGTCCGGCGCGGCCGCGAGCGAGGTCTCCGCGGTACCCGGCAGCGTCAGGTCCGGCGGCAACGGCCGGAACAGGCTCTCTTGGATCATGGTGGCCCCGAGGACGCCGCCCTTCGAGTGGAGTGTCCCCCAGTAGAGCCCTCGATTGTGCGATGCCGAGATCGGCCGCATCGCGAACAGCACCCAGTCGTCCATCCTGATGTGGCGGTGGAACCAGACCGCGTGGTCGAGGCTCGGTCCCCCCGCTCGGTGCTGCACCTGCAGCTCGACGAGGCCGGAGCCGAGGTCCGACAGGTAGGTGAGGACGCAGGCGTGGAGCACGGGGTCGTCGGGCAACACCGATCTCGTGCGGGCCCAATACACGTCCGACAGCCCCGAAAGCCCGAGCGCGCCCCCCTTCCACACGTTGCGGATCTCGAAGAGGTCGAGCTGGCCGCGCCCCTGGCCGGCCACGGCGTCGAGGTCCTCGGGCAGCGGCACGCCGGTGGGGAGCGCCAGCTGCATGTCGGGGCCGTCCTCGGGAGCCTGGAACGACGCCGACAGGGTGAAGATCACGTCGCCGTCCTGGATGGCAGTCACCCGCCGGGCCGACACCGTTCGGCCGTCGCGGTCGCGATCGACCTGGAGCAGCGTGGGCATGTCGGTGCGGCCGGGGCGCAGGAAGTACCCGTGCATCGAGTGCGGCAGCCTGCCCGCGGGCGTGGTGAGGGTCGCCGCCCGCAGGGCCTGTGCCGCGACCTGGCCGCCGAACAGGCTCCCGCGCCGGTTGGCGTGGCTCGGGTTCCTGCCCCGGTACAGGTTCCGGTCCAGGACCTCGAGCTCGAGCAGGGCCAGCAGCTCGTCGGTCGACTCGGGGCGCTCCTCGCGCCGGCTCCTCTCGTCCGCCAGGTCCACGGGCGAAGGCTAGCCGGGCCCTCGGCACGCCCCGCCTGCCCGCGGGATGCCGGTGCGGGAAAGGGCGAGCTAGGGTCTGCGAGACCGGTCGCGGGGCGGCACCTGGGCCTCCCGTGCCGGCCGACGACTCGGACGGGGGTGCGATGCCACTTCGGGAACTGTTCCACTTCATGCAGATCGTCGACGACTTCGACGCTGCCGAGAGCTTCTACGACTCGCTGCTCGACCTCGAGACCTTCGGCCCCAAGCACTACTCCGACTTCGACAAGCGGTGGGCCTCCCTCAGCGTGGTCGGCCCCGATTTCGTGCTCGAGATCATGGAGCCGAGCGCGGCACCAGAGGACCAGGGCGCACCGCTCCCCAAGTTCCGGAGCCGCCACGGCCAGCACTGGCACTCCCTGTCGTGGTTCGTCGACGCCGACGCGATGGCCGGCCTCATCGAGCGCCTCCGCGGCCACGGGGTTCGGGTCATCTCGCCCTACCCCACGGACGAGGGCGTCCCCAACACCATCTTCACCCACCCGAAGGACACCTTCGGGCAGCTCGAGTTCCAGATCCGCCCCGAGGACGCCCAGCACCACCGCGACCCGCGCTTCGACGAGGGCTTCAGCGCCGCGAGGTGGCTCGAAGGCCCCTTGCACCTCGAACGGACCTCGCATCTCACGACCCTCGTCGGCGATCTCGACCGCGCCCGCGAGTTCTACGAGAAGTGCCTCGAGGCGGCCACGTTCCACACTGCCTCGACGAAGGACCGCGACAGCGCCTTCCTGCTCGTGGGGACGAACACCGTCGTCGAGCTGGCGAAGCCGACGCGGCCGGACTCACGGATCGGGCGAGACTTCGCCGAGCACGGCGAGATCCCCCACGCCGCCACCTTCAAGGTCCGCGACCTCGCTGGCGTGATCAGCCACGTCGAGCGGCTCGGGGTCGGCTTCGAGCGCGACGACGACGCGACGATCACCCTCGACCCGGCCCAGGCGTTCGGCGCCGTCGTTTCGTTCACCGAGGCTGCCCTACCGGGCGACCCCAGGGACTGACCGGCCTCCGGCAGCCATGACCCCGCCGGTGAGCATCGGGCTCAACATCGTCTGGGTGAAGCCCGAGCACCTGGCCACCTTCGCCCGGGCGGCCGAGGACCTCGGCTACGAGTCGCTGTGGTCGGGCGAGCACGTGTGCCTCCCCTCCGACGACCCTGGCTGGTGGCGGCGCTTCCCCGGTGCCGAGGCCCTGGGCGACGCCTTCACCGAGGAGATGGTGCCCTTCACGCCTGACTCGACCTTCCTCGATCCGATGGTCGTCCTGGCGCACCTGGCAACGGTGACCACCAGGGTGCGGCTGGGCATCGGGATCTTCATGCTCGCGTTGCGCGACCCCGTCCTGATCGGCAAGACGCTCGCCTCCCTCGACGTGCTCTCGGGCGGCAGGATCGACATGGCCGTGGGGCTGGGATGGGACGAAGCCGAGTACCGCTTCACCGGCAACGACTGGCACGTTCGGGGCAAGCGGATGAACGAGGCCATCCGGGCCCTGCGGGTGCTCTTCGACGAGGAGCATCCCGCATTCCATGGCGAGCTCTTCGACTTCGGCCCGCTCGGCTTCGAGCCCAAGCCGGTGCAGCGGCCCTTCCCGATCCACATCGGCGGCGGCGGCCCGCCGGCGATGCGCCGAGCAGGAGCGCTCGGCAACGGCTGGTACGGCACGCCGACCGCCATCCCCCAGGTCAACGAGGAGCGCAGGAAGGCCGGGCGAGCGGAGGAACCGTTCGAGTTCACCTCCTTGACCACGGCCGGCGGCGTCCCTCCCGGAGAGCTCGAGACCCTGGCGGCCATGGGTGTGCACCGGGTCGTGGTCACCCCCTGGCCAGGCAGGAAGGTCGCCGAGGTCGGCCTCGAGGGGATCGAGGAGATCGAGCAGTACGCACGCGAGGTCGGGCTCGGAGGCTGAGGGAGCGTCCTGAGGGATCCATGCCGCCACTCACGGGCATCGCCGCGTTCGCCCAGTCCACGCCGGACAAGGTCGCTCTCATCGACGGGCAGCGGTCGGTCACCTTCTCGCAGCTCGACCGGCGCACGAACCAGCTGGCGCGAGCGCTCCGCCACCGGGGCGTCGGCCCCGGTGATCGCATCGCGTCGGCGCTCCGCAACAGCATCGAGTGGTTCGAGGTCGCAGGAGCGGCCTCGAGGCTCGGCGTCACGATCGTGCCCGTGTCGTGGCGCAGCCAGCACGACGAAGTGGCGTACATGGTCGAGGACTCGGGGGCCAAGCTGGTCCTCGCCGAGCCCGACGCCACTGAGATCATGGCCGGCCTGCCGGCGGTGTTCGTCGGCGACAGCTACGAGGCGATGCTGCAGGGACAAGACCCCGCGCCCCTCGATGAGCCGGGCGAGCCGGCCCTCGTTCCGTTCCGCTACTACACCTCGGGCACGACCGGGCGCCCCAAGGCCATCGAGCGCGAGATCCCGTCCGATCCGGGCGCGCTCGCGGCGCTGCGGGCGATGATGGCACCCACCGTCACCGACGTCGAGCTCGGTCCCGACGGGAGACGCCCCCTCGGCCGGGGGCAGACCGAGGGGCTCGAGGCGCCCGACGAGGTCCATCTCCTCGTGGGGCCCGCCTACCACACGGCCCCCGGGGCGTTCGCGAGCCGGGCCCTCCAGCAGTTCGGCCAGACCGTCGTCATCATGCGCCACTTCGACGCGCGCGAGTGCCTCGCCCTCATCGAGGCGAACCGGGTCAGCTGGAGCCACATGGTGCCGATCAATTTCGTCCGCATCCTCGCCCTCCCCGAGGAGGTTCGACGCGCCTTCGACCTGTCGTCGGTTCGCCGGATCCTGCACGCGGCCGCTCCGTGCCCCGTGCAGGTCAAGCGGGCGATCATGGAGGTCTTCCCGCCAGGGTCGATCTACGAGTACTACGGCGCCACCGAAGGGCTCGTGACGCTGTGCCCGGCCGACGAGTGGCTGCAGAGGCCCGGCACCGTAGGGCGGGCCGCACCGGGCGTGACCGTCCGCATCTACGACGACGACGGCAACGAGCTTCCTCCCGGCGAGGTGGGAACCGTGTACTTCACGACGATGGCCCGCGTGAGCTACGCGGGGGCACCCGAGAAGACGGCGGCGGCCTGGCGCGGTGACTACTTCACGGTCGGCGATATGGGCTATCTCGACGAGGACGGCTACCTGTTCCTGACCGACCGCAAGATCGACATGATCATCTCCGGGGGAGCCAACGTGTACCCCGCGGAGGTCGAGAGCGTGCTGTTCACCCACCCTGCCGTCGGCGACGTCGCCGTCTTCGGCATACCCGATCCCGAATGGGGAGAGCGCGTCCACGCCGTGATCGAGCCGCAGGGGCCGGTCACCGAGGAGGAGGTGATCGCCTACTGCCGGGCGCGCCTTGCCCACTACAAGTGCCCGACATCCGTTGAGATCGTCGACGCGCTGCCGCGAGACCCGAATGGAAAGATTCGCAAGCGGCTGCTTCGCGATCGCTTCTGGCAGGCGTCGGACCGCAAGATATAGGGGCCTTTTCCGGCCGCGTTGCCCGACTTGGCCGGGCAACGGCCACGCTGCGCGGGGTGGCCCGAGCGGCGGGCGGGCCGCATCGATAGGATCGCTGGCACGCGGGCGGTCCCGGCAGCACGCATCCGCACCACGCCGACGACAACCACGCCGACAACGGGGAGGCATCTCCAGATGGAGATTCGGCACACGACGACCCCCAGGCTCGAGGCGTTGCGCGAGGAGGTGCGCACCTGGCTCGAGGAGGAATTGCC
>Ga0070738_10007745_pt1 | contig 10602 bp, 8 predicted proteins | sample Coa_R2_2_FD_66446 | JGI IMG/M metagenome (GOLD analysis project Ga0070738, IMG submission 66446) | Surface soil microbial communities from Centralia Pennsylvania, which are recovering from an underground coalmine fire - Coalmine... | ecosystem: Environmental > Terrestrial > Soil > Unclassified ... | reverse complement strand
ATACGTATTTGGATAGGCGTGGCGCGGGTCGAGGATGAGCATTTCGTGCAACAGCGTCGTGCCGGTGCGCCAGTGGCCGATGATGAACAGGGGAGAATGCGGGATCGTCACGCGATCGAGCCGGCTACCGTACCACGCGTCTTGCGCCCAGCGCAACAGCGTATGGCCGAGGCTGACAAAGGTGACGATGAAGGCGACGTACAATTGCGGCGGTGAGACGGCGAGCCGATTGCGGAGAAGCAGGCGGACCCAGGCGAAAAAATCGCACCCTTCCCAGATGTGTGGCATCCATTCGCGCGGTTGCGAAGGAGTGGAAGCCTCGGATGGATTGGGAGTCGTCATGGGCCGCGTCTCGCTGGGATAGAGATCCGCGGCTACATTTTGCCATAGGCGTCCAGGCAAACAAGGCGAGTTTGCCGATCGGCCTTCCTCTTCTTGACGAGTCGAGTAAAATAAAGATGAAGAGCCGCTCCACCTTGCCGACCAAACTCAGCGCGGCGGAGCGGCTCTCACAAGGCGCGGCGTGGAGCAGTGGTAGCTCGCCAGGCTCATAACCTGGAGGTCAGTGGTTCGAGTCCACTCGCCGCAAATTCAAGAAGCCCTGCGAACGCAGGGCTTTTTCTTTTCTCAGGAGTTAAAGGGCTGCTACACCCCTTCTCGGGGCGTGGGCCGGCGATCACTCATCATATTCTCATGTCTCACTCATAATTCATCTTCTCATCTAACTTTCATCTTCACATTGTAATTCTTACAATGTTGCTTGCTGGGATGCATCCAAACCGGAAGCGGTCGCCGGTGCGAGCGGACATCGCCTTCGAAAAATTCTTAACGGAGGTACCTCGTGGTCAGTGCTTCCATGCCCCAATCCAAGCGCCCGAATTCTCGAAGGGTGCTATTCCTCTTTTTAATCGGCCTGACTGACTGCATTTTGGTTCTTGCCTACTGGCCGTCGCTTGCCGATTCCTTGGAATCGCGTTTGTTCATCCAGCCATCTTCCACACCCATTCCTCCGCCGAAATCGGTGAGTCCACATAGTTCCGTTCAGGACATTCCGGGAATTCGCCAGCCCGCTACTCTCCCGGCTGACAAGGTAGCCCTGGACGACGATACACCGGTGATCGGCATCTTTGCCGGGGGACGCGCCCGTGCCTATTTGCTGGAAGCCTTCGAACGCGGCCCGGCGTCTCATTTGGTCAACGATGTGGTCGGCGGAGTGCCGATCAGTGTGTCTCATTGCGATATTTCCGGAGCCACCCGCGTTTTCACGGGTGCCAGGTCTGGCCAGCCGCTTGAGTTGAACATGGGCGGCCTAAAGGATTCTCGGATGCTCTTGAAGTGCGGCGGACGTTTGTATCGTCAGGAAACGTCGCAGCCGCTGGACGAAGGCGATCCCGCTTTCCCGTTTCATGTGTATCAAGCGAACTTGACCGAATGGGGAGAGTGGCGACACGCACACCCCGAAACGGATGTCTACATGGGGGCGATCGAGGAGGCGACTCCTCCCGAGGCGGGTGGGCCGCGAACCTTTTCTCATCACAAGTCATCTACTCCGCCGCCGCATCACAAGAGCTGAAGGAACAGGTTTCTAATGAGTCCTTTCATGACCAAGTTACGGACCATCGCCCGACAAATGTTTTTAGTCCTGTCCTTGCTGGCTTTGATCGGCTTGTTGATCCCCGGCAGCCCAGCCTATCTGCCGACCTTGCTCGTCCGCTATTCCCATTACCAGGACGGGCACTCGCTGGGCTACTGGGTACGGGCTTTAAATGGGCCCGATGCGGAGGTTCGCCTGCGAGCTATTCACGCATTGGGGGCGATTGGCTCGGACGCAGGGGAAGCGGTACCCATCCTGGCGAGATTGTTGACCGCGGATCAGGACGACAGAATCCGCGAGGAGGCCGCGTTGGCACTGGGTAAGATAGCGCCCGCCTCAGAGGGGGCGGCGTCGGCTTTGGGCCGCGCCCTCGACAAAGACCGTGTGCATATAGTGCGTATGAACGCCGCGATCGCGTTATCCCGGTTAGGCCCGCTGGCTCGGCCGGCCGTGCCCGCTCTCATCCGAGCTATCCAGCGCAGGATCAATCGTACGACCGTAGGATCGTTTACCTACAACATCCAGGAAATGGCCGCGCTGGCTCTGGGCCGTGCCACTGCCGGCACCCCCGACGGAGTGAACCCCCTCATGGAAGCGCTCGAGAGTGCCCGTACCGCACGCAAACGCCGCCTCGTTGCTCGGGCGCTCGCCGAGGTCGGATCGCCAGCACGGGAGGCGGTGCCACTTCTGAAGTCGCTGCTCGTCGATGACAGCCCCGAAGTGCGGGAGGCCGCCACAGAGGCCCTGCGGAGAATCCTGAGTGAGCAGTATGAGCCAGGAGCGTAATCCGTCGTGGCGGCACGTTGGAAACGTGCTGCTATAGGTTCTCATTCTGTTCGCAACCACTTCCCTCGATAAAAAATCCTCTCACCCGCTTGAGTGCGGCTGCGTCTCTGGTATGCTGTCGGTGCGCCGATTGTCCCTATACCTCAGGAGGTGTTCTGCTGCCATGAAACGCTTCATTCCTCTCTCCGCATTCGCTTTGCTCGGTTTTGTCGCTGCCCTCGGGGCGCTGACGCGGCCCCTTTCGCCAGCCGACCAAAAGAAAGGCGCGGAGACGCTCGGCAAAATCGAACGTCTCGATCCCGCCTTCGACGACTTGATCGGCCGCGATGCCAAGCTCGAAGTCCTCGCCACCGGCCATGCTTGGACCGAGGGTCCGGTCTGGGTGCCGCGCGATGGTGGTTTTTTGCTCTTTTCCGACATTCCGCCGAATCGCGTTTACAAATGGCAGGAAGGCAAGGGTGAGAGCATCTTCATGGAACCGTCAGGCGGCACGGGCAAGGATGCGGCTCTCCTCAAGGAACCCGGCTCCAACGGGCTGTTGCTCGATCCCGACGGCCGGCTCGTTCTCATGGAGCATGGCGACCGTCGCGTCTCCCGCCTCGACAACTGGGGCAGCAAGCAGAAGACCACGCTGGTCGATCGCTACATGGGCAAACGCCTCAACAGCCCCAACGATGGCACTTTCAAGGCCAACGGCGATCTCTATTTCACCGATCCGCCCTACGGCCGATCGCTCAAGGACGGCAAGCCCGACGAATTTCCCGACCGCGATCTCGATTTTTGCGGTGTCTATCGGCTGTCCAAGGACGGCAAGCTGACGCTTTTGACCAAAGAGATGAGCAAGCCCAACGGCATCGCTCTCTCACCGGATGAAAAGACTCTGTATGTCGCCAATTCGGATCCGGCCAAGGCGATCTGGATGGCCTTTCCGGTCAAAGACGACGGCACGCTCGGCGAGGGCCGGGTGTTCTACGACGCCACGAGAATAGTCGGCCCCGATCATCCGGGTTTGCCCGACGGCATGAAAGTGGATGCTAAAGGCAACGTCTTCGCCACAGGTCCCGGCGGCGTGTTTGTTTTCACTCCCGAAGGCAAGCACCTGGGCACGATCGCCACCGGCGTACCCACCGCCAACTGTGGCTGGGGCGACGACGGCAGCACGCTGTACGTCTGCGCCGACAAGGCGATAACACGCATCAAAACGAAGACGAAGGGTAAGGGGTTCTGAGGATGCGTACTGCAGCGGCGGGCAAGGTTTCCTCGCCCGCTGCCGCAGTATTGAAACACGCCGCGTACTCGCCACACTTCAAGTCAATTCACCTTGTCCCCGTCTTCCCTCTTTCTCTCCCGCCATACGTCTCTTCACGGCGCTTGCAATTGAGGAGATTGGGCGTGCCGCTATAATAAACAGTGTTAACGATCGAACGCTGTGTCATTTCCTCATGAGACTTCACCTCGGCGCGATCGTCCGGCGCAAACTATCCTTAGTTCAGGAGGAGCCGCACCATGTCCGCCACCCTCACCGGAAAAAACTTCATCGCCGGCCGCTGGCAGTCGGCAAACGGCGAACGCTTCGAGAGCCGCAGTCCGGCGCGCGAAAGCGAAGTCCTCGGCCTATTTCCATCCAGCAGCGCCGAAGAAGCAAAGACAGCCGTCGCCGCGGCGCGCGAGGCCTATCCGGCTTGGCGGCGCACGAGCCGCATTCATCGCGCCGAACTATTCGATAACCTGGCGCAGCTCGTCAAGCGCGAAGCCGACAATCTCGCTCAGTTGATGGCCCGCGAGTGCGGCAAGGTTGTCAGCGAGTGCAAGGCCGAAGTGATTGAAGGCTTGCACATGATCCAATACGTCTTCGGAACCGGCCGCACGCCGATCGGCGACGTGTTGGCTTCGGAGATCGCCGAGAAAGACGCCTTCATGCGCCGCAAACCGTGGGGCGTCGTCGCCGTCATCACGCCGTGGAACTTTCCCTTCGCCGTGCCGCTGTGGATGCTCGGCCCCAGCTTGCTCGAAGGCAACACCGTGGTGTTCAAGCCATCCGAAGACACGCCGGCCATCGGCCAGCGCTTGGCCGAATTATTCGTGGAGGCGGGATTTCCTGCCGGCGTCCTCAACCTTGTTCACGGCGCCGCGGAAACCGGTGAGGCGCTCGTGCGCGATCCGGGCGTGAACGTCGTATTGTTTACGGGCAGCTACGAGGTTGGTCATCGCATTCAGCAGTTGTCGGCGGAACATTACGATCGCATCGTGGCCTGCGAGATGGGCAGCAAAAGCGCCGTCATCGTCTGCGCGGACGCCCGGCTGGATCTGGCCGTCAACTGCGCGCTCATCAGTGGTTTTAAGACGAGCGGCCAGCGCTGCGTGTCGGCGGGACGGATTCTTGTCGCCGAATCGCTGTTCGACAAGTTCGCTGACAAGCTGGTGTCGGCAGCGAAGCGTCTGCGTATCGGCGATCCGCTGAATGCCGGCAATTTCACGGGGCCCGTCATCCATCGTTCCGCCGTCGAGAAGATCGAGCGCTACAACGCATTGGCCCGCGAAGAGGGCGCGAACGTGCTGCTCGCTGGCGGCCGGATGACCGATGGCGAACACACGGCCGGATGCTATCTATCGCCGTTCATTTATCGCATGGAGCATCGCGCCGGCGTGCGCGTGCTGCGCGAGGAAGTGTTCGGGCCGCACTTGGCACTTGTGCCCTTCAAGACGAACGAAGACGCGGTACGAATCTATAATGACACGCCCTACGGGTTGTCGATGGCGGTGGTGACAGAGGATTACCGGGCCATGCGTCTATTCCGTGAAGAGTGCGAATACGGCATGGGGTACGTGAATCTGCCGTGCATCGGGGCCGAGGTGCATTTGCCGTTTGGCGGCGTCAAGAAAAGCGGCAACGGCCATCCATCGGCAGCGGGGCTGATCGAGACGGTGACGCACAAGACGGCGTGGACGGTCAACCACGGAACCGAAGTAAAAATGGCGCAGGGGTTGACCACGGACATCGAGGGCGGACCAGCGTAAATTCAATAGGGAGCCAAAGATGTTGAAGCCGAAGGAAATCGCCGAAATCTCTCTTCTCTTGTGGTATTTGCCCCTGGAGAAAGTAGAGGAAATCAAAAAGCTGGCCTTGGAATGGAAGAAGCAGTGCGGCTATGAGGAACCGACGGACGACAGTGACGAATGGACCGAGGAGGACATGCGCGACGCTGCCGATGCAGTCTTCCGTAGGCTTGACGAGGAAGATCCCTTTGACTGGGAGGAGATTCCCAAGGACAAGGAGGCGTCCTAGTGTTCGACCCCGGAACGGTTGTCGTTGTAAGCTATGTTGGTGTCCGCGAGACGAAAAATCGTCCCAGTGTTGTTATCTCAACAACATTACATCAAACCACGCAACACGATGCGGTCGTGGGACTGTTGACGGGGAACCTCGCCCAGGCGCGAGGGCCGACGGATTACATCCTTCAGGATTGGGCGGCGGCTGGGTTACATAGGCCATCTGCGTTCCGCGTCTTCCTCAGTACCAAGCCGTTGTCCGATGTGCTGTCGATAGTCGGCAAACTCACCGATCGAGATTGGAAAGAGGTTCAATCACGCTTGCGCCTCGCGCTGGCTGTCCAATGAACAAATGGAGGTCTGCCATGTGGCTCTTCGACGATCGCACGGTCCCCGACATCCACACTGCCGTGCCTGGGCCGAAAGCGCAGGCATTATTGGAACGCGATGCGCGCTACATGTCGCCGTCGTACACGCGCATCTATCCCTTGGTGGTGGAGCGCGGCTCCGGCGCGGTCATTCAGGATGTGGACGGCAATTTGTTCCTCGATTTCACTGCCGGCATCGCTGTCACCTCCACTGGCCACTGTCATCCCCATGTCACCGCGGCTATCACGGATCAGGCGCATAAACTCTTGCACATGTCCGGCACCGATTTCTATTATCAGCCGCAGATCGACCTGGCGCAGCGGCTGGCCGAGAGCGGTCCCGGCACGTCGCCCAAGCGAGTCTTCTTCACCAACAGCGGTGCCGAAGCGCTGGAGGCGGCGCTCAAGCTGGCGCGGTGGCACACCGGCCGCTCGCGCGCCATCGCCTTTTTCGGCGCGTTCCATGGCCGGACTTATGGGGCCATGTCGCTCTCCGGCTCGAAGCTGGTGCATCGCCGCGGCTTCGCGCCGTTGGTGCCGGACATTCACCACGTTGCTTATCCGCGCGGTTGTCGCGGCTGCGACAACGGCCAGGCCGATTGCGAATGCGTCCGCCTGATCGAAGAAACCGTGCTGCGCCGCATTGCTCCGCCGGATGAGGTGGCCGCGATTTTCGTGGAGCCGATCCAGGGCGAAGGCGGCTATTACGTACCGCCGGCCGGCTTCCTGCCCGCCCTCCGCGCCCTCTGCGATAAACACGGCTTCCTGCTCGTCGCCGACGAAGTACAAACCGGCATGGGGCGAACGGGCAAGCTCTACGCCGTCGAGCATTGGGATGTGGAGCCGGACATTATCTGTCTGGCCAAGGGCATCGCCAGCGGCATGCCGTTGGGAGCGATCATCGCGCGGGAAGAAGTCATGGATTGGCCGTCGGGCAGCCATGCCAGTACATTTGGCGGCAATCCGGTTAGCTGTCGCGCCGCCCTGGCCACGCTCGATTTGCTTGAAGGCGGCTACATCGCCAATGCCGCCGAGCGCGGCGAACAGCTTAGGAGGGAACTCAAGCGTCTCCAGCAACGGCACCCGGAAATCCGCGAAGTGCGAGGTCTTGGTCTGATGGTGGCGATGGATTTAGCCCACGAAGGCGATGGCAGTCCGGCGGGAGCGCTACGGGACGAGGTTATCCAGGCCGCGTTTCGTCATGGCCTGTTGCTTCTGAGTTGCGGCGAGAGCGCCGTTCGCTTCTGTCCACCTTTGTGCATCAGCGCGGAGCAGGTCGAGACGGCCATCCGCATCGTGGACTCTGTGTTGAGCGAACGACGAACAGCAGCCCTGGCCGTGTGAAATGTGGCACGAAAAACTTAATTCGCGCATCTGTTTCGGCCGACATAATGGGTAGAACTAACCCCTCCCCACCCCCACGGCTCACGCCAACCCCGCCGTGGGGGTTATTGCATGCGCTGCACATTGTCTGAAAACCCCTTGCGGCGCGGCATGCCAATCGTGACAATCGACAGTATTGGGCCGGCGAAAGCGAAGGAACCTCCTCTCGATCGCGGGGCTTGGCCGCCATGCTGATTGGCGAAACGCTCTCCCGTCTGCTCCTGAGACGACTGGTCGATGATGTGTTCGCGACCGGCGGCGCCCTGTCGCTGGATGCGGTCATCGATTTCTTGACTCGCTGCGGCGAGCAAAACGATCCGCGTTTGACGGCGGCGCTGGCATCGGCGATGCAACGCGCCTGGCACGCCTTCGAGGCGGCCCTGAACATCAAGCCCTTGCGCAACGAAAGTCAGATTGGCCTTGCTCTCGGTGCAGCCCAGGAGCTTCGTCAGTGCCTTAGTCGCGTCCTCGCCGAATTGGCGCACGGTCGAGGCATCGGCAACCGAGCGATGACGAAGACTGTCGCCAATGCTCTACGAAGGCAGTGCTCGAATGACCTGCGTTGTGCCCGTGCAGGAGGTGCGCTGGCCGGATGTCTCGATCACGAGGAATGGGCGCGCTCCAACGAGGTCTTTGTGCGCTTCGCCGCCAATCAAGCGCGGCGGGACACGCGCCGACGAACGGAAGGGCAGCTCCTCCGCGACCTAGAGGAACACGGCTGCGTTGGGCTGATGCGCCTTTTGACGAGCGCAGGTGGGTTGCCGTTGTTGCTGATAGCCGCTCGCGCTTTCCTGTGTCAGGAACTCACGAAACTGCTCTATTTCTGTTTGCAAGAACGTCCTGATCAGACGCCGAACAACTGTACTCTCGTCCTTGAAATCCTGCGAGAGCTGAGCAGCCCATGCTTTTCCATCTGGCGCTTGCCGATAAATCACTGCCCGCCCGCAGCGCCAGCACAGCCATCTCTTATTGGCGCTGTGGGCGGGCATGAAAAACCTTCGGCCAGGGCAGTGATGCCGCGCGCCTCGTGGACCTTGGCTGCTGTACTGACGATCGCTGTCGCTCTACTGGTGGTGCTGCCTCTCTGGCTACTAGTCGAGAACGTACAGGACAATGAGACGGAGCGGGAACGCGCCGCCGAACGCCAGCGCGCCCGCAATGAACGCCGCCGCATCGAGATGGAGCATCAACGTCTGATCGCGGAGCAACGGCGGATCGTTCTCGAAGAGGAAGCACGGCGGCGATTGCTCCAGCGCCAGCGCGAAGAAGCGGAACGGCGGCGGTTGGCCGAGGTGGAAGAAGAGCGCCAGCGAGCCGAGGAAGAAGCCGCCCAGCGTCTCAAGGAGCGACGGCGGCGGCTTGCCGAGGTGCGCGAAGCGCGCGTTCGCGAGGAGCAAGAGCGCCGCGAGCATGCGCGGGTTGCACTTGAAGACGGCTTGACGCATTCGGCCTTGCGACAGGATCGGGCGGCACTGACAACCCTCAGCGAAGCTCTACGGCTCGATCCCAATCTTCCCCGCGCCTGGAGCGCGCGGGGCGTAGTTCGCCAGCGCATGGGCGATCGGGCCGGCGCTTTGGAAGATTTTCACGAGGCAGTTCGCCGCGATCCGAAGGATGCACGCAGTTGGTCTCAGTGCGGCGAACTACATCTTGAGCGCCGCGAGTATCATCAGGCCATCGACGCCTTCACAGCGGCCCTACGAGCCGAGCCTGGTAACGTAAACGCTTATCGTCAGCGCGGCCTCTGCTACAGCCGTTGCGATGAGGTAGATAAGGCCATCGCCAACCAAACCAAGATTATCGAGCTTGACCCACGCGATTCCGCAGCCTACTGCGAACGGGCCAATCTTCATCGCCGACGCAACGACCTTCGCCGCGCCCTCGACGACTACACGGCTGCTATTGACCGCAACCACGGCTTAGCTTCCGCATATCGGGGGCGCGGGAAGCTCTATCTCCACTGGCAGATGTACAACCGGGCCATCAAGGATCTGACGCGAGCCTTGACGCTCGAACCGGCGGATAGCTCTGCTTTGAGAGCGAGGGCAACAGCCTATTTACGGATCGCCGAATGGAACAATGCCCTTCTTGACGCGCACGCATTGATTCAGCAGCATCCCGGCGATAACGGGGCATATAAACTGCGTGGCCAGGTTTACATGGGACTCGAAGACTACCGGCGAGCGCACGAGGACTTTTCCAGCGCGCTAGGGGGGGTTAGCCGCGACGCCGAGACGTTTTATCTCCGCGCCTGTGCCAGGGTACATCTCGGAGACATCCAGGAGGCTATTTTCGACTGCAACGAGGCCACGGTCCTAAATCCGCGACTGGCCGACGCTTTTTACCTGCGCGGCAAACTGAACCTGCGCGAAGGCTATCGCTTCAGTGGCCTGGCCGATTGCCGCACCGCGCACGAATTGGACTCGCAATTTCCACTGCCGTGAGTTGGCCTCGCTCCTTGGCCGGCTAGGGTGTAGCCCGTCTTGCCGGGTCTGCCTGATGGCGTTACGATCAACCAAGTTACATGGGGTGTCGTGGCGGCCGAGTCAGTTGCGGTACAGGGATCGTCATGGAATTTCAGCACATCTGGGTCTTGCGTGGCGCCAATGTCTGGGCGCGATGTCCGGTACTGGAAGTAGAATTCGATGTAGCGGATCGCGCCGCCGTAGCCGAGCAGCACCTGGCTGACTGCACCGCTCGTCTCCGCGCCTGGCTGCCGACGCTCACTAACAAGCCGATCGGACCCGATTTGCCGGCCCTTCTCCGCGATGTGACGCTCGAATTGCAGCGATTGGCCGGCAGTCCCGTGCAAGTCGGCCGAGTGCGTCCCGGAGATGGCTTTTTTCGCGTCGTGATCGAATTCGAGGAGGAGGAACTCGGCCGTGCTTGCCTGGAGACGGCGCGGCAACTCATTTTGGCTGCCTTGCAAAATCATAGCATCGATGTCGCCGCGGAACTATCGCGTCTCCGCGATGTGGCCAACGATGTGCGGCTCGGTCCCAGCACTGCCGCCATCGTTCGCGCCGCGCACCAGCGAGGGATCCCCGTCCGACGGCTCAACAACGGCAGTCTCGTGCAGCTAGGCCACGGCTTTCGGCAGCGCCGTATCTGCACCGCGGAGACCGACGCAACCAGCGCCATTGCCGAAATGATCGCCCAGGACAAGCAATTGACGCGCTCGCTGCTGAGTGCCGTGGGTGT
>Ga0070738_10007743_pt1 | contig 10602 bp, 13 predicted proteins | sample Coa_R2_2_FD_66446 | JGI IMG/M metagenome (GOLD analysis project Ga0070738, IMG submission 66446) | Surface soil microbial communities from Centralia Pennsylvania, which are recovering from an underground coalmine fire - Coalmine... | ecosystem: Environmental > Terrestrial > Soil > Unclassified ... | reverse complement strand
TCTTCTCTGGTATCCATCTTCCATGAGCCTGGGAAGCACTTTGAGACCTTGAGTATTATAGAGGATGTATTTCGTGTTGCCTCGCAGCGGACATTTCCAGGAGTACCTGTATCTGGCTGAGGCGGAGGGACACAGCGAGGAATATGTGACCATGCTGGTTCGCCTGGGGCGCGTCGAAGAAGCCATTGCGTATGGACGACAATACCTGGCAACACCTGACGAGGCGCTGGCCCTGGCAAAGGTGTTGTATAAGCATGGTGAGCGCGAGCAAGGCTTGCAGATCGCTGAACATGGGTTGACCCTTGAGGGGCGTAAGGCATTGCTGGCAAAGTGGCTGCGCGATACGGCCTTGCTAATGGGAGAGCAGTCACGCGCACTTCCTGCGGCTGAAGTGGCCTATCGCGACGAGATCAGCCTGGAGAATTACCAGCGAGTGGCCAGGATTGCCGGGGAGCGTTGGCCTGAGCGACGAAAGGAGGAGTCTCATACTATGACAATACCGGACAAGACCTGTATACAGGCGGCGTTAGAGCAACTCAATAAAGATGATCTACAGGTGTTTATCTTGCGCATGGTACGACAGCAACCTGATTCGCTGGGCCTTGTACCCAGGCAGGTGAATCTCAATCCCATTTATGGTATCATGAAGCAGCAAAACTGACTTTGAAACTCAGGAGGGGTTGCGCATGCTGGCCGATGCACACCGCAAAGCGGCGGAAGATATTGAAAGCACTATTTTGCCGCTCCAGGGATAACCTCGCACGACTCGTGTTGTCATTGAGGGAGCATGGAGCGCGGCCTTTCAATGGGTTGCCTTATAGTTTGCCGTCCGTTTCTCATAACGAGTGGCCACCCGACGAAACTGCTTGAACCGATTGATCAATCGCTCCACTCGATTGCGCTCGCGATAGACTTCCCAGTCAAAGGGCCTGGTGCGCTTCTCGTTGGAGCGATGGGCAATGGTCGGTTGAATGCCATGACGCTTGAGGTAGCCTGGCGTACAGAATGTTTCGCACCTGCTCTCTGATTAACTGATCACCCATCCTTTGTTACTCCTGTCTCGAACCTGCTAGAAGTGTCTTGCAATTCTGCTGCCAGCTTATGTAGTTTGCTAGAAGCCTCCAGGCCGTCTCCTTCTCAGGCGTCCGTTGGGCCACCATTGCGTCCCAGGAAAAGAAGACCTTCTGCGGCACCGACTGTACTCAGCCCATAGACAAAGTGAGCAGCGAAGCCGCGCAGATGCGTCACGAGCGGATAGGCGCTATCGGGCGCGCTAAAACCAGGCAGAGGCGTCAGTCCTTCATCCACGACCAGGGACAGAAATGCCGCCACGAGCAGTCCAGCTGCAGGTAAAGAGAGCGAGGTAAACTGACGCAACAGGGTGTACATGACGCCCCCACTCATTCCCAATCCATAGTGGAAAACCAGCCCTAACTGCTTCACTTCTCTGGCAGAGAGATGAAGCCCTATCCACTGTGTGGTCTTGTGAGCCGCAACGTCGTAGGGTGGCCCGGGTCGTACCCTGTCCTCCTGCTCCCGATCTTTCTCCGGCTCCATCTCGTACAGCTTCATCGAAACCGGCGCCATCACTCTGGTTCCGACATAGCCGCTTATCATTCCTATTCCGATACTGGCAATGGTTCGTTTGATCTGCATAAAAGTTCCTTTCTATTTGTAGAAAACCTGCTTCTGTCTGCCATTCAGGGTTCATCAGAGCATAGAGCTTACATCTGAAGAACTGGTAGGATAAGCGTAGACCATCTGCTTGAGGTCACTGGCAGGCAAGTTCCTGCGTATCGCCAGCGCGAAGAGGTTAATGACCTCTTCGGCGTGCGAACCCAGCAGGTGCGCCCCCAGGATGCGGTCAGTTCCCTCTTCAACCAGCACCTTGAAGCCGGTATGCGAGAGGGCCACGCGCCGCGAGGAGTACCAGTCCGAGGTGTTCTCATAGTGCGTGGCGAAATGGAGACCCTGCGCTCGTGCTGTCTCCTCCAGCAGACCCACGCGAGCCAGGGGTGGAATCGTGAAAACGACGCTGGGGATGCCTGTATAGTCCGGCCTGTCATGATTGCCTTGCAGCAGGTTTTTTGCCACGATCTCCCCCTGCATACTGGCTACCGGCGTCAGGGGAAAGCCTCCGCTCGCTACGGCATCTCCTGCCGCATAGATGGCCGGGTTGGTGGTGCTTTGCAGGTACTCGTTGACGGAGATGCCATGCTTCTGATACGCCACGCCCGCCGCCGCCAGGTCGAGATCGTCGATATCCGGGACGCGCCCGGCGGCATGCACCACCAGATCCGCCTCGAAGGTGTTTTCCTGCGCTCCTGTCTGTGCATGCACCAGCAGGTGGTCGCCCTGTCGCTCGATGGCCGTCACTGCCGTGTTCGTCTGCACCTTGACTCCCAGATCGCGGGTTGCCTGCACGAGTTGGTCGACCAGGTCGGGGTCGAACTTTTCGAGGGGACGGTGGCCCCGCTGGAGGACCTGGACCCGGGCTCCGGCGCGTGCGGCGATATGGGTGAATTCGAAAGCGATATAGCCGCCACCGACGAAGACGATGCGCGGCGGCAGTTCTTCCAGATCCAGAAACTGCGTACTCGTCGTCAGCAGTTCCTCCCCTGCTATGCCCGGCGTGGCGGGACGCGCCCCCGTGGCGATGACGACATGGCGAGCTTGCAGGATTTCTTGACCGACCTGGACGCTGCTGCGACCCACGAAGCGGGCCTGCCCGTGCCACATGCGAATCCCCGCCTGGGCGAAGCTGTGTTCGGTCTGCTCTGGCACCGGGTCGGTGAAGGTGCGTTTGAAGCGCATCATCTCCGGCCAGGTGATGGAGAGAGCCGGTGCTGAGACCCCTTTGCCCTGCATGCGTCGGCTCCAAGCCACCAGGTCGGTCACTCCGACCAGGACTTTCTTGGGATCACATCCCCGCAGCGCGCAGGTTCCCCCGAACGGCAGGCAATCCACAACGCCCACGCTCCAGCCCGCCGCACGACAGGGGTAGGCAACGCTCTGGGCGGCTGCCCCCGTTCCCAGGACAATCACATCAACGGTTGTATTCACTGTCATTTCTCCTGTCTGTTCTCATGGGTACTCGTCCTTTTCTCATCGTCGTACCCGTCTTTTGTTCGGTTCGGTGACCACCACGAAATTGTCGCTGTTGGAAGCATGATGCACAGGGGCATCCGCCTGGCTGTCACCCATCCACACTCCATCACGAGAGGCGAGCGGAACTGATAGGCTCGGCCTACCAGGAGATCTCCCGCAAGCCGCCACTTTCCCGCGCGGTCGCGCCGCAACGGGTGTAACGCGCGATTCCAATCGTTGAAGTCGCCCACAAGAGAGATGACGTCCGTCCAGAGACTCTACGAGAGCGTCAACGTCACCTGCGCCACCAGTTTCCCCTCCGTTTTGGTACAGGTTGTGGCGATCATCTCGACTCGCCTCCTCGTGCGCCTGAGCAGTCCCCTTCCCCGGTACGGTTCCTGACCTGCCCCTTCCCCGGCTTTCGGCCACGGAGCGTGAGGCCAACCAGCACTCCCGCCAGCGTGATGGCGCTGACGGCGAGGAATGCTCCGGTGGCAGAGCCGAAGTCCAGCACCGCGCCGATGAGGACGGGGCCGAGCAGCATGCCACCGACCTGCGCCATAAAAAACAAGGCGTAGGCCAACCCGACCTGCTCGGGCTCGACCGTTTCGGTCGGAATGGCGAGGGCGGCAGGAAAGAACATGGCACACCCGACGCCCATGCCAGTGATCGTAATCAATAGCCCCGCAATGCCCCAGCCGGACGCCGAGGCCACGACTGGCACCACGAGAGAACCGAGCAGATAGATGGTAAAACCACCCACGATGAACGGCTTGCGCCGCCCCAGACGGTCGGAAACGGTCCCCCAGAGCGGGGCAAACGGAATATCAATCACGAGCAGGACCGAGGCAATCACCGCCCCCAGCCACAGGGGAACCCGCGCAAAGCTGACCAGGGTCGTAGGCGTCCAGGTGGTAAACCCGATGATGGCCGTGTATCCCAGCAGCGTCACCAGCGACAGGCGCCACAGCTGCCCATTGCGTAGCACGGGCAAGAGACGCGGAGTGTGAGCTCGCTGGTGCGGTGTTCGTGGCACTGCCCGCAGAAAGACGAGCAGCACGCCGAGCAGCAGCAGGAAGGCAACGCCCATCTCAGCGCGCCACCCCAGTTTCGCGCCCAGGGGTGCCAGCACATCGAAGGCGATGCCCGTCCCTGCTGGCAACCCGGCGACAAAGATGCCCAGGGCCAGGCCGCGCTGCGCCTGCGGGATGTGTTCGATCAGCAACCGGAGGAGCGCGATCACCAGCAGACCCCCGCCCAGACCACTGACCGCGCGCCCAAGCAGCAAGACGGCGAAGGCGGGCGCAGCGAGACTCACGAGAGCGCCTGCCATCAAGAGGGCAAATGCCCAGACGCCGATGCGCCTGACCCCGTAGCGAGCAACCAGGGCGCCAGCCGGGAAGGCGACCACCAGGATGGGGAGCAGGAACAGGGTCATGACCAGCGACGCCGCGCCGTGATTGACGTGGAACTCTTTGCCGAGCGCCGAGAGCAGTGGGGGAAAGAGCTGGAACAGCACGCCAAACGCCAGGTAGGACAGGAAGACGGCTGCCAGCACCAGCCTCTGAGGGGATGGCGCAACGAGGGCCAACACGCCGTGCGCACCGACCGGTCGGGGATCGATCACCTGTTGACCAGGGCCGTCCTGGCTGATGAGGTTGCTCTGTGGATGGTTCGCTTGCATGACCTTCTCTCCTCGCGGCTCACGCGCACCCGGCCTGACAGTCGCAGCAGACCGAGTGTGCAAGACATGCCAGCTGGTGCGCTACCACAGCCCGGCACGCAGCTGGTAGATCACGATGTAGAGACCGGCGGCGATCAAGAGCAGCGAGGAAAGCGGCAGCACCCAGCGCAAGAGGGGAAAGATGGCGGAACGCAGTAAGTCGGACAGTTCGGTGGCGGCCAGGGTCACGGCCAGTAGCACCAAGGTCATGCCCGCCGCGTAGCTCAAGAGTACCAGCGCCGCGCTCCCTACGCCGCCTGCAGTGATTGTCGTCCCGACCACGAGCAGGAAGACAGGCAGCGTACACCCCAGCGAGGAGAGGCCATAGCCCACGCCGAAGATCCAGGCGGCACGTAGCGCATGCGGCGGCGTCTCGGATGAGGCGCGTTCGCCGGGTCGCGACGTACTCAGCTTCGCCGACACCGCCCCAAGCCCCGGGATCTCCGGCGTCCGTCCGGTGAATAGCGTCCAGCCCCCCAGAAGGACTAACCCTATGCCAACGAGGATAGCAAACCAGGGGAACAGATGCACCAGCAGGCGCCCACCGAGCGCGAGTACGCCACCGGCGACGAGGAAGACCAGCAGAAAACCCGCCGCCAGCGGGAGACCCAGCAGGCCTCCGCGCAGCAGGTGCTGCCAGCCGGACGGAGGCTCTTCGGAGGCGGCGGACACCTGCTGCTCGACCGCGTAGGAGACGTAGGCGGGCAGCAAGGCGAAGCCGCAGGGGTTGAGCGTGGACAGGACGCCCGCGCCGAAGGCCAGGCCCAGCGGCACACCAGAGGGTCCGGAAACGCTCACCTGGGACTGAAACGTCAGCACACTCATCACGATCATACTCAGACTCACGCCAGCTTCCTCACGATCTGCGCCAGTTGCTCGGGCGGGACGGCTCCGTCGCTGCGGTAAGCGATCTGCCCGTGCCTATCAATGACCACTGTAGTCTCCAGGGCCTGCACGTTGTAGGCGCTGGCAATCGCGTCACCTGTATCAATACCCCATTGCATGGAAGCCGAGGCCGGGATTCCGTCCGACTGGACGAAGGCCTCAAGGTCGGCGGGGCGGTCACCCGGGTTCACATCAATCGCCAGCACCTCGGCTCCCTCTGTCCTGATGGACTGAGCTGCCTGTGCCAGGTTGCGGCTGCCCTGCGCACAGGTGGCACAGGTGGGCGACATAAAGTACAGCACTACCACATGTCCCTGTTGTGAGGCGAGGTGGAATGTCGTTCCAGAAAGCAGGGGCAGGGTGAAGTCAGGCGCGCTTTGCGATTGCCCTGTCGAAGGACCGGTAGTCGTAGCGGTCGTACTACTCGAAGGGGTGCTGAGGCTCGCGGCCCGTACCACGGCAATGATCCCCACCAGGAGTGCGAGCGTCACAGCCAGGACGGCAATGCGTGCGAACAGTCTGCGGCGCCGAAAACGCCGCGCGGAGCGCGACGCGCCCGGCTTTCGCGGTTGCGCAGACGTTGCTCCTCCCGTCGCGCGAGGTCGTTTGTGCAATGCCGATGATGATGAATGGGCCATTGGTGTCTCCTTTCTTTCTTCGCGGCCAGCAGCGAGATGCCCCGATCAAGTACCGAGGGAAGTGCTGATCGCTGACACACGCTGTGTCTTGCTCTTTCCCTCTCTGCCAGGGACACCGCGCCTGGCGCGCACGCTCATCTTTCCTCCTGAAGCCGCGGCATAGTCAACCGGGCGAGCGTTTGCCCGAGGGTGAAAGCCTCCTCGATGGGAAGCAGATGACCGTCAGGGTGCGAAACCTGCCAGGCTGAAGCCGCCTGCCGCGAAGCGAAGAACTGACTATAGGCGCAAAAGGCGTCGCGGATGTTGCAGCAGGTCGCTAACCCCTCTTGAATGAGGAGCGACAGCACGAGAGAGCCGGGGTCAAAGGACTCCAGACGCTCTGGCGAGACGCGCAGGTGAATTGGCTGCCCGGTCACGGGACACGTGGAGGAGACCTGTGCCGGGCGTCCGAGCCATACCGGGAAGAGCAGGGTATCGAGGGCGCACCAGGTGTAGAGGAGATGCCCGTTGACCTCAAAGTGATACGGCGTTGGCAGCAGGGAGAGTCCCGCACCCACGATGCGGCCTTCCTCATCATAAACGATATCCTCAAACTGGCGCAGCGCCTCAGTCACTTCAGCGACTGGCCGATTGATTGCCGCCGCCAGTTGCTCACTGGAGACGGGAGCGCCATCGGCAAGCAGTCGCATGAGCGGCAGGAAGTAGGCCGTCCGCTCCGCAATCCCACTGTTCGCAATGGCCAGGGCGAGAGAATCTCTCCGTGTGTCTGAGAGACTCATGTCTGTTTCCTTTCTGTTTCTCTGGTCCGGGCGCCTGATGGCCCCGGAAAACATGCCTCAGTTTGCGTACCTGTGGGTCATGGATGAACGCGCTGCCCATCCAGGTCGCGGCTCTCCGGCGTGGGAGGCGCGTCTCCCTGACCGGTTGAACATCCGGGTCAGCTCAAGTGGCGCAGCAACTGAGCCGGTTCACGTCTTTCGTAAAGGAGAGAGCGACGAGCTTGAGCGCCTCGGCCATCGTCGGATAGACGTGGATCAGGTCGATAAAGTCATCGGTCGTCGCCCCGAAGCGCAGAGCCATCGCCGCCTCGTGGATTACTTCTCCAGCATTCGCTCCGAGCATCGAGACCCCGACCACGCGGCGCGTCGGGCCGTCCAGCACCATCTTGATTACGCCGCGCGTGTCGCGGATGGCCCCGGCTCGCGGCACTACCGAGAGGGGGATGGTATTGCAGTCGCATGCGATTCCGGCGGCAACCGCTTCCTCATCGGTCAGACCCACCACGGCCACCTGGGGGTCGGTGAAGATGGTGCGCGGGATGACGCGGTGATCAACCTCGCGCGGTGGCTCCCCCGACAGGGCATTGTGAGCGGCGATCTTACCATCGTGCGCTCCCACAGGCGTTGCCATCTGGCTCTCGGTCTCTCGCCCGATCACATCCCCGGCGGCCCAGATATGCGGGACACTGGTGCGCAGCGTGCGATCCACACGCACGGCACCCGCTTGATCGAGTTCCACGCCCGCTCGCTCCAGGCCGATCTCTTGCGTATTGGGGCGCCGCCCGGTGGCCACCAGGAGCCTCTGCGCGGTGAGTCTCTGCTGGCTGCCGTGCCGCTGGAAGGAGAGTGCGATCCCCTCTCCCGAGCGTTCCACGCCGCGCACCTGCGCTCCGGTCAGAATGCGGATACCTTCCTCCTGGAGAATTTCGGTGAGAGCCTCGACGATTTCCGGTTCGTAGCCGGAGAGAATGCTCCTGCCGCGTGTGACAAGGGTCACTTCCGTTCCAAAGCGCGCAAACATCTGCCCCAGTTCGAGGGCGATGTAGCCGCCGCCGAGGATGAGCAGCGAGCGCGGTTGCTCGCGCAACTCTGTCTCCCAGGGGTCATCGGGGGAACTCAAGAGGTCACTGGTGAGATACGGTACATCCGAGAGGCCCGGCACGGCAGGAAGGACAGGCTGTGAGCCGGTCGCGATGAGAATCTGTGAGCCACGCAGGCGACGTGGGCCATCGGGGCTTTGCACCTCGACTTCGTGATCGGAGAGGAGTTTTGCCTGACCGGACACGATCTGGATGCGCTCTGGCTCATCGAGCAGGCTTTCGTACTTGTGGGCGCGGTACTCCTGGATGATTTCATCTTTCTGGGCCACCAGATGCGCCCAACTGATGGGCATGCGCACCGGGGACAGGCCCGGATAGCGAGGATGGGCGGCATCGTAGACAAGGCGCGCCGCCTCGATCAGGTTCTTGGAGGGCAGGCAGCCCCGGTTGGCGCAGGTGCCGCCGACCGTGCGGAATTCGGTCATGACGGCGCTCTTGCCGAGTTCGGCGGCGTGCAAGGCTGCGGCAAAAGCCGTCGAGCCACTGCCCAGGATCACCAGGTCATAGGACTCGTGGGTTGACATATGTGTTATCTCCTTGTTGCAGGCAGGTCATCCGGCAGAGGGGGCCGCTCCCGCCTGTACTCATCAGATGCGAGCGGCGCGCAGGTAGGACAGGCCGCCTCCCTCGCCCGTTTCTCACGGTGTGGGCCGAACAAGAACCAGGCCCCCAGTGCCAGCGCCACCACGAAGTAGATGGCCGCCCCGGTGTAGACCAGGCCGGGATTGCGGCTGAGAAAACTGCCCAGGGCCGTTCCGGCCAGCAGGGAGAGCAGCAGCGGCAGGGTAATAATCAGGTGACAGGGACAGGCGAGAAAGCCCGTCACGGTCAGCACAACGCCACCAATGCGACGCATACAGCATATTCCTTTCTTTCCCTCTTCCTGAGGGTTGCAACTTTCGATACACGGCAGACACAGCCCGTTCTTGCGCGTCTACCGCAGCCCGCATGGGTCTCTTCTTAACGCCAGTCTTTCGGCCCACCGCCTTTGTGCCTCCCGAACAGAAGGAGCAACAACAGTGGCAGTCCGCAGCAGAGAATCGGCAGGAGGACGAACCATGTGTCCCCTGCAACGAGCGTGGTCATATCTTTCTCCTCTCCGCATAGTTTCCAGCGACGGGTGCGGCGCGGCTCTGTTCCTTCTCCTCGCCGCCAGCACAGGAAGCCCCTCTTCTGGTGTCCTCAGGCATACAGGCGGCGCGCACACCCCGGATGCGAAGCGCGACCAGGCTGATGATCAGCAAGATGGCGGAAAGCAAGGCGGCGAAAGGGGCAGCCCAGACCCCGAGAATGAGCGGCACTCCCAACAGGGCCAGCAACGGCGTACTCGCGGTACAGCACACCGGGGCAGCCAGGCCTGCCGGCAGCAGTGTCAGCAGTCTCGCCCGGCGCCCTCTGGAACTCTCGTAGCCATTAATCAGCAGGCGGGTGGAGTACCCGAGGTTGAGGCCCACCAGGACGGCGAGTACGAACGCGGCGGGCAGGCTCCACCAGGGCGCAGCCAGCCAGAGGTGCGGCAGTGGCTCCCCCACCAGAATCGGGAAGAGGGCCGACCAGGACCCTGTTCCAGCCCAGGTAAGTGGCGAGGTAAAGACTTCACTCGTCCACTGCACGATACCTGTCAAAATCAGCCAGAGGAGCGCGAAAACTACCGACCCTGCAAGCCCCCACCAGAGCGGCGCACTTTGCCTCCTGCGGGATATTTCTGCCTCAGGCAGGGCGACGGCGAGCAGCACGACGGCAGCGATTTCGAGGCTCGTTGCAGCGATGCCCGGCACATCCACTTCCTCTGGCCCGCTTGCCCCAGGAAGGGGGATGAGCCGCGTTACGACATAGACCAGCACGATCAGCCAGCTGCCCCAGATGCCTGCACGGTACACAGTAGGTCCTGGCCGCACGGCAAGCAGGAGCGCGAGGTTAAGTTGAAAGATGGCCAGGGCGGTGAAGACCAGTCCGTAGACGAACTGCTCCTCAAAGTGTTCGCGAATCAGCGAGAGATGGATGAGTCCTGCCAGCCCCACAACCAGGATGGTCGCCAACCTCCATATTTGCGCGCTATGCCATCGTGATGTCCGCTCTTTATGATGGAAGCAAGTCAGGTTGAGATGCATACCGTGTGATCCTTTCTGCTCACGGACAGGCGCGGTACAGCTTCCCGGAACAGTCGTTGCTTAGCGGATGACTCCACAGGAAGCAATACCGGCAGCGTGTTCCCGCATCATGGCCCCACCGATCACGAATAACTCGCGCACACGCGGGTCGACGATGCGGTAGTAGACATATTTGCCCTCCCGATACGGCTGCACAAGTCCACACCATCGTAAGCACCCCAGGTGGGTCGAGATGCGCCCCTGAGGAGCGCCGAGAGCCGCGACCAGTTCACCAACCGT
>Ga0070738_10007741_pt1 | contig 10604 bp, 14 predicted proteins | sample Coa_R2_2_FD_66446 | JGI IMG/M metagenome (GOLD analysis project Ga0070738, IMG submission 66446) | Surface soil microbial communities from Centralia Pennsylvania, which are recovering from an underground coalmine fire - Coalmine... | ecosystem: Environmental > Terrestrial > Soil > Unclassified ... | reverse complement strand
CGCATGAAAACAGGGCGCCGAAAACGGCGCCCTGCGCTGTCGCTAAAGGTGTGGATTGGGAAACACTTGCCACTACGGCCTGTTGCTTAGGCGCACTCGCCCGGGTTCCACCACCGTAAAAGCACCCTGTAAACGAAACCCTAGCTTGGAGACGGCCTCAACTACCGTCGCGACTTTGGTGCTGCGTGCGCGGCTCTGAAACCTTACCAAGATTACGCCAGCAGAAGAACGGCCGCGTGCGTAAACCAGTTCGCCAAAATCGCGGTCCTCGGTGATAAGTACGCGCCGCTCGTTCAAAGCGTGCTCGAGGACCTGATCGTCCGTAGCACCGCTCGAGGTTTCGGCGATGGCTACCACGTCGTGACCTGCTTCACGTAACCCCTGAATCACAGGCCTGGCGCAGCTCTCGTCGGCCACGAAGTTCATAATGTTAGAAATTGCTCGCTAGCGGCTGCTCTGGCAGAAAAAGCACTTCCTCGTGGGCAACACTTGCCGCTCCGTAAGCCACTGCTGCCCGGATGTCCTCTCGCATGATGTGAGGGTAATCTTGCAGCAGCTCATCTTCGCTGGTGCCTTCAGCGAGCTTGCGCAGGATCAGCTCGACTGTGATTCTTGTCCCCCGGATCACCGGTCTGCCCATCATGATCGCCGGGTCAATCTGGATTCGCTCAGTCGTCATCACCATTCTCCTAGCAAATGATATCGCTACCGCCCTCAACTGGACAAAACCCACACCTTTAGCGACAGCGCAGGGCGCCGTTTTCGGCGCCCTGTTTTCATGCGGTTACGAGGGGCTCGGAAACACCCCTTTTGGTACAGGCGGTTATTGTGGTAGGTCGTTGCGGATGGCGGCGACGAAGTGGTCCGTCATTCCGGTCAGCAGGGCACGACCGAGTTCGCACCAGGAAGGGTTGATGTCCTGCGGCACATACTTCTTCAGCGCATAATCGAGGCCGATGCCGAGGCGGTAGGAGATCACGGCAGCGAGCAGCCGGCGGCCCAGTTCGGCGTACGGATGGTCTGGCGAGGTCGTGGATTTCATAACGGCCTCCTTTCTTTAGTCGTTAGCGGTTGCAAGTGACGACCGACTCTTCAACGACGGCCTTCACGCCGTCGGCCGGATCGATGACCACCAGGTCGGCGCCGACGATGACCGCGCCGGGATCGACGACGACCTCGTCGGGACCCACGGTAATCTCGTCGGAACCTGTGAGCGGTGCGGTGGTCATGAAGCCCATTCCAGCAGCTCCTCGGGAACCTCCTGGGCTGCTTTCAACATCCGGGAGACAGAGGCTCGCGAGATGCGGAACGTGCTGGCGATCTGCGAGAGGCTGCGGCCGTGAGCCCGCTCACGCAGAACCGCTATGCGATCGACAACCAGCGGAGGCCGTCCCAGCCGCCGCCTTTCCAACTTGGCGCGGCGCATGCCCGAGCGAACGCGCTCGACGATCAGGTTTCTTTCTAATTCGGCGATGGCGCCGACGATGATGACCATGGCGCGGCCCAGCGGGCCGCCGGTATCGATGTTCTCGCGGAAGGAGACGAACTCGATGCCCAAGTGGTTCAGCTCATCGAGGATTTCCAGGAAATGGCGGACACTACGTGCCATGCGGTCGAACGCCCACACGATGACGACATCGCAGCGATGGCGGCGGGCGTTCGAGAGCAACTCATCCAAGCCGGGGCGGCGCGCCTTCGCCCCGCTGATCCGGTCGGTGAACTCGGCGACGATTTCGAACCCCCGCTGCTGGGCGAGGGTTCTCAGATCGTAAAGCTGGCTCTCGGGATGCTGGTCGCAAGTGCTGACCCTTGTGTAAATCGCGGCCCGCTTCATCAGCACGCCCCCAGGGCGATGAGGTTGTCTTCGAGAGCGGCGAGCTGGTCCTGCACATAGCGCAGGTGGGCAGCGTCCGGCTTAGGGCGACCCAGCTCAAGGGCCTGTTCCAGTCGGAACAGCTCTTGGAGCCGGCGGGCGCGGCGGATCTCCTGGTTGATCTGGTGGCGAGTGGGACGGGGACGCAGGGCACGACGACGGCGAAGGGTATGTTTCATGAGGGCCTCCTGATTTTCCGTCCCGACAGCTTTGCGGGACAGGAGTGTACGGCGGTATATCGTCGTACTGCCAAGAGCCTAGATCACACACCTGTGTGAACCAAAGAGTAGCCGCCGTAATTTGTTCCAGCAGCCCCTCTGATCTGGGTGAACTTCGATCGCCATGCCTTCCTGGCCCTGGTCGAGAAGCTGGGCGGAACCTTCGTGGCCAACGTCGATGACGTCCGTCCCCAGTTCATGACCGACGACAACGTCTTCCTCTCCCAGAACTCCATCTTCCAGTCCACCCTGGTCCGCACCAACGGCGTGGACGCCGGCGCCACCATCGACACCCTCAGCGGCCAGCGCCTTGACGAAGTTTCGGGCTTCAAGACCGAAGCCCAACCCTGGTACTCCGACCAGATCCTCCCGTTCGACATCACCCTGGCCGGCACCAACGAAATGGGCGCCGCCACCTGCATGAAGATCTTCGGGGTCGAAATCCTGAACGAAGCCTCCGGGGTCTCCATCGACGACTCCGTGACCGAGATGCAGGCGACTTTCGTTGCCCGCTGCGTCGAGCCCTTGCTGCGGAAGTGATAACTGAAAGGGGGGTGTTTCTTGCTTTAGACCTAGTGCTTCGCGACGGGAAGTGAAAAGCCCCTCGCGCGGGCGGGAGCCGCAGCGCCTCGACCGGAGTCTGGACCTGGCTGACATGCGGTGCTCCGCCGAGATAGTTCGCGGCGGGAAGTAAATCCCCCTCGCGCGGGCAGGCGCCGCGCCTCGACGGCGGTGAGCCTGCACGGTGGCGTTGTGCCGCCGAGATAGTTGGCGGCGGGAAGTCAGGAGCCCCTCACGTCGGCGAAGGCTGCCGGCATTCCGATGGTTCGGAAACCTTACGTGCCCGGCAGTCCAGAAGCGACGGCAAGACTCCATTCCCTGGACCTGGTGAGAGGCGATTTCGGTCTGGAAATCGGTTGCTGCTGAGGGCCCTCAGAAGAGATGGCCAGCGGGCTGGTAGCGGCGCCGGGTTGCCGGCCGCCGGCGGCGGATAAGTGGGGCTGGCGATTTTGCCCGTTGAGGGCTACTTTGGGTGCGTAACGGTCATTTCAGTGGTGAGTTCCGCAGCAATTCGGAGAGGATGATCTCATAGTATATCCGCGCAAGCCCTTGGTTTGGAAAACAGCCCTTCGGGCATCCTAGAAAGTCACCCGGACGGGAGTGGGTTTTCGCGACCTTTGCCGGAGAAGCAACCACCAGCCTACTTGCTTACGCCAGCATCCTGCTCGTCAGGAGTTCTGATGGCTGGTAGGGCTCTGTCCTTCTCCCCCCGCCGCCCCCGCCTCGCGGCCGGCTGGCCGCCGTTCTTCCGGGCTTGCTTCTTCCGCCGCACTGCCCGCCGGTCATGACTCGTCCTCGGCTTCGCGCTTCTGCAGCTCCCGGACCAGCGCCAGAATCTGCCGGGCCGTATAGCGGCCCTCCAGCAAAGCTTGCTTATAGGGCGCGGTCAGCAATCCAATGATCTCGTAGTTGCGGATTGTCCCTTCGCTGCAGCCCAGGATCTTGGCCAGCTTCCGCATGCTGATTCCGTAGTGCAGAACGCTGACCACGCCGCCGCCCCCCTGCGGGTCGACTTACGGCTCCGGTGATCCTCCCGGTGGCTCCGTACCGGAGGGGTACCCAGATGAGCAACTACAAAGCGGCTCTGGCTGTCCGTGCTGCCGCTGAAAGTGGGGTCGGCCCATTTCCTCGAGAGAGAGCGTGAAAAGCCTGTTTTTCCAGGAGAGTGGGGACTTAGGCGACACTTCTGGCCAAAACCGAGCTGAAAATGCCCGCCGTAGTATATGGCCGCAGGGCTCCGGAGAGGATTTCACTCCAGGACTATTTACTGATCGGTATATTTGGTGGGGCATGCTCGGACTGCTTTCAACGTCAGATTTTGCTGTCTTCTGGACTCGGTTCTCCCTGATCAGGGATGGCGCAAGGAGGTGGTGTCTGCCTGCCTCCGCCCGGCCGCTGCTTCCGGCTGGACAGCATGGGATGCTTCTGTTCCTGGCCCCCTGCATGGGTCGGCGGCTTACGGCATATGCCGCCGGTTGTCCCGTTCGAATTCTCAGGAGGCAAGTGGGACAATGGATGTCTGATTCGATCATGGAGACGGCGGTGGTCATTTCGGTGTGGCAGGCTCAGGTCCAAGGCCGATGAAGGTCGCAAAGAAGCAGCCGTGGAAGGGCTCTCGCAAGGGATTTAAATACGAACTGATCCTCACCCTGGTCGACCGCGGCTTCTCGGTCAGAGAAGCGCAGCACACCGTATACGCCATTTTCTCTGCAATCAAAGAAGCCCTTTTGCGAAAAGACAAGGTTGAGCTCGAAGGCTTCGGCCGGTGGCATGTGAAAGAAATACCCCAAAGGAGAGCGTGGCGCTTCGGGAAAATCATTCAGCGGAAGCCATTCGCAGTGTCGTTCGAGATCGACGCAGAAGCATTTGCTCAAGCTTCCGGTGAAGCATGGGAGCCACATCCAGGTTGGGAGGCTCGGTGTAAGCAGAAACCGAAGCTCAGAGGACGAAAGCTGGCTGCTTTTCTCGAGGAGCAAGAAGAACAACGACGCGCTGAACTTCTGGACAAATACACCCGACTCATAGTGAGGTTCATTCGGAATGAGCTGTACGGCGAAGACCTGCAGATGTTCTGGATCCTGCGGCATAAGGGTTGGTTCCATGGCCCGGCGTCAGAGGTTCCTGCGACTGAGAGGCATGCCGTTGACGTGAGCAAAGCTGCTGAGGTCATCCAGGCTACCAAGCCAAGCAACGTATTTCAGCCATGGCCGAATGGAACCCTTGACGGGGTCCAGTGGTACGCGCGCTGGAGCACCCGGCTCAAGGTTGAGGCCGACATATGGAAAGAAGCCGAACAGTTGGCGGCTGATATAAGCCTTGGCCGGCGGCGCTGATCAGTGTTATCAACCAAGGTTGTTCTCTCATGCTTGTAGGAGCTGGTTTCTGGGTTTCCGCCCCGCTGCCCTGCGGGACGGCGTACGGATTCCGCCGGTGGGGCAATGAGGCATTCTTCAACTGCTTCGAACATCCGTTTTCGATAGCTTTCTGGGGATGTATTTGTCGATAGAACCAGGATGTTACTCGTAGGGATTGCTGTCTGCTTCCCACCCCGGCCGCCTCACTTGCCATTTCGGCGTTCCGTGGCGACAACTCTGCGCCGCGACTCAAGCGCATGTACCGCTTCAGTGCGTCCAAGGCCTCGAAAACGACCGGATATTTGCTTTAGGGATTGCCCGGCTGGCCCCGAGGCCATGGATCCCATTGGGCGGGAAAAACCCGATCTTATCGTCGCGGCAGCTGAGTTTAACGAGCAGAAAGGCCTGAGAGCAACTGCTGTCCCGGTTCCGTGAAGGACTTTGGCTGACTCCTCTCAGATTGTGTTTCACTGCTCAGGGCGGCACGTGCTGATCGGAACGTCTTTCGACGGTACGACTACCGTCTCAAACGTCGCCACGCGACCTGCCTTAACCTCCTCGGGACATTGGGACGGGCCACCGGGTCCGCATTTGTTACGCGGTCCCCAAATGATGATCCGCAGCTTGTCTCCCGGTGCAATTTGGTATTGATCTTTGCAGCTTGTCCCTAACGGACCGGCGAAACCGGCTAACACAATGCGCTGGTCCGTCCAACTGGCCAGCTTGAGAGCGATGTCGCAGTGATTCAGAGGCCCGGCGCGCCCGGCAATCCAGTGGTGAGCGCCCTGTCCGAGATCGTCAATGCGAATTGAGGTCGAGTAGCTTTCCCCAACTGTGTCCACGCCCCCACCCACCCGGGTCATCAGGATTGTCTTCGGTGGAGGGCCGAAGCCCTTGCCTTCAACGATTATGCCTTGATCGGTGGCCGCATAGATCGGACTGACTCGTTCGATTCGCGTTGCATGGCCGCCAATTGCCCAAATGCGAGCTCCGCGCGAGAAAAAAACCAACGTAATAGTGCAGAGGACAAGAACAGCACCCCCGCCCCACAACACAGCGGATTTAGGACGTTTCATTTGGGGACTGGTGGGGCTGGACTCCGGCTCTGAGTTTTCCGTGGCGTTGGGGCCATCCGAAAGGTGCCCGGCGTTTTTCAGCCAGGCTTCTATTTCCGTTTGGTAGGCGAACACCGCGCGCCGCCCGTCTCCCGGCACACGGTGGACAGGGAGCCCCCTTTCCTTCTCCCACCGCCAGACCGTGCGGACGTCACGGCCCAGAAAAGCGGCGATCTGCTTCCAACAGTCGAAACGTCGGTTTTCCGACGGGGACATGAAGTGGCCCTCCCTCTTGCCCGGAGGCTCCCGATCGGTATTCTCGCCCGCAATTGCCCGTTCTTGCCAGCAATCGCCAATTGAATTTTGGACGAAAGTATAGGCAATTGGGGGTTTCCAGGCAAGAGTCAAAAACAGCAGCAGGTTCAACACGGGAATCCGACTCGACGGTTTCGGCAGTGGGGGATAAGGTGCCCAACCACAGCAAGTTACTGAGCAGGCACGTTACAGCGAGCGCCATGCAGGTTGTGATCGCCAAGCTGCTCCTGCCGGTCTTCCGATTTGGCCTATGCAGCGCGTTGGCGGCGGGAGCTTTAGTCGTTCTAGCAGCATGCGGCGGCAGTGGTAGCAGCAGCCCTGCACCTTCCAACCCAATTGCGCCGTCGCTGAATTTTAAAGTCGGTTCATTGAACCAGGGGTCCGGTCCCGGTTTCGTGGCCCAAGGCAGTACCGTAAGCATAACGGCGACATGCACTCCGGCAACCGACTTGTGTGCGGTGGACTTCCAAACACAGCAAAATCAACAGGCGCAAGGAACCGGCACAGCACAGTGGAATTTTGCCGTACCGGCTTCGCAAGCGGTGGGTTCATACAACGTCTATGCACACGATCTGACAAACGGACAGACAGAGCAAGGCACCCTCACCGTCAACGCGCCCCCTACTATTTCAGTGAATCCTTCGTCCCCCGTCACCGGACAGGCGGTAACGATAACGGCCACGTGCCCCGCAGCCGATACCTGCGAGGTCGATTCATCTTCCGGAGCGCAACTGGCAAAATCCGTAGGCACTGCTACCTACACGACTTCATTTCCGGCGCCGGGCCAGCAGACTTATAGCGCAAAAGACGACAGCGACAACGCTTCCGTCTCCACAACCTTCACTGTAACTCAGGGACCACCACCAGTACAGGTGACTGATTCATATTTCGCTGCGGGAGAGGTAGGGAATGGCGGGGTGTCACTCCTGATGATGGTCGAAGATGCAGACAACCCTGTATTTCCAAACTATAACCCAAGCAGCTATATCATATCGCAGGCAACCATCCCAGGGCCGTCATGGGTCTTCGGAATGTCAACTTCAGATGGAGCTTCCTCAAGCATACAGGTAGTTACTGTCCCAAATATTGCCATATCTAGCACAGTAAGTGTTGGCATAGTGCCAGGGTTATTGGCAGCAACATCTGCGACAAACGTTTGCTTTGCAACACCAGGAGCAGTATCTGGACAGGACAGCGTAGGCATAATCAACCAAAATGGCGTAGGACCTTATCTGCAAATACCTGGAGTAAATTCTGTTGTCCTTACACCTGACGGAACTAAGTGTGTCGTTCTAACTTCCACCAACACATTAGCAGTTGATATGAGCAACGGAACAGTCACAAACACCATAAATGTTCCAGGCACATACGGCGCATTCGATCCAAATGGAAATCTTTTCATCAGCACACAGGATGGTGAAGTGATAACTGACACTAACTTGCACCAACTTGGCTCAGTAAACTTTGGCAATGGATTGACTGCCTTTTCCGGGAATACAGTATTCATGGACGGCAATGCATTCACAACAGTGCAATCGAATAGCGTAGGGCAAAGCAGTTACTTATTCGTAGTAAAGGACAGCGGAACATACAATGTTGTACAATCTACACCCTTCGGCACCAACAACAGCACAGTGGCTTCCTCGCTTGTAGCTGACAGCGCAAATGATGCAATATATGGAATGAACATACAATCAGGCAATGTCTACCAATTCGGCATTTCAACAATAAAATCAAATGGCGCAACATATGATATATCAAATCCTGTAATGATACAGGATGTACAGCAAGGTGGAGTTCCTGAAGGGCTTAACCAGCTTTTGCTAGGCGAAGCTATTGCTGCAGATGGTACTGTAACCACATATGTATATACAGAAGGCGGAGCATCTGTCAATGGAAACGGTGGAATGAGCATTTTTGAACTTAATCCGCAAACTCAACAATGGATAGATTTAATAGCAGGTGACCCAGTAGTAGTAAATGGTGTAACATACACGCCGATGTCAATAGCAGAGGTAACAACACAGCAACAGCAAGCACAACAACAGCAGATAGTAAGAAGAGAGGGACACTGATAAGGAAGCGGCCGCTGTTAAGTGACGAGCTCAGAAGGGTGGGAGGATAAAATGCATAGCCACAATAAGACGCTCGGGCAGCACGTTACGGAGAGCGCGGTACGGGTCGCAATTGCCATTATAGGCCTGCTCATTTTGCGGGGAATCTTGTCCCTCCTCCCGATGCTGCGCACGCAACCGATATACACGGCGTCCTGGCAGAATGCGCCGCTATATTTTACAAATCCGACTGACGCGGTGAACAAGTTCTGGCAGGACCTTTCCAATGGCCAGTGGTCTTCCAATAACCAGTTGCAGTGGTTGGCAGCCGAGATCCAGGAGATCCAGCAGGAGCAGGGGAATTTGAATCGCAACGTAGATCCAGCGACTTACGCGTTGAGATTGCAAAATGCAATTCTGCTGGGGACGAAGCTGGCGATCTTCCCCATAACGATCGCAAAGGCGGCGGCAGATACGCTCATCTTCGCGATGATTTTGTTGTTCTGTCGTAACCTGACGTTTCTGTTCCGGTCGAACTACCGCAAAATGCCGGATTTGGGATTGATGATGAGCCTGGGACTGACCACCATAGTTGTGGCAATCGCATACCATTCGTATCAAGGCATCGCCTATCCATTTCTGTTTCCCGACAACTATGCAATTTATGGCTGGGTGTTCCTGGTGCTGGTGCTGGCGCCGCTGATCTTTCTGACCGTGGTGGTTGCACGCAATATGGACGCCATCACCGGCGCTGTCATGCAGTCGGGGTCGGTGCTGGCGGCGCCTCCTCCGCCGCTAGTCACAGCTCAGTGCAGCAACTGCGGGCAACCGGTCCCCGCCGGGACGAAGTTTTGCCCGAACTGCGGAACGGCGGCCAACGCGGTGCGTCCGAACGCCGCCGCAAGGAGCGTGTGTCTCTCCTGCGGAGCCGAGAACCCCAGCTCTGCTAAGTTTTGTAAGCAATGTGGTCAGTCCGTGCAGTAGCGGGGTGACGACTGAAAGGAAAATGCAATGGCGAGTTTCTGCACCAACTGTGCCGCACCGCTTGATCCTGGCGCGAAATTCTGCGGTGCCTGCGGAGCTGCCGTTGAAGATACTCCGGTCATCCCTTCCAGCCAGCCTGTTGAGCCGGCGTGGGCATTTCGCCGCGGACACAAGGGTCGCTATCCGGCCCTTCGAATCGTGGCCACAATCTTTAAAGTTCTAGCGGTTATCTCTGCCATTGGCGGAATCATTGCGGGAGTGGTAATCGGGACCGAAGCCGGATCAATTTCGGGCGGCAACATGCCTGGTGGCGTTCTTGCCGTACTTGTAATCCTGGGCAGTCTCTTGAACGGCGTTATTCTCTGGAGCTCATCCGAAATGATTCACGTCTTTCTCGATATCGAGGAGAACACGCGCCGAGCAGTTGCTCATTAGCTGGAGGGACCGGCCAAACCCCCGAAAGGTGGTCAGCATGTTTTGCAACGAGTGTGGAGGGCAGCTGAAAGAGGATCAGAAGTTCTGTACGAACTGCGGCGCAAAGCTCGACCAGACTCCACAATTCAGCCAATCTCCTGCGCCGGCGGCAGAGGCCCCGGTAAAAACGGCCGCCAGCCTACAGCGGCTGCCTCCGAACAAAACTGCGGTAGACGAAGACAGACGGAACGAGCGGCCCACGGGCGAATCCGAGCGCTCTGATAGCGCGTTCCCCAGCATTGCCACCGAGTATCCTTCTAAATCGAGCGGCATCAGCCGGGCTGTTTTGTGGAGTGGAATAGCTGTTCTGATACTCGGATGCGTGGGTATTGGTCTTCTCATTTGGCGGCCTTCTCCGCCAGCCCCTCCTCTGACAGACGCACAGATTGCGTCCGCCGTCCAAGCAAAGCTGGCCACTGACCCTAACCTCAGCACCTTGAGGGTCACTTGCTACGAGGGAATCGTCAAGCTAACAGGGTCTGTGAACTCGGAGGCGGAAAAAACAAAGGCGGCGGGATTGGCCGCACAAGTAAGCGGTGTCCATCAGGTCAACATCTTTGGTCTTAACGTTGGCCGAGAACCGGTGACAACGCAGCCTTCGAATATGAGCGGCGGAACGGGGACGGTTACCGTGCCGGCCAATCAGCCTTGGACAGACACCGGAATCTTTCTGCATGCGGGAGACGTGGTTACGATCTCGGCGACGGGAACCGCCT
>Ga0070738_10007740_pt1 | contig 10604 bp, 10 predicted proteins | sample Coa_R2_2_FD_66446 | JGI IMG/M metagenome (GOLD analysis project Ga0070738, IMG submission 66446) | Surface soil microbial communities from Centralia Pennsylvania, which are recovering from an underground coalmine fire - Coalmine... | ecosystem: Environmental > Terrestrial > Soil > Unclassified ... | reverse complement strand
CGAATGCATCCGCACCAACGTCACGGGCGCCGAGAATGTCGTGCGCGCGGCCTTGCGCAACGGTGTTCGGAAGGTGCTGGCCCTCTCCACCGACAAGGCGGCGAATCCCATCAATCTCTACGGCGCCTCGAAGCTCGCTTCCGACAAGATATTCATCGCCGCCAACAATCTCTCGGGCTCGCTCGGCACGCGCTTCGCCGTGGTGCGCTATGGCAATGTCGTGGGATCACGCGGCTCGGTCATCCCGCTCTACAAGAAGCTGCTTGCCGAAGGGACCGACCATCTCCCGGTGACCGATGAGCGAATGACGCGCTTCTGGATCACGCTTCAGCAGGGCGTCAACTTCGTCGTCTCCAGCCTTGCCATGATGCGCGGCGGCGAGATCTTCGTCCCGAAGATCCCCTCCATGCGGGTCGTCGATCTCGCCCATTCGCTGGCTCCGGCGCTGCCGCTCAAGGTCGTCGGCGTGCGTCCCGGCGAGAAGCTTCACGAAGTCATGATCACCGAGGATGACAGCCGGCAGACGCTCGAGCTCGATGACCGCTATGTCATCGAACCGGCCTTCGCCTGGTGGTCGAGAGGCGCCTACATGGCCGCCGGCGCAAGCCCGGTCGCCGAGGGGTTCCGCTACGCCTCCGATACCAACACCGACTGGCTCGACGAGGCGCGGCTTGCCCAGCTCATCAACGAGGGAACCTGAACCCCATCGATCGCGACAAAGGACATCGAGACGACATGGTCGAAAGAAAGCGGGTCAAAATCGGGCAACGCGAGATCGGCGATGGCGCCCCCGTCTTCGTCGTCTTCGAGGCAGGCCCGACACATAATGGCGTCGACAGCGCCAAGGCGCTCGTCAGCCACGCCGCCCGCGCCGGCGCCCACGCCATCAAGTTCCAGATCGTCGATCCCGACCGCCTGGTCGCCGACCGCAAGCAGCTTTTCAGCTACGAGGTGCTGACCGATCGGGCCACGGGCGCGACCGAGGCCGTCGAAGAGCCGCTCTACGACATCCTCATGCGCCGCGTGCTGACGCGTCAGCAATGGCACGAGGTCAAGGCGCATAGCGACCGCGAGGGGCTCGCCTTCTTCGCGACCGTGACCTTTCCCGACGAGATCGAGCTGCTGACCGAGCTTGGCTGCCATTCGATCAAGATCGCCTCGGGCGACGTCAATCACTTCCCGCTTATCCGCCTCGCCGCGCGCACCGGCATGTGCCTCCAGCTCGATACCGGCAACTCGACCCTGGGCGAGATCGAGGCGGCGATCGACGTCATCCGCGCCGAAGGCAATGAAAGCATCATCATCCACCAATGCCCCTCGGGCTATCCCGCGCATCTCGACAGCATCAATCTGCGCATCATCGAGACGCTGCGCCAGATGCTCCCCTATCCCGTCGCCTTCTCCGATCACAGTCCGGGCGCGACCATGGACATAGCGGCCGTCGCGATCGGCGCCAATCTCGTGGAGAAGACGATCACGCTCGACCGCATGACGCGGAGCGTCGAGCACGTCATGTCGCTCGAGCCGCCGGATATGGCCGCCTTCATCAAGACGATCGCCGATGTCGAGCGCGCAATGGGCACGCCGCGCCGCATCCTGCACGAGGCCGAGCGCAAGCGCCGGCTCGCCATCCGCCGCAGCACCTTTCTCGACGGACCGGCCAAGGCCGGCCAGCGCCTGCACGACGCCAAGGTGACCTATCGCCGGCCCGGCTATGGGTTGGCGCCGGACCATTACGAGGTCCTGACCGAGGCGCGCTTCCGCCGTGATCTGCCGCGCGGGCACATGGTCACGATGGCGGATCTCGAATAGCAAAGCCGATGAGCGCGATCGCCATCATTCCGGCGAGAGGGGGATCGAAACGGCTCCCGCGGAAGAACATCATCGACTTCCTCGGGTGTCCCATCATCGCCTACACGATCGATGCGGCGCGTGAGAGCGGATGCTTCGAGCGGATCGTCGTTTCGACCGAGGATGACGAGATTGCCGCCATTGCCGAACGATACGGCGCGACCCTCGATCGGCGCTCGCTGGCGCTTGCCACCGATACCGCCACCGTCGTCGATGTCTGCACCGACCTCTTGGAGCGTGAGCGGAAGGTGGGGCGCCCTTGGCGAACGATGGGGTGCCTTTACGCCACCTCGCCCTTGCGCGACGCCGCCGATATCCGTGCGACGATGGCGCTTCTCGAGCCCGGCCGCTGCGATTTTGCGATGGCGGTCACCGCTTTCGACATGCAGCCGCACATCGCGCTCAAATTTTCGCGCGATGGCGGGCTCAGTCCGATGTGGCCCGAGCTCATCGATTTCCGTGCCAGCGATCTGCCGCCGCTCAGGGTCGGGAATGGCAGCACCTATGCCGTCGATGTCGCGGCCTTCCTGCGCGCGCGCAGCTTCTACGGGCCGGGGCTCCGCGGCCATGACATGCCGAGGAACCGTTCGATCGACATCGACACGCCCTACGATCTCGAGCTTGCGCTGTGGCTGGCGAAGACCCAGGGCTTCGCCGCCGCGCCGGCCCCGGCATAGGCCGGTCCCGCCATGCGTTTTCTCTTCCGCACCGATGCATCGACCGCCTCTGGAACCGGGCACGTCATGCGATGCGCGACGTTGGCGCGGGCGCTCGTCGAGGCGGGGCACGAGATCCGCTTTCTCTGCCGGGAGGTTCCAGGCAATCTCAATCGCTGGCTCGAGGAGCAGGGCTTTGCCGTCACGCGGCTTGCCGTGCCCGCGAGCGCGACGCTCTCCCAGCCGGTGGATGCGGCGGCGAGCCGGCTCGCCCTGGACGGGCGGTCCTATGATTGGATCATCGTCGATCAATACGAGCTTGACGCCGAATGGGAGCGCGCGATGGCCGCCTCCGGGGCGCGGATCCTGGCGATCGACGATCTCGGCCGGCCTCATCAATGCGACCTGCTTCTCGACCAGAACTACCGAAATCCGGCGCATGAGCTCTACCCTGCGCGCGTGAACCGCGCCTGCCGATTGCTTCTCGGGCCGGATTTCGCACTGGTGCGCTCGGATTTCACCCGGAACCGCCCAACATCCCTCGCGCGGCAGCGCCGCGCCCTTTCGCATCTTCTCGTTTTCATGGGCGGCAGCGATGCCGCCAACCAGACAGCGAAGGCGCTTGCCGGGCTGGCCCTTGCCGGCCGGCCCGATCTCACCGCCGATGTCGTCATCGGCGCCACCAACCCTCACCGGCAGCGCATGGAAGCCGCCTGCATGAAAATGCCCAACGTCACGCTGCATGTGCAGACGCCGCGTATGGCCGAGCTCATGGTGAAAGCCGATCTCGCCGTCTGCGCCGGCGGCACCACCACCTGGGAACGCTGCGTGCTGGGCCTTCCCTCCTTGGTGACGATCCTCGCCGACAACCAAGCCGCGATCGCGGAGGCAATGGCGGCGGCCGGAGCGCAAAGGCTCCTGGGCTGGCACGACAAGATCTCCGCAAGGGATTATGGCGAGGCGCTCGCCGCGCTCGATCCGGGCGAGATCGCCCGCATGTCGGAGCGCGCGGCCGCCATCTGCGACGGCGGCGGCGTGGCGAGGCTCGTCCGCCTGCTCGCGGCTCCCGAAGCGGCAACGCATCCGGAAGCGAGTGCAATCCATGCCTGAGGTCACGATCGGCGGCCGCCCCGTCAGCGCGAGCCACGCCCCCTTTATCGTGGCGGAAGCCGGCATCAATCATAATGGCGAGATCGAGAAGGCGCTCGAGATGGTCCGGGTGGCATGCCGCGCCGGCGCCGATGCCGTGAAGTTTCAGACCTTCAAGGCAAGCGAGTTCGTCGGCGATCCCGCGCAGACCTACACCTACCGTTCGCAGGGCAAGGACGTCACCGAGTCGATGCTCGCGATGTTCCGCCGCTACGAGCTGCCGCGCGAGGCATGGTTCGCGATCAAGGCGGAATGCGATCGGCAAGGCATCGTCTTCCTGTCGACGCCGCAGAACCGCTCCGACCTCGATCTCCTGCTCGAAATCGGCATTCCCGCGGTCAAGGTGGGATCGGACGATTTCACCAATCTGCCGCTGTTGAAGAGCTATGCGGCGACGGGGCTGCCGCTCATCCTGTCCTGCGGCATGGCGGACCTCGCCGAGATCTACCGCTCGCTCGACACCGTGGGTGCGCTCGACGGCTATCCGACCGTGCTGCTGCTCTGCACCTCGCAATATCCGACGCCGCCCGAGGACGTCAACCTCTCAAAGCTTGGAACGCTGCGCGCCGCCTTCCCGCAGCTCACGCTGGGCTTCTCCGATCATACCGAAGGCCCGCTCGCCTCCTCGGTCGCCGTCGCCTTCGGCGCGGCGCTCTTCGAGAAGCATTTCACGCTGAGTCACGACCTCCCGGGACCCGACCATTGGTTCTCGGAGACGCCCGACAGCCTGCGCGGTTGGGTCACCTCGATCCGCACCGCCCATCAGATGAAGGGCTCCGCGATCCTGCGTCCGACTGCGCCCGAACGGGAGATGAAGCTCATCGCCCGGCGGAGCGTCGTCGCCACCCGCGACATCCGACCAGGTGAGATATTCAGCTTGGTCAATCTGGCGGTGCGGCGACCGGGTACGGGTCTGCCGCCGGACATGCTTGAGCGCATCCTGGGTGGCGTCTCGACGCGCCCGCTCAAAGCCGGCGAGCCGCTGACGCTTGGAGATGTCGCCAAGTGACGGCGCCCCCATCCGAGATCGGGAAATTGACGCGCGAAGCCTTCGCCGAGCTTCTCGCCGAAACCATCGGCATGCCGCGAAACCGCTTTCATCCTTTCGTCTGGATCATCGGCGAGCCCGAGATCGGCGAAGGCGTGGCGATCGGTGGATTTTCCGAGGTGAATGCGAAAGGTGCCCGGGTCGTCATCGGCGATCACTGCGATATCGCGTCTTTCGTGGCCATCAACTGCGCCGATTCGCATATGCGTTGCATCGGCTTGGCCTCCGAGATCGAGCGGCGGGACATCACCATCGAGGATCATGTCTTCATCGGTTCGCATTCTTTCGTGATGGGTGGCGCGCATATCGGACATCACTCGGTCGTCGCCGCCGGGACGATCGTCGGCCACGGCACGATCCCGCCCTACTCGCTCGTGTCGGGCAATCCGATGCGCGTGAAGCCCGGATATTATCGTGCGCGCGTCAAAGCCGAGGAGCCCCGCCCGTGACATCGGCGGCGCCTTCTCTCGATGTCGGCGAAATGCAGTTCCTCGCGGGACGTGCGCACCGAGAGCGCGGATCGAGGAAAGCAGCGGCCGAGCACCTTGCGGTAGCCGCATCGGCAACGCCGCCGCACCTCGCGGCGGCCCAGACGCTTGCGGCAATGCTCGTCGCCGATGGATATAAGCGCGAGGCCATGGCTCTCATTGAAAACGTTCTGTGTCGAGCGCCGGCAGGCAGTGATATCGCCGAGCTGGCGGCGTTGCGCAGGTCTTGCGCCGAAGAACGCATCGTTGTGAGCATCCACCAGCCGAGCTACCTGCCCTGGCTCGGCTATTTCCATAAGATCTATTACGCGGACGCGTTTGTCGTTCTCGACGATGTAAAGTACTCGAAAAACTCGTTCATCAAGCGTGCGCTGGTCAAGAAGCGCGACGACCAGCAGGCGGCGGCTTATCTCTCGATTCCGCTCCGCAAGCATAGCGACTTCGCCAGGATCAACGAGCTCGTCTGCGCCGACGATGAAGACTGGCGCGCCGAGCACCTGCGCAAGATCGCCGCCGCTTATCGAGCGACGCCATATTTCGCCGCAATCTTTCCCGGGCTCCAACGCGCCTTCGACGCGACGCGCGGCGAATCATCCCTGGTGAATATAACAGCAATACTGGTGACACACCTGCTCGCGCTACTGGACATCGACCGGCCAATCGTTCACTCGAGCAGCCTGCCCGATTGTCCGGCGGGCCAGGACGCGCATGAGAGAAACCTGGCTCTCGTGCGGCGGCTCGGCGGCAATGTCTATTTCAGTGGATCGGTCGCTCGCGATTATCAGGAGGGAAAGGCTGTTCCCGACCACATGAAGCTGATCTATCAGGATTTCTGGAATTTTCTCGAAAGCGCGCCCTACGTTGCGCGCGAGAAATTCACCAACGGCCTCTCGGTGGTCGACGCGCTCTTCAATATCGGTCCGGAAGCGATCATAGAGATGTTCCGGAGATACGAGAATCCGCTCGTCACGCGCGGCCATCTTTTCCCCGAGCAGCCCGCTTGCATGGTGGTGGCCGGCAGCGACCATGCTTGCTGATGGAGCAGATCCGGTGACCGTTACGCAGGAATGGGAGACGATATTCCGATCGAACACCCATATTAGCCTTTGGCCGTGGTCCGATCTCGTCTCCTATGTCCACAGATATGCGACGCCGCGAGCGGAGTATCAGCGCGTTCTTGAATTCGGCTGCGGCGCGGGGGCCAATATTCCGTTCTTTCTCCATCTCGGGCTCGACTACCATGCGATCGAGGGAAGCCCGACGATTGTTGCGCGACTGCATGAACGCTATCCAAAGCTGCGCCAGACGATCATCGTGGGCGATTTCACGCAGTCGATCACCTTCAATGGCCTCTTCGACCTCGTGGTCGATCGCGCGGCCATTCAGCACAACGCGACCGAAGCAGTGCGACGCGCCATCGCGTTGGCGTATGACCGGCTTCGACCTGGGGGCAAGTTCATCGGCATCGACTGGCTCTCGCGCGAGCACTCCGAAGCCGCCCACGGCACAAGGATCGACAGCCATACCAGGCGGGACATTCCCGCACGCGCTTTCAAGGATGTCGGCACGGTCCATTTTTTCGATGAGGAGCATCTGGTGGAGCTCCTCACTTCGGTAGGATTCCGCGTCCAATTTTTAGAGCATAAGGTGCATCAAGTGGTCATCCCCGGGGGAAATGATCGGCCTGCCTGGTGGAACTTCGTGGCGGTGCGATCGTGATGGCAGCGAGCATGGGAAGACCTCGACGCGTTGCCGCCATCGTTGCGCATCCCGATGACGAGGTCCTTGGATGCGGCGGAACGCTGCGTCGGCACGTGCTTGCCGGCGATGAGGTCTGGGTCATCATTCTTGCTGATGGCGAGACCAGTCGAGACGGCATTCCGGCTTGCGACAAGGCTATTGCGGGTCGCGAGGGGGCGGCGCGCAAATCCGCCGATATTTTGGGAATCGAGCATCTTGCCCTTCACGGCTTCCCCGACAATCGCCTCGACACGCAAGCGCTGCTCGAAGTCGCAAAGGTGATCGAAGCGCATATCGAGCAAATCGCCCCTGACACGATCTATACGCATCACGCGGGCGACTTGAATCAGGACCATCGTTGCGTGCATCAGGCGGTGGTCACAGCCTGCCGTCCTCAGCCGGGACGTAGTCTCAAGACCTTGCTGTTCTTCGAAGTGGCGTCGAGCACGGAGTGGCAGACGCCCGGCTCCGCGCCGCCTTTTCTCCCGAACTGGTTCATCGACATCTCCGATACGCTCGACGCCAAATTGAAGGCGCTAGAAGCCTATGGTGCGGAGATGCGAGAGTGGCCTCACCCGCGCTCCTATCGGGCCGTCGAACATCTGGCGCGCTGGCGAGGCGCCACCGTGGGATGCGCGGCGGCAGAAGCATTCGTGCTTGGGCGGCACCTCGAATCTTAGCGCCAGAGCATCGTGGATTGCTGAACTCCTACTCGATACGCATGTAGGAGCAGTGCGGGTTGAGCGGGTTTCGGCGAAGTGGATATCTGTGCAGCCCGATTGTCTCGAGGACCGCTAGCGTCTCGCCAGGGAATTTCGGACAATTGAGCTCATCGAAAGCGAGGATCGCGCCCTTGGGCATCCGCGGCAGCACCGCCTCGAGGCAGGCTCGGGTCGGAGCATAGATGTCGAAATCGAAGTAGGCGAGCGCAACGATGGTATGGGGATTGTCCTCGAGGTAACGCTTGATCGTTACCACCGCATCGCCTTTCACCAATTCATGTTTGCGAATATGCGCGATCGGTGACATCGCCTCGTGAACGGCGAGGATCTGGCGCAGATGATCTTCGTAATCGTTGGTGACCTCGTAGTCGTGTGCGGCGACGGCATGGCCGTCCTCCTGACTCACCCCTGGAAAGCCGGCAAAAGTATCGAAGCCGATGATGACGCGATTGTAATTGAAGGGTTCGTAGAGCCCGCGCAGCGAACCGAACAAAGACATGTTCTGCCCCCAGCGCACGCCGAACTCCATGACAACGCCGTGGACGTCGATAATCTCGCGATAAAGTTCAGCCATATAGAGGATGCGCGCCAGCGACTGGCGGCTGAGGTAAAGTCCGAGATTGTGCACGAGATCGTCGGCAGGCAGCGGCGTGCGCTTCAGCAATTCCATCAGCTTCCGACGATTTTCCTGGTCGTTCGCGGTCGGACGCCCCGAGTTCGACACCGCCTGTCCGGTTCTTATGACTCGTCCGCTCTGCACGTTGTCGAATATACGCGCGCTATGGTCGTTCATCCCAACCCTCGTCCCGCGATTGCGACCTCGGCGCAGCGATCACGCGCAGAGTGGTCGTGTATTAAATCCTAAGCACCGAAGCTCAACAGGTTATTAACCGTCATTCGAAAATAATCTTGAATGACTCCATCGCTCCTCCCCTATGGCCGGCACCGCATCGAGCAGGACGATATCGATGCGGTCGTCGATGTTCTCCGTGGCGATTGGCTCACGACCGGGCCGGCCGTCGCTGCGTTCGAGCGGGCACTTGCCGAGCGCTGCGGCGCGCTCGACGCGGTGAGCTGTGCGAACGCCACCGCGGGTTTGCATTTGTCCTGTCTTGCCCTCGGGCTCGGCCCAGACGATACCGCGATCGTGCCGGCCATCACTTTCGTTGCCACCGCCAATGCCGCGCGCTTCGTCGGCGCGGAAATCGTCTTCGCCGATGTCGACCCCGAGAGCGGGCTGATGGAAGCCTCGCATCTCGCCGAGGCCATCGAGCGCACCCGCAAGGCGGGCCGCCGCCCCACCGTGGCGCTTCCGGTCCATCTCGGCGGCCAATGCGCCGACCTCGCGGCCATCGCCCGGCTCGCCCGCAGCCACGGCATGTCGATCATCGAGGATGCCTGCCACGCCATCGGCACGCGCTATCAAAGCGGAAACAAGGCGACGGCCACCATCGGCTCCTGCATCGACAGCGATCTCGCGGTCTTCTCCTTTCATCCCGTCAAGACCATCACGGCGGGCGAAGGCGGCGCCGTGCTCGGCAATGACGAAGCGCTTCTGCGCCGGGTACGGCAATGGCGCGGCCATGGCATCGAGCGCGAGCCCGGTGCCTTCACCGATCGCGAGGCGGGCTTCGACGGCGCCACGCCGAACCCCTGGTACTATGAGATGCCGGAGATCGGCTTCAATTACCGGCTCAGCGATGTCAATTGCGCGCTTGCCGCAAGCCAGCTCAGGAAGCTCGACCGCTTCGCCGCGGCGCGCCGCGCGCTGGCGAAACACTACGACCGCCGCCTTGAGGCGCTGGCACCGCTGCTGCGCCCGATCCGCCGCATTCCCGGCTGCGAGGCGGTTTGGCACCTCTATGCGGTGCTCATCGATTTCGACGCGGCGGGGCTCACGCGCAACGAGCTCATGGCGGCGCTTCGCGCCCGCGGCGTCGGCAGCCAGGTCCACTATATCCCGGTCCACCGCCAACCCTATTATCGCCGGCGCTATGGCGGCATCGCGCTGCCCGGCGCCGACGCCTATTATCGGCGGACGCTGTCGCTGCCGCTCTATGTCGGGATGACAGTCGGCGAGGTCGACAGGGTCGTCGACAGCCTCTCCGACGTTCTGCACGCTAAATCGTAATATATTTCAGTAACTTATAGATAGATCCAAATTAACGCCGCATTCACCCTTGCAGGCTACCATAATGCCGCGGGGAAACCCTCCGCGAGCCGCGTTGGCGCCAAGGCAGGCAGGATGACCGTCTCCATCAGCAGTCTTCTCTCGGCGACGCTCACCGCCAACACACAGAACCAGAACAAGGTGGTGCTGAACCAGATCAACAACACCCTGACGACGCGCCTCAACAATCAGATTGCTAAGCTCGAGGCGCAGTCTTCGGACACGACGACGACTCAACTGTTGCAGAGCCAACTCAACGCCGCCAACACGCAGAATTCGGCGTTCACGCAAGCCTCGACCCAATGGCTTGCCAATGAGAAGACGCTGTCCGATCTGACCACTCAACTGACGGCGCTCAACACCGCCGCCCAGAACGGCGACGGCGCCGCTTTCGACAGCGCTTTGGGGCTGGCGCAGCTCGATTTGGCCAATCTCAATGTTGTCAGCTTCGTGCCGGGGACGCAGCCGGATGGCGTCGTCAACCTCAAGCTCAGCGGGCTCGGCATTCAGTCGAGCGCCACCTATGACTTGTCGACACCCGCCGGCCAGGCGCAGGCGGCCAGCGACATTGCGAAGGCACAATCCGTCGCCAGCCAGATCACCAGCGCGACGCTGCAAAATCAGGTGATTGCGACAAGCGCATCGAATGGCTTCCAGGCCCAGATCGCCGACCTCACGCGGCGGCTTGGCGAAATCTCCGACAACCAGAACACGACGGTTCAGGCGCAGATCAGCAAGCTCCAGCAGCAGGAGCAGTTCGAATTCCACGTGATCGAGCTC
>Ga0070738_10007739_pt1 | contig 10604 bp, 6 predicted proteins | sample Coa_R2_2_FD_66446 | JGI IMG/M metagenome (GOLD analysis project Ga0070738, IMG submission 66446) | Surface soil microbial communities from Centralia Pennsylvania, which are recovering from an underground coalmine fire - Coalmine... | ecosystem: Environmental > Terrestrial > Soil > Unclassified ... | reverse complement strand
AGCTTTTTTGCTACGGAAAATTGTTGGCATTTGTCCTTTCAAGGTTGCACATTGGTGATTTTTAATTTCATCAAAACTAATTTCTACATCCCATCTTTTATGGTAATGAATAACTAGTTGCTTGGCAGATATTTCTGGAGTGACAATACTAGTAATTAATCGGCACTTCCGAAAGCCGGGAATTCGGTATTCAATAACTCTAACAATTAGAGTCTCTTTTTTCCATTTTTTGTGCGAATCTTTTGATTTTTGAGCATCTAAAATTTTTCCATTAATCTGTGTGAGATAACTTCCGTCTTCTAGACGACCATTAGACATAACAGGAAGTTTAACATTTTGACCTACCTTGATTAAAAAATCACATTTTTTTGATTTAATTGTCCAAATATTCAGAAAAGAATACAGTCCAGCATCTAATAAAAATAATAAATTATTGCGATTTATTGTTGTTAATATTTTTGTGATTAGACTTCCCTCTCCAGAACCTTTACCAGAACTTGGACCATACGCTATATCTAGAATTAGACGTGCTGAAACTGCAAGTAATGTTAGCATTCTTAGACGAGGATAAGCACTTTCTCCTCGCCCAGATTTAGATTTACCAAATTTCTCAAAATTACTTTTGGTATCAGGCATTGTACCTGTAGTACCATCAAATATTACTGTAATCCATCCATTAAAGTCCGGTTGTAATGTTTTAAAATTATCTGTAATTTTTTGAAAAATTACTTGAAAAACTGTTAATCCTATTCGGACTCTAGCGTGGGTCATTGTACCATCAGCTATGACTTTTTTAGGGAGTTTACATGATAACCATCTGATACCTGATATCATCCAATTTACTACTGATGGATAACTTAAATCCCTACGTATAGTCGAAAGAATTACAAACCAAATTACAAATGTTGGTGCTAAAACTGTTCCACAACGGCATTGCCACATGTTTTGTGTAATCAGAGATTCTTTGATTATATTTGATAAGTGTGAGTTAAAAAAATCTAGGCTATATTCATGTGTAATTTGAGCAAGATTTTGATGATGTTCTTTTTGAATTCCCATAAATGCTAAGCATGTTCGTCACCTTTAAACACACTCAGATACAATTGCACTTTTGTCAATATGCCTTTTTTACAGACCAGTTATGCAATTGCTTCGGGGAACACTAACAAAGCTGATTTGAGTGGGAAGGTGTTATTCTCAAAATTACCTGACTAAAAGTTCAGTCTTTCGTTATAACTCTTGTTGTTATATATTCAGTTTAAAAACAATATATTATTTGTACTGTTAATTAATAACCTTTTTTTTGATGTTATTAATCTTTAATACCTTATTTTTTATTGATTTCTTTATAATAAATTATCTTCTATCAAGGTGCTTTTGAGGTTGTAATCTGCCTATGGTTTATTAATTTCATTCACGGGTATTGGATTTAAAGGTGCATCATGATAAGCGAATGCTAAAGTACGCATGCCACGCGCTTGGTAACTCACAAGAGCTTCTGCTAAAGCGGCTGTGTGACTAGCAATTGGTTCTACACCGCTTTGAGTCAAAATGTGAGCACAACGACCCAAAACAATTTCTGGTGCCCCTTTCACATGAAGAATGCGATGACCAGTGACTGCTGAGACACCCAGGGTTGCCATATACTTTCTCTCACTTGAGAAAGTCCATTGATAGGTGATTGTAAAATTTGCTCGATAGCGAATGTAATCGATGTTTCTCTTATTTAGCCATAGCAGCAATGCTCCCTCTGTAGGATTCCCAACTGGACGTAAGGGCTGGCGTGGCTTTTTCGTTAAATTGGCTGTGGTATTAGCACTTATTGCTTCTGCTATCAGCTTTTGAGCATAACTTGGTTCTTTTTGTTTTGCGATTTGCTGAGTGTTTAAACAAGGAAAATTAGCTTCATGCAAGCGCATTTCATTCAGCGTGAGTGTGCCTGTTTTATCTGAGCAGATGACTGTAATTGCACCAATAGCTTCGCATGCATTCAGTCTGCGAACTAAATTATTCGCTGCCGTCATTTTTCGCATACTGTATGCCAGGCTTAGGGTGACACTCATTGTCAAGCCTTCTGGGACAGCAACGACAATAATTGTCACCGCAATCATGAAGTAGTTGAGCAATTGTTTTGCAGCATGTAGTGGCAAGCACTCAGAAAGGTGTTCGGGCAACAATCCAAATGTATACCCAATACCTAAACCCAATTCATAGGTCACTAGTCCAAGACCTATGGTTTTGAGCCAGCCCATGAGACTATTATCTTCCAACCATTCAGGCTGCTTGATATTAATCTTGACTAACTCTAGTCCACTGTAGAAAACTGATAACCAGACACGTCTGCCAGCAATCATTCCACTTAACATTAGTACCACTGTGAAATACCACTGCTCAAAAGTTAAGTTTAATTCTCCACCAATGGCACTAGACAGAAGAATGACAATAAATGTCACAGCAGCCACCCCAAAGGCAACAATACCTATCAGTTGACTGAGTTTTTCTAATTGAGTATTTAAAGGTGTTTGTTCCTCGGTATTAGAAGTCGCTGCACAAGCTGCTTGACCAATTTCGGTTTGATCTCCGACTGCGGTCAATTCAATCGTTCCATAGCCATCAGCCACCATGGTGCCACGTAGCACTTGATCCACTGGATAAATTTTCTGTTGCTCTGCCGAATCTTGTGCTACAAAATCCTGGGTTTCGGCAGCTTTAGGAACGGGGACTGATTCTCCTGTCAGACGAGATTCATCAATTTGTAGAGAAACTGCATGTATGACTTTGCCGTCTGCTGGTATTTCTTCGCCTGCTTCTACCAGAACCACATCACCAACAACTAATTCCTTTTTTGGAACTGTTGTCAGTTCCCCATCTCGAATCACCTTCACTGGTTCTTCATCATTCACCTGATTGAGGATATCGAATTCCTTGTTGGCTTTAAATTCATTGAGAAAAGCGAGCATTGTTGCTAGCACAATTGCAAAAATAATTCCAACAGCCTCAGAATATTCGCCCCTAAAACTGCCGATAATTAGCGCTAGCACTGCTGCCAACATTAAAATCCGCACCACTGGATCGTTAAACTTGTCTAAAAACTGCTGCCACCATGGTTCTCGCTTGGGTGGAGTGAGTAGGTTGGTACCGTACTTTTGGCGATTGGCTTTGACTTGCCCTGTGGTCAGTCCTTGTCGTTGCAAAATTCCTCTCATAAAAAAATCTGTGAACGTAGTCGGTCATTTACTCTGGTTAAGTGCCTGATTTTGTGGAGTTTCCGCAGATGTCAACTTCTACTCAAGGCCATGACTTGCAATCCACGTGACAGCATCATGTCATAATTGCTGCTTAGTACAGTAATTTTTATTCACTTGTAAAATAACTAGTTAAAGTATTAACAATAAAGGCAGATGGCAGGGGGCAGAAGGTAGAAGGAATTCATTCCTGCCCCTTATCCCCAAAGGGGACCCCACCTTTCCCAGAATGCCCGAACCGTCTCTTGCGACCGGAGGGAGCCACGGGTTTAAGTCCCCACCCAAACACTTGTGTTGGGTGCTTCAAATCAGGTGGGGCCCTTGTCCCTACCTGTATTTGACCTTCTGCCTTCTGCCTCCTGCCTTCTGCCTTCTTCAACATTGGTACTACACTGATTTACAAACTATAATCATACATTTCCGGAAGATTTACGGAAAATTATTGTCATAATCAATACTGCAATGACAGACCAACAAGAGTATTCTCAATCTGTTCCAGACAAATTTCAACTGCTACCCTGACTTCGGAACAAATTAATATATAGTGGAGTCGCGTGAGTATGTTAACAAAAGTTAGTCCAATAGCACACAGTTAATTTTTGGAACTTTTTTTAGAGATAAACAAGTCCAGACGACCATGCAGCTGCACAGACACATGGACGAAAAATATAATTGTTTGAGTTGCAAGCTGCTACACAATCACAACGACCAGTCTAATTTACATGTGTGAGGAAGTCAGTGTTAGACAGAAAATCTGACAAACAAGCTTCATCGAAGCCAAAAACAGATCAACCAGTGACAACAAAGCAACAATCGCCATTGCGCAACCGTTGGCTAACGCTGGGGTTAGGATTGGGTGGAGCTGCTGCTGTCGCTGCAACTTTGGGAACTCTGTTAGCTGTATTTGTTGCTAGTAGACCTTTAAAACAGGGTTCAGCCTCTTCTGAGTTGTCTAATAGTCCTGAAAACCTGACTGATGTTTTTCATTCCAGCCTGACTCACCCTGTGAATCTATTGGTTTTGGGCATTGACAATGACGATAGCTTTGTGAATCCACGCTTAAGTACCCACCCAACTTCAAATGATGCCCTTGCAAGTAATACTGACACCATGTTGTTAGTCAGGTTTTTACCGGATACCCGTCAAATCAATGTCCTCTCAATTCCCCGAGATACGCTAGTGCGGTTACCAGGAGTAGGAGTTGCAAAAATTGACAGTACCAACTGGCGAGGTGGGATCAAGCTAGCAGCAGCAACTGTGAGCCGTCAGCTGGAAAATGTTCCAATTGACCGCTACATCAGACTCAGTAGAAATGGATTTATTCATCTGGTGGATGCTTTGGGTGGGATAGAAGTGACTGTACCCAAGAAGATGGACTATGTAGATAACACCCAACACTTGAACATTCATTTTCTGCCAGGGAAGCAAAAGCTGAATGGTCAGCATCTGGAAGAGTATGTCCGCTTTCGCCATGATAAGTTGGGAGATATTGGGCGAGTACAGCGACAGCAAGAAGTTCTTAAGGCAATCCAGCATGCTTTGCTACAACCGGAAACGATTGCCAAGTTACCAACCCTGATGCAGATTGCACGGGAGAACATAGATACAGACTTGTCGTTAGATGAAATGCTGGCATTAGTCCGTGCCGTGTTAACCAACGAGCGCGAGCGGAACAATTTTCTGATGCTACCTGGCCGATATAGTCGTCGTGATGAGTATCCCAGAAGCTACTGGATTGAAAACACACTAGCAGCAGCCCCCATCCTAGCTCGATACTTTGATGTCCACACTCATTCTGGAACACCAGAAGTGACATCTTCTGTCTCACCTAGTCACTTAAAAATTGCTGTGACTAATGCTATAGGTCAACCAGGGTTAGGGGAACGTGCAATTGCAATGCTTCGGCAACAGGGGTTCACGAATGCTCGTCTGAGTGACCATGATGTTAACCTGAGCGCTGATGCGAGCGCAAAGACTCACATTATTGCTCAACATGGCAATCCAGAAGATGCGAATGCAGTGCAGAAAGTACTAGGTATGGGACATGTGCAGGTATCAGCAACAGGTGACATCTGGTCGGATGTGACCATTGTGATTGGAGCCGATTTCCCCTCACAACCTCAGCAGTAGCTTTGGGGAGATCCAAAAAATAAAATTGCCAGCCTGAGCCTGCCTTCGGCAGGGCCGAACGTGGTCTCTCCGAGAGAGATCAACTTTCAAAGGCGTCGCATCTTCCGTAAAAAATGAGGTCGAGGGTCTTCTAAGAGGAGAGGGGAACCTTCTTTAGTTAATTAGTTAGTGTTCAAACGAAGCTCGTTTTGTATTAAGGTTCCCCTCTCCAAAGAGACAAAGTGCGTGGCAGGCTTTATACAACAACTAGCTAGCCAGAACACTAACGAATTAACCAAGTAGCCTGCCTCATTTTTCGCTTGTTTATCCAAGGGCTGGACATTTATTTACTTGTAAGTGCATAGGAAGCCGTTAACTCAACATGGTAGATCTAGATGAGAGTGAAGCTAATGTTGTGCAGTTGATGATGATATTGCATCAGTAGTGCAAGATTATCGGCACTAGTATTATCATCACTACTGATGCTATAGCTACTAGTATCGTCAACAGTATTGTGGTAGTTGCTCAAAAGTTGTGACCAAATGTCTGAGTTGATTAACATATTGTTGTCATTAACTAGAGGGCTAAGCTCTGAGTTAGAAATTGCAGTTATCTTCTCAGTTATCGGTTGAGCACTGAAGCTAGTGTTAGCATTCATGCTGTTGAGCATCGGGCTGGTTTTCAAGCTAAAGGCTGCGGCTTGTGCACTATTTTGTGCTGTCTGGGTAACAATCTGACGGACTTGAGCATCAGTCAAATTGTGGTTAGCACTCAGCATCAGAGCAACCACACCAGCAACGAAAGGTGTTGCCATCGATGTACCACTATAAGTCGCATATTTATTACCTGGAATGGTAGAAGAAATATTCACTCCAGGTGCTGTAACGTAGTCAACGACGTTAGCTCCCGCATAATTAGAGAAACTGGCTATTTGATTATTCTGATCAACCGCACCAACTGCTAGCCCCCAGTTGTTGGCATAACTTGCTGGATAATCGGGGGTGTCGGCACTATCATTGCCAGCTGCCATGACAACAACAACTTTTTTGCTACTGGCATATTGAATGGCTGACTCTAAAGCACTGTTAGGATAAGCACCACCCAGGCTCAGGTTAATCACATTAGCTCCATGATTCACAGCATAGTAAATGCCATCTGTAATGGTACTATCGGTGCCAGAACCAGAGTTATCCAAAACTTTAACTGGCATAATCTTGGCATTATAGGCAACACCAGTGATGCCAGAGCCATTGTTCTCTCCAGCAATGATACCAGCAACATGAGTACCATGACCAATTTGGGATGTGTCAAGGACGTTGTTATTGTTGTCTACAAAGTTCCAGCCATGAACATCATTGGCATACCCTTGGGCAGCATCATTATTGGGATTTGTCCAGATATTATTTTTCAGTTGTGTATCGTTATAATCTACCCCAGTATCGAGAACAGCAACGACAACCCCCTGACCTGTATATCCCTTGGCCCAAGCTTCTGGGGCTTTTACCAAGTTATCTCCCCAATTATTGCCACCCACATTAGGAACATTAGAAAAGGTATTTTGACCTGCAGCTTGAGCCACAGCTGCTGCGGCATTAATTAGGCCATAGCCGGTCATAGAGTTATACATTCCACTAGTGCTCACAGAAGTCGCACTAAACTGCTGATTAGGGTCTGTTTCTAAATCACTCATCCCTGGATTAAAACTACTATAACTACTGAAGCTCAAGCTATAGCTATTGTTGAGATTTAGGTAATTATCAGAAGAAACAGGAGTAATATTTAGACCATTATCAGATAAGGAATTGTTACTGGTATAATTAATAAGCATTAGTAGAACTCACCTTAAAAATGGCAATTTATTTTAGGCAAGATGAACTGTCTAGCCCTTAATCAACTTAGGGCTATAAAAATCATTTTCATTAATTAAATAATTAATCTCTTCTTTGGTTTAAAAATGATATTTAATTAACAAATCCATAAAATAGAACTAGAGACTTGAGAAAAATATGAAAGTTAGCTGCATAGTGGAGTGATTAATATATCACAGTTTCTATTCACTAGAGAAAGCAGATAAGAGACAATATTTATGATTTTCAATTCTCAATTTGCAATGCTTGTCATAGGCAAACTGCATTGATGAGAACATTGATTTTCTAGAAAATACTTAGCAAAATTATTAACTTCGAGTTCAGGAGAAACCCTTAAAAATACTAGGTATCTTTTCAAGAAAATTAGAAAAACATGTATGTTATTTCCGAACTTTTTATTTAAAAAAAAATATTAAAAAACTAGCAATGTTCACATATCACTCTTGAAAACTATTTGAAAAAACGATTAAAAGATGGATGACGATGAAGGCAAAATAAAAGTTATGTTGTCATCTCAAAATTCTTTGAACTCTACTACAGGTTTCACTGCATTACAATCTTTGTTACCTTCAGATACTCTTCTAGGCTCACTTGATTTAAATAATCTTTCCATTTTAGGAAGCTCATTACAACCACTGCAAGATGGCTTGAGTTCTTTTGAGAGCTTCCCAAGTTCATTACAATCATTCCAAGATGGTTTGGGTTCTTTTGGGAGCTTGGGAAATTTGTCAGTGTCACAAGAACAAGTATCAACGCAGTCTCTATTAGCAACAAAAAACTCTGATCCGATATTTAGTAGTCCGGCAGTCTTGGCAGATTTTAATGGTGATGGCAAGACAGATAAATTCTGGCGGAACTCTCAAACAGGTGAGAACCAGATTTGGTTGATGGATGGGACAAAAGTCATATCTAAAGCTTCACTGCCAACACTTGGTTCACAGTGGACTTATCAGTTTGCTGATTTCAACGGCGATGGTAAGACTGATCTGCTGTGGCATAACACTCAAACAGGAGAGAACCAAGAGTGGCTGATGAATGGCACAACAATAGCTTCTCAAGCTACACTGCCAACACTCAGTTCAGCCTGGACACCAAGCATTGGCGATTTCAATGGTGGGAGCAAAACTGACATCCTTTGGCACAATACTCAAACAGGTCAGAACCAAGTGTGGCTCATGAATGGTGCTACACCCTCTGAGTTGGCGCTACCAACAACGACTGCCACTGCAAAAGCGAGTATTGGTGATTTCAATGGCGATGGCAAGACAGATATTCTCTGGCATGATGATTCTACTGGCAGCAATACCGTTTGGTTGATGAATGGTGCCACACCCACTGCATCTAATCTCCCAACACTGGGTGCAGGTTGGACACCAAGCATTGGCGATTTCAATGGTGGGAGCAAAACTGACATCCTCTGGCACAATACTCAAACAGGTCAGAACCAAGTGTGGCTCATGAATGGTGCCACACCCTCTGAGTTGGCGCTACCAACAACTACTGCTACTGCAAAAGCGGTTATTGGTGATTTCAATGGCGATGGCAAGACAGATATTCTCTGGCATGATGATTCTACTGGCAGTAACACCGTTTGGTTGATGAATGGTGCCACACCCACTGCATCTAATCTCTCAACACTGGGTGCAGGTTGGGAACCCAGCATTGGCGATTTTAGCGGGAATGGCAAGACTGACATCTTCTGGCGCAATTACAACACAGGCGAGAACACTATTTGGTCTATGGATGGCGCAAAGGTTACCACTACAACTTCTGAAGCAACACTTTCTCCCCAGTGGTATAGCTTTTAAGGCATTTACCAGTAAGAATACTTAAGTTGTTTCTACAACGTATTCTTTGCTCAGGCCCAGTTCAGGCACTCAAGTACTTGCTAGTCAAAAAGAGGCAGAGGGGCAGGGAGCAGAAGGGAAGCAATTGAACGGGGCTGAACCTTCACCAATTGAAGACCTCCAAATCAAAGATTTGGAGAGGGCATGGACCCGGTTTAGGCAGTAGGGAGCAGGGGCATCAATCCTCAATTTATGCATTTTCCCCCTCCCCTGCTCTCTTCTCCCTGCCCCCTGCCTTGCACGCAGGGCGGGTCAATTTATGCCTTGAGTGCCTAGGCACTTACCAGTAATAAAATGAAAGCGCCTTATTACCACGAATAACCTTCTGCGCTCTGGAATTAGGCCACTTGAAATTGGGCAGCCTTATTACATAACGCTCAAGCGTCAGAACACCAACTGATCAACTATAGAAGGCGTGGGAGCCGATATCAAGGGAAAGGGTTTGGAAGATTGCCTACTGAAATTGGACAGCCTTAATACCAAACTAATTAGTTAGAACACCAACCTATCAACCAAGAAGGCTGTCCTTTTTCTAGGACTCGGCTCCCTGAGCTTCATTAAAACTAATCAATCAGAACACTAAACAAACCAACAATCCAAGCCTGCCCTTTCCCAAAGGCAAAATTCCAAACCCTTTTTCTCGGCATTGGCTCCCTCACAAATCAACCACAAAGGCGCTTTCATTTTATTTTTTGGATCTCCCCTAACAGTAAAAATAGTCAATTGTTCAGGCTTAAATATGCTCAAAAAACCTTTGTTTTGGATTTTTTTACTAGCTACTTTAGTGAATACTAGTTTTGCCAGAGTAGTAAATGGGGAACCCACAGCAACACTGACTGTTGTTGCTGATGGAATTCGTCACTCAACAGGTGAAATTTGCTTCAGGATTTTTGCCAATAGCAAAGGATTTCCGGACCACAATACCAGTGAAGTGCAAAGTGGCTGCACTAAAATTACGGGAAGTTCTGTAAAAAAGCAGTTTTCCGGACTGAAACCTGGAACTTATGCTGTTGCTGCACTTGATGATCAAATTGGGGATCACAGACTGCACAAAGATTTTTTCGGGATTCCAAAAGAAGGTTTTGGACTCTCCAGAAATCCAATTGTATCAATCCGAACAGGTACACCAAAGTTTCGTGATGCCAGTTTTGTCGTGAATAAAAATACGACAATCAATATTGTCATGAAATATTCGCTTGATCCGTAATCCACAAACCTGTTTGATCTTTGATGGTCCGATGGTGTCAACTATCATGATAAATGAGCTATTGGATTTATTTATACCTTACGTACTTGATCTAAGGGAGATCCTTAAAAATAAAAACAAGCGCCTTTGTTAGTTAATTAGTCAGCACAGATAGATATTCGTTGTAATAAGGCGCTTGTTTTTATTCCAGGCAAGTGCCTAAGCAAGTGCTCAATTGTTCTGCTAGTACACGTACATGGGGTTCCCGAAACATGGAATCATGATCCCCTGGCACAGGATAAATCTCCAATACTCCATCAACTAGATGACGCCAGCCCATATAAGGATC